>Ga0210020_1000223_pt1 | contig 61119 bp, 60 predicted proteins | sample CryGeymeta201514_FD_183980 | JGI IMG/M metagenome (GOLD analysis project Ga0210020, IMG submission 183980) | Groundwater microbial communities from Crystal Geyser aquifers in Utah, USA - Crystal Geyser metaG 2015-14 (SPAdes) (version 2) | ecosystem: Environmental > Aquatic > Deep subsurface >... | reverse complement strand
AATCTGAGGGATTGATTTTGATCGCTTGCGCTTCGTCGGGCTCGGGCAGCACGGCCACGGTGGCGGCGCTGGTGTGGATGCGGCCCTGTGTCTCGGTCACCGGCACGCGCTGCACGCGGTGGCCGCCAGACTCGAACTTGAGCGCGCCGTACACCTGATCGCCTTCGATACGCAGTACCACCTCTTTGTAGCCGCCGAGCTCGCTGGCTGATTCGCTCATGATTTCATGCTTCCAGCCCTTGCGGTCGGCGTAGCGCAGGTACATGCGCGCCAGGTCGGCGGCAAACAGGGCAGACTCGTCGCCACCGGTGCCGGCGCGGATTTCCACAAACGCAGGGCGGGCGTCGTCGGGGTCTTTGGGCAACAACATGCGCTGCAACTCGGCCTCCAGCTGGGTGAGCTCGGCACTGGCCGTGTCGATTTCTTCTTGCGCCATTGCGGCCATGTCGGCGTCGTCACCGCCGTCCTTGAGCATCTCCTGGGCGGCAGCCAGGTCGGCCTCGCGCTGCTGGTAGCGCAGCCAGCGTCCGGCCACCGCAGCCACGTCGGTATGCTCGCGTGACAGCTTGAGGAACTGCTCCATGTCGCTCATGATGTCCTGGCGCGAGAGCAAAAATTCAAGCTCACCGAGACGGTCGCTGTAGCGGGCAAGTTGCTGGCGGAGAAACGGTTTCATGGTTGTGGACAAAGAGGAGTCGGGATCGGGATTGCCGCTGCCGGCGTTGTGACGTTGTTGCCGAAAACCGGCAGGGTGTGCGGTAGTGGCCCTGCGGTCACCGCCTGGGTGAGCGCAGCTAACGCTCTTTGCGCAGGAAGAAATGTTGCGCCGCATGGCTGGCGCGCTCGCGCGTAGCGGCGTCACCACCGCGCAGCTCGGCCAGGGTGCCGTGCAGCATCTTTTGGGTCAGGCCGCGTGACAAGGCTTCCAGCACCGAGTCGACGTCCTGCCCCTTGGCGAGCAATTTGCGGGCACGGGCGATTTCTGCTGCGCGCCATTCGTCGGCCTGGGCGTTGAGCTGCTGGATCAGCGGCACCGTGCTGCGCTGCGCGACCCAATGCAAAAAGCTTTGCACGCCGGCGTCGACGATCGCCTCCGCCTGCGCTACCGCCGCCTGGCGGTTGGCCTGAGCGGTTTGCACCACGCCAGCGAGGTCGTCGACCGTGTACAGGTACACGTCTTCGAGTTCCTTGACCTCGATCTCAATGTCGCGCGGCACCGCCAGGTCGACCATGAACATCGGGCGACGACGGCGTTTTTTCAGCGCCCGCTCCACCGCGCCCAGCCCGATCAGCGGCAAGGTGCTGGCGGTGCAGCTGATGACTGCGTCAAACTCGTGCAGGCGGTCGGGCATGTCCGACAAATGCATCACCTCGCCACCAAAACGGCTGGCCAACTCTTCGCCGTTGGCGAGCGTGCGGTTGGCAATGGCAATGCTCTTGGGGCTTTTGGCGGCAAAGTGGGTGGCGCACAGGTCGATCATTTCGCCTGCGCCAACGAACAAGATTTTGATTTCACTGAGGTCTTCAAACAATTGGCCAGCCAGACGTACCGCGGCGGCGGCCATGCTGATTGAATGCGCGCCGATTTCAGTGGAACTGCGCACTTCTTTGGCCACGGCAAACGAGCGCTGGAACAGTTGGCTCAAGGTGTTGCCCAGCGCGCCGGCTTCTTCCGCCGCACGGACGGCGTTTTTCATTTGCCCCAGGATCTGTGTTTCGCCCAGCACCATTGAGTCAAGCCCACAGGCGACCCGAAAGACGTGCTGCGCCGCCACGCCATCCTGCAGCGTGTAGGCATGCGGGCGCAGTTGTTCAGCGTTGACGCCGCCGCTTTTGGCCAGCCAGTCCAGTGTGTGCTGCAGTTGTGGCTGCTCGCAAGCGCAGTAGATTTCTGTGCGGTTACAGGTTGAAATGAGCGCGGCTTCAGGGTGGTTCGGCAGATCGTTGCGAAATGCGTTCAGTGTGGGCGCGACCTGCTCGATGGCGAACGCAAAACGGCCACGCAGATCGAGCGGCGCGGTTTTGTGATTGATGCCTAGTGCCCAAACTGCCATAGCGGGATTATAAAATCAGTTCCCATGCGCATTGACCTGCATCACTTTTCTTTGTCCCCAGGCGCACGCTGATGGGTGTGCTGGCCTTGATCAACCACGGCATCAATTTTTTGGCGCCGGCCGTCTGGCTGGCCTTGCTGCTGCCACTGGTTTCCCGGTATCTGATAAAAAATAAGCCGCTAGCCCTTGCGCTGTCTGTGCAGGCAGCTCTGCTTTTTGCAGTAGGTGCCACGGTGCTGACGCTTGGCCTGGTGCTGTTCGGGCGTGATGGCAAGATGTTGACCTACCTGGCGTTGGTGCTGACCATGGCCGCAGTGCAAGCCTTTGCATCACGCCGGTGAAAACAAATCGACCCGGTCGGTGATGATGCCGTCGGTGCCCAGGTCCCACAGGCGCTGTGCCTCTGCTTCTTCATTGACGGTATAGCTCAAGGTGCGCAGCCCGGCGCTTTGGGCTTGCGTCACGCTGGATTTGTCCCATAGTGTGTGGTCGCACACGACGGCGACACAACCCAGGCGCAGTGCGGTCTCCAGCCAGCCGGTCCACAAGCGCTCCAACAGCAAGCCGCGCGGCAGGTTGGGCTGCGCCTGCAGTGCCCCTTCCAGCGCCGGCACATCAAACGAAGTCAACAAGGGCGGGGTGGCAGCACCGTGCCAGAGCCTGGCCGCGTGGCTGGCCACCACCTGGCCGGTGTGGTATTCGATGCCCGGCGTGGGCTTGATCTCGATGTTCAACAAGAAATTGTTCTGCAGGCAGTAGCGGGCAATCGATTCAAACGCAGGCAAGGCCTCGCCCGCGAAAGCGCTGGAATGCCAGCTACCGGCATCGAGCAAGGCCAGCGTGCCCCAGGGGTGTTCGCCCGCCACGGCGCTCAAGCCCGCGCCCAGCGCCTCATCGGCGTTGGTGGTACGGGTCAGGGTGTCGTCATGGAGCAAAAAAGGCACACCGTCCAGACTGAGCTTCACATCGCACTCAAACATGCGGTAGCCATGTGCTGCACCAGCGCGAAACGCCGCCAGTGTGTTTTCAGGCGCGCGTTTGCCCGCGCCCCGGTGCGCGATCCAGCGCGGGTAAGGCCATTGGCCGGGTTTGAGCGGGTGAGTCATGGCTGGTCCTCGGTGCGTTGGCCGGATTGGGCGTCAAAGTGGTGAATCTTGCCTGCGCGCGGTGTGACGTACAGCGTGCTGCCGGTAGCGGCGACGTCGCTTGACTCTTCGGTGCGCACGATTACCAACTCGTCAGCGGCACCGTGTAACCAACGGCCGTAGGTCAGACGCTCGGCCCCCAGCATCTCGACCGCTTCCACCTGCAGCGCCCAGCCTGTGGGTGCGATGTCCAGGTGCTCCGGGCGCACGCCGACGATGATGCCTGGGGGTGCGTCGGGCGCGTTTTTCAGCAGGTTCATCGGTGGCGAGCCCATGAAGCTGGCGACAAAGGTTGTGGCCGGGCGGTTGTAGACCTCTTCGGGCGTGCCAAACTGCTCCATCACGCCGGCGTTCATGACGATCATGCGCTGCGCCAGCGTCATCGCTTCAACCTGGTCGTGGGTGACAAACAGTGAGGTGATGCCCAACTCACGGTGCAGCTTCTGAATTTCAAGGCGCGTCTGCGCGCGCAGCTTGGCATCCAGGTTGCTCAAGGGTTCGTCAAACAAAAAAACCTGTGGCTGGCGCACGATGGCGCGCCCCATGGCTACGCGCTGCCGCTGCCCGCCGGAGAGTTCACGCGGTTTGCGCGTCAAAAACGAGCCAATTTCAAGAATCTTGGCCGCCTTGTCAACGCGTGCCTTGATCTCGGCAGGAGGTACTTTGGCGATCTTCAGCCCGTAAGCCATGTTGTCAAACACGCTCATGTGCGGGTACAGCGCGTAGTTCTGGAACACCATGGCAATGTCGCGCTCGGACGGCTCCAGGTTGTTGACGATGCGATTGCCAATGGAAATTTCACCCTCGGTGACTTCTTCCAGCCCGGCGACCATGCGCAGCAGGGTGGACTTGCCGCAGCCTGAGGGCCCGACGATCACGACAAACTCGCCGTCATGAATGTCGGCACTGACCCCATGGATGACCTGGTTGGCGGTTTTGCCCACACCGTAGCGCTTGATGATATTTTTTAAAGTGATTGACGCCATGAAAAACTCTGTGTCAACGAGGCAGCCAAAAAAAGGTTGAGCAGCGAATAGCCACCCGCTGGGGGGCCGATTTCTGCGCATTTGGCAGCATGAGGCACCCCGGCGGGTGGCTGTTCGCTGCGGTGCAGGACAAGAGGGGAAAGCTGTTCATTTTTCCGTATCCACCAACCCTTTGACAAACCACTTCTGCATCAGCATCACCACCAGCGCTGGTGGCAGCATGGCCAGCACGGCGGTGGCCATGACGATGTTCCATTCCATCTCGGAGTCGCCACCCGAAATCATGCGTTTGATGCCAATCACCACCGGGTACATGTCTTCGCTGGTGGTCACCAACAACGGCCACAGGTACTGGTTCCAGCCGTAAATGAACTGGATCACAAACAGCGCAGCAATGGATGTCTTGGACAAGGGCACTAATACGTCCCAGAAAAAGCGCATGGGGCCAGCACCGTCCATGCGTGCGGCCTCCAACAGCTCTTCAGGCACAGTCAAAAAGAATTGCCGAAACAAAAATGTTGCTGTAGCCGAAGCGATCAGGGGAATGGTCAAACCGGCATAGCTGTTGAGCATGCCCAGATCAGACACCACTTTGTAAGTGGGTCCGATGCGCACCTCCACCGGCAGCATCAGCGTGATGAAGATGGCCCAGAAAAACGCCATGCGAAACGGAAAGCGGAAGTAAACGATGGCAAACGCCGACAGCAGCGAAATGGCGATTTTCCCGATGGCAATCACCAGCGCAGTGACCAGGCTCACGACCATCATCTGACCCACCGGTGCCTTGGAGCCCGAACCGCCACCGGTCCCGTTCCATGCAGCGGTGTAGTTTTCAATGAAATGCCCGCCCGGCAGCAGCGGCATGGGCGTTTGCACAATCGCCTGCGCTGTTTGTGTCGACGCAATGAATGTCAAATAAAGAGGAAACGCCACCACCAGCACGCCCAGCACCAGCACCGCGTGCGACAGAAACGTCAAGAATGGGCGGCGTTCAACCATTAATAGTTCACTTTCTTCTCGACGTAACGAAACTGCACCACCGTGAGGGCCACCACAATCACCATCAACACCACCGATTGCGCCGCCGAGCCGCCCATGTCCATCGCCTTGAAACCGTCAAAGTACACCTTGTAAACCAGAATGGCGGTGTCTTTGCCCGGGCCGCCCTGGGTGGCAGCATCAATGATGGCAAAGGTGTCAAAAAATGCATACACCACATTGATCACCAGCAGAAAAAAAGTGGTGGGAGAAAGTAATGGGAAGACGATGGTCCAGAACCGTCGCCACGGCCGCGCACCGTCAATGGCAGCCGCTTCAATCAGTGATTTGGGGATGCTTTGCAGCCCCGCCAGAAAGAACAAAAAGTTGTACGAAATCTGTTTCCACACTGCCGCCATCACCACCAGCGCCATGGCATGCGTGCTGTTGAGCAGGTGGTTCCAATCCATGCCCATGACACCCAGCCAGTAAGCCACCACACCCACGCTGGGCGCAAACATGAATAGCCACAGTACGCCCGCTACCGCCGGGGCCACCGCGTAAGGCCAAATCAACAGGGTCTTATAGGCCAAGGCTCCCTTAACGATGCGGTCGGCAAAGACCGCCAGCAACAGCGAGATGCCAATCCCCAGCACAGCCACCAGGCTGGAAAAAATAGCCGTGGTGTAGAACGAAGCCAGGTAGGTTTGGTCGTTCCACAGGTTACGAAAGTTTTCCAGTCCGACCCACTCGACCGAGGTGCCAAATGCGTCAGACTGCTGCACCGATTGCAGCAGCGCTTGCGCCGCTGGCCAAAAGAAAAACAGCGCAATCACGGCCACCTGGGGTGCCATCAGCACCCAGGGCAGCCAGCTGGAGCGAAAAAAGACGCGTTTTTCCAAAGGCCCAGCTTTCGATCGTCAATTACTTCTTGTTGGCCTTCTCGAAGCGTGCCAGCAACTCGTTGCCACGCGTCACGATGTTGTCCAGCGCTTCCTTGGCGGTTTTCTTGCCGGCCCAGACGCCTTCGAGTTCTTCGTCCTCAATGGTACGGATCTGCACGTAGTTGCCCAAGCGGATGCCGCGCGACTTGTCGGTGACTTTGCGCACCATCTGGTTGACAGCGACATCAGAGCCGGGGTTGGCTTTATAGAAGCCTGACTTTTCGGTTAACTGGAACGCCGCGGTGGTGATGGGCAGGTAACCGGTGCGCTTGTGGCTGGCCGACTGCACTTCAGGGCTGGAGATGTAGTTGAAGAACTTGGCCACGCCTTTGTATTCGTCCGGCTTCTTGCCGGCCATGACCCACAGGCTGGCCCCGCCAATGACGGTGTTTTGTGGCGCACCGGGCACGTCAGGGTAGTAGGGCAGGGGGGCAATGGCCCAGGCGAACTTGGCGTTTTTCTTGACGTTGCCATAGAAGCCGGCCGAGGTGGTGATCATGGCGCATTCGCCAGAGATGAAGGTGGCTTCGGGTACGTTGGCGCGGCCCTTGTAAACAAACAAGCCCTGCTGATGCATATTGGCCAGGTTGCCGATGTGGCGCACGTGCAGCGGTGAATTCACCTTCATGCGCGCGTCCAGCCCACCCAGGCCGTTGCCTTTGGTGGCAAATTCAACGTTGTGCCAGGCCGAGAAGCTCTCCAGCTGTGTCCAGCCTTGCCAGGCGATGGTCAGCGGGCACTTGTGGCCGCTGGCCTTGAGCTGGGCGGCAGCCAGTGCCACTTCGGGCCAGCTGGTGGGGGCTTTGGTGGTGTCGATGCCTGCTGCCTTGAAGGCGTCCTTGTTGATGTAGAACACGGTGGTGGAGCTGTTGAACGGCATGCTTAGCATCTCGCCGCTGGGTGCGGTGTAGTAGCCGCCCACGGCCGGGATGTAGGCCTTGGGGTCAAACTTTTGCCCGGCATCCTTCATCACCTTGCCGACCGGTACGATGGCACCCTTGCTGGCCATCATGGTGGCGGTGCCCACTTCAAATACCTGCAAAATGTGCGGCGCATTGCCAGCGCGGAAGGCGGCTACGGCAGCGGTCATGGATTCGTCTTACTTGCCTTTGTAGGTGGGAACGATTTTGTAATCAGACTGACTGGCGTTGAAATCTTTGGCCAGGTCGTTGACCCATTCACCGTTGACGGCAGTCATGGAGTGCCACCACTGGATATCCGTGACGGCTTGCGCCGAGAACGCGACAGTTGCTGCCACAGCGGCTGCGGCAAGTTTGAACTTCATAAAAACTCCTCGTAGGGTTAAAGAGCGCAGCTTAACGACGGCATGTGAAAAAAATGTGACACAAAACTGTCAAACTGCCGACGACTGATTAGACGCCGACTTTTGTCTCAAGCGCATCAGGGTTTTCGGCAGGTGCCCGATCATTTGCCTCCCCATGCCGCCCGCATGGTCATGCTGCGCTGCGGTAACATCGCCTGCCCAGCCAAACCGGGACGGTGACAGGGCGTCAAAACGCCGCTTTGGCTGCCATCGCACCATCCATGAACGCTCCCATTGCTCTGAACCATTTGTTGCCCGCTGGTGCGCCTGTGCCGCAGGGGCCGGACCGTATTCGCGAGATTCCGTACAACTACACCTCGTTTTCCGACCGCGAAATCGTCATTCGCCTGCTGGGCAGCAGCGCCTGGGGCTGGCTCAACCAGCTGCGCGAAGAGCGCCGCACCGGCCGCTCGGCACGCATGTTGTACGAGGTGGTGGGCGACATCTGGGTGGTGCAGCGCAACCCCTATTTGCAAGACGATTTGCTAGACAATCCGAAGCGTCGTGTCCTTTTGGTGCAAGCGCTACAGCACCGTTTGGCTGAAATCCAGAAGCGCCGCAAACCGGCTGACGACCCAGCCCGCGATGTGCTGGTGGGCAAGTTGCTCGACGCCGCCAATGCGGCGGTGCAGGCGTTTGATGCCAGTTTTGTCGAAACCGCCATGCTACGGCGCAAGGCGCAAAAAGTGCTGGCCAAACTTACGGACAAGGACAACATCAAGTTTGACGGCCTCTCGCGCGTCAGCCATGTGACCGATGCGACCGACTGGCGGGTCGAGTACCCGTTTGTGGTGCTGACACCTGATTCCGAAGCCGAGATGGCGCACCTGGTCAAGGGCTGTATCGAGCTCGGCCTGACCATCATCCCGCGCGGCGGCGGCACGGGTTACACGGGTGGTGCGATTCCGCTGACCTGGAAGAGTGTCGTCATCAACACCGAAAAGCTCGAAGCGATGACCGAGGTCGAACAGGTTTTGCTGCCTGGCCTGGACCGCGAAGTCGCCACGGTCTGGACCGAGGCGGGCGTCGTGACCAACCGCGTGTCACACGCGGCAGAGCGCGCCGGCTACGTCTTCGCCGTGGACCCGACCAGCGCCGAGGCCTCGTGCATCGGCGGCAACATTGCCATGAACGCTGGCGGCAAGAAAGCGGTCTTGTGGGGCACCGCGCTGGACAACCTGGCCAGTTGGCGCATGGTGACGCCGCAGGCACAGTGGCTGGAGGTGGTGCGCCTCAACCACAACATGGGCAAGATTCATGACGTGGATGTGGCCAGCTTTGAGCTGCGTTACTTTGAGGCCGACGGCAAAACGCCGGTGCGCACCGAGCGGCTCGACATTCCCGGCAAAACTTTCCGCAAGGAAGGCCTGGGCAAGGACGTGACCGACAAGTTCTTGAGCGGTTTGCCTGGCATCCAGAAAGAGGGCTGCGACGGTCTGATCACCAGTGCGCGCTGGGTCGTGCACAAAATGCCCGCGCACACCCGCACCGTTTGCCTGGAGTTTTTTGGTAATGCCAAAGACGCGGTACCGAGCATTGTCGAAATCAAAGACTACATGTTTGCCGAGAGCAAGCGCAGCGGCGTGGTTCTCGCCGGTCTGGAGCATCTGGACGACCGCTATTTGAAAGCGGTGGGCTACGCCACCAAGAGCAAGAAGGGTGCGGCAAACGGCGGCGTGCCCAAGATGGTGCTGTTTGGCGATATTGCCGGTGACGATGCCGACGCGGTAGCGCGTGTCACCAGCGAGGTGGTGCGCATGGCCAACACGCGCCATGGTGAAGGCTTCATTGCCATTAGCCCTGAGGCGCGCAAGAAATTCTGGCTGGACCGCAAACGCACCGCGGCCATCAGCCGCCACACCAACGCCTTCAAGATCAACGAAGACGTGGTGATCCCGCTGCCGCGCATGGCCGAGTACACCGACGGCATCGAGCGCATCAACATCGAGCTCAGCTTGCGCAACAAGCTGGCGCTGTGTGACGCGCTGACTGAATTCTTCAACCAAGGCCATTTGCCGCTGGGCCGCCAGGACGATGCTGATGAGGTTTCAGCCGCCGAGCTGCTGGAAGACCGGGTTGCCCAAGCGCTGGAACGGGTGGCCGAGGTGCGCACGCTCTGGCATGGCTGGCTCGAGCAGGTTGAGCCGCTGTTTGCGCAGCTGCAAGACCACAGTTTGCGCGCCAGCTGGAAGACACAAATCCGCCAGCCGCTGCAGCAAATCTTCAGCGGCCAGGCGTTTGAGCCGATTTTGAAAGAGTGCAACGCGATTCATCAACGTGTGCTCAAAGGCCGCGTCTGGGTGGCGCTGCACATGCACGCCGGTGACGGCAACGTGCACACCAACATTCCCGTTAATAGCGACGACTACGCCATGTTGCAGGCGGCGCACGGTGCGGTCAAACGCATCATGGCGCTGGCGCGCAGCCTCGACGGCGTGATCAGCGGCGAACACGGCATCGGTATCACCAAGCTGGAGTTTTTGAGCGACGCCGAGCTGCAGCCGTTTACCGACTACAAGGCCAAGGTTGATCCTGAGGGGCGCTTCAATAAAGGTAAGTTGCTTCGAAATAAAGAGCTGCTTGCGCAGACGGATAAAGGGCTAGAGCCTGATTTGTTGCATGCTGATCTGACCAACGCCTACACTCCCAGCTTTGGCCTGATGGGGCACGAGTCGCTGATCATGCAGCAAAGCGACATCGGCGCGATTGCCGACAGCGTCAAAGACTGTCTGCGCTGCGGCAAGTGCAAACCGGTGTGTGCCACCCATGTTCCGCGCGCCAATTTGCTCTATTCCCCGCGTAACAAGATTCTGGCGACCTCGCTGCTGGTAGAAGCTTTTTTGTACGAAGAACAAACGCGCCGTGGTGTCTCGATCAAGCACTGGCAAGAGTTTGAAGACGTGGCCGACCATTGCACGGTGTGCCACAAATGCCTGCAGCCCTGTCCCGTGAACATTGACTTTGGCGACGTGTCGATGAACATGCGCAACCTGCTGCGCAAGATGGGGAAAAAGTCTTTCAACCCGGGAAGCGCAACGGCGATGTTCTTTTTGAACGCCACCAACCCTGAGACCATCAAAATGGTGCGTGCCGGCATGGTCGGCATCGGCTTCAAGGCGCAGCGCCTGGCCAACGACCTGCTGAAAGTGTTGGCGCGCAAGCAAACCAACGCGCCCCCAGCCACGCTGGGCACCGCGCCGATCAAAGAGCAGGTGATTCACTTCATCAACAAGAAAATGCCCGGTGGCCTGCCCAAGAAAACAGCGCGCGCGCTGTTGGACATTGAAGACAAGGACTACGTGCCGATCATCCGCAACCCGCAGGCGACCAGCGCCGAGACCGAAGCGGTGTTTTACTTCCCCGGCTGTGGCAGTGAGCGTTTGTTTAGCCAGGTGGGTCTGGCCACGCAGGCCATGCTGTGGCACGCGGGTGTGCAAACGGTGTTGCCGCCCGGCTATTTGTGCTGCGGCTACCCGCAGCGCGGCAGCGGTGACTTTGACAAGGCCGAGAAAATCATCACCGACAACCGGGTGCTGTTTCACCGCGTGGCCAACACGCTCAACTACCTGGACATCAAGACCGTGGTGGTGAGCTGCGGCACCTGTTATGACCAGTTGCAGACCTACGAGTTTGGCAAGATTTTCCCGGGTTGCCGCATCATCGACATCCACGAATTTTTGCTGGAAAAAGGCATCACCCTGCCTGCGGGTCAAGGCGGCTACCTCTATCACGAGCCGTGTCATAACCCGATGAAGCTGGGCGACTCGATGCAGACGGTGCGCGCGCTGGTGGGCGACAAGGTGCTCAAAAGCGACCGCTGCTGCGGTGAATCGGGTACGCTGGGCGTGACCCGGCCCGACATCTCGACGCAGATCCGCTTCAGCAAGGAAGAATCGATCCGCAAGGGTGAGGCCAGCCTGCGTGCCAGCGGTGCGGTCGGTGCCAAAGAGAACGTCAAGATTCTGACCAGTTGCCCCAGTTGTTTGCAGGGCCTGAAACGCTATGAAGACGATCTGCAAAACGGCTTGTTGGAGGCCGACTACATCGTCGTTGAAATGGCCAATCAGATTTTGGGCAAAGATTGGTTGCCCGAGTACGTGAGCAAGGCCAACAATGGCGGCATTGAACGCGTGCTGGTGTGATCGTCAATCAAAGGAGTTTCTCTCATGGCAGGTTTGCAAACAGGTGCCCCCACCCCTGAAAACATCACGGTGCACAGCGCCTCGCGCGTGCTGGAGGTCAGTTTTTCAGACGGCCTGACCTTTCGCATCCCGTTTGAGCTGATGCGCGTGTACAGCCCGTCAGCCGAAGTGGCTGGCCACGGCCCGGGGCAGGAAGTGCTGCAAACCGGCAAACGCGACGTCACACTCAGTGGTCTGGAGCCGGTGGGCAATTACGCGATCCAGCCCGCGTTTTCCGATGGTCATGACAGCGGTATTTACTCCTGGGATTACCTGTACTTTCTGGGCTCGCAGCAAGACAAGTTGTGGGCCGATTATTCAGAGCGTTTGACAGCTGCCGGCGTTGATCGTGACGCGCCGATGCCTGAGAAGGCTGGCAGCAGCTGCGGGCATCACTGAGGCGGCATCCACAACCGCTGCCCATTGCCGCAATCAGCATCAACTCCCACAGTGGGCTCCCACAACCGCGCTCCCGCCGTGTCCAGGTGCGTCAAATACACCCGCACTTCAAACTCCAGCTGGCGGTAGCGCGGCTCCATGTGGCTGCACAGGTTGTAAAACGCCTTGTCGTGCGCACGCTCTTTCAAGTGGGCGAGTTCATGCACGGTGATCATGCGCAAGAACGCATCCGGCACGGCCTTGAATAGCGTGGCGACGCGGATTTCGCGTTTGGCCTTGAGCTTGCTGCCCTGCACGCGCGACACCGTGGTGTGCGTGCCCAGCGCGTTTTTGACCACATGCAATTTGGCATCAAACAGCACCTTGCCCAGCGGCTCGGCGCTGCGCAGGTACTCGGCTTTGAGCGCCTGCACATAGTCAAACAGCGCGCGGTCGGTGCGCACCGTGTGCGCCTGCGGGTATTTTTGCAGCAGCCAGTCGGCCACGCGGTCCTCGGCCAGCAGCTTTTCCACCTGAGCCAGCGTGTCTGCCGGGTAGCCTTGCAGGTATTTCATGGGGAAGATAGGCCGCACTGTTCAGGCAGGCGGTTTTGACCACCACATCGACAGTGGAACGGCCCACAGTTTGCTGCCAAATGGCACCCATTCACGCCCGCTGTACAGCACGATGCCCTGCTGAAATTTGCTGCCCTCGGTTTCTTGCAAATGGCGTAGCCCCTTGAAATCTTTGCTGTCCACGGTGGCGCTGGCCTTGACTTCAATGCCGGTGATGTGACCCTGTCGATTTTCCAGAACAAAGTCCACCTCGATGTTGGATTGGGTGCGGTAGTGCCACAGTGTCAAACCGTGCTGTGAGAACGCCAGGTGCTTGAGCAACTCGGTCAACACAAAAGTTTCCACCAATCCGCCAGGCAAACCGGGCTTGGCGGCCAGTCCATCTTGCGTGATGCCCATTAGGTGACACAGCAGGCCAGTGTCTGGCAAAAATACTTTGGGCGCTTTCACCAAACGCTTGCTGGGGTTGCGCTCCCACGGTTGCACACGCGTCACCAAAAACAGCATTTCAAGCAAGGCAAAGTAACGCTTGAGCGTGCTTTGTGCCAGACCAGCGGTGCGCGAAAGCTCAGCAAAATTGAGCAGCGTGGCGCTGCGTGTGGCCAGCAAGTGCAGCAGGTTCGGGATTTCTGTCAACTGCTCGATCTGAGCCAGGTCACGCACGTCACGCTGCAATACGGCTTGAACGTAAGCATCAAACCAGGCCGTGCGTCGTGCTGCATTGCTGCGCGCGATGGCCTCGGGGAAGCCCCCGGCAAGCAGGTGGGTCATCAGCGTTTGCCGATCGCATGCTTGCAGGTTCAGTGCTTGCCAATCACCTTCAAACAGGGCATCAGCCCGGTTAAGTTCGGCGCTGTCAGCCTGCTCGGCGCACGACAGCGGCCACAAAGACAGCACTTGCATACGCCCAGCCAGTGAGTCGGCCAAGCCGGGCAGCAGCAAAACGTCCGCAGAGCCCGTCAACAAAAAGCGTCCTGGCTGGCGCTGGCGGTCTACCGCTGCCTTGATGGGCAAGAACAGTTCGGGTGTGCGTTGTATTTCGTCAAGAGTGATCGGGCCGTCAAGCGCAGCAATAAAGCCGCTGGGGTCTGACTTGGCGGCATTCAAGACCACCGCATCGTCCAGCGTCAGGTAGCGCCGGGGGATGCCATTGCTGCTTGACTGCAACTGTGCCAAGGTGCTTTTGCCGCTTTGGCGGGCGCCGTGGATGACCACCACCGGTGTGTCATCCAAGGCGGATTGAAGCAGCGTGGCGACGTGTCTGTTGTGCATGGTGTGTATTCTAGTGGTTGAAAATCAACCATAAGCTGGTTGATTTTCAACCTCGAACACATGCAGAGAAACCAGTTTCAAAGGTCTTCAGTCGCCAGTCAGACGACTAAAGCGCTTCAAAATAAATAGCTGCTAGCGCTTGTTATATAGGGGCTAGAGGCCAATTATGCTTAAACTTCCCGGCGCAGCGCGGGGAACAAAATTACGTCGCGGATGCTGCTGCTGTCGGTCAGCAACATCATCAGGCGGTCCAGACCCACGCCACAGCCGCCGGTGGGGGGCATGCCGTATTCCAGCGCGCGGATGAAGTCGGCATCAAAGTACATGGCTTCGTCGTCGCCGCTGTCTTTGGCCGCTACTTGCGCTGCAAAGCGCGCGGCTTGCTCTTCGGCATCGTTGAGCTCACTGAAGCCATTGCCAAACTCGCGCCCGGTGATGTAGAGCTCAAAGCGCTCGGTCACTTCGGGGCGAGCGTCGTTGGCACGCGCTAGCGGGCTGATTTCAGTGGGGTGCTCCATGATGAAGGTCGGCTGCCAGAGCTTTTCTTCCACGGTTTCTTCAAAGTACAGGACCTGCAAACTGGGCAGGCTGCGCGTGCTGATGTGGTGTTTGGCCTCGGTGATGCCCAGCTTGGGCAGCACGCTGCGCAGCCACTCGGCACTGTCCACCTTCAGGCCCGAGCCGTCGTCTTGCATCTGGCCGGCTTCGGTGTATTTGCAGATGGCTTGGTGAATGGTCAGGCGCTCAAACGGCTGGCTCAGGTCCACCGGTTTGCCCGCGTAACTGAGTTGCAGGCTGCCACAGGCGCGCTGGGCGGCATCGCGGATCAGCGCTTCGGTAAACGCCATCAAATCCTGGTAGTCCCAATACGCCGCGTAGAACTCCATCATGGTGAACTCGGGGTTGTGGCGTACGCTGATGCCTTCGTTGCGGAAGCTGCGGTTGATCTCGAACACACGATCAAAGCCGCCGACGATCAGGCGCTTCAAGTACAGCTCGGGCGCAATGCGCAAGAACATTTGCTGATCCAGCGCGTTGTGGTGGGTGGTGAAGGGCTTGGCGTTGGCGCCACCGGGTATCGGGTGCAGCATCGGCGTTTCGACTTCCAGAAAGTCGTGGGTCACCATGAAGTCGCGCACCGCGCTGACGGCCTTACTGCGGGCAATAAAGCGTTTTTTGGTGTCCTCGTCGGTCATCAGGTCAACGTAACGCTGGCGGTATTTGACCTCTTGGTCGGCCATGCCGTGGAACTTGTCGGGCATCGGGCGCAGGCTCTTGGTCAGCAGACGGATGGCGCTGGCGTGGATGGAGAGCTCGCCGGTTTTGGTTTTGAACACCAGGCCTTCTGCGGCGACGATGTCGCCCAGATCCCAGTGTTTGAACGCGTTGTAAATGTCTTCGCCCACGTCGTCGCGTTTGATGTAGACCTGGATGCGCCCGGTGCTGTCTTGCAAGGTACAGAAGCTGGCCTTGCCCATCACGCGCTTGAGCATCATGCGCCCGGCCACCTTGGCCTGCGTGCCTTGTTCCATCAGGGCTTCGGGCGATTGGGCCTCATGCGCGGCAAACAGTTTGGCCGCGTGGTCGGTGGGTTTGAAGTCGTTGGGGAAGGCCGGGCCTTTGCCCTGTGCTTGCGCCTGGCGCAGGGCTTTGAGCTTGTCGCGGCGCTCTTGCATGAGCTGGTTGTCGTCTTGCAGGGGAGCGGGAGATTCGAGGGGGGCGGTGTTGGCGTCTGACATGGGGTGCGATCGTGAAGGCCGTATGCGGGTTCATACGAAACCGCGCATTTTAAAGGGGCGGCGGTGTTGGCTATGATGCGGCGCACGTGTTTCACCCCTGACGGATTGCCATGCTGTACCAGATTGTGTCGTTGTTGCTTGAAGTGGTTGCCGGTTTTCTGAGCGGCGCTTGCTTGCTGCGCCTGTACATGCAGTACCAGCGTGTGCCCATGTCCGCGAGGTCCGGCAACCCGCTGGGCAAGTTTGTCTTTGCCGTGACCGATTGGATCGTGCTGCCGCTGCGGCGCGTGTTGCCCGCCATTGGTGCGCTGGACACGGCCAGCCTGATGGCAGCGTTTTTGTTGCAGTTGGCTGAATTTGGCATTTTGTGGCTGCTTGCCGGGGCAGCGGGTGGCCTGTTTGCGGTGCCGATCCTGGCCGCCTTTGGCTTGTTGCGCATGGCGATCTCGGGCATGACAGTGGCCGTCATCATTTACGCGGTGCTGTCGTGGGTGCAAACCAATTCGGTCATGGCCGACGTGATCGAGCGCTTGGTGGCCCCATTGCTGCAACCAATTCGCCGGTTCTTGCCGCTCATTGGCGGCATTGACCTGTCGCCGTTGGTGTTGCTGGTCGTTTTGCAGATTGCCGCGATTGTGTTGGGTAATTTGCAGGCGGCCGCATTGATGGCCGCCTGAGGTTCACAGCAGGTTGGCGTGGTCGATCTTGACGCAGCGGTCCATCACCACGGTCAGCCCGGCGGCCTGCGCTACCTGCTGCGCTTCATCGTTGACCACCCCGAGCTGCAGCCAAAGCACTTTGGCACCAATGGCCACCGCCTGTTGCGCAACCGGGACGCAATCCTGCGCTTTGCGAAACACGTCGACCATGTCGACTGCAAACGGAATTGACGCCAGGTCGGGGTAGCTTTTTTCGCCCAGAATCTCAGGGTGCTTGGGATTGACCGGAACAATTCTGTAGCCATGCGCTTGCAGGTACTTGGCAACCCGGTAGCTGGGCCGATCTGGTTCGGCGGAGAGTCCTACCACGGCGATGGTGTGGCTGTTGCGCAGTACGCGGCGCAGCGTGTCGGTGTCGGTGTCGTTGATGGTCATGAATGTGGCTGGTGTTGTTGAACCGATGTTTGAAACCGGAGCATAGCGTTGAATTCCGCCCCGAGCTACTCTTTAGATCATTTGGCTATTTGGAACTGAAATTTTTGTTGTTTGAAATTTCCCAAGTTGCCGGTACAGTCCGCGCACTCGTCTTGACGGCGACCCCGCCTGGTTCACGCTATTTCGTTCAAAATTCACAGGAAAACTGCCATGAGCAACATCTTTGCCGACAATTCGCTCTCTATTGGCCGCACACCGCTGGTCAAGCTCAACCGCGTCACCGACGGCGCCAGCGCCACCGTGCTGGCCAAGATCGAAGGCCGCAACCCGGCTTATTCCATCAAATGCCGCATTGGCGCAGCCATGGTGTGGGACGCCGAAAAGCGCGGTCTGCTAGGCGCGGGCAAGGAAATTGTCGAACCCACCAGCGGCAACACCGGTATTGCGCTGGCGTTTGTGGCGGCGGCGCGCGGCATCCCGATCACGCTGACCATGCCCGACACGATGAGCATCGAACGGCGCAAACTGCTGGTCGCCTACGGTGCCAAACTGGTCCTGACCGAAGGTGCTAAGGGCATGAAAGGGGCCATTGCCAAGGCCGAAGAAATCGCAGCCAGCGACCCGAAATACGTGTTGTTGCAACAGTTCAAGAACCCCGCCAACCCGGCCATCCACGAGGCCACCACCGGCCCGGAAATCTGGCAAGACACCGACGGCAAGATTGATATTTTTGTCAGTGGTGTCGGCACGGGCGGCACCATCACTGGCGTGTCCCGCTACATCAAAAGAGCGCAGGGCAAGGCCATCATCTCGGTGGCGGTGGAGCCCACCACCAGCCCGGTGCTGACACAAGCGCGTGCTGGCGAAGAGATCAAGCCCGGCCCGCACAAGATACAAGGCATTGGTGCCGGCTTTGTGCCCGAGGTGCTGGATTTGTCCCTGGTCGATGCGATTGAGCAGGTCAGCAGTGAAGACGCCGTGGCCTTTGCCCGTCGCCTGGCGCGCGAAGAAGGTATTTTGTGCGGCATCTCATGCGGCGCCGCCGCTGCCGTGGCCGTGCGCCTGGCCAAGCGGCCGGAAAACGCTGGCAAGACCATTGTGGTGGTTTTGCCTGACTCGGGTGAGCGCTATTTGAGCTCGGTGCTGTTCGAAGGCCTGTTTGACGATGCTGGCAACGCCGTCGCGTCGGTGGCCGCGTAACGCTGCGTAACGCACGGGTAGTGCGGGCCTGAGGGGCGCGGTAACCGAGGGGCGCCTCAGGCTACCGCGTCCGCGCTCTGGCGAGTCAGCATGGCCAGCGTATTTGCAATGGTTTTGCGCAGTTCGCGGCGGTCACAGATCAAATCAACCGCGCCTTTGGTTTGCAAGAACTCTGAGCGCTGAAAACCTTCGGGCAGCGTGACCCGCACGGTCGACTCAATCACCCGTGGTCCGGCAAAACCAATCAGCGCCTTGGGTTCGGCCATCACCACATCCCCCAAAAAGGCAAACCCTGCGGACACGCCGCCCATGGTCGGGTCGGTCAGCACGCTGATGAAGGGTAGGCCTTTTTTGGCCAAATGGGTCAGCGACGCGTTGGTCTTGGCCATTTGCATCAAACTCAGCAAGCCTTCTTGCATGCGCGCGCCACCGGTGGCGGTGAAGCAGACGAAGGGCACCTTTTGGTCGATGGCGGTTTGCACCGCGCGGGCAAAGCGCTCGCCCACCACGCTGCCCATGCTGCCGCCCATGAATTCAAACTCAAAGCACGCCGCCACCAGGCCAATGCCCATGACCGAGCCGCCCATGACTACCAGCGCATCGGTCTCGCCGGTGTTGTCCATGGCTTCTTTCAGGCGTTCGGGGTATTTGCGGCTGTCCTTGAACTTGAGTGCGTCCACCGGCAGCACTTCTTGCCCAATTTCATAGCGGCCTTCGTTGTCCAGAAACAGGTTGAGCCGGGCGCGCGCACCAATGCGGTGGTGGTGGCTGCAGCTGGGACAGACGTTCTGGTTTTGCTCCAGGTCGGTCTTGTACAGCACGGTGTCGCAACTGGGGCATTTGATCCACAGGCCTTCGGGCACGGCACGCCGGTCTTTGGGGTCGGTTTGCTGGATTTTGGGGGGAAGCAGTTTTTCTAGCCAACTCATGTGTTTTCTCCTGAACGACGCTGGATTATGAATCCAGCGCGGTACGAATTTCGCGCAGGAAGCTTTGCGCGGTGCTGGCCACCTGGTTGCGTGGCTGCTCGTCAATCAACTGGATAATTTTGCTGCCAATCACCACCGCATCGGCCACCTTACCAATCGCACGGGCGGTGGCCGCATCGCGAATGCCAAAGCCCACGCCCACCGGCACATTCACATGGGCACGGATGCGTGGCAGCATGGCTTCGACCGCACCGGTGTCGAGCGCGCCCGAGCCCGTCACGCCCTTGAGCGACACGTAGTAGACATAGCCCGTGGCGATGCGACCCACTTGTGCCATGCGCTCTGGCGTGGAAGTGGGCGCTAACAAGAAGATCAAATCCAGCCCGTGGGCTTGGAGGTCGGCGGCAAAGTCTTCGCACTCTTCTGGGGGGTAGTCGACGATCAGCACGCCGTCCACCCCGGCCGCTGCAGCATCACGAACAAATGGGCTTGTAGCCCTCGCATCCATTGCCTTAGTAGCTCCATTTTCAGGAGTGGCGTGCATTTGGTTGTAACGCTCTACCGGGTTGGCGTAGCCCATCAGCACCACCGGCGTGGTTTGGTTTTGCGTGCGGAAATCACGCACCATGGCCAGCACCTGCGTCAGGCCAATGCCAAACGCCAGCGCCTTGTCGCCAGCCTTCTGGATCACCGGCCCGTCGGCGCTGGGGTCGGAAAATGGCACGCCCAGCTCGATCACGTCCGCGCCGCCCGCAACAAAAGCGTGCATCAGCTCGGGCGTGACATCGGCAAACGGGAAACCTGCGGTGACAAACGGAATCAGCGCCTTGCGGCCCTGGGCTTTCAGTTGGGCAAAGGTGGCAGCGATGCGGCTCATTTCAGTGCTCCTGCGTTTGTAGCTGCTTGCGCTTGCTTAACAAGGGCTACAGGCACATTTTGCATATCGCCTTTGACCGACTGACCTTGGCAGCTGGGGCGGCAGAAGAAGTCGGCTTTGGACAGGTCGGCCACGGTGCCGATGTCTTTGTCGCCGCGGCCCGACAGGTTGACCAGAATCGACTGGTCAGCGCGCATGGTTTTGGCCAGCTTCATGGCGTAAGCGATGGCGTGGCTGGATTCCAATGCCGGAATGATGCCCTCGGTGCGGCACAGGTAGTGGAACGCTTCCAGCGCTTCCTTGTCGGTGATGCCGACATATTGGGCGCGGCCTATGTCGTGCAGAAATGCGTGCTCGGGGCCCACGCCGGGGTAGTCCAGCCCGGCGCTGATGCTGTGGGTCTCAGTCACCTGGCCGTTGGCGTCTTGCAGCACGTAGGTGCGGTTGCCGTGCAGCACGCCGGGGCTACCGCGCTGGATGCTGGCCGAATGGTGGCCGCTGTCCATGCCCTCGCCAGCAGCCTCCACACCAATCAGTTGCGTCGCTTCGTGGGTGATGTAGGGGTAAAAGATGCCCATGGCGTTGGAGCCGCCGCCGACGCAGGCGGTGACCACGTCGGGCTGCCCGCTCTTGCAGCCAGCGGCTTTGAGCATCTGGGGCATTTGCACCAGGCATTCCTTGCCGATCACGCTCTGAAAATCGCGCACCATCATCGGGTAGGGATGGGGCCCGGCCACCGTGCCGATGATGTAGAAGGTGTTGTCCACGTTGGCGACCCAGTCGCGCATGGCTTCGTTCAGTGCGTCTTTCAGGGTGCGGCTGCCGCTGGTCACCGGCACCACGGTGGCGCCCAGCAGCTTCATGCGGTAGACGTTGGGGCTTTGGCGTTTGACATCTTCACTGCCCATGTAGACCACGCATTCCAGCCCGTAGCGGGCGCAAATGGTGGCGGTGGCCACGCCGTGCTGACCAGCGCCGGTTTCGGCAATGATGCGCGGCTTGCCCATGCGCTTGGCCAGCATGGCCTGGCCGATGGTGTTGTTGATTTTGTGCGCGCCGGTGTGGTTCAAATCCTCGCGCTTTAAAAAGATTTGCGCGCCTCCCATCTCCCGGCTCATGCGCGCGGCGTGGTACACCGGGCTGGGGCGGCCCACATAGTGTGCCATTTCGTAGTCAAACTCGGCCATGAAAGCCGGGTCGTGTTGGTACTTGGTGTACGCGTCTTTGAGCTCATTGATGGCGTGGGTCAAGGTCTCGGAGGCAAAACTGCCGCCGTAAATGCCGAAGTGACCGCGTGGGTCGGGTTGTTGGTAGTTGAACATGATGGTATTGAATTGATAGCTGCTTACGCTTTCTGCATAAGGGCTAGAGGCTTATTTTCCATATAAGAGTTGGTCGGCTTGGCGAACCGCTGCAACAAACTCGTGAATCTTCTCGGGGTCTTTGATGCCTTTGCGCCCTGGCACTTCGATGCCTGAGCTGACATCGACGGCCAGCGTTTTACAACGCGAGCGCACCTGCGCGATGCCATCGATCACGTTGGCAGCGTTCAGCCCACCACTCAAGACGAGGTGAGCGTTGACGTTTGGAGGCAGCAGTGACCAATTGAATGTGTGCCCGCCACCGCCGTACCCGTCAACCTGCGCGTCCAGCAAAATGGCTTGAGCTTGTGAAAAATCTTGGGCGAATTTTAAGAGATCAAAGCGCAGGCCCGCCTCGCCCAAGGGTATGCGCGCTGCGCGCAGGTAAGCACGGCCGTCCGGCCCACACGCAGCAGCGCAATCGGCAGGCGATTCATCACCATGAAATTGGACGATAGCCCCCGTCACCCTTGCACAAGCAGCTCTGATTGCTGAAGCATTTTCGTTGACGAACAGCAACACCGGCGTGACAAAGGGCGGCAGTCGACGCGCCAGTTCGGCAGCGCGCTCGGGCGTGACAAAGCGTGGACTCTTGGCGTACAGCACAAAACCGACGGCATCAGCACCCGCGTCAACGGCAGCATCCACGTCCTGCTCGCGGGTGAAACCACACAGTTTGATGCGGGTGCGCATGGCGGCGGGTGGGGTGTGGGCTGTGGCAGGTGGGGGCAATGTCATGGGGTGGCTCCGGGCAATCCGTCAAGCAGGCTGGGGTGCTCGGGCAGACCCCAGTGCGCATCGTAGCGTGGGCCGACGAAGTACAGGCCATGCGGCGAAAAAGTGGGCGCAGCGGCGTCGCGGTCGCGTGCGGCCAGCACCTCGGCCATCCAGTCGGGTGGCCTGCGGCCGTCGCCAATCATGACCAGGCAGCCCATGATGTTGCGGATCATGTGGTGCAAAAACGCATTGGCTTCAAACGCAAAGCGCCAGTAAGTCCCACCGCGAGAGATGTCGATGCGCATCAGGTTTTTGACGGGGGAGAGCGCCTGGCAGGCGCTGGCGCGAAACGAGGTGAAGTCGTGTTCGCCCAACAGGTACTGCGCTGCCGACTGCATTCTGTCAAATTGCAGTGGTTTGAACACCCAGCCCACACGGCCGGTGTTCAGGCTGGGTCGCACTGGCGCGTCGTAAACAATGTAGACATAGCGTCGCGAGGTGGCGCTGGCGCGGCAGTGAAATTCACGCCGCACCACTTTGGCCCATTGCACCGCGATGTCGTGCGGCAACAAGGCGTTGGGGCCGCGTACCCAGGCGTTTTCACTGCGCTGTACTGGGGTGTCAAAGTGGACGACCTGCATCAGCGCGTGGACGCCTGCGTCGGTGCGGCCGGCACACAGGGTGCTGACGCGCTGGGCGCAAAAGCGCGACAGGGCGTGCTCGAGTTTGTCCTGCACCGTTTGCCCGGACGGCTGACTTTGCCAGCCCTGGTAGGCCAGCCCGTTGTAGCTGATGCCCAGCGCGACGCGCTCGCTGCCAATGCTTTGCTGCAACACCCCGAGGTCGCCTGGACGGCTAAAGCTTGTTGAGCGCCTGCTGTGCCTTGGCCTTGACCTCACCAGAGGCCTCGGCAATGACTTCTTCGATCAGCGCGCGCGCGCCATCGTCGTCGCCAATGGCGCGGAACTCGTCGGCCAGCGCGAGCTTGGTTTCCAGCGCGTCCATGACAGGCTCGGGCAGGTCGCCGGGCATGGTCAAGCGGTCTTCGGCCAGGTCAAGCGAGAGCGAGTCGAGGTCAAAAGACAGCATGTCTTTGCCAGCCGCAGGTGGCATGGGCTCACCGGCGTTGGCCAAGGACAGCTCAGGCGCGGCTGTGACGGCGGGTTCTTCAGCTGCGGCTGGCGTTTCGGCTGGTGCATCGTCTGCCACGGAAAACTCAGGCATAAGCAGCACCTCAGACGCTGGCTCAGGTTCGGCGGTGTCTGTCGGTTCGGGTGTGGCCTCGGACAGGTCGGCGATGAAGTCCGCCGCATTTTCATCCAGGTCGGGTGCCAGTGCGGCGGGTTGCGACTCTTCAATGGCTTGCGGCTCGGTAAAGTCCAGGCTGCCCGGCATGGTGGTGGGCTCGGCCGGTTCGGGCCGGGTCTCTGGCGTGGCCAGGTCGTTGTCGATGATGGTGGGTAGCGGGTCTTCAGCAAGCGTCGCACCGACCGTGGGCTGACCGGCGGGCGTCTGCAAAAATTCGGGTTCTTCCAGTGAAAAATCAAGGTCCAGGTCGAGCTCGGAGCCATCGGACAGGGTGGCTCTGGCCTCGGTGGGCGCCGCCACAGCATCGGCCACGGCGGCAGCGGCAGCACCTGCAGCGCCTGCAGCGCTTGGGCTGACGGTCACGCCAGCGCCAGGTTGACCACCGGGCAGATACAAGGCGTTGTCCGGGTCGATCGACAAGCCTTTCTCGCAGATTTGTTCCCATTCGGGGCCACTGCCATCGGTGAGATTGAAGGCCAGCGCGGCAACCGCTTCAAACGCCTTAAGGTCGCGCCGCTTGGCGTAGATTTCGGCCAGCTTGACGTGAATGGCCACACGTTGCGGGCTGCTGCGCAGCGCGTCCTTGAGGATTTCTTCGGCCTGCAGATCGCGGCCATAGGCGAGGTAAACGTCGGCTTCGGCGACCGGGTCGACGTCGTCAGCGGCGTCGAGCTGACTGGGCGAATAGACCATCGACGAACCGGTAGTCAGACTGTCACCCGTGTCGACGCTCTGGCCACCGCTGGCACCGCTGAAGGCTTCGGCCAGGGAGCTTTCGGCAAAAGCGCTGTCGAGCAAGGTGTCTTGTTTGCGCTGCCTGCGCTTGAGGTAGGCCAGCCCCGCCAGCAAACCCAGTAGGGCGATCACGCCGCCGGGCAACATGGGGTTTTCAACCAGCGTGTCGATGAAGCTCGGCTCGGGTGCTGGCTCGGGCAAGTTGGCCGCTGGCTTGCTGGCCGCCGGCGCTGGTGCCGCGACGGCTGCGGGGGCGGCCGAAGCGGCGGCTGGCGCGGGGCTGGCCTCAGGTAGCGTGGGCAAGGTGGGCAGCGCGGTCGCGGTACTGGTGGCGGGCGCTGGCGTGGGCGCGCTGGCGGCAGCGGCGAGTTTGTTCAGATCAGTGATGTTCTTGGCAACCTCTGCGGCACGCGCTTTGGCTTCTTCCGAATTGCGAGCCGAGGCCAACTGGTCTTCACCCGACTTGCCCTGAACGGCGCCCTTGGACAGCGTGAGTTTGTCGGGTGCTGCGGCAGCCGGTGTTTTGTCTTGCACCGTGGCCTGGACCTTTCCGCTGGCCTCACGGCTGAGCGGTGCAGTTTGGGTTTGCGGGACGTTATCGGCCAGGCGACGGCGGAAGTCGTTGAAATCACGACTTTGGGCAACCACGGTTTGTGTGGCTTCTTCAGCGCTCACCGCCGCGGCCTGGTCTGGCGTTGGTACGGTGAGGATGGCACCGGCCTTGATGCGGTTGACGTTGTCCCTGATGAAGGCGTTGGGGTTGCCGCGCAACATGGCCACCAGCATCTGGTCCAAGGATACGTTGGCTGGTTTGTGGACAGCGGCGATCTGCCCTGCGGTCTCGCCCGGCTTGACCCGGAGGGTGGTTGCCGCTGTGGCCTGAGGCTGGGCCACTGGCTTGGCCACGGCTACCGGCCTTGCGGATGATGCCGGTTTGACCGGCGTGGCCTCAACGCTGCGGGCCACTGGTTGGGCCGCAGCAGGTGCGTTCTGGATTGGCAACTGGGCCTTGTCGGGCGCACTTGCAGCCGCACTGCGCAGGCTGGGCGGGTCAAACAGCAGGGTGTAGTCGCGTACGATCCGCCCCGAACTCCAGGTGGCTTCCAGAATAAGGTCGACAAAGGGCTCGTTGACCACGCGGTCGCTGCTGAGCTTGAGGAAGGCGCGACCGTTGGCGCGGCGCTGCAACGAGGTCTTGAGATTGCCCAAGGCGGCGTTGTACTCGAGTCCAGCGGCCTTGAAGGCATCGGGTGGCGCAACGCGCGAATTCAGACTTGCGGCCTCTTCGGCGTTGATATCCAAAAAATCGACTTCAGCTTGAAGCGGCTCGCCCAGCGCCGATTGGACGGTGATGCGCCCGAGTGACAGTGCCGCTGCAGGATCGCTTGACAGGGCCAAAAGCATGGCCGCAGCCAAAGCGGTCAGTTGACATTGATAAGACTTCGCAATCAATTTATGCACTCCGGTTGAACAGCGGCCTGGGTCGGCGCGATGCGGGCATTGTGCCCGGAATCTTCAGACAATAAAAAGCACCTTAACATCAATGCGTTAGCCTGACAAGTTAAGACAGTGTGTCAAGTTCAGGACAGTGTCGTTGGATGTCAAAGTCGCGATTCTATGTTGTCGCTCTACAACGAAATGGTGGTGCGTGGAAACAGTTTGCAACAGCAGTTCGCCGCAGCTGTGCTGTCAGGCTTGCAACAAAATCTGCAGCATGCGGCGCAGCGGCTCGGCGGCGCCCCAGAGCAATTGGTCACCGACGGTGAACGCGCCGAGGTACTCTGGGCCCATGGCCAGTTTACGAATGCGCCCCACGGGGATGGTCATGGTGCCGGTGACGGCCACGGGTGTCAGGTCTTTGATGCTGGCCTCGCGCGTGTTGGGTACCACTTTGACCCATTGGTTGTCGGCGGCGATCATCGCTTCGATATCTGCGGTGGGTACGTTCTTTTTCAGCTTGAAGGTGAGCGCCTGGCTGTGGCAACGCATGGCGCCCACGCGCACGCAAAAACCGTCGACCGGCACGGCAGGTGTGCCAAAGCCGTCGCCCAGGCCCAGGATCTTGTTGGTCTCGGCCATGCCTTTCCACTCTTCGCGCGACTTGCCCCAGTCGGCCGTGTCACGGTCTTGGTCAATGCCCAGATCTTTGTCGATCCAGGGAATCAGCGAGCCGCCCAGCGGAACGGCAAAATTGGCGGTCTCCGTGGCCGTCAGGGCGCGCTGTTTGGCAATGACCTGGCGGTCGATCTCAAGAATGGCGCTCTTGGGATCGTTCAAGAGTGCCGCAACTTCCTTGTAGAGCGTGCCGTATTGGGTGAGCAGTTCGCGCATGTGTTGCGCGCCGCCTCCGCTGGCGGCCTGGTAGGTTTGCGTGCTCATCCACTCGACCAGACCGGCTTTGTAGAGCGCACCCACGCCCATGAGCATGCAGCTGACCGTGCAGTTGCCGCCGATCCAGTTGTTGCCGCCCTTGGCCAGCGCGTTTTTGATCACCGGCATGTTGACCGGGTCGAGGATGATGACCGCGTCGCTCTTCATGCGCAGGGTGGATGCGGCGTCGATCCAGTGCCCACGCCAGCCGGCTGCGCGCAGCTTGGGAAACACCGCGGTGGTGTAGTCGCCGCCTTGCGCGCTGATGATGATGTCGCAGCGCTTGAGCGCGTCGATGTTGAACGCGTCTTGCAGCAGCGTTTCGTTCTTGGCCATGGCGGGCGCCTTGCCGCCTGCGTCGGAGGTGGAAAAGAACACCGGTTCAATGAGTTTGAAGTCGCCCTCGGCTTGCATCCGGTCCATCAGGACCGAGCCGACCATGCCACGCCAGCCAACCAGACCGACCAAGTTACCTACCTTCATGCTGTACCTCTTGAAAAAAACGAATTACCGAATTACCGAATTTGACGATGCCGTGCCTGGATGACGTCACCATCAAAGTGCTTTCACGACTGCGTTACCCATTTCGACGGTGGTAACAAGGGTGGTGCCGTTGCTGTAGATGTCACCGGTGCGCAGCCCCTGGCGCAACACCGCCTGCACAGCTGCTTCAATGCGCTGCGCAGCGTCGGCCTGATTCAGGCTGAAGCGCAGCATCATTGCCGCGCTGAGAATGGTGGCCAGTGGGTTGGCGATGCCCTTGCCTGCGATGTCAGGGGCGCTGCCGTGGCTGGGCTCGTACAAACCGAAGTTGCTGGCGTTCAGACTGGCCGAGGGCAACATGCCGATCGACCCGGTCAGCATCGACGCCTCGTCGGACAAAATGTCGCCAAACAGGTTGCCGGTGACGATCACGTCAAACGCCTTGGGCGCGCGCACCAGTTGCATGGCCGCGTTGTCGACGTACATGTGGTCGAGCGCCACGTCAGGGTACTGTTGGCCTACTTCGGCGACTACATCGCGCCAGAACTGGAAGGTCTCCAGCACATTGGCCTTGTCGACGCTGGTGACCTTTTTGTTGCGTTTGCGCGCGGCCTGGAACGCCACGTGGGCGATGCGTTCGATCTCCGGGCGGCTGTAGCGCATGGTGTCATACGCCTCGTCGCTGCCGGGAAAGTGGCCATCCGTGGCGGTGCGTCGGCCGCGCGGCTGACCAAAATAAATGTCGCCGGTGAGTTCGCGGATGATCAGGATGTCGAGCCCGGCGACCAGTTCGGGTTTGAGGCTGGAGGCGTTAACGAGTTGTTCGTAGCAAATGGCCGGTCGGAAGTTGGCAAATAGCCCCAGGTTCTTGCGCAGCCCCAAGATGGCTTGTTCCGGGCGCAGATGGCGTTCCAGCTTGTCGTATTGCCAGTCGCCCACGGCGCCAAACAGCACAGCATCGGCCGCTTTGGCCAGTTTCAGCGTGGCCTCGGGTAGGGGGTGGCCGTGCGCGGCATAGGCGCAGCCGCCGACCAGCGCTGTTTCCATTTCCAGCGGGACGTCGAGCGCCTTGAGCACTTTGACGGCTTCGGTGACGATCTCCGGGCCAATGCCGTCACCGGGTAAAACTGCAATTTTCATAATGTCAAAATGTTATTGATTTAATAGCTTCTCAGGCAAGCATGGTATGGGCTAGCCACGGTTTTTGTGCCAAACGTTGGGCCTCGAAGGCTTTGATCTTGTCGGCGTGGCGCAGGGTCAAACCGATGTCGTCAAGGCCGTTGAGCAGGCAGTATTTGCGAAAGGCCTGAACTTCGAAAGGCAGTTCCACCCCGTCGGGCTTGACGACCACCTGGCGCGCCAGATCGATGGTCAACGTGTAGCCGACAAACGCTGCGACCTCGTTGAAGAGCTGCGCCACCTGAGCCTGGCCCAGCACGATCGGCAGCAGGCCGTTTTTGAAGCAGTTGTTGAAAAAGATGTCGGCGTAGCTGGGTGCGATGATGGCGCGAAAGCCAAATTGATCCAGCGCCCAGGGTGCATGTTCGCGCGAGGAACCGCAGCCAAAATTTTTGCGCGCCAACAAGATGCTGGCACCCTGAAAACGCGGCTGATTTAGAACAAAGTCCGGGTTGGAGCGGCGGCTGGCGGGGTCCTGGCCGGGGTAGCCTGCGTCGAGGTAACGCCATTCGTCAAACAGGTTCTGGCCAAAGCCGGTCTTGCGGATCGACTTGAGAAACTGCTTGGGGATAATCGCGTCGGTGTCGACGTTTTCACGGTCCATCGGGGCGACCAGGCCCTTGAGCAAGGTAAATTTTTGCATCTTTAGACCTATTTTTTGGCTGCGCCTTCGATGGTCTGACCCGCTTTTTGCAAATCCTGACCCACGCCCTTGACGGTGTTGCAACCAGTCATTGCCAAGACGGCCACAAGCAGCAGCAAAGCGGTAAGTTTTTTCATTCCATGTTCCTTCAGTGCGGTTTAGACAAATCTTCTGACGTCGACAAAATGGCCGTGAATCGCAGCTGCGGCGGCCATGGCCGGGCTGACCAGATGGGTGCGTCCGCCAGCGCCCTGCCGGCCCTCAAAATTGCGGTTGCTGGTGGAGGCGCAGCGTTCGCCGGGCTCGAGCCGATCGGCGTTCATGGCCAGGCACATGGAGCAACCGGGTTCGCGCCATTCAAAGCCGGCGGCCTTGAAAATCTCATGCAAGCCTTCGCGCTCGGCCTGTTCCTTGACCAGGCCAGAGCCAGGCACGACCATCGCCAGGCGGATGTTGGTCGCAACCTTGCGGCCCAGCGCTTTGACGATGGAGGCCGCTTCGCGCATGTCTTCAATCCGGCTGTTGGTGCACGAGCCGATGAAAACCTTGTCGACGTACAGGTCGTTGAGCGCCTTGCCGGGCTCAAGACCCATGTAGCTCAGCGCGCGTTCGATCGCGCCACGCTTGTTGGCGTCTTTTTCCTTGTCAGGATCAGGAACACGGTCGTCGATACCCAGGACCATCTCCGGCGAGGTGCCCCAGGTGACTTGCGGCACCAGTGTCCCCGCGTCGAGTGTGACCGTGGCGTCAAAGTGCGCGCCGACGTCTGAGTGCAATGTTCGCCAGTAGGCCACCGCCTGATCCCATTCGACGGCGGCGGCAGCGTCATTGGCAGCGTGGGCGCCTGGCGCCAAGGGGCGCCCCTTGATGTAGGCGATGGTTTTTTCGTCAACGCCAACCAGACCGGCCCGGGCGCCAGCCTCAATGGCCATGTTGCACAGGGTCATGCGGCCTTCCATGCTCAGCGCGCGGATGGCATCACCGCCAAATTCAATGGTGTACCCAGTGCCACCAGCGGTACCGATCTTGCCGATCACCGCCAGCACGATGTCTTTGGCGGTGCAGCCGCGCGACAGCGTGCCGTCGACCTTGACCAGCATGTTCCTGGCTTTTTTGGCCAGCAGCGTTTGCGTGGCCATGACGTGTTCGACCTCACTGGTGCCAATGCCATGCGCCAGCGCGCCAAAGGCGCCGTGCGTCGACGTATGCGAATCGCCGCAGACGACGGTCATGCCCGGCAAGGTGGCGCCGCTCTCGGGGCCGATGACGTGGACAATGCCTTGGCGCTTGGACAAAAAGGGGAAGTAAGCCGCAGCACCGTATTCCTTGATGTTGGTGTCAAGCGTCAGCACCTGTTCCTTGCTGGTGGGGTCGGTGATGCCGTCGTAGCCAAGCTCCCAACCCTGGGTTGGTGTGTTGTGGTCAGCGGTGGCGACGATGGAACTGGTGCGCCAGACTGGGCGCTGTGCTTGTCGCAGACCTTCAAATGCCTGCGGACTGGTGACTTCATGCACCAGATGCCGGTCGATGTACAACAAGGCCGTGCCGTCGTCTTCAGTGTGAACGACGTGCTCGTCCCAGAGCTTGTCGTACAAAGTGCGTGCCGTCATGTGGGGTTTCCTGCGAACTGCTTGAATGAAAAAATGAGATTTTAAGCGGGTGCAATGTCCGCTATTGCAGCCGGGCGACTGTTGGTCAGCGCCGGACATAAAAAAGCCTGCCGGTGTTGCCACCAGGCAGGCTGGATCCAAACAACCAGGAATTAACGCTGGCCGATCGGCTTGACGGTGCGGGTGACCGAGCCGGTAAACAACTGGCGCGGACGGCCGATTTTGTATTCAGGGTCGCTGATCATCTCGTTGAGCTGGGCGATCCAGCCCACCGTGCGTGCCAACGTGAAGACGCCAGTGAACAGGTTGACCGGAATACCGATCGCACGTTGCACGATGCCTGAGTAAAAGTCGACGTTGGGGTAGAGCTTGCGCGAAACAAAATACTCGTCTTCCAGCGCGATTTTTTCGACTTCTTTGGCGAGTTTGAACAAGGGGTCATTACCCAGGCCGAGTTCGGCCAACACCTCGTCGCAGGTTTCCTGCATGAGTTTGGCACGCGGGTCGTAGTTTTTGTACACACGGTGGCCAAAGCCCATGAGCTTGACGCCAGAGTTTTTATCCTTGACCTGTTCCATGAACTGACCGACCTTGGCGACTCCGCCCTGGCGCTGGATATCTTCGAGCATGTTCAGGCAGGCTTCGTTGGCACCGCCGTGTGCCGGACCCCACAGGCACGCAACGCCAGCAGCGATCGCAGCAAACGGGTTGGTGCCGGACGAGCCACACAGACGAACGGTGGAGGTAGAGGCGTTTTGTTCGTGATCAGCGTGCAGGATGAAGATGCGGTCCAAAGCGCGTTCGAGCACCGGATTGACCTTGAACTCCTCGCACGGTGTACCAAACATCATGCGCAGAAAGTTGCCCGCGTAGCTGAGGTCGTTTTGCGGGTACATGTACGGTTGACCCATGCCGTACTTGTAAGCCATGGCGACCAGCGTTGGCATCTTGGCAATCAACCGGATAGCGGCGATCTTGCGGTGCTCGGGGTTGTGGATGTCGGTGCTGTCGTGGTAGAACGCCGACAGGCCACCGACCAAGCCGGTGAGCACAGCCATCGGGTGCGCATCACGGCGGAAGCCACGCAGGAAAAACTGCATCTGCTCATTGACCATGGTGTGGTTGATGATCAGTTTGTGGAAGCCGTCGCGTTCAGCTTGATTGGGCAACTCGCCGTTGAGCAACAGGTAGCAAGTGTCGAGGTAGTCGCACTGGGTGGCCAACTGCTCGATAGGGTAGCCGCGGTACAACAATTCGCCTTTGTCGCCATCGATGTAAGTGATCGCCGATTGGCACGACGCCGTCGACAGAAAGCCCGGGTCGTAAGTGAACATGCCGGTCTGGCCATAGAGCTTGCGGATGTCGATGACGTCCGGGCCGACGTTACCGTGGTAGACGGGCAAATCAACGCTGGGGCTGCCGTTGCTAAACGACAGAGTGGCTTTATTTTCAGCTAGCTTCATTTTGACCTTTCGTGGTTGCTCTTAACATATTCAATACTTCAGAAACATCGTCGCGAACCAGATCCGGGTTGACCTGCGCAAGCGACTTGCGTCCCAAGTGCAGATCCAGCAGATCAGAGTCGGCGAGTTCCATTAGAGTGCTCAGACCTTGCGCCTGCTTGACAGTCAAGGTTGACGAATACTTTTTAAAGAAACGATCAATAAAAATATCGTTCTCAAGCAAGCCCCTGCGACTGCGCCACCGGAGCTTGCTGAGCGCTCTTTCATCTATCAGTTCATTCGCCTCCTCGGGCACAACGATTGACATCTTCGTTTAAATGGCGCGACGCACCATCAGTTCTTTGATCTTGCCGATGGCGCGTGTCGGGTTCAGGCCCTTGGGACATACATCAACGCAGTTCATGATGGTGGTGCAGCGAAACAGTCGGTAAGGGTCTTCCAGGTTGTCCAGGCGTTCGCTGGTCGCTTCGTCACGGCTGTCGGCAATGAACCGGTAGGCTTGCAACAAGCCGGCCGGGCCAACAAACTTGTCGGGGTTCCACCAGAAGACCGGACAGCTGGTGGAACAGCAGGCGCACAAAATGCACTCATACAAGCCGTTGAGCTCCTCGCGCTCTTCGGGGCTTTGCAGACGTTCCTTTTCTGGTGGACGGACGTCGTTGATCAGGTAAGGTTTGATGGAATGGTACTGTTTGAAGAACAGTGTCATGTCAACGATCAGGTCACGAACTACTGGAAGGCCTGGCAGGGGCTTGAGGGTAATGGTGTCGGGCAGCGTCAACAGGTTCACCAGGCAGGCCAGACCATTCTTGCCGTTGATATTCATCGCGTCAGAACCGCAAATGCCTTCGCGGCAGGACCGGCGGTACGACAGGGTGGGGTCAAGTTTCTTAAGCTTCGTCAATGCGTCAAGAAGCATGCGGTCGCCTGCATCGAGCTCGATTTCGAGCGTTTGCATGTAGGGTTTGGCATCGGTATCCGGGTTGTAGCGATAGATGTGGAATGTGCGTTTGGCCATGATTTACTTCCTTAAAAGCGGGCAGCAACTCGACTCTGCCGGCAAGATGTCATAAAAAATTAGAAGGTCCGAACCTTGGGTGCAATGGATTCTGCAGTCAGGGGCTTCATGACCACCGGCTTGTAGCTCAGCGAATTAGTTGCCTTGTCCCACAGCGTGTGCTTGAGCCAATTCACGTCGTCGCGGCCCAGCGGGCATTGCGGGTCATCAGCGGGGCGATCGTAGTCACGCACACTGTGTGCACCGCGGCATTCGTGCCGTGCGGCGGCAGACACCATGGTGGCCTGCGCCACTTCAATCATGTTGTCAACTTCGAGTGCTTCAATGCGCTCAGTATTGAAAATTTGCGACTTGTCGGTCAGGTTAATTTTCTCGACACGGCTGCGCAATGCGGCGATTTTGGAAACGCCTTCGTCCATACTGACCTGGGTGCGGAAAACACTGGCGTGCTCCTGCATGGTTTCCCGGATGGTGTTGGCCACGTCCTGAGCGTATTCACCGGTGCTGGCGGTGTTCAAACGGTTCAGCCGCTCCAGCGAGATGTCAGCGCCGTTGGCCGGGATCGGCTTGTGCTCTTTGTTCTTTTGGTTGAATTCGATAATGTGCAGTCCAGCGGCGCGGCCAAAGACCACAATGTCGAGCAGCGAGTTGCAACCCAGGCGGTTCGCGCCATGCACGCTGACGCAAGCACATTCGCCAACGGCGTACAGTCCATTGACAACCTCCTGGACACCGTTTTTGGGTGCGACGACCTGACCGGTGATGCTGCTCGGAATGCCGCCCATCTGGTAGTGGTTGGTCGGAATCACGGGAATGGGTTCCTTGGTGATGTCGACGTTGGCAAAGTTGTGACCGATCTCAAACACCGAAGGCAGGCGTTTCATGATGGTTTCAACACCCAGGTGAGTCATGTCCAGGTTGATGTAATTCTTGTTCGGCCCGCAACCGCGGCCTTCCTTGATTTCCTGGTCCATACAGCGCGAAACAAAGTCGCGTGTTGCCAGATCCTTGTAGCCAGGTGCGTAGCGTTCCATGAAACGTTCACCGTTGCTGTTGCGCAGAATGGCGCCCTCGCCACGGCAGCCTTCGGTCAGCAGCACGCCAGCACCATGTACGCCAGTGGGGTGGAATTGCCAGAACTCCATGTCTTGTAATGGGATACCAGCACGCGCCGTCATGCCCAAACCGTCGCCTGTGTTGATGTAAGCGTTGGTCGAGGCGGCAAAAATGCGGCCGGCACCGCCTGTGGCCAGCATGACGCTCTTGGCTTGCAGGATGTGGACTTCACCCGTTTCCATCTCCAGCGCGGTGACGCCAACCACGTCGCCGTCGGCATCGCGGATCAGGTCAAGCGCCATCCACTCGACAAAAAAGTTGGTACGCGATTTGACATTTTGCTGGTACAGCGTGTGCAGCATTGCATGACCGGTGCGGTCAGCCGAAGCGCAGGCGCGCTGAACAAGCTTTTCACCGTGGTTGCTGGTGTGGCCGCCAAACGGGCGCTGGTAGATCGTGCCGTCCGGATTGCGGTCAAAGGGCATGCCCCAGTGTTCAAGCTCGTAAACCACTTTGGGTGCTTCGCGCACCATGAATTCGACGGCGTCCTGGTCGCTCAGCCAGTCGCCACCCTTGATGGTGTCGTAGAAGTGGTTGTCCCAGTTATCTTCGTTCATGTTGGACAACGAGGCGGCAATGCCGCCCTGCGCCGCGACCGTATGCGAGCGGGTCGGGAAGACCTTGGAGAGCACGGCGACATTCAGGCCAGCGTTGGCCAACTGGAGTGAAGCGCTCATACCGGAGCCGCCGGCTCCGACGATGACGACGTCAAATTTACGTGTTGTGAGTTTGGTTGTTGCAGTCATGATATTTTCAAAAAAAACGTGTTTTCTGGGGAACGCAACTTGGCATGGGCCTCAAGGTGCTGCGTTGATGGTGCCGCAGGACACCGTCAGAGACGCCATAGGACCTGGATGGCCCAGCCACTGCAACCGATCAACCAAAGGATGGCAAACACGTGCATGACAAAGCGGACGGCGTAAGGTTTGACGTAGTCCATGAAGACGTTGCGCATGCCGACCCAGACGTGGTAAAGCATCGAAACGATAACGACAAAGGTCAGGGTTTTCATCCACTGCGCGGCAAAAATGCCAGACCACAGTTCATAGCTGATCGGACCTTTACTGAAGATGATTTGTGCCAGCAATATGAGTGTGAACAAGGCGATGGTGACGGCGGTGACGCGCTGCGACAGCCAGTCGCGCATGCCGTAATGAGCGCCGACAACGGTGCGGTGGGATCCGTAATTGACAGACATGAAAAGCTCCTGAAGTATTAGTAAAGACCGAAAAGCTTGGCGCCCAGAATGACGGTCAAACTCAGTACCAGAACCATCACGACGGCGCCGGTCTGCTTGCCAAATTCCTTGCTCACTTGCTCATGGTGCGTGTCCATCCAGAGGTGACGCAAGCCGGCAATGAAGTGATGCAAGTAAGCCCAGATCAGACCCAGGACGACGAGCTTCCAGATGAAGCCTGGCAAGCCGAGCATGCCCACGTCAAACGCTGCCTTGAATTTGGCGAACGAGATTTCCGAAGAGATCGACGTGTCAAACATCCAGATGATGAAAGGCATCAGAAAAAACATGATGGCACCGCTGACGCGGTGCATCCCCGAAACAAGCGAAGCCAGTGGCCAGCGAAGCGTTCGCAGATTGGAGAACTCGATGTTACGGAATTCGGGGCGGGATTTTGCTGTGCTAGTTGCTGTATCAGACATAAGTTGCTTTCTATGTTTTAAGTAACTGCTTGGTAACCGAAGAATGACGGGCCAGCCCCGAAATTCTATTGCAGGGCGGCATCATACGCCGCGATGCCGGACGTTCACCGCGTGGCAGAAGATGTTCGACTGAAATAGCAGGTTTATTGATCTTGGACAAGAAAAAACTGACGCGGGAATGACAGGACGACCCTCAACTCACGTCATTGCGGTAGTGGCGTGTGTCTGTGCGATAGTAGCCCCGGCGCAGCTCCATCGGCTCATCCTGGTAGGTGTAGGCCACGCGTTCAACGCTCAGCAGTGGTGCGCCCGGGGCCACTTCAAGCAACTGCGCTTGTGCCGGCGAAGCAGCCACAGCCCGAATCTTTTCCTCAGCGCGCACCATGCGCACGTTGAACTCGGTTTCAAACAAAGCGTACATCGCTCCCTGGTAATTGGCCAGCCGTTCGGCGGTCAGTCCCTTGAAAGGCAGCGCCGGCAACCAGATGTCTTCGAGGATGGTGGGGGCGCCGCCAAAACTCAGAACGCGGCGCGCTTGCAAGACCTGGTCGCCTGAACGCAGTGCCAGCGCCCGGGTGACGTCAGTGCTGGCGCGCGTGCGGCGACATTCGATGATCGTGCGCTGGGCCGGGCCTTCGCTGCCCTGGGTGCCCGCATCGGGGACCAGTTTGAGGAAGCGGAACTGCACTTGTTGCTCGGCATGGGTTGCAACAAACGTTCCTTTTCCCTGACGTCGCAACAAGAGGTTTTCCGAGGCCAGTTCGTCAATGGCCTTGCGCACTGTACCCTGGCTGACGCGGTAGCGCGTGGCCAATTCCACTTCGCTGGGAATCGATTCACCGGGCTTCCATTCGCCAGAGCGCAAGCTGTTCAGGATCAGCCCCCTGATTTGTTGGTACAAAGGGCTGAAAGCGGGTGCGGCGCCAGCCTGATTGGCGCTTGTCATGGCGCTTTGGAGTGCTCTTACCCTGGTCTTGGCTTCAGGTGGGGTTTGCATGTTGTTTGTCTCTTCAGGTTGTCTCTTCTGGGTGTAATCATATCTTATATAAGATATAAGACAAATTGACCGTTTGCCGGTTTCAAGGGTACACTCTCGCCGCTCGGCGCGGACTGGTTTGCAATTCCGCCTTGGGCTTGGTGCAAATCATCATTTACAAATTTCTGGAGTTTTACTATGAGCAAGAAACCCGTCCGTGTAGCAGTCACCGGTGCAGCTGGTCAAATTGGTTATGCCATTTTGTTTCGTATCGCCTCTGGTGAGATGTTGGGCAAAGACCAGCCGGTCGTCTTGAGCTTGCTGGAAGTGCCTGTTGAAAAGGCGCAACAAGCGCTGCAGGGCGTCATGATGGAATTGCAGGATTGCGCGTTTCCGTTGCTGGTGGGTATGGAAGCCCACAGTGACCCGATGACGGCTTTCAAGGATGTCGACTACGCGCTGCTGATTGGTTCGCGTCCGCGTGGCCCGGGCATGGAGCGCGCCGAATTGCTCGCTGTCAACGGCGAGATTTTCACCACGCAAGGCAAGGCGCTCAACGCGGTGGCCAGCCGCAATGTCAAGGTGCTGGTGGTCGGCAATCCGGCCAATACCAACGCCTACATCGCCATGAAGAGCGCGCCCGATCTGCCAAGCAAGAATTTCACCGCCATGCTGCGCCTCGATCACAACCGCGCCTTGAGCCAACTCGCTGCAAAAACCGGCAAGGCTGTGGCGTCGATCGAAAGAATGGCGGTCTGGGGCAACCATTCACCTAGCATGTACGCCGATTACCGCTTCGCCACGATCAATGGTGAGAGTGTCAAGGACATGATCAATGACCATGACTGGAACGCCAATACCTTCCTGCCCACTGTGGGCAAGCGTGGTGCCGCGATCATCGCCGCGCGCGGTGTCTCTTCAGCGGCCTCGGCGGCTAATGCGGCCATCGACCATATGCGCGACTGGGCGCTGGGCACCAATGGCAAGTGGGTCACCATGGGCATTGCGTCCAACGGCGAATACGGCATTCCCAAGGACACCATGTTTGGCTTCCCGGTGACCTGTGCCAACGGCGAATACAAGATCGTTGACGGGTTGGCCATCGACGAATTCAGCCAGGAGCGCATCAACAAGACGCTCAATGAACTCCAGGAAGAGCAAGCCGGCGTAGCCCACTTGCTGTAACCCCACCGCTGTAGAGCCCACACCGTGACCCATCCGCGCCACGTTTTGCTGGGTGCTGCAGTGGCCAACTGCTTGCCCGTTTGCGACCACTATTGCGGTGTTGAAGCGCGCATGATCAAAAGTCTGGCGCTGCAGGCGCAGATGGCGCAAGAGTTTGGTGCCTGTGTCTTTGACGTCACGCTCGATTGCGAAGATGGTGCGCCGGTGGGGGGTGAACGTCGCCATGCCGAGATGGTGAAGACGTTGGTCAACGACCTCTTTGCGACCCAACCAGCGAATGGCCATCAAACCGCACGGCGCGTGGCGGTTCGCGTTCATCCCGTGGAACATCCGGCTTTTGCGCAGGATGTGGCGATCGTGGTCGCAGGTGCGGGCAAGTACCTGTCGCACATCATGTTGCCGAAGATCGAGTCTGTGGCAGAGATTGACCAGGCAGCAAAAGTCATTGACCTGGCCTTGCAATCGAGCCGCCGGGCAACACCGTTGCCGATTCATGTCCTGGTTGAGTCGCCGCGCGCAGTATGCAACCTCGCAGGTATTGCAGCACATGCACGCGTCGAGTCCATCAGTTTTGGTTTGATGGACTTTGTCTCGGCGCATGGGGGAGCCATTGCGGCCACCGCCATGCGCGCGGGTGTGGAAGGGGTTGCGGGGGATCTGGATCAGTTCAGTCATCCCCTGGTGTTGCGTGCCAAGCTTGAAATCGCCAGTGCCTGCCATGCGTTTGGCAAGACCCCCTCGCATTGCGTGGTCACTGAATTCAGGAACGCCACCGCGGTTAAGGCGGCCGCACGCCGGGCCAGTCGCCAACTTGGGTTTACCCGTATGTGGAGCATCCATCCCGATCAGATTCGACCAATCCTGAGCGCGTTTGCGCCTGACAAAACCGAAGTCGATCTGGCCAGTCAGATTGTTGGCCTGGCGCAAGCCGCGAACTGGGCGCCAATTTCCGTCGATGGTCAGCTGCACGACCGGGCCAGCTATCGCTATTACTGGCAAGTCTTGGAGCGTGCGCACCACACTGGGCAAATTGCGCCGAACGATCCGGCAAAGAGGTATTTTGAGTCTTGAACCTGATGATGTTTTGCCCATGCGGTTTGCGGTGGCGCTCGCTGTCGCTGTAATCCTTTAATAAAGTTTTTAGTTTCTAATTCGTGTGTGAGCCCATTCTTTGACCATTGAAGGAGTTTGATGATGTTGACAACCTACCGAGCCCATGTCGCCGAGCGCGCCGCACTGGGTATTCCCGCCTTGCCGCTCACGGCGCAGCAAACAGCGTCCTTGATTGAGTTGCTGAAAAATCCGCCAAAAGGTGAGGAAGCCTTCTTGCTGGAGTTGATCACATACCGCGTCCCGGCCGGCGTCGATGATGCCGCCAAAGTCAAGGCCAGCTATTTGGCAGCTGTGGCCCATGGCACTGAAAAATGTGCACTCATCAGCCGAGAAAAGGCCACAGAGCTGCTCGGCACCATGCTTGGCGGTTATAACCTGTCCCCATTGATTGACCTGCTGGACGACGCTGTCGTGGCGCCAGTGGCCGCCGCTGGGTTGAAGAAAACCCTGTTGATGTTTGATCAATTCCATGATGTCAAGGAAAAAGCCGACAAGGGCAACACCTTTGCCAAGGCAGTACTGCAGAGCTGGGCCGACGCCGAGTGGTTCACCAGCCGCCCTGAAGTCCCCCAAAGTATCAAGCTGACTGTCTTCAAAGTCACCGGCGAGACCAACACAGACGACCTCAGCCCCGCGCCTGATGCCTGGAGTCGCCCCGATATTCCACTGCACGCCTTGGCGATGCTAAAGAACAAGCGCGACGGCATTACCCCCGAAGAGGACGGCAAACGCGGGCCGGTGAAATTCATCGAAGACCTCCGCGCGCGAGGCAGTCTGGTCGCCTATGTGGGTGACGTCGTCGGTACCGGCTCCAGCCGCAAGTCGGCCACCAACAGTGTGTTGTGGTTTACCGGTGAGGACATTCCCTTTGTGCCGAACAAACGCTTTGGCGGCGTCTGTCTGGGCAGCAAGATTGCGCCTATTTTTTACAACACCATGGAAGATGCGGGCGCGCTGCCGATTGAACTCGACGTGAGTCATATGGGCATGGGCGATACCATCGAATTGCGCCCCTACGACGGCAAAGCACTCAAAGACGGCAAAGTTATCGCCGAGTTCAAGCTCAAGAGCGATGTGTTGCTTGACGAAGTGCGTGCCGGTGGCCGCATTCCCTTGATCATCGGTCGCGGTTTGACGACGAAGGCTCGCGAGGCACTTGGTCTGCCTGCCTCCACTTTGTTCCGCTTACCACAAAATCCCAAGGGTCACGGCAAGGGCTTTACCCTGGCGCAAAAGATCGTCGGTCGCGCCTGCGGTTTGCCTGAAGGGCAGGGCGTTTTGCCAGGTACGTACTGCGAGCCGAAAATGACTTCGGTGGGCTCGCAAGACACCACCGGCCCGATGACCCGCGACGAGTTGAAAGACCTGGCGTGCCTGGGCTTCAGTGCTGATTTGGTGATGCAGTCGTTCTGTCACACCGCCGCTTACCCGAAACCCATCGACGTGAAGATGCACCACGAGTTGCCCGAGTTCATGAGCAACCGTGGCGGTATTCCGCTGCGCCCGGGTGACGGCATCATCCACAGCTGGCTCAATCGCATGTTGTTGCCCGATACCGTGGGTACCGGTGGCGACAGCCATACCCGTTTCCCGATTGGCATCAGCTTCCCTGCCGGCTCTGGTTTGGTAGCCTTCGGTGCAGCCACCGGCGTCATGCCGCTGGACATGCCCGAGAGCGTGCTGGTGCGCTTCAAAGGCAAGATGCAGCCTGGCATCACGCTGCGTGACCTGGTCAATGCCATTCCGCTGTATGCCATCAAGTCGGGTGAGTTGACCGTGGCCAAGCAAGGCAAGAAAAACGTGTTTTCCGGCCGCATCGTTGAAATCGAGGGACTGCCCGACCTGAAGGTGGAGCAAGCGTTTGAACTCAGCGATGCCTCGGCCGAGCGCAGTGCCGCCGGTTGCACGGTGCACCTGAACAAAGAACCAATCATCGAGTATCTCAACAGCAACATCGTCATGCTGAAGTGGATGATCGCCAACGGCTACCAGGATGTGCGGACCATCAACCGTCGTATCAAGGCGATGGAGGCCTGGCTGGCTGATCCGAAGTTGCTCAAGGCCGACGCCGATGCCGAGTACGCCAGTGTGATCGAGATCGATCTGGCTGACATCCATGAACCGATCGTGGCCTGCCCGAACGATCCGGACGATGTCAAGACGTTGTCCGATGTGGCGGGCTCCAAGATTGACGAGGTGTTCATCGGTTCGTGCATGACCAACATTGGCCATTTCCGTGCTGCTTCCAAGCTGCTGGAAAACAAGCGCGATATTCCGGTCAAGCTGTGGATGGCGCCACCGACCAAGATGGACGCCAAACAACTCAGCGAGGAAGGCCACTATGGTGTTCTCGGCTCCGCTGGTGCGCGCCTGGAAATGCCGGGTTGCAGCTTGTGCATGGGTAACCAGGCGCAGGTCAAAGAGGGTGCGACCGTGTTTTCAACGTCGACCCGCAACTTCCCCAACCGCCTGGGAAAAAACAGCAATGTCTACCTTGGCAGCGCCGAGTTGGCCGCCATTTGCTCCAAGCTGGGCCGTATCCCGACCAAGGAAGAGTACATGGCTGACATGGGCGTCCTGACGGCCGCCAGCAGCCAAATCTACCAGTACCTCAACTTTGACAAGGTCAAGGACTACACCGACGCTGCGACGTCGGTCAAGGCTGCTGCGACCGCCTGATTCAAATCAGGTGTAGCGTGAAGGTCAGCCCTGTGGTGCAAACTACAGGGCAGTCGGTGCGTTGCTGTCAGCCGTGCCCAGCGCCTTGTCCATCAGCACTACATCGAGCCAGCGGTCAAACTTCCAGCCGCACGACTTCAATGTGCCCACCGGTGCAAAACCGACTGACCGATGCACCCCGATCGAGCCATGATTGGCAGAGTCACCGATGACGGCGATCAGCTTGCGCACACCAGCGCGCTCAGCCTGGCTGCACAGCTCGGTCAGCAGGGCGCGACCAAGTCCCTGACCCACAGCGTCAGGCGCCAGATAGACCGAGTCCTCAGCGCTGTAGCGATAGGCCGGGCGTGGCTTGAACCAGTTGCAGTAAGCAAAGCCGAGCACCGTCGCACCATTAACAGCCACCAGATAAGGTAACTGCTTGATGAGCACGTCGGTGCGGCGTTGTGCCATGTCGGCGGCGCTGGGCGGGTCGATCTCGAAAGTGCCGGTGCCGTGGTGCACATGGTGCGCATAGATCGCGGTGATTTGGTCGATATCCTGGTCTTGGCTGGGGCGGATGATGGGCATGGTCAACTACTCGGTATAATTTCGGGTTGCTTGATGTGTCGCTGGCCGGGTGGCCATGTCGCGTGTCTCAAACGTCAGGCATTGTGCTCAATTTTTTCGTGACATGAAGATGTCACTTCCCAAAGGATAAATTATGGTCGTCATTCGACTCGCCCGTGGCGGTGCCAAAGCACGCCCGTTTTTCAATATTGTGGTGGCTGACAAGCGTACCCGCCGTGACGGCCGCTTTATTGAGCGGATCGGTTTTTACAACCCGATCGCCACCGCCAACGAAGAAAGCATCCGCATCGCGCAAGACCGCCTGACTTACTGGAAGAGCGTCGGCGCGCAGGCTTCGCCCACGGTGGATCGCCTGGTTGAACAAGCCGCCAAAGCGGTCAAAGCCGCTGCCTGAAGTGTGACCATGCTGCCCGGCCTGGAGCCTGCCGAATTGCCGGCAGATGCCATCGAAGTCGGGCGCATTTCAGATGCCTGGGGCATCAAAGGCTGGTTCAAAGTCCAGCCCTATAGCGCCGATCCCGAGGCGCTTTTTTCATCCAAACGCTGGTTTTTACTGCCCACCGAAAAGGGTGCCAAAACCTTTGACGGCGTTGCCAGAATCAAGATCAAGGAAGCCAAGACGCATTCAGACAGTGTGGTCGCTTGCGCCCACGATCTTGACGACCGCGATAGCGCCGACGCCTTGCGTGGTGCGCGTATTTTTGTCACCCGGTCGAGTTTTCCGACGCCCGAAAAAGACGCGTACTACTGGGTTGACCTGATTGGCTTGTCGGTCGTCAACCGGCAGGGCGAGGCGCTCGGTCAGGTGCGCGATCTGCTGAGCACGGGGGCGCAAACCGTACTGGTCATCGACTACCTTGCCGACGGCAAGTTGCAGGAACGCATGATTCCGTTTGTGGCGGCTTACGTCGATGACGTCGATCTCGTTGCCAAACGTCTGCTGGTGGACTGGCAAGCCGACTACTGAAAAGGTCTTTGGCCATGCGCTTTGACGTTGTCACGCTTTTTCCCGAGCTGTTTACGCCGTTTTTGACGACGGGCATCACGCGCCGCGCTTTTGCTTCGGCTCTGGTTGATGTCCGCCTGAACAACCTGCGCGATTTTGCCGACGGCAACTACCGCCGCGTCGACGACCGGCCTTTCGGTGGTGGGCCCGGCATGGTGATGATGGCCGAACCGCTGTCGCAATGCCTGCAGAGCATCCAGCGCCAACGCCAGCCCGGTGTGCCGGTGCTTCTTTTTTCACCGATGGGGCAGCGACTCGATCACGCGCAGGTCGCACGTTGGGCGCAAAGCGACGGTGCGGTGTTGATATGTGGCCGCTACGAAGGTATCGACCAGCGCTTCGTTGACGCCCACGTTACCGCGCAGATCAGCCTGGGCGACTTTGTGCTCTCTGGTGGTGAGATCGCTGCAATGGCGCTGCTCGATGCCGTTGCGCGCCTGCAGCCCGGCGTGCTGGGTGACGCGCAAAGCCATGTGCAAGACAGCTTCAACCCGGCGCTCGACGGCTTGCTGGACTGCCCGCATTTCACCCGGCCAGAGCATTGGCAGGGCCAGGCCGTGCCCGAAGTGCTGCTGTCTGGCCACCATGTGCACATCGCGCGCTGGCGCCGTGAGCAACGTCTGGCCTTGACGCTGCGCCTGCGCCCGGACCTGATTGCGCGCGCACGCCAGGCTCGGGCCTTGAGCCCGACCGATGAGGCGTTTCTGGCCACGCTATAATATGCGGCTATCCGATCCTCTGCTGGACCGCCTGGGAATTTTTCTCTGGCCTGCGTCAATTCGGGCGCTGGTGCCTGCAAGATCTTTCAAGGACTCTCATGAATCTGATCCAAACCCTTGAGCAAGAAGAAATTGCTCGCCTGAACAAAACCATCCCTGATTTCGGCCCTGGCGACACCGTGGTGGTCAGCCTCAACGTGGTTGAAGGCACCCGCAAGCGGCTGCAAGCCTATGAAGGCGTGGTGATTGCCAAGCGCAATCGCGGCCTCAACAGCGGCTTTACCGTGCGCAAGATCTCCAGCGGTGAAGGTGTCGAGCGTACGTTTCAGACCTACAGCCCGCTGATCGCCAGCATCGAAGTCAAGCGCCGCGGTGACGTGCGCCGTGCCAAGCTCTACTACCTGCGCGAGCGCAGCGGCAAGTCGGCCCGTATCAAGGAAAAACTGCCTGCACGCAAAGTGGCAGCCGTTCAATAAACCCGGTTGTTCTTTGCAAAAACCGCCCGCTTTTTCAGGGGCGGTTTTTTTGCGTCTGAATTGGGCTTTGGCTGCGTTTCGGTTGTAATCACCACCATGTCTGCTGCCAAGCCGCCTTCTGCCAATCCCCATCTGGCGCCTGTGTTGCGGGTCGATACCGATTTGCCTGCCGTGGCCCTGCAGGCGCTCACGCCGCAGGCCTTGCGGCGGCGTTTCGCCGCGCCACCGCAGTGGACGCCGGAGTTGGTGGCTGAAAAACAGTTTCTCAAGCGCTCGCCCATGGCGGCGGCGGTGCTGATTCCGATCGTCATGCACGCGCAACCCACCGTGTTGTTGACCCAGCGCACCGCGCATCTGTCGACGCACGCCGGCCAAATTGCTTTCCCCGGCGGTAAGTGCGACGCCTGCGACGCCAACGCTGCCTCAGCAGCGCAACGCGAGGCGCAGGAGGAAGTCGGCCTCGCCGCAGCCGATACGGAAGTTTTGGGCGAACTGCCGCTCTACACCACAGGCTCAGTATTTCTGGTGACCCCCGTGGTGGCATTGGTCCGCCCCGGCTTTGCCATTGACATCAATCCACACGAAGTATCGGACGTGTTCGAGGTGCCATTGGCGTATCTGATGAACCCGGCCAACCACCGCCACCACGAAGTGATGTGGCAAGGCGCGCTGCGCCATTGGCTTTCCATGCCCTACCACGACGGGGTGCAAGAGCGTTTCATTTGGGGCGCCACCGCCGGCATGTTGCGCAACTTTTACCGTTTCCTGATGGCCTGACGTGGCATAGCCGCTATGATCATTGCATGAGCTTTATCTCGGTTCTTTTTGCGCTGCTGCTGGAACAGGTCAAGCCCTTGCAGCGCGGCAACCTGATTCACGCAGGCATGCGCGGCTGGGTGCGTTGGTGTACGCGCAGCCTGGACGCCGGCAAGCCCCTGCACGGTTGGCTGGCCTGGTCTGCGGCGGTGCTGGTGCCGACGCTGCTTGCGTTGCTGATCTATCTGTTGCTGGACGTGTTTGTCGGCTGGCCCGTGGCCTTGCTGTGGAGCGCACTGGTGCTCTACGCCGCGCTGGGGTTCAGGCAGTTCAGCTTTCACTTCACCCAGATCCGCGACGCGCTGGCCAGTGGCGATGATGCGCTGGCGCGGCGACTGCTGGCCGACTGGCAACAACGTGACGTCAAGGAAGCCCCGCGCAGCGAAGTTATCGGCCAGGTGATCGAGGCCTCGGTGCTGGCAGCGCACCGGCACGTCTTTGGCGTACTGGCCTGGTTTTCGGTGTTGGCTGCGTTTGGCCTGGGCCCGATGGGCGCCGTACTGTACCGCCTGAGCGAGTTTGTTGTGCGCTATTGGCGTCATCAAAGTCAGTTGCATCACCAACCGGTCAGCGCGGCTTTGCAAGCGAGTTCGGGCTTGGCGTGGGAGCGCATTGACTGGATTCCGGCGCGTGTCACCGCCCTGAGTTTCGCGGTCATGGGCAACTTTGAAGAAGCGGTGGACAGCTGGCGGCGCTACGCGCAGCGTGGACACGTTGGCAACGATGGCATCGTGCTGGTGGCCACGGCAGGTGCGGTCAACGTTCGCCTGTCTGGCCCAAATGCCGCGCAGCAGCCGGACTCGCCGACCTCGCAAGACGATGCACAGATGGAACGCCCGGCGCCCGATTTGCCGCATCTGGCGGTGGTGGTCGGCCTGGTGTGGCGCACCGTCGTCATGTGGGTGGCGCTGCTGGCCTTGCTGACCCTGGCGCGCCTGCTGGGCTGATTGTTTATATATTTTTGGCCTGTAGCTCCTTAAAAACAAGCGTAAGCAGCTTCTTTATTGATAGTAAATTTTGATGACTTCGCAATTTTTCAGCCCTGTGGTGACGCGTCTTACGCCGTATATTCCCGGTGAGCAACCCAAGATCAGCAACCTGGTCAAACTCAACACCAACGAAAACCCGTACCCGCCGTCGCCACGGGTCATCGCCGCGATCACCCAGGCCGCGCAACAAGGCCTGCAGCTCTATCCCGACCCGCAAGCCAGCACCTTGCGCGAGGCGATTGCCGGGCACCTCGGGTTGTCAGCGCCGCAGGTCTTTGTCGGCAACGGCTCTGATGAGGTGCTGGCGCACGCCTTTTTTGCGTTCTTCCAGCAGGGCTGTCCGCTGTTGATGCCCGACATCAGCTACAGCTTTTACAAGGTCTATTGCGGCTTGTACGGCATCGCCGCGTGCCTGGTGCCGTTGACCGATAACTTGCGCCTGAACGTCGCGGATTACGCTTGTGCACCAGATGAGTGTGTGGCCGGTGTCGTCATTGCCAATCCGAACGCGCCCACCGGTATCGGCTTGCCGCTGGCCGACTTAGAGGCATTGCTGAAACTTCATCCCAACCGGGTGGTGCTGGTTGACGAGGCGTATGTGGACTTTGGCGGGACAAGTGCTGTGCCGCTGATCGCGCGCTACCCCAATTTGCTGGTGGTGCATACCTTGTCCAAGTCGCGTTCACTTGCGGGTTTGCGCGTCGGCTACGCCTGTGGCCAGCGGCCTTTGATCGACGCGCTGGAGCGCGTCAAAGACAGTTTCAACTCTTACCCGCTGGACCGGCTGGCCATCGCTGGTGCGGTGGCGGCGTTCGAGGATACGGCCTATTTTGAGCAGACCCGCCAAGCAGTGATGAGCAGTCGCGAAGGCCTGGTGCTGGCGCTCGAAGACCTGGGTTTTGTCGTGCTGCCGTCGCAAGCCAATTTTGTGTTTGCGCGCCATCCAATGCACCACGGCGCTGACCTGGCCGCTGGCCTGCGCGCCAAGGGGGTGCTGGTGCGGCACTTCATACAGCCGCGCATAGACGCCTATCTGCGCATCAGCATTGGCACGCCAGCGCAGTGTGACCGCTTGGTTCAAGCACTGGGCGAGTTGCTGACGTCAGCGTCGACCCATCATTGCACCTGATGCTCAATAGTGGCGTACCTGCTTGAGTTCGGCATAAAGTTCGCTGTAAATTTTGTAGCGGTTGGCGCTTATTTCTTCTGGGTTAGCGGCTGATTTGACCGCCGCCATGACACCGCACCCCGGTTCGTGCAGATGGCTGCAGTTGTAAAACTTGCATTGCGCCACATGGGGTTTCAGGTCGGGCATGTAGGCTGCAAGTTGCGCCGGATCGATGTGGTTCAGGCCAAATTCCTGAAACCCGGGCGAGTCCAGCAGCGCCGTGGTTTTTGCGACGTCCACCCAGTACCAGGTGGTACTGGTGGTGGTGTGCTTGCCGGCGTTGAGCGCTTGCGACAGCACGCCGGTTTGCGCCAGCGCACCGGGAATCAGGCAGTTGATCAGCGTGCTTTTTCCCGCACCGGAGGGGCCCAGCACCAGCGTCGTTTTGCCGTCCAGACGTTGCAGCAGCGCAGCTCTGTCGGCTTCGGAGTTGTGCGCCAACGCCAGCGGCAGCACGTCGTAGCCCATGTCGCGGTAAGGCTGCAACCAGGTCCAGGCACGGGCAAAGGGCTCGGCAAGGTCGCTCTTGTTGAGCGCAATGATCGGCGTGATGTGCTGCTCTTCGGCGGCGATCAGCGCGCGCGAGAGTTGGCTGGCTGAAAACTCGGGTTCGGCGGCAAGCAGGATCAGCACCTGGTCCAGGTTCGCGGCGAACGACTTGGTACGCACCTCGTCCTGGCGGTAAAACAGGTTGCGCCGCGGCTCGATCTTTTCGATGGTGCCTTCATCTTCAGAGGCCAACCACAGCACCTGGTCGCCGACCACGCCCTGGCTTTTCTTGCCACGTGAGTGGCAAATGCGCCGCTCGCCGGTGTCGCTCTCCACTAAAAAGTGGCGCCCGTAGTTGGCCACAATCAGCCCGGGCACGCGCATGGAAACGGTCATGCGCCGGCCGCAATGCCCGCTTGCGGCAGGGCGTCTACCGCGGCTGCGTTGTCAAAATCTACCAGGCTCAGGCCACCGACATCATGGGTCTGAAATTGCACCACGCAGTGCCCGTAGTGCACCTGCAGCACCGGGTGATGGTTGTTGGCTTGCGCCAGCCAGGCCACCGCGTTGGCAAACGCCATGGTTTGTGGGTAATTGGCAAAGCGGTAGGTTTTCTCTATCACCAGATCAGCGCCGTTGCCACTGAGTTTCCAGCCCGTCAAATGGGCCAGATTTGCTATGACTTGTGAAGCTGTCAGCGCTTGATATTTCTGGGCTGGGGGGCTATTTTTCATATAAAAACCAGACGTCAAGCAGCGCCTTGCATGCGCGCCAGCCGCTCGGACGCGCCCGGGTGCGAATAGTAAAAAGCCACATACACCGGGTCGGGCGTCAGGGTCGACGCGTTGTCTTCGTACAGCTTGAGCAACGCGGTCGACAGAGCCTGGCCGCTGGTTTGCTTGACGGCATACGCGTCGGCCTCAAACTCATGCTTGCGCGACAGTTGCGCAAACAGCGGCGAGATGAAAAACGTGAACACCGGCAGCGCCAGCATGAACAGCAGCAGTGCCAGCGCGTCGTTGGGGCCAACGGCGTTGGGTAGCACGCCCAGCCCGGTGTAAAACCAGCTTTGCTGCGCCAGCCAGCCCAGCAGCGCGAAGCCGGCCAGGCTGAGGGCAAACATCGCCACGATGCGTTGGATGACGTGCTTATGCTTGAAGTGGCCCAGCTCGTGTGCCAGCACCGCGTCGACCTCGGCCGGGCTCAACTTGGACAACAGCGTGTCATAAAACACCACACGCTTGGCGGCGCCAAAACCGGTGAAATACGCGTTGGCGTGGGCGCTGCGCTTGCTGCCATCCATCACAAACAAGCCCTTGGCTGAGAAGCCGCAGCGCTGCATCAGCGCGGTGACGCGTGCCTTGAGCGATTCGTCTTGCAGCGGCGTGAACTTGTTGAACAACGGTGCAATCAAGGTCGGGTAGATCACCAGCAGCAACAGGTTGAAGCCCATCCAGAACAACCACGCCCAAAGCCACCACAAGTGGCCGGTGGCACCCATCATCCACAAGATCAGAGCGGCAATCGGCAGGCCAATGGCCGCGCCCATCAGCGTTGACTTGAGCAAATCTGCCAGCCAGAGTTTGAAGCTCATCTTGTTGAAGCCAAAGCGTTCTTCAAGCACAAAGGTCTGGTACAGCGACAGCGGCAGGTCGATGATGCCGCTGATCAGCACAAAAGTCAGCAGCAGCGCCAACTGCTGCACCATGCCCGCGCCAAGCCACTGCATCAGTGCCTGATTCAACAGCGACAGCCCGCCCAGTAACGTCCAGCACACCAGCACGGCACTGCCAAGAACCAGTTCCTGCGTGGCCAGACGGCCCTTGGCCAGTGTGTAGTCTGCTGCCTTTTGGTGCGCTGCCAGCGTGATGGTCTGGGCAAAGGCGGCGGGTACCTGGGCGCGGTGCTGCGCCACATGGCGCATCTGGCGGGCGTTGAGCCAGAATTTGACGATCAGGCTGAGCAACAGCGCCGCAGCAAAAACCAGGGTCAAAAGCAAAGCGGGGTCGAAAAGGGCAGAGGTGTCAGACATGGCAGCGAAGTTTAGGCGATCAGCGACAATTTGCCCCATGCATGCCACCAACGCCCCCACAAGCCCTGCGCCCACCTTGCCCAAGTCAGACCAGAACCTGGTCTGGCTTGACTGCGAGATGACCGGTCTGAACCCCGAGGTCGACCGCATCATCGAGATCGCCGTCATCGTCACCGGCCCCCAACTGGAATGTCGCACCGAGGGCCCGGTGCTGGTGCTGCACCAGAGCGACGCACTACTGGACGGCATGGACAAATGGAACAAGGGCACACACGGCAAAAGCGGTCTGATCGACAAGGTCAAGGCATCGACCCTGACCGAAGACGACGCGCAAGAGCAGTTGTTGGCCTTTTTGCGCCAGTACGTCCCCAAGGCAGCGGTGCCCATGTGCGGCAATTCCATTGGTCAGGACCGGCGTTTTCTGGCCAGGTACATGCCCAAGCTGGAAGCGTATTTCCATTACCGCAATGTGGATGTGAGCACTTTCAAGGAACTGGCCAAGCGCTGGGCGCCCGAGGTGCAAAAAAGCTTCAAGAAGAAACAACGCCACACTGCGCTGGCCGACGTGCACGAGTCGATCGACGAGCTGGAGCACTACCGGGCGCAGTTCATCAGGTGTGGTGTCTGACTTTGGGATTCGTTTGATTCCGAGCTGAGAAGTTCAGATCAGGGTGGTGCCACGGTGGCTGATGAATCAGCCGGGCGATGCGCTTTGCTACGTGTCCCCCGGCCTTCGGCCTCCTCCTTGACCTCCGCAAAGCGCATCGCCCGACTGATTCGGCGAGGTCGCTTGTGGGCTGGCAGGGGAACGGGCGACCCCTTCAAGCGCTCAGTCGCCGTGCCGGGTTCAACGTGAGGCAATGACTCTTAAAATGACTGACACCCATCGCTCCGTCTGAAAAATAAATCAGTAAAAACCCGAATCCAATGTATACTGCGCGGCTTCGCTGAAACCAACAGCGATGATGTGTACATCTCCCAACATTCACCGGGTCCAGGTTCAAGCTGATTGACCAGCTTGCCCCAAAAATGACCCCCAGCGCCTGAACACGCTCACTTTGCTGAGACAGGGCTGAGTCCGTTTGCTGGTTGATGTGTTTTAACCAGTAACGGAGCCCACCGCAGCCTATGCGGCACTCCTATCTTTGAGAATCACCATGACTGACGCTACCCTAGCGACAGACGATTTGTCGTCTGCCGAAAACTTGTCCAACGATCTGCACCTGATCCCTGACGTGGAGTTGGAAACTCCTGTCACCACGCAACTTGAACCCGAGCCTGCCGCGCCCGAACTGCCCAACGGCTTCGTGACCCTGGGCCTGGCGCCTGAGCTGATTGCCGCCGTCAAAGACCTCGGCTTTACCCAGCCCACCGCGGTGCAGCTCAAAACCATTCCGCTGGCCATGCAAGGCCACAGTGAAGGTGCGACCGACGCCCGCTTTGTTGACCTGATGGTCTCCAGCCAGACCGGCAGTGGCAAAACGGCAGCGTTCCTGCTGCCGGTGCTGCACACCTTGCTGGCGCAACGCGCCCAAGCCGAAGCCGACGAGCGCGCCGACTATGAACGCGCTGTTGCCGAGGCGGCTGCCAAAGGCGAAACGCCCCCTAAACGCGCCAAGCGCAAAGACCCGACCAACCCACGCCATTTCACCGCGCCCACACCCGGCGCGCTGATTGTTTGCCCAACGCGCGAACTGGCGCAGCAAGTGGCGCACGACGCGATTGACCTGGTGCAGCATTGCCGTGGCCTGCGCGTGGCCAACATTGTGGGCGGCATGCCGTACCAACTGCAGATTGCCAAGCTGCAAAATGCCAACCTGGTGGTGGCCACGCCGGGGCGGTTACTTGACCTGCAGCGCTCGATGCAGATCAAGCTCGACCAGGTGCAGTTCCTGGTGGTCGACGAAGCCGACCGCATGCTCGATCTGGGTTTCTCGGACGACCTGGCAGAGATCAACCAGCTCACCATCGAGCGCAAGCAAACCATGATGTTTTCGGCCACCTTTGCGCCGCGTATTCAGCAGTTGGCAGCGCGCGTCATGCGCGAGCCGCAACGCATCACCATCGACAGTCCGCAAGAAAAGCACGTCAACATCAAGCAGGTGCTGTTCTGGGCCGACAACGCCCAGCACAAGCGCAAACTGCTAGACCACTGGCTGCGCGACAAAACGATCAATCAGGCCATTGTTTTTGCCAGCACGCAAATTGAATGCGACGGCCTGGCCAACGACTTGCAGCAAGACGGCTTTGACGCCGTGGCGCTGCACGGTGCCTTGAGCCAGGGCTTGCGCAATCGCCGTTTGATGGCGCTGCGCCAGGGCCATGTGCAGATTCTGGTCGCCACCGACGTGGCCGCGCGCGGCATTGATGTGCCTACCGTCACCCACGTGTTCAACTTTGGTCTGCCGATGAAGGCCGAGGACTACACCCACCGCATTGGCCGTACCGGCCGCGCCGGGCGCGACGGCCTGGCCATCACCTTTGCCGAGCTGCGCGACCGTCGCAAGATTTTTGACATTGAGGCCTACACACGCCAGCCGCTCAAGGCCGAAGTGATTCCCGGTCTGGAGCCGCAACAACGTGCGCCCGAAGCGTCGCGCGGCGGTTTTGGTGGTCGCGGTGGTTTTGGCGACCGTGACCGCAAGTTTGGCGGCGGCCGCCCCGCTGGTGGCGGCTTTGGCGGCAACCGTGGTGGGTTTGCCGGTGACCGTGGCGGCTTCAATGACAGAAATGGCTCTGGCCCGCGTGTAGTGAACGCAGGCAGCTATCAAAACGATAAAGCACCAGGCTTTGCGCCGCGTGGCGAACAGCGTCCGGCTCCGGCGCGTGAGGGCTTCAGCTACGAGCGCAAGGGCGGCTTTAACGACCGCTTCGCCGGTGACCGCAACAGCGGTGCACCGCGTGGCGACTTTGCTCCCCGCGGCGATTTTGCCCCGCGCAAACCCGCCTTTGGCAAACCATCTTTTGGCAAACCGGCGTTTTCCAAGCCTGCCGGTGGTGGCAAGGTGTTTGTGCCGCGCGACGCGCAAAAGCGTTTTTCCAAGAACGACCGCTGATTCAGCGTTCCTTCCAAAAAGCCCGCGGTTGCCAGCCAGCGGGCTTTTTTGCGTCCTGGCCAAGTTGTCTGACGGATGTCTCAAATTGAGAATATCCGTGCATTACCCGCTTGCTATCAGGGTTAATCCTAGGTGAAGGCGCGGCCAAAAACAGAACAATCGCCATGCAATCCGATTCATAGGAACAGCGTTGCATAGGCGCGGTTCGTTTATTCATCACCCACAGGAGACACACACATGCAAAAGGTGTTGCACATCAACGCAGACAAGTGCACCGGCTGTCTGCAGTGCGAAATGGCCTGTTCTTTCGAGAACTACGGCACCTTCGCCACCGCCAAATCGCGCATCAAGGTATTCAACTTTCACCACACCGGCAAGAAAGTGCCCTACACCTGCACCCAGTGCGACGAAGCCTGGTGCCTGCATGCTTGTCCCGTAGAAGCGATCACGGTGGACAAACTCACCGGTGCCAAAGTGGTCAACGAGACGACCTGCGTCGGCTGCAAGGTGTGCACCATCGCCTGCCCATTCGGCACCATCAACTACGTCCAGGAAACTGGCAAGGTGCAAAAGTGCGACCTGTGCGGCGGCGAACCGGCCTGCGCCGAAGCCTGCCCCACTGGCGCCATCACCTTCATTGACGCCAACTGGACCGGTCTGGGCAAGATGGAACAGTGGGCCGACAAGCTCGGCAACCAAACTGCCGCCGCCTGACCCCAACACTTTAGGAGAAACACTATGTCATGGGCTGGAAAAATCCTTCGCGTCAATCTGACTGCGGGTACCGTCAAATCTGAACCCCTCAACATGGAGTGGGCCAAAGCCTACATCGGCTCGCGCGGCCTGGGTACCAAGTACCTGGTCGAAGAAGTCGACGCCAAGGTTGACCCCTTGAGCGCAGACAACAAAATCATCTGGGCCACCGGACCCCTCACAGGCACGATGGCCTCAACCGGTGGCCGCTACACCGTCATCACCAAAGGCCCGCTCACTGGCGCGGTGGCCTGCTCCAACTCGGGCGGCTACTGGGGTGCTGAGCTCAAGATGGCGGGCTGGGACATGGTCATTTTTGAAGGTAAATCGGCCAAGCCGGTGTACCTGTACATCAACGACGATGTAGCCGAGTTGCGTGACGCAGCCCACTTGTGGGGCAAGAGCGTCTGGCAGACCGAAGAAATCATCAAGAAGGGCCTGCAAGACCCGCTGGCGCGCGTGTCCTCCATTGGCAAAGCCGGTGAAAACGGCGTGCTGTTTGCGGCGGTAGTCAACGACCTGCATCGTGCCGCTGGCCGCTCGGGCGTGGGCGCGGTCATGGGCAGCAAAAACCTCAAGGCCATTGCGGTGCGCGGCACCAAGGGCGTGGGCAACATCCGCGACCCGAAAGCCTTCATGGCCGCCACCAAGGCTGCCAAAAAAGTGCTGGCAGAAAACGGTGTCACCGGCACCGGCCTGCCCGCCATGGGCACGCAAGTGCTGATGAGCGTGATCAACGAAGTCGGTGGCCTGCCCACCCGTAACCACCGCGACAACCAGTTTGAAGGCGCGATGGACATTGGCGCAGAAGCCATGGCCAAACCACGTGCGACCGACGGCAAAAAACACCTGGTGACCAACCAGGCCTGCTTTGGCTGCACCATTGCCTGCGGGCGCATCAGCAAGATGGACGAAGGCCACTTCACCATCGAAAACAAACCGCAATACCGCGGTGCCAATGGCGGCCTCGAATACGAAGCCGCCTGGGCGCTGGGTGCCGCCAATGGCGTCAACGACCTGGAGTGCCTGCAATACGCCAACCTGCTGTGTAACGAAGAAGGTATCGACCCCATCAGTTTTGGGGCCACGGTCGGCGCGGTGATGGAACTCTACGGCATGGGCGTGCTGACCAAAGAGCAAATCGGCATTGAAGCCCCATTTGGCTCAGCCCACGCGCTGGCCTTTTTGGCCGAAGAAACCGTCAATGGCCGCGGCTTTGGCATTGAGATTGGCCAAGGCTCCAAACGCCTGTGCGCCAAATACGGCCACCCCGAGCTGAGCATGTCATCCAAGGGCCAGGAATTCCCGGCCTACGACGGCCGCGCCATCCAGGGCATTGGTCTGGCTTACGCCACCAGCAACCGCGGCGGCTGCCACCTGCGCGGCTACACCATCGCCTCAGAAGTGCTGGGCATCCCGGTCAAGACCGATCCGGCCGAGTCCCAAGGTAAGCCCGAGCTGGTCAAAGCCTTCCAGGATGCCACCGCCGCGTTTGACTCGTCCGGCCTGTGCATCTTCACCACCTTTGCCTGGGGCCTGCAAGACCTGGCGCCGCAATTGCAAGGTGCCTGCGATGAAAAATACACCATCGAAGAACTGGCCTTGATTGGCGAGCGCATCTGGAACATGGAACGTGAGTTCAACAACCGCGCTGGCTTTACCAACAAAGACGATAGCCTGCCCGCACGTTTGACCACACCCGAAGGGGCTTGCAAGACCGGCCCCATGAAAGGCAAGTTCAACGAACTCGCCACCATGCTGCCGCTGTACTACCAAGCCCGTGGCTGGGACCCCGAAGGCCGCCCCACCGCAGCCACCAAAGAACGTTTGAGCTTGTAACGCGCATTGACCTGAAACGCCAGATGAAATTGGGCGCAGGTTTTTTGGGGTCGGATCACCGTAGAGAGCGCAGCGAACGAAGTGTGCTCTGACCCCAATAAATCGGACAACCGCGTTTATTGCCCCGAATCACGCTGACGTTTGATCAACCAATCATCACAAGCGGTCTTCAAGACCGCTTTTTTCTGGAGACCCCCATGACCCACCACGTCATCCTCGGTGCCGGCCCGGCCGGTGTCATTGCCGCCGAAACCATTCGTAAGCTGGCGCCACAAGACAGCATCACGCTCATCGGTGACGAACCCGAGCCGTCTTACTCGCGCATGGCCATCCCCTACCTGTTGATGGGCAACATCAACGAGTCAGGAACCTACCTGCGCAAGACCACCACGCACTTTGCGAATTTGACGATAAAAGTGCTTCAAGCCCAGGTGCAGTCTGTGCAAGCAGCTACAAAGACCATAGTACTCAAGAGCGGAGACAAGATTGCCTTTGACACCCTGCTGGTGGCCACCGGATCGCACCCGGTCAGCCCGCCCATCCCCGGCATTCAATCCGAAGGCGTGCACACCTGCTGGACGCTCAAAGACGCGCGCGCCATCATGGCACTGGCGCAACCCGGTGCGCGCGTGTTACAGCTCGGCGCGGGTTTCATTGGCTGCATCATCATGGAAGCCTTGGCCGCGCGCGGCGTGAAGTTGAGCGTGGTGGAAATGGGTGACCGCATGGTGCCGCGCATGATGGGTCCCACAGCGGGTGGCATGATCCGCGACTGGGTCGATGCCAAAGGTGTGCAAGTGTTCACCAGTACCAAGGTGGAATCGATTGAGGCGGGCCAGCCGCTCACCGTCAAACTCTCCAACGGCAACACCCTGCAGGCCGATCTGGTCATCAGCGCCGCCGGGGTGCGCCCGGCCATTGGCTTCCTGAAAGACTCTGGCATCACCTGTTTGCTGGGTGTGTTGACTGACGAGCACTTGCAAACCAACGTGCCGGGGGTGTTTGCCGCTGGTGACTGCGCCGAAGCCTTTGACAAGGTGTCGGGCAAAACCATGGTCAGCGCCATTCAGCCCAACGCCGCCGAGCAGGCGCGCATCGCCGGGGCCAACATGGTCGCCTTCGCACGGGGTCGCGCGGCGCACGCCGAACTCAAGGGCGTGACGCAAATCAACGTGCTCGACACGCTGGGTCTGATCTCCAGCAGCTTTGGCGACTGGCAAGGCGTGCCCGGTGGCGAACATGCCGAGCTGACCGACAAGGCTGCGGGCCGGCATTTAAGCCTGCAGTTCAAGGATGACGTGCTGGTGGGCTGCAACAGCGTCGGCTGGACTGAGCACGTGGGCGTGATGCGTGGGCTGGTTGAAGGCCAGGTCAAGCTGGGTGTATGGAAAGACAAGCTCATGCAAGACCCGACGCTGCTGATGGAAGCCTACCTGGCCAGCGCGCAAGGGCAGGGGGACTGGTCTGGCGCGGCGGATGCGCGGCGCCGGTAAACTCGCAGGCCATGAAAATCCTTCTGAAACTCTTTGCCTCGTTGACTGACTATTTGCCAGACTCAGCCAAATACACCAATGCGGTTGAGCTCGACGTGCCCGAGGCCGCCACGGTGGGCCAGGTCATCGAACAGCAACGCCTGCCTGAGAAGTGGGTGCATCTGGTTCTCGTCAACGGGCATTACGTTGCACCCGCTGACCGTGCGGGCAGGGTGCTGGCCGAGGGTGACACGCTGGCCATTTGGCCACCGATCGCCGGCGGGTAGCGGCCAATATGAAATTGGCTGCCAGCCCTTATTCAGTAAGCGCTGGCAGCTATTCAAAATGCAGTCTTTTTACCCTGAAATTTTTGAGCGCGACATGGCCTGTACCGAGGCTGACTGGCTGCGCTGGCTGCCCAATGCCATCGGCGATCGGTTTTACAAGCTGCAGCCGGCCAGTGCTGGCGTGCGACTGGGCGACGGCGCGCTGGGCCTGAAATGGCAGGTGGCCGCGCCGCGCGTGATCGGCCTGGTGTCGTTGCCGCGTTTGCTGGTGAATTTCCGTTTTGCCGGGGTTGATGAGGCCACCCGCCACGCGTTCATGACGCGGTTTGACCTCTACATGCAGCGCGGCGGGGGTTAATGCTTCATCTGCTGCGGCAACCAGGTGACGATGCCGGGTACAAAGTAAATCAGCAGCACGGCTGCGACCATTAAAAAGAACATCGGCGTGGCAATGCGGGCAATGTAGGGCAGTTGCTTGCCTGTCATGCCTTGCAGCACAAACAGGTTGAAACCCACCGGTGGCGTGATTTGCGCCATCTCAACCACCAGCACCACAAAGATGCCAAACCAGATTGGGTCAAGGCCAGCCTTTTGCACAGTGGGCATCAACACGCCCATGGTCAGCACTACCACGCTGATGCCGTCCAGGAAGCAGCCCAGCACAATAAAAAACACCATCAGCGCAACGACCAACCCGAATTGGCTTAGACCGAGCGTGCTGATCCATTCGGCCAAATGGCGCGGCAAGCCAATGTAGCCCATGGCCAGTGTCAAAAAAGCCGCGCCTGCGAGGATGAGCGCGATCATGCAGTACAGGCGCGTGGCACCCATCAAGGCTTCTTTGAAGGTAGACCAGTTCAGACTGCCCTGAAGTCCTGACAGCACCAGCGCGCCGACGACACCCACAGCAGCCGCTTCAGTAGCGGTGGCAATGCCGGCATAGATGGAACCCAGGACCGAGCTGATTAAAAGCAGAACCGGAATCAGGCTGGAAGATTGGCGCAACTTCGCAGCAAAACTCATGGGAGCGTCCCGCGGCGGGATTTGGTCTGCGTGTAGCAAAGACCACGCAGCGATATAGCCAGAAAATAGCCCGGCCAACAAAATACCAGGCAACACGCCAGCGATAAACAGGTCGGTGATCGAGACATCGGCCGCAACACCATAAACGATCAAGATGATCGACGGCGGAATCAGCAGCCCCAGCGTACCAGCACCCGCCAGAGAGCCAATGGTCATGACTTCAGGGTAGCCGCGCCGTGCCAGTTCAGGCAAGGTCATTTTGCCGATGGTGGCGCAGGTGGCTGCACTCGACCCCGACACGGCGGCAAAAATGGCGCAACCCACCACGTTGGTGTGGAGTAGCCGCCCAGGCAGCGCCTGCATCCAAGGCGCGAGACCTTTGAACATGTCTTGCGAAAGCCGGGTACGAAACAGGATTTCGCCCATCCAGATGAACAGCGGCAGGGCGGTAAGCGTCCAGCCCGAAGCCGCGCCCCAGATCGTCACCGCCATGGCGTCGCCCGCCGCGCGTGCCGAAAAAATCTGGATGCTGATCCAGGCCACACCCGAGAGGGTGAGCCCGATCCAGACCCCGCTGCCCAGGATCAGAAACAGCGAGGTGAGCAGCAATGCGGTAATAGTCAGATCGCTCATGGGTGGCCTCTATTCATTGCGCAGCAGTTCGCCGTTGGCAATGGGCTGGCGTTTGCCCAGCAGTTCCAGCACAAAGTCATCGACAAACGCCAGCGCAAAAACAAAAGTGCCCAGCGCCATGCTCAACTGCGGCAGCCACAGCGGTGTGGCATCCACACCGGTTGAAATGTCGTTGAACTGGTGTGACTGCCAAGCCAGGCGCGCGCTGTAAAAGGCCAGCAGACAGCTCAGCAGGGACGCAAAGCCCAGACACCAGAGTTCCAGCCGGCGCTGGGCGGCGGTTGACAAGCGGTTAAGGAACAAGGTGACACGTATGTGCTCGCCGCTCTTGAGCGTGTGCGCCAGCGCCAGAAAGCCCGCACCCGCCATCAGGTACCCCGCGTACGCATCGACACCACGCGCATTGAAGCCCAGCAAGCGGCTGACGATGGACAGCATCACCATCGCCAGCAGACCGATCATGCACAGCGCTGCCAGCGTTGCTGCGCTGTGGTAGATGCCATCGAGCAAGCGCCGCATGGTGTGGTTCAGGGCTTCTGGAACGCGTCGATCAAGGCTTTGCCTTCAGGCCCAGCCTTGGTAATCCACTCTTGTTGCATGGTGTCGCCCACTTTTTTCATGTCGGCCTTGAGTTGCGCTGGCGGTGGCAGCACTTGCACACCGTTGGCTTTGAGTTTGGCCAGTGAATCCGTGTTGACACGCTTACTGGCTTCCAGACCACGCAGCTCGGCTTGTGCGGCAGCGTTGAGCACGGCCTCTTGCGTGGCTTTGTCCAGTGCATCAAACGCTTTGCTGTTGACCAGGACGGCATTTTTGGGTAGCCAAGCTTGCAAGTCGTAGTAGTACTTGAGGTTTTCATAGAGCTTGCTGTCAACGCCAGTGGCACCGCTGGTCATGGTGGCTTCAACCACGCCGGTGGCCAGCGCTTGCGACAGCTCGGCGGCTTGCACCGTGACAGGCTGTGCGCCCACCAGTTCGGCAATGCGGCTGGTGGCCGGGCTGTAGGCGCGCCATTTCACACCTTTGAGGTCAGCGGCCGAGTTCAGGGGCTTTTTGGTGTACACGCCTTGCGGGGGCCAGGCCACGGCGTACAACAGCTTCATGCCTTGTTCGGCGAGTTTTTTCTCAACCAGCGGTTTTTGTGCCTTGTAGAGCTTGTTGGATTCGTCATAGCTGTCGGCCAAAAAGGGAAGGCCATCAGCACCGTAGATTTGCCATTCGTTTTGGAAGTTGGCAAAAATGATTTCACCCGCTTGCACCTGGCCGCCTTGCACGGCACGCTTGATCTCGGGCGCTTTGAACAGCGAGGCACCGGCGTGCACGGTGATCTTGAGTTTGCCGCCGGTGGCTTTGTCGATGTCGTTGGCAAACTGCACCAGATTCTCGGAATGGAAGTTGGTGGCCGGGTAGGCAGCAGCCAGGTCCCATTTGGTTTGGGCGCTGACCATACCAGCGCTCAGCAGCAGGGCGGCCGCAGCCGAGAGTGAAAAAAGGCGACGTTGCATGAAGGCTCTCCACGGAGTTGAAAGGGAAGCCTGACTGTAAGTCCAACACGGCGCGTCAGGATCAGTGTTTTCCCTAATCGTCGACAAATTATCAACAAAATATGATTTAAAAATGGATAATTCGTTGACATAATTATTTTTAGGAGCGATGGATGGCCCAAAAAACAACAGCATCGGCAACGGCAGTCGCACAAGCAACAGCCTCTGCGCCGATTGTCTCGTCGGCGCATCTGGTGTCGCCGCGCAGTGCAGAGATGAGCGAATTTGAATTTGGCCTGATCGTCGCGGGCAACGCATTTCATCGCTGGATCGTGCATTGCATGAGCGCAGCCGGTCTGCGAGAGCTGATGCCGCTGGATGTGCTGGTGCTGCACCATGTGACGCACCGGGCACGCAACAAGCGACTGGCCGACATCTGCTTCATCATGAACATCGAGGACACGCACCTGATCAACTATTCGTTGAAAAAATTGCAAGGCCTGGGTGTCGTGGTCTCCAGCAAAGCCGGCAAGGAAGTGACCTACAGCTGTACCGACAGCGGGCAGGCGTATGTAGAGCGTTACCGGGCCATTCGCGAGAGTTGTTTGATCAACGCACTCAACGCCAACGAAGGACTGAACCGCGACATTGGCGAACTGGCGCGCCTGCTGCGGCTGCTCTCAGGTATTTACGACCAGGCCGCGCGTTCTGCGGCCAGCATGTAAAACCTTTTTTGTTTTGGAGATACCGTTTCATGAGTACACCTTACGCACAACGCTGGCAGTTCTGGATCGACCGTGGTGGTACTTTCACCGACATTGTGGGCAAGCGACCCGACGGCAGCTTGGTCACGCACAAGCTGTTGTCAGAGAGCCCGGGGCAGTACCGGGACGCAGCGGTGGCCGGCATTCGCCATCTGCTGGGGCTGCGGCCCGATCAGTTGGTCACGCCTGAGCAGGTCGCCTGCGTCAAGATGGGCACGACGGTAGCCACCAATGCGCTGCTGGAGCGCAAGG
>Ga0210020_1000218_pt1 | contig 61824 bp, 58 predicted proteins | sample CryGeymeta201514_FD_183980 | JGI IMG/M metagenome (GOLD analysis project Ga0210020, IMG submission 183980) | Groundwater microbial communities from Crystal Geyser aquifers in Utah, USA - Crystal Geyser metaG 2015-14 (SPAdes) (version 2) | ecosystem: Environmental > Aquatic > Deep subsurface >... | reverse complement strand
TGGTGGGTGGCTGCTTTGTTTCAGCAGGTATGCCAGCGACAGCCTCCACAAAGATCGGCTGAACGCTCGCTACGCCAACGCTGACGGTCACATGGGGCGCCACACCGGAGCTGTTGTGCGCCATGTTCAGCGCCCGGATGGCCTGGCAAATGCGCTCTGCGGTTTGCATGGCACGCACCACGTCAGCCTCTGGCAACAACACCGCAAATTCTTCACCACCATAGCGCGCCGCCAGTTCTCCCGCTCTGTTGGCCGAAGTTGCAATCGCCTGTGCTACTTTTGTCAGGCACTCGTCTCCTGCCGTATGGCCGTAGTGGTCGTTGTAAAGTTTGAAAAAATCCACGTCAATCATCAAAAATGCCAGCGGTGTTTGCCGTCGCATGGCGCGCTGCCATTCCAGCGCCAACCGCTCGTCGAGTGCGCGGCGGTTGGCGATTTTCGTTAAGGGATCAAGGCGTATTTTTTCTTCAAGTGCGAGGCGGTAGCGGGCCAGTTCTTCCTCATTCTGTTTGCGTTCGGTGATGTCTTGTACGGTACCAATCATGCGGGCAGCCCGATTTTTCCGCTCGGTTAGCTCGACTTCGCACCACACTTCAATCCAGCGCGGTTGGTGGTCTTGAGCCCGCTGGATGCGGTACTGTATGCGCAGCGGCTTCATCTGCTTCATGGCCTGCATGTGCTGCTCAAGCGTGTTTTGCCGGTCTTCGGGATGGAGCAATTTCAGCCACTGCGCAAACGTCACCAAGCCATGATCAGGCGCCCCAAAAATCGCGTCAGCCATGCGGGACAAGACAAAAGTTTGTTGCTTTACGTCGAATGAAAAATAACCGATGGTGGCTGCTTTTTGTGCGCTCTCGAGCCAGCGCATATTTTTTTGTAGTTCATTTTTTAAAATGTGCTCGCGCCTGAAAGCTTGACGCTGCCACAGCGCAAACACGGAGCCAAACAGGAGTAAGCCAAACAACACAGGTAAGCCCATGGCTTGCATTTCTCGGTGACGGACCTGCGCCAAAATTTCGGACTCGTCAATTTTGGAGATCACCAACCAGGGTGAGTCAGGCACGCCGCTGGCCATGGCAATCACTGCCTGATCACGGTAGTCTTGCGCTGGAAAGATGCCGCGTGTCCCCAAAATGGCCTGCACCGCCGGGTCTGAGCTTCGGGTGAGCAAGCTGCGCGCATTCAGCGTTGCATTGGCCGCATGCCGCAGCGGGCTCAGGTAAACAAACTCATCACCTTGGCGCATGATGATGCTTGACTCGGCAGTTTCAATGGCGATAGGCCATTGATTGAGCATCGGATACAACGTGCTACGTACATCACTGACCAACCACACCGCACCGATGGCCTGCATACCGTCATACAACGGTGCCAGCACACTAAAAAAAGGAAAGGCAAATATTGGGTCAACGCGCGGTTCAATGGCCACAGGCGCTGCTTGCGCCAGGGCAACCTGCAACGCTTGTTGCTCTGATGCGGGCAGCTTTTGGGTGCTGCTGTCATTCACAGAGAGTAGCCTCTGGCCTTGCACATCCACCAGATAAACGGCTTCATATTTGGCGCGCTCTTGCAAAATACGCAAGCGCTGCTGTAATTTGGTGGTTCGCGCCGTTGCTGTGGCGTGGCTCCAATCTGCCACAGCCGCAGAAAACAATGGGTCATCCAGCAACGACCAGGCGTCGGCCATGCGCTGCTCGCGCCAAGCGGCCACGCTTTGAGTTTGCAAATGGCCAATGGCTTGCAACTCGCGCTCTGCCTGATGGCGGCCCTGCTGCATTCGGTTGTCAAAACTGGTGACCAAGCTCCAAGCCATCAAGCCGAGCAACGTCACCAAGCCCAGAATACTCAGGCTCCAGACCAAGGCTTTGTGTCGCAGGGGATTCAATGTGGCAAAGGCAGACATGGGGCTTGCGGGTGGGTCGCTACGCAAAGACAATCAACAATATCGTAGACAATTTGAGTCGGCGGTTGGAAATGGTTGGTCCATTTTGCCCGCTTTTATTGGGGAGGAAACCAATGCCATTGAATCGCCGCCAGTTTGCCATGGCCGCACTGACTCAGGCCAGCCCGTTGATTGGCTTGACCAGTGTGAGTCGCCCTGTTTGGGCGCAAGACAAGCAGCGCCCCATCACGGTCAGCCTGTCGTTGGAGCCAGACAACCTGGATCCCACCATGTCGGCCTCAGCATCCATCGGTGAAGTGGTTCACTACAACCTTTTTGAGGGCTTGACCAGAATTGAAGAAAGTGGTGCGACCACGCCGTTGTTGGCCACCTCGTGGCAGGTCAGCGAAGATGGCAAGCGCTACGCCTTTGCGTTGCGCCAGGGGGCCAATTTTCACGACGGGTCGGCTTTTGATTCAGCCGCTGTCAGGTTCTCATTTGAGCGAGCCCAAGCCAAAGGGTCGACCAACAAAGCCAAAAAAGTGCTTTTTGACAACCTGGCCAGCATTGACACGCCAGACGCCTTCACTGTGGTGCTGTCCCTGCACCATGCCGATGCCAATTTTTTGTTCCGCTTGGGCGAAAACACCGCTGTCATCCTGCACCCCAAGACGGCAGCGCTGGCAGCAACACAACCAGTGGGCACGGGTCCTTATCAATTTGTGAACTGGAAGAAAGGTAGGGGTGTCAGTCTGACCAGGTTTGCTGACTATTGGCAAGCCGCCAAGGTGCAAATTCCGGCCGTGATTTTCCGTTTCATCAATGACCCAGCCCAACAGTTGGCGGCCATTTTGTCAGGTGAAGTGGACATGCTGTTTAACATTGTCGCCCAGAATGTGGCGCAATTTCAGGCGGATAAGAGCTACCAGGTCATGGTGGGCTCGTCCAACGGCAAAGGTTTGCTGGCTATCAACAACAAGCGCAAACCGCTCGATGATGTGCGGGTGCGCCGCGCTATCACCCACGCCATAGACCGTGAAGCGTTTATCAAGCGCATGCTCAATGGCCGGGGCAAAGCCATTGGCAGCCACTTTTCACCCACCGAGGCGGGTTATGTGCATTTGACCGGCATGTACCCACACGATCCGGCGCGGGCCCGCGCTTTGCTCAAAGAAGCCGGCGTCAAGTTGCCTTTGGTGCTCACCCTGAGCCTGCCGCCCACGTCATACGCCCGTAGCGATCAGGCTTTGCTGGTCGATGCCTTGGCAGAGGTGGGTATCCAAGCCAAACCTGAATATCTGACTTGGCAACAATGGCTCAACGGCCCGTTCAAGGGTCAGTTTGACTTGACAATGATCTACCACGTTGAGCCCCTGGACTACCCCATCTACACCGATCCCAGCTACTATTTTGGCTACGACAGCCCGGCGTTTCGCGCCTTGGTAGCGCGTCATGAAGCCAGCCAGAATGCACGTGAACGCCAATTGCTGTTTGCCGACATTCAGCGCCACTTGGCCACAGACGCAGTGAATGCCTGGATCTATGCCGCCCAAATCACGGCCGTGTCACGCAAAGGGCTGCGCGGCTGGTGGATGAATTACCCCATCATGGCGCACGACATTTCGGCACTGCATTGGGAGTAATGGCCACGGTACCAGCTTACGCCGCTGGCAGTCGCATCAAATAGTCAAACGCGCCCAGCGCTGCCTTGGCGCCGTCACCGGTGGCGATGATGATTTGCTTGAACGGCGAGGTGGTGGCGTCCCCCGCAGCGTAGACCCCCGGCAGCGACGTGGCGCCCTTGGCGTCAACCACGATCTCACCATGTTTGGACAACTCGAGCGTGCCTTTGAGCCATTCGGTGTTGGGCACCAGGCCAATCTGCACGAACACGCCTTCAAGTTCAACATGATGCAGCGCCTCGGTGGCGCGATCTTTGTAGGTCAGGCCGTTCACCTTGTGGCCGTCGCCGGTGATCTCGGTGGTTTGTGCATTGACCAGAATGGTCACGTTGGCCAGGCTCTGCAGCTTGTTGACCAGCACCGCGTCGGCACGCAGCTTGGTGTCGAATTCGATCAAGGTGACATGCGCCACCACACCGGCCAGGTCAATGGCCGCTTCCACCCCAGAGTTGCCGCCACCAATCACGGCCACGTGTTTGCCCTTGAACAGCGGGCCATCGCAGTGCGGGCAGTAGGCTACGCCTTTGGTCTTGTACTGCTCTTCGCCCGGCACGTTCACATTGCGCCAGCGCGCGCCAGTACTCAAGATGACGGTTTTGCTCTTGAGACTGCCGCCGTTGGCCAGTTGCAATTCAATCAGGCCGCCGGTCTGCGCGGCCGGAATCAGCTTATCCACCCGCTGCAAATTCATGATCGGCACGTCGTAGGCGCGCACATGGGCTTCCAGGGCGGCGGCAAACTTGGGACCATCGGTTTCCAGCACGGAGACATAGTTTTCGATCCCCAGCGTGTCGTTGACCTGGCCGCCAAAGCGCTCGGCAGCGATGCCGGTGCGGATGCCTTTGCGCGCGGCGTACACCGCTGCGGCTGCACCAGCCGGGCCACCGCCGACGATCAGCACGTCAAACGGTGCTTCGGCGCTGAGTTTTGAGGCTTCGCGGGTGGCTGCACCCGTATCAATTTTGGCGATGATTTCTTCCAGCAACAAGCGCCCAGAACTGAACATCTCACCATTGAGAAACACCATCGGCACCGCCATGATCTCGCGCTGGTTGACTTCGTCCTGAAACGCGCCGCCCTCAATGACTACCGTTTTGACCTTGGGGTTGATGACGGCCATCAGGGTCAGCGCCTGCACCACGTCCGGGCAGTTGTGGCAGGTGAGCGACATGTAGACCTCAAAATTGAAGTCACCATCCAGCGCGCGAATGCTCTCGATCACATCGGGCTCCACCTTGGGCGGGTGGCCGCCAGTCCACAAGAGTGCCAACACCAGCGAGGTGAATTCGTGGCCCAGCGGCAGGCCAGCAAAGCGCAGGCTGTTGGCAGTGCCTGGACGCTGCAGTCTAAAGGACGGCTTGCGTGCATCGTTGCCGTCGGTGCGCAGGGTGATCATGTCGCTGCGCAGACTCTGGATGGTTTGCAGCAGCTTGAGCGTGTCGCGCGAGTTGTCAGAATCGTCCAGGCTGGCCACCATCTCGAAGGGCGTAACGACGCGCTGCAAGTAGGCGGCGAGTTGGGTTTGAAGGTCTTGGTCGAGCATGATGGACTCCTGTGAATGCTTTGAAAAAAGTAGCTGCTTGCGCTTATTGAATAAGGGTTAGAGGCTTATTTTGCTTATAAAAAAGCCGGACGGCAAGGTGCCAGTGCACCTTGACGCAGTCCGGCTGGGAAGGCCTTTACAGGCCTGCCGATTCGGTGCCGGGTGTTAGATTTTGCCAACCAGTTCCAGCGACGGTGCGATGGTCTTGGCGCCTTCTTTCCACTTGGCGGGGCACACTTCACCCGGGTGAGCGGCGGTGTACTGGGCGGCTTTGAGCTTGCGCAGGGTCTCAGACACGTCGCGGGCGATTTCGTTGGAATGCACTTCCATGGTCTTGATCACACCGTCCGGGTTGATGATGAAAGTGCCGCGCAATGCCAGACCTTCTTCTTCAATATGCACGTCAAACGCATGGGTCAACGCGTGGGTTGGGTCACCCACCAGCGGGAACTTGGCCTTGCCGACAGCGGGGGAGGTTTCGTGCCAGACCTTGTGCGAGAAATGCGTGTCGGTGGTGACGATGTAGACCTCAGCGCCCATCTTCTGGAATTCGGGGTAGTTGTCGGCGGCGTCTTCCACTTCGGTCGGGCAGTTGAAGGTGAACGCGGCGGGCATGAAGATCACGACCGACCACTTGCCCTTCATGCTTTCGTTGCTGACTTCAACGAATTTGCCATTGTGGAAAGCTTGGGCTTTGAAAGGTTGGACTTGGGTGTTGATCAATGACATAAAGAACTCCTTGGGTTTGGGTTGAAAACAATGGTCGGTTCACAGGGTTTGTTTGCCGATAGGTGAATCATAGGGGCGATCTATCGTTTTGATGATGCATTGTTTATAAGCTATTGATAGCCAAACTTTATGACCTGCGCTGCTGGTCAACGCGCGCCACAGCTTTGTACATCCAGGACATTCAAACAACAATAACTTGCCAGTCAAAAAACTATTAAACTAAAAATCATCACCTCTGCACGAAGCCCTGACCATGCAAACTCTGAACCTTGAACAACTCAAAGCCGCTACCCAAGCCGGTGGTGTGACAGGCATCACCCTGCGCGGTGACGGTGCGGCGTTTGTGGTGAGCGTGCAGACCCAGCGTGGGGAGGCCGTCATGGTCACCACACGGCGGCAGCCGCGACGTTTTGCAGATTTGCGCAAGGCGCTGCAGGTGCTGCGTGGCATTGGTTGGCATCAGTGCCAAGTGGACGCTGCGCAATGGCGGCCCGAGGAGCGCGCGTTGGAAAAAGTAGCGCGCCCGGATCGCAGTGCAGCCTTGAAAGCGGCCCATGTTGCGGCGCAAGCCGATGCCGATTACGACCGCTGGTTTCACGCCAAGGTGCAAGCCTCAATCGACGGGATCAAGGACGGTAGTAACCGACTGATCCCCGAAGAGGAGTGGGTAGTTCGTCGTGCTGCACTCATCGCTCGCATCAAGGCGCGCCAAGCTTTGACTGCACAGGCTAAAGCTGCGCCGCAAGTGTCATGAGGAGTCGCCGTCTCGTGGTGGTTCGCGCAGAGGGTTATTTGCGCGATTTGGAAGCTGTTCACGATTACATTGAACACGATAACCCTGATGCCGCCATCGCGCTGTTGTTGCGTATTGATCAGCAAGTCGATAGCTTGGCCGACCCCAATTTCCCGCGCCGCCAGGGCCGAAAACCGGGCACACTGGAACTGGTGGCGCACCCCAATTATGTGGCTGTGTTGCAGCAAACCGAAACCACCGTGACGGTCTTGAACCTGCTGCACGTGGCACGCCAGTACCCCTGAAGTTATAGACGAAATTAGCCTCTAGCCCTTATGAATGCTGCGCAAGCAGCTCTTATTTTTATACTAACCAGACCACCATGCTGTTTTTACTTTCCCCCGCCAAGTCACTCGACTTTGATACGCCCGCAGGCCAGACGCCGCACACCCAGCCGCTGTTTGTCAAGCAAGCGGCCGAGCTGATCGACATCCTGAAACAAAAGTCGCCGCAAGACATTGCCAGTTTGATGCGCCTGAGCGATGCGCTGGCAGGGCTGAATGCGGCGCGCTACCAGGCTTGGCGTCCCAAATTCACCGCCCAAAATGCCAAGCAAGCGGTGCTGGCCTTCAATGGCGATGTGTACGACGGGTTGGATGCCAAAACCCTTGGCGCGGCTGACCTGGCCTGGGCGCAAGACCATGTGTGCATTTTGAGCGGGCTCTACGGCGTGCTGCGCCCGTTGGACTACATGCAGCCCTACCGGCTGGAGATGGGCACCGCGCTGGCCAACGCACGGGGTAAGAACCTTTATGAGTTTTGGGGCACGCAGATTGCGGACTACCTCAACGCCCGCGTGGCAGCCGACACAACCCCGGTGATCGTCAATCTGGCCAGCCAGGAATACTTCAAATCAGTCGACCAAAAAGCCCTGAAGGCCCGCGTGGTGGACTGTGTGTTTGAAGATTTCAAGGGCGGCCACTACAAAATCATCAGCTTCTATGCCAAGCGCGCCCGGGGGCTGATGGCGCGTTTTGCGGCCACGCAGCGCTTGAGTTTGCCCGAACAACTCAAGGGGTTTGATCTGGACGGTTATGCGTTTGTACCAGCGGTCTCCAGTGCTGACACGCTGGTTTTCAGGCGCCGCTTGGTAGCCTGAGAATTATGTAAACAATTGGCCTCTAGCCTTTTTAAATAAATCGTAAGAAGCTCTTTATTAAATAGCATTTATGAAACAGCCCGACAGTTCCTTGTTAGGTAAACCGACCCGCTATCCGGATCGCTACGACGCGTCATTGTTGTTTCCCATCGCCCGCATGAAGCAGCGTGAGCCGCTGGGGCTGGGCGAAAAGCTGCCATTTCTGGGCGCTGACCTGTGGACGGCGTTTGAGCTCAGTTGGCTGGGGGCACGCGGCAAGCCGCAGGTGTCGCTGGCGCACATCACCGTGCCGTGTGAGTCGATGAACATCATTGAGAGCAAGTCGCTCAAGCTCTACCTCAACAGTTTCAACAATACGCGTTTCGCCGACGCTGCCGAGGTCAGCGCCACCCTGCGCGCGGACTTGTCTGAGGCCGTTTGGCGTGGCGGCCCGGTGCAGAGCAGCGTTGGTGTGAAGCTGGTTCTGCCCGACGTGTTTGACCGCGAACCAATTTATGAGCTCGATGGCTTGGGCCTTGATCGCATGGAACTGGACTGCGACCGCTATACCCCGGCGCCCGAATTTTTGTGCTCAGCCGCGCAGGAAGAACCCGTGTCGGAGGTGCTCACCAGCAACCTGCTGCGCAGCAACTGCCCGGTCACCGGCCAGCCGGATTGGGGCAGCGTGCAGATCAGCTACTTTGGCCCGCAAATCGACCAGGCCGGGCTGTTGCGCTACATCGTCAGCTTTCGCAACCACCAGGGATTTCACGAAGATTGCGTCGAGCGCATGTTCATGGACATCATGCAGCGTTGCCAGCCGCACAAGCTCAGCGTTTATGCGCGCTATACCCGCCGCGGTGGCCTGGACATCAACCCGTTTCGCACCAGTTTTCCACAAGCGCTGCCCGCCAACGTGCGACACGCGCGCCAATAGCCGTCTCGCCTGCGGCTGCTATTTACGATAAGGTTCTTACGGTAAGAAGTAAGAATCATGAAAATCACCAGCAAAGGTCAGGTCACCATTGCGCAGGCGGTGCGCGAGCAAGCCGGTTTGCACCCCAATTGCGATGTCGATTTTGAGGTGCGTGACAACGGCGAGGTGTTGATTCGTCTGGTCTCCCCGGCGCCAGTGGCTTCGGTTCGCAGCGCGTTTGAACGGGTGCGCGGCAGTGCCAATGCGCCGCAGTTCAAGGGCATGGGTACCGACGAGTTCATGGCCTTCCTGCGCGGATGAGTACCGCGTCTGCTCCGGCACAGCAGGCGCATGAGCCCAGCGCCCGCTATTTGCGCCCATCCCTGCCGCTGGCGACCCTGGTTGACAGCTGCGTGCTGATCGATGTGCTTGTCGATGACCCGCATTGGGCGGATTGGTCATTGACCCAACTGGCGCATCTGCCGCTGGTGCGCGAGGCGCTGCCTTGGGACGCCGCCTTTCTGGCCGGCCAGGCGTTCAAGGTGTACTGCCAATTGCAAGGTGACAAGACCTCACCGATGCCCGATTTGTATATTGGTGCGCACGCGCTGGTGAGCCAGTTCCAACTGCTCACGCGCGACGGTGCGCGCTATCGCAGTTATTTCCCGCGGCTGGCGTTGGTGGTGCCGTAACCCATGCGGCTTGATCTGATTAACGTCAAAAAAGCTGACCCTCAAATGCTTCCAAAAAAATAGCTTCTTGCGCTTGTTTTGTAAGGGCTAGATATCTATTTTGATCATAATTCACAGCATCTTTTGCAGCCAGAAGTGACGCCACCCGCACGCCGAGCAGGCGCAGTTTTTGTTGCAGTGGCACCCGCTTGAGACACTGTCCAGCGGCTTGACGAATGGTTTGTGCGTCGGCCGTGTAGTGCGCCAGCGTTTGGTCGCGCGTGACCGATTTGAAGTTGTCGTAGCGCAGTTTGATGCCAATCGTCTTGCCGACGTAGCCCTTGCGTTGCAGGTCGTGGGCCACTTGTTCGCATAGTTGCGTGAAGATCACACCCAACTCAGCCTTGTCACGTACTGCGTGCAGATCGCGCTCAAATGTGGTTTCGCGGCTGACCGACACCGGCTCACTTTCCAGAACCACCGGGCTGTCGTCGTGGCCGTGCGCGGCGTGGTACAGCCAGGCGCCGGTTTTCTGGCCAAAGTGGTCGATCAGCCAGTGCACGTCTTTTTGCGCCAGCTCACCAATGGTGGCGATACCCAGGCTTTGCAGCTTGGCGTCGGCTTTGGGGCCAATGCCGTTGATCTTGCGGCAGGCCAGCGGCCAGATCAAGGACGCCAGGTCGGTCTCCTGCACAATGGCGATACCGTTGGGCTTATTGAACTCACTGGCCATCTTGGCCAACAATTTGTTGGGTGCCACGCCCACCGAGCAGGTCAGGCCGGTTTGCTGGAAGATGGTTTTCTGCAGTAAACGCGCCAGCACGCGGCCGCCTTCGCGCTGGCCACCGGGCACCTGGGTAAAGTCGAGGTAAACCTCGTCAATGCCGCGGTCCTCCATCAGCGGCGCAATCTCCAGAATGATGTTTTTGAAAGCACGCGAGTAACGCCGGTACTCGGTAAAGTCCACTGGCAGCAAGATCGCCTGTGGGCACAATTTGGCGGCCTTCATCAGCCCCATGGCCGAGCCGATGCCAAATTGGCGTGCCGCGTACGTGGCTGTTGTAATGACGCCACGACCAACATAGCCTTTCAGGCGGGGAAAGTCGCTTAAGGGAATGTTGTGCAGGGGGCGCCCGGTCTGGGCCGACAACGCTTCGTCGACGCTGCGCCGGGCACCACCAATCACCACAGGCAGCCCTTTAAGCTGGGGATAACGCAACAATTCCACCGAAGCGTAGAACGCATCCATGTCCAGATGCGCCACCCGGCGGGGCAAGGTGTTGGCGGCGGCTTGCGGTGCTGTGGTTTGCATGGGCGATAAGGATAACTTCGATGACTATCCAATTGACCGCGGACTGACGACAATCAGCGCCGTTGCGGCGAGAACGGTTAAGCTCGCACCAATCAATAACAAGTCAATAGGTAGTTTCATGGATAAGCATTTTTTGAGCTCGCTTTTTGCGCCCGGAACGATCGCTGTTTTTGTTGGTAACCACGACCAGCCCGACACCCAGACGCCGCAGGCGCGCACGCTGTACCAGTCGATTACGGCGCAGCGTTTTGCTGGCAAATTGATTTTTCTGGACGTTCACGCCAGTGGCACCCTGGCCGATTTGGCCAGCACACAAGCCGATTTGGCCATCATCGCGCTGCCCGCGAGCGAAGTGGCTGCGGCACTGGAAATCGCCGGACGCATCAAATGCCATTCGGCGCTGGTCATTTCCACGGGTATTGATGCAGCGCAGGCGGCCGAGCTGCACAAAATGGCCACGCGCGATGGCATTTACCTGTTGGGCCCCAACAGCATGGGTTTCCAACGGCCGCATCTCAAACTTAACGCCAGCATTGCTGGTCCGTTGTCGGTCCAGGGGCCGTTGGCGTTGGTGTCGCAGTCGGGCGCGTTGACTTCATCGATTCTGGACTGGGCGCGCAAGAATGCCGTCGGTTTTTCGACGGTGGTGTCGCTGGGGCCCAATACAGCAGTCGATCTGGCACAGGTACTGGACTTTCTGGCGTCGGACTCGCAAACGCACAGCATCGTCATCTACATGGAGGGCATCACCAACGCCCGCCGTTTCATGAGTGCGCTGCGCGCTGCGGCCAACGCCAAACCGGTGGTTGTGCTCAAAGCCGGGCGCAAGCCGGCGGGCAACCGTGCGGCGTTGACGCATTCGGGCACGATTGTTGGCAGCGACGACGTTTTTGATGCCGCGCTGCGGCGTGCCGGTGCGGTACGGGTGCGCTCGTTTGTGGCCTTGTTTTCGGCGGCCAAATGCCTGGCCTCACGCTACAAACCGACCGGTCGGCGCCTGGCGGTAATCACCAATGGCGGTGGCCCGGGTGTGCTTGCCGCGGATTGGGCCAGTGAAATCCATTTGAATATTGGTACCCTGACGGCTGATCAGGTCGACGCCCTGCGCCCGATCATGCCGCCCCAGGCGACCTTCAGCGATTTGATCGACGTGTCAGAGGACGCTGGCCCCGAGCAGTACCGCGCAGCTATTGAAGCGGCCAACGCGGCGGCACAAATTGACGGCATTTTGGTGATTTACTCGCCCAAGATCGGCGTCGATGGCGATGCGATCGCAAAGGCAATTGCCAATTTCAACCGCCACGTCAGCAAGCCGCTACTGACTTGCTGGATGGGCGACGCCAGCGTCGGCGAGTCACGTGTTCTTCTCAACGACGCCGCGATACCGACCTTTCGCACGCCCGAAGCGGCGGTGGGTGCATTTGGGAACCTGGCGTCCTTCTACCAGAACCAGCAGTTATTGCAGCAAACGCCACCGCCCCTGAGCGATCTGGCCGACCCCGATGTCGAGGGCGCCCGCCTGTTGATCGAAAGCGTGCTGGCTGAACGCCGGCGTGTACTCACCGAAATGGAGTCCAAGGCGTTGCTGGCGGCTTTTCATATTCCGGTGACCAAAACCTTGCTCGCGCGCAGTGCCAACGAGGCGATGATGATCGCCACTCAGTTGGGCTTTCCGGTGGCGCTCAAGATTGATTCGCCCGACATCAGTCACAAGTCTGACGTCCAGGGTGTGGCGCTCAACATCCTCAATGCTGTCGGCGTGCGCGATACCTTTTTGGACATGATGCAAAACGTGGCTCGCCAGCAGCCTAACGCCCGCATAAATGGTGTGACGGTGCAAAACATGTCGAACCAGCGCCGTGGGCGCGAAGTCTGCGTCGGCGTGGTCACCGACGAGCCGTTTGGCCCGGTGATTGCCTTCGGCGCGGGCGGTACGATGATCGAACTCATCAACGACCGCACCATGGAACTTCCTCCGTTGAACCAGTTTCTGGCCCGGCGCATGATTGAGCGCTCCAGGGTGGCCGAAACGCTGGAAGCCTGGCGTGGTGCGCTGGCTGCCGACGTGGAAGCGCTGGAGCAAATCCTGTTGCGGGTGTCGGAAATGGTCTGCGAGTTGCCGCAACTGCGTGAGATGGATATCAACCCGATCATCGTCGATGAATCAGGCGCATTGGCGGTGGATGCGCGCATTGTGGTCGACAACGTGGCGCCGTCGATGCGCCACTACAACCACCTGGCTATTCTTCCCTATCCGTCCAGACACGAGCAGATTTGTCCGATGGCTGGTGGCGGTGAGTACCTGGTGCGCCCGGTGCACCCGGACGACGCCCAGATGTTGCAACATTTTGTGCGCAAGCTCTCTCCCGAGAGCCGGTATTTCAGGTTTGTGTCGAGCATGCAGGAACTGCCGGCGACCATGCTGTCGCGCTTTACGCTGATCGACTATGACCGCGAAATGGCACTGGTTGCGCTGGTTACAGAAGAAAGTACCGACGCGCAAGGCAATACCGTGGAGACCTCCCGCATCGTTGGCGTCTCGCGCTACATCACCAACCCGGACCGCAGTACCTGCGAGTTTTCGCTGGTGGTGGCCGATGAATTCAAAGGCAAGGGTTTGGGTTCACGGCTGATGCTGTCGATCATGGACTTTGCCCGTGAAAAAGGCTTGACCGAAATCGAAGGCCTGGTGCTGGCCAACAACCCCAACATGCTCAAACTGATGAAGGGCCTGGGCTTTGCCATCAAACCGTTCCCCGAAGACACTGACTTCAAGCTGGTAACGCACCACCTGCAAGCGGCCTGAGGCGCGTTGCAGCGGATTTCAAAAAGCGTAGCTGCCCGGCAGCAGCACGCCCGAGTCGACCCGGTCGATTTGCGTATGGCCGCAAAACGCCATCGTCAGATCGAGTTCTTTGTGAATGATCTGCAGCGCTTTCGCCACGCCTTGTTCACCCAGCGCACCAACGCCGTAGTTGAAGGCGCGGCCGATGTAGGTGCCACGCGCGCCCAGGGCGCGGGCTTTGAGCACATCTTGCCCGCTGCGGATGCCACCGTCCATGTGCACCTCGATTTGCTTGCCGACCGCTTCCACAATCGCCGGCAGTGCCGCGATGGACGACGGGGCGCCGTCCAACTGGCGGCCACCGTGGTTGCTGACGATGAGCGCATCGGCGCCAGAACTGACGGCAATGCGCGCGTCTTCCACGTCCTGGATGCCTTTGAGGATGAGCGGGCCGCCCCAGCGCTTTTTGATCCACTCCACGTCGCCCCAGTTCAGCGCCGGGTCAAACTGTTTGGCCGTCCATTCGCTGAGTGTGCCCATGGTCTCGATGCCTTTGACGTGGCCGATGATGTTGCCAAAACCCCGGCGCGGCGTGCCCAGCATGCCCAGCCCCCAGCGTGGCTTGGTCATCATGTTGAGGATGTTGGGCAGCGTGAGCTTGGGTGGCGCCGACAGGCCGTTTTTGATGTCTTTGTGACGCTGGCCGATGATCTGCAGGTCCAGCGTCAGCATCAACGCCGAGCACTTGGCTGCTTTGGCGCGGTCGATCAGACGCTCGATGAAGTCGCGGTCGCGCATCACATAGAGCTGAAACCAGAAAGGGTGACCACCGGTTGCTTTGGCGACGTCTTCAATCGCGCAGATGCTCATGGTCGACAAGGTGAACGGCACGCCGAATTTCTTGGCCGCCAGCGCCGCCTTGATCTCGCCGTCAGCGCACAGCATGCCGGTCAGGCCGGTCGGTGCCAGTGCCACCGGCATGGCCACTTTTTGGCCGATCATGGTGCTGGCGGTGCTGCGGTTTTCCATGTTGATGGCCACGCGCTGGCGCAGTTTGATGCGCTTGAAATCGTCTGAATTGGCGTGGTACGTGCTCTCGGTCCACGAACCGCAGTCGACGTATTCGTAAAACATGCGCGGAATGCGTTGCTTGGCCAGAACGCGTAAATCTTCAATGTTGGTGATGACGGGCATACAAAATCCTTGTGCAGATCACCCATGTTAAAAGCACCGGCTTAAGAAAACGCTAATGGCGGATGAAATAAATGATTGCCGCTGATTCTGGCGTGCGTTGGGTACCAAGGCCTTTCACAATGCAAGCCAGACAAGCACCTGCGATGGCAGGCCCTATTTTTTCAGGAAAGATCGGTCATGCAAAAAACGGAAGTTCTCATCGTCGGCGCGGGGATGGCGGGCGCGTCGCTGGCTTATTTCCTGGCGCCGCATCGCCAGGTCACCCTGCTTGAGCGCGAATCCCAACCGGGCTACCACGCCACCGGCCGCTCGGCTGCACTGTATTCCGAGACATACGGTAACGCCCCCGTGCGCGCCATCACCACCGCGTCAAAGGCGTTTTACTTTGCCCCGCCAGAAGGTTTTTCTCCTTACCCGCTGGTGACGCCACGCGGTTCATTGAGTGTTGGTGGCAACGACGACCGCGAGACCTTGCAGCGCGCCTTTGACGAACGCAAGGCGCTGGTGCCCAACATTGAATGGTGGTCGCAGGCCGACATCCTGCAGCGCGTGCCGATCTTGAAGCCTGAAGCCGCTGTTTATGGTGTGTATGAGCCTGACGCCATGGACATGGATGTGCACGGCATTCACCAGGGGTTTCTGCGCGGTGCCAAGGCCGCGGGCGCGCAACTGCTATGCGACGCTGTGGTTGAGCAGATCGCGCGCGAGGGCAACGCTTGGCGCATCAAGACCACCGCAGGTGAATTTTTGGCCGAGGTGGTGGTCAACGCTGCCGGTGCCTGGTGCGACGAACTCGCGCGCATGGCCGGTGTGGCACCCATCGGCTTGCAGCCGATGCGACGCACCGCCTTCATGTGCGATGTGCCCGCGGGCTGCGACAGCCACGCCTGGCCGATGGTGATGGACGCCAATGAGGGCTTCTACCTCAAGCCCGACGCCGGCATGCTGCTGGTGTCGCCGGCCAACGCCGACCCGGTGGAGCCACAGGACGTGCAGCCCGAAGAACTGGACGTGGCCATCGCGGTGGATCGGGTGGAGACAGCGACCACCTTGCAGATCCGCCGGGTGCAGCGCAAATGGGCTGGCTTGCGCTCGTTTGTGGCAGACAAGACGCCGGTTGTCGGATTTGCGCCCGATGCACCAGGTTTTTTCTGGCTGGCCGGGCAGGGTGGCTACGGCATCCAGACCGCACCCGCCATGGGTGAGCTCAGTGCTGCTTTGGTGCAGCACCAGCCCGTGCCAGCGGCGTTGACCGCGCTGGGTGTGACCGAAGCCACGCTGGCACCCGGCCGACCGATGGCTTGATCGCCTAAAGCGACTTGCGAATCAGCGCGCCGGTAAACAGGTAGGGCAGGCTTGGTGCGGCACCGGGGTCGACGCCGCCCTTGTTTTCAACGCTGATAGCCAGGTCTTTGGCCTGCGCCAAAATGGCTTCGTTGACCCGAATCTGTGCGGTCTTGATACCGGGGCTGACAACGCCCAGTGACAGCGGGCGGGCCCGTTCGTCAAGCGCCCACAATTGCAGGCTTTCTTCACGACCTTCCTTGACGTCATTCAAGCGCTGAATCAGCAGATAACCGTCTTGCGTGTCGAAGGTGATCAACTGCGCTGGCTGGTGCTTGTCGTCCATCAAAACCGAGACAAACCTGATTTGCGGCACGGATTTGAGCTTGGTCTGCAGGTGACCCAGCTGCGCCTTGAATTGTTCCATCATGCTCACCCCGGTCGCGCCCGCCAAGGCCAGCAAAATCACACAGATCAGGGTGGCGATGCGCCAGCGTGTGGCATGGCACGGGGTCGGTGGCGTCGTGGTCATCGGATCGTTTTGTTCCATCTCAAGCACCCAGTCGCGCACGGTGGCGCGCAATTTGTTGAAGAACCTGCTGTGGCGCGGTGCCACCCAAGGTATTGCGTGCGTTCAGCGACCCACGCAGTGACAAGGCGTCAAACACGTCCGAGCCGATGCTGGCGTTGAAGCCTTGCAACACCGCCAGTGGCAGCTCGGACAAGTCCACCTGGTGCGCAATGGCGGCCTTGACAGCGTGCGCCACGGTCTCGTGCGCGTCGCGAAATGGCAAACCCTTCTTGACCAGGTAGTCGGCCAGATCGGTGGCCGTAGCGTAGCCGCGCAGGGCCGCTTGTTCCATGGCCTGCGCGTTAACGCTGATGCCACCTTCTTTTTGGCCCGTTGCCGGGTTGCGCTGGCCGCCGATCATTTCAGAGAAGATGCGCAAGGTGTCCTTGAGTGTGTCGACGGTATCAAACAGCGGCTCCTTGTCTTCCTGGTTGTCCTTGTTGTAGGCCAGCGGCTGGCCTTTCATGAGGGTGATCAGCCCCATCAGGTGGCCGACCACACGACCGGTTTTTCCGCGCGCGAGTTCGGGCACGTCCGGATTTTTTTTCTGCGGCATGATCGAGCTGCCGGTGGTGAAACGGTCAGCGATTTTGACGAAGCCAAAGTTCTGGCTCATCCACAGCACCAGCTCTTCGCTCAGGCGGCTGATATGTACCATGCAAAGCGACGCGGCGGCGGTGAATTCAATAGCGAAGTCGCGGTCGCTGACCGCGTCCAGGCTGTTCTGGCATACCTGCGGTGCACCCGCTGCGTCGACCATGCCCAGCGTGCGCGCCACGCGTTGGCGGTCCAGCGGGTAGCTCGTGCCCGCCAGGGCGGCGGCGCCCAAGGGCAGGCGATTGACGCGACTGCGAACTTCGGCCATGCGCTCGCTGTCGCGGGAAAACATTTCCACATAGGCCAGCAGGTGGTGGCCAAAGCTCACCGGTTGTGCCACCTGCAGGTGGGTAAAACCGGGCAGAATCACATTCACGTGCTTTTCTGCCACATCAACCAAGGCTTTTTGCAGGTCAACCAGCAAGGCCTCGATCAGGTCGATCTCGCCGCGCAGCCACAGACGCACGTCGGTGGCCACCTGGTCGTTGCGGCTGCGCCCGGTGTGCAGGCGCTTGCCGGCGTCGCCCACCAGTTGGGTCAGCCGTGCTTCGATGTTGAGGTGAACGTCCTCCAGGTCGAGCTTCCACTCAAAAGTGCCTGTTTCGATTTCCTTGCGAAGGGTGGCCATGCCGTTCAGTATGGCGGCCAGGTCGGCATCGCTGATGATGCCTTGGGCTGCGAGCATCTCGGCGTGCGCCAGGCTGCCGGAGATGTCGGCTTGCCACAAGCGTTTGTCAAAAAACACGCTGGACGTGTAGCGCTTGACCAGGTCGCTCATGGGCTCGGAAAACAGGGCCGACCAGGCTTGGGATTTTTTGTCGAGTTGGTTTTGGCTCATGGGAGGGCCGCTTGGCGGCTGGGTAGGTGGGTGCGATGGCACAAATCATCAATAATTGGGCGCGGCGTACAAGTTTGTGCGCGCCAAAGCAACTTGCTCAATGAAAGACTCCCAAATTTTATCGGTCTTCCAGGAGACAGTGATGCCGCCCCCGGATAAGGCGGCCGGGGCACCGCCTGTCAACGCCCTGGTTTTTGACGCCTGCCATGTCGGCGTGGTCTTGCGTGCGGTGTTGTTTGTCGAGGCTGTCGTCGGTGTGGTGGCGGCTTTTGGCGCTTATTCGTTACTCGACTGGCTTACCCGCATGTCGCTGATCACCGGTGCGGCCTTGCCTGCGACCTTGTTGTGGCTGATCGTGGCATGCAGCCTGAAAAAGCTGTTGGCGCGTCTGCGCCCGGCGCTGCAGCAGGCGGCTGGCATCGGCTTGGGCGCCTTGGCAGGTACCTATGGCTGTGGCGTATTGGCGCTAATGGGGTTGATCGAATCGCCGCCCTGGCTGGCCAGTGCACTCGCCGGTGCACTGTTGTCAGCCGCCCTGGTTGCAGCGTTGGTGCTGCGTGCGCGGGGCACCACACCGGCTGCTACCCAGGCGCGCCTGGCAGAGCTGCAGGCGCGCATCCGCCCGCACTTTCTTTTCAACACACTCAATAGCGCCATTGCCCTGGTGCGGGCCGAGCCGCGCAAGGCCGAACGCCTGCTGGAAGACTTGAGCGACCTGTTTCGCTACGCGCTGACCGAGCAGGGGCAAAGTGTCAGCCTGGCCGATGAAATCACGCTAGTGCAACGTTATCTGGCCATTGAGCAAATTCGCTTCGGTGACCGAATCTCGGTTGTGTGGTCGCTTGACGCCACCGCAGCAGCGGCGCAACTGCCACCGCTGCTGCTGCAGCCCTTGGTGGAAAACGCGGTCAAACACGGCGTCGAACCCAGTGCAACGGGTGCACGCATCCGCGTCAGTACGCAACGCCGGGGCTCCGCGGTGGTGATCAAAGTGAGCAACACGGTCGCGCAGGGTGGCACCGGACCAACAGCCGGGATGGGTCTGGCGCTGGACAATGTGCGCGAGCGCCTGAGTCTGCTGCACGATGTGCAGGGGCGTTTCAACTATGGACTCAAAGACGGTGTGTTCCAGGTCCGGATCGAGGTGCCGGTATGACCTTGCGGGTGGTCATTGTTGACGACGAAGCGCTGGCGCGCACGCGTTTGCGCAGTTTGCTTGCAGACTGCACCGCGCCCGGCGCCGTTGTCGTGGGCGAGGCGGCCAACGCCGCCGACGCGGTTCAGATAATCATGCATCAGCGTGTCGACCTGGTGTTGTCTGACATTCATATGCCAGGCGCTGACGGGCTGAAGCTGGCGCAAACCCTGCGCAGCCTGCCCAACGTTCTGGCGCTGGTGTTCGTTACAGCGTTTGCCGAACACGCCGTGCAGGCCTTTGAACTTGAGGCGCAAGACTACCTGACGAAGCCAGTACGCTTGGAACGGCTTCAGGCAGCACTTCAAAAAGCAGAGCGATATCTACAGACAAATAAAGGGTTGGAAGCCGATTTGACCAATGACTTTCTGGTGATTCAAGAGCGTGGCCGAACCGAACGGGTGCCGCTGGCCGAGGTGTTGTATTTCAAGGCGGAGCTCAAGTACATCACGGTGCGCACTGCCGCCCACAGCTATGTGCTCGAGGGTGCGCTCAACGATCTGGAGAGCCGCTACGGTGACCGGTTCTTACGTATTCATCGCAATGCGCTGGTGGCCAGGCACGCGGTGCGAGCGCTGCAAAAACACCATGATTCCGAGGAGGGGGACGGCTGGGCCGTGCGCCTGGATCGGCTTGATGAGCCGCTGTTTGTGTCGCGCCGGCAACTTTCTTCGGTGCGCGCCTTATTGGCGTCGGCCTGACACCTTTTGCCTGGATTGGCCGGGCTGGGGGCAGTGCTTTCAACATCTGCGCGACAATTTCACCTGAGCGCGCGAGCAATCGCAGCTGAACGGCTATTACCCTATTACCATCAAAATCATGAGCACGACACATTTTGGATTCAAGAGCGTAGACGAAACTGAAAAAGCCAGCCACGTCAAAGGCGTGTTTGATTCGGTTGCACCCAAATATGACCTGATGAACGACTTGATGTCAATGGGCCTGCACCGCGCCTGGAAGGCCTACACCGTGATGGTGGCTAATTTGCACGAGGGTGACAAGGCGCTGGACATTGCCGGTGGCACGGGTGACCTGGCGCTGGCGTTTGCCAAAAAGGTAGGTAAAAGCGGCTTGGTTGTGCACACAGACATCAACGAGGCGATGCTGCGCACCGGACGCGATCGTCTGGTTGACGCGGGCCTGGTGTTGCCGACGACGGTGTGCGATGCCGAAAAGCTACCTTTTGCGGACAACTATTTTGATTTGGTGAGCGTTGCCTTTGGCCTGCGCAACATGACGCACAAAGACGTGGCGCTGGCCGAGATGAACCGGGTGCTCAAGCCCGGTGGCAAGCTGCTGGTGCTGGAGTTTTCCAAGGTCGCCAAGCCGCTGGAGAAAGCCTATGACTGGTATTCCTTCAAGGTGCTGCCCAAATTGGGTGAGTGGGTGGCGGGTGACGCCGGTAGTTACCAGTACCTGGCTGAGTCGATTCGCATGCACCCCAGCCAGCAGGAGCTCAAAACCCTGATGAAGGCTAATGGCTTTGGCCATGTGGATTACCACAACATGACCGGCGGTCTGGTAGCCTTGCACGTCGGTATCAAATGTTGAAACAAAATCATCTGGAGTTGTTATGAAAAGTTGGCTTTCGGTTTTGGCGATGTGCCTGGTTCTGGTGACCGGCCCGGCCGATGCTGCCAAGCGCTTTGGCGGCGGCCTGTCGTTTGGCAAGCAATCAAGCAACGTGACGCAACGCCAGGCAACGCCACCCGCGCCAACGCAAGGTGTCAACAATGCCAACAAGGCTCCCACACCGGCGGTACCGGCGGCGGCCGCGCCGAAGAAACCATGGGGTGCGATGTTGGGTGGCTTGGCTGCAGGCTTGGGCTTGGCTTGGCTGGCCAGTTCGCTGGGCTTGGGTGCGGAAATGGCCCAATTCATGATGTTTGCGCTGCTGGCGCTGGCTGTCATGATGGCGGTGGGCTGGTTCATGCGGCGCAAGGCGCAGCCGGTGCGCAGTGCGTCGCCCTTTGCTTTTCAGGGCGCAGGTGTCGCGGGTCAAACCGCCACGCCCCACAGTTACCGACCAGAAAACGTGGGTAACGACGCTTCCGCGCGACCTTGGGAGCGGGCTGCGACGTCGTTTGATGCTGGCAGTGCAGCGTCCGGCGGTGGCTCGATGATTGGTGCAGGCTTGTTGGGCGCCCAGACTTGGGGTATCCCGGAAGGTTTTGATTCTGAGGGTTTCTTGCGCTCGGCCAAGGCCAACTTCGTATCGTTGCAGGCGGCTTGGGACAAATCGGATATCGCAGCCTTGCGCGTCATGATGACCGATACGATGCTCAAGGAAATCCAGGCTCAGTTGGCCGAACGCGAGTCGCACACCGGTGGCCCGGTCAACATGACCGACGTTGTCATGATCGACGCGCATTTGCTCGGTATCGAAGACCTGGGTGATGAGTACATGGCCAGCGTCGAGTTCTCCGGCATGATTCGCGAAGAGCCCTCCGCCGGCGCCAGCCCGTTCCGTGAGGTCTGGAACATGACCAAACCCAAGAGCGGCCAATCCGGCTGGCTGGTGGCGGGGGTGCAAGCCCTGCAGTAAGTTCAGTCATCAAAATTCAGGAATAATCGGGGACTATGGCAACACAGTCCCCTTTTTTATTGCTGGAAGAATTTTTCCAGAAAGCCCCCTTACCCAAGTTCCAACCGCCGCAGTGGGCGCTCGACGAGGCTCAGCGCCGCATCGTGCTGCTGCTCAATCACGTGCTGATGCAAGAACCTGAGGCAATGAGCCGGTTGGCGCGCCACCGTGGCCAGATCATGCAAGTGCAGTGGCGCTCGCTTGTCTTCAAGCTTGAAGCCACCCCCGCCGGTTTACTCGACTTGGGCGCGGGGCCGGCCAAGCCTGATCTGGTGCTGGTGGTGACCGACACCTCGCCGCTGGGATTGGCGCAAAGCCTGATGCGTGGCGAGAAACCAGCGGTTCGCATCGAGGGCGACGTGCAGCTCGCTGCCGAGGTCAATTGGCTGACCGAGCATGTACGCTGGGACATTGAAGAAGACCTGGCTCGCCTCATTGGCGACGTGCCGGCCCATACCCTGAGTCAACTGGCTTCGACCGTGGTGGCCGGAATGCGCCAGTTCGCTGCCAAGGCCAGCCAGTTCGTTCCCGGCAAAGCGTCCTGATGACACGTCTTTTTCGCGGTGTTTTCATCGTCTGGGTGCTGTTTCGCCATGGCCTGGACGAACTGGTTTTGTCCAGCATGAAAAGCCCTTTCCTGCTGCGACTGGCGCGCATTCTGTCGGTCGGCCGCAATCTGCAGGCGCCGCGCGGTCAGCGTATTCGCCAGGCGCTGGAAGACCTGGGCCCGATCTTTGTCAAGTTTGGGCAGGTTTTGTCGACCCGGCGTGACTTGCTGCCGGTGGATATTTCAGACGAATTGGCCTTGCTGCAGGACCGGGTGCCGCCGTTCCCCAGTGAAGTCGCCATTGGCATTATTGAGAAAGCCTTCAAGAAGAAGGTCGCCGACATTTTTGTCTCGTTTGACCGCGAGCCGATTGCCAGCGCGTCGATTGCGCAGGTGCATTTTGCGGTTTTGAAAGACCGTGACGGCAGACTTCGCGATGTGGCGGTCAAGGTGTTGCGACCGGGTATGCTGGGGGCCATCGACAAAGACCTTGACCTGATGCGCATGATGGCAGCATGGGTCGACAGTTTGTCCGACGAGGGCAAACGGCTGAAGCCGCGTGAAGTCGTCGCCGAGTTTGACAAGTACCTGCACGATGAACTTGACCTGGTGCGCGAGGCCTCCAGCGCGGCGCAGTTGCGCCGCAACATGGCTGACCTCGACCTGGTGTTGATCCCCGAGATGTTCTGGGACTACTGTCATCCCAGCGTGATGGTGATGGAGCGCATGAAGGGCGTGCCGATCAATCAGGTTGAACGCTTGCGTGCTGCCGGGGTGGACATTCCGAAGTTGGCGCGCGACGGTGTCACCATTTTTTTCACCCAGGTTTTTCGCGATGGCTTTTTCCACGCCGACATGCATCCTGGCAACATCCAGGTCAGCGTCGAGCCTGCCACTTTTGGGCGTTACATCTCGCTCGATTTCGGCATCATCGGTACGCTGACCGAAGTGGACAAAGAGTACCTGGCACAAAATTTCACCGCATTTTTCCGTCGCGACTACAAGCGTGTGGCCGAACTGCACATCGAGTCGGGCTGGGTGCCCAGAACAACCCGTGTCGATGAGCTGGAGTCGGCGATCCGGTCGGTTTGCGAACCCTACTTTGACCGGCCCCTGAAGGAAATTTCGCTGGGTTTGTTGTTGATGCGACTGTTTCAGACCTCACGGCGCTTTCAGGTCGAAATCCAGCCGCAGCTGGTGTTGCTACAAAAAACGTTGCTCAATATTGAGGGTCTGGGCCGTCAACTGGACCCCGATCTTGATTTGTGGAGCACCGCCAAGCCCTTTCTTGAAAAGTGGATGGTGAACCAGATCGGGCCCAAAAAACTGCTTGATGAATTGCGCAACGAGGCGCCGCGCTACGCCAAGATGCTGCCGGAATTGCCGCGTCTGTTGGTTGATTTCTTGCGAACAAACACCCGTGACCGCGGCCAGGAGCTGCAAGCCTTGTTGATCGAGCAAAAGAGGACGAACCGCTTGTTGTCGGCCATCGTGTATGGCGGTGTCGGTTTTGTGCTGGGTCTGCTGGCGATGCAGATCATGATCCGGGTGAGGCTGTTTTAACGCCGACTTTATAATGTCAGGCTTTGCGACTGTCTCTCCAAGGTCTGACCAATATGCCTATCTACGCTTATAAATGCGAGTCCTGCGGGTTTGCCAAAGATGTATTGCAAAAAATGTCTGATCCGCAGTTGTCAGAATGCCCTGCCTGTGGCAAAGCCACATTTGCCAAGCAACTGACAGCGGCCGGTTTCCAGCTCAAGGGCTCGGGCTGGTACGCGACGGATTTCAAGGGCGGTGCTGGCGCTGCGTCGTCGCCCGCGGCGGCTGGCGACAGCGCTGCGGCCAAGCCCGCTGCCGCGTCTGCCAACGCAGAGTCGGCACCAACGCCTGCAGCAGGTTGTGGCGCGGGTTGCGCTTGCCACAGCTAGGCGCGTAATGAAGGCCACTGTGCACCTCAAAAAATACCTTCTTACCGGTTTGTTGGTCTGGCTGCCGCTGGCCATCACCATTTGGGTTTTGCTGTGGCTGATCGGCCTGCTCGACGGGATATTTGTTGCCTTGCTCTCTGGCATCCAGGCCTTGTCGCCCGATTCGCTGGCGGCGCTGCTTGAAAAATTCAAGCACATACCCGGCTTGGGCGTGGTGTTGGTGTTTGCGGGTTTGCTTGTGACAGGTTCGTTGGTGTCGAATGTGGCGGGGCGTTGGTGGCTGACGCAGTGGGATCGGTTGTTCACCCATATTCCGGTTTTTCGGACCATCTACAACAGCGTCAAAAAGGTATCGGACACGCTGTTTTCGAGTAACGGCAACGCGTTTCGCACGGCATTGCTGGTGCAGTATCCGCGTGCGGGTGCCTGGACAATTGCGTTTCAGACCGGCGCGCCTGGTGGCGAAGTGGCGACCCATCTGGCGGGCGATTACGTCAGTGTCTATGTGCCGACGACGCCCAACCCGACCAGTGGTTTTTTTCTGATGCTGCCACGCAGCGACGTGATTGAACTGAAGATGAGCGTGGATGAAGCGCTCACGTATGTGATTTCCATGGGCTCAGTGGCGCCGACGTCGTCGTCGGGACCGCTGGCGAAATAGTTTTTGACAACCTTGCTGCCTTGGATGGTGGCTATTGAAAGCAGTTTGTATGGCAATGCGTTCTCATTATTGTGGTTTGGTGACTGAAGCCCTGATGGGCCAAACGGTGACCTTGTGTGGCTGGGTCAATCGCCGACGTGACCACGGCGGGGTGATTTTTGTCGATGTCCGTGACCGCGAGGGTTATGTCCAGGTGGTGTGCGATCCCGACCGTGCCGAGATGTTCAGGGTTGCAGAAGACCTGCGCAATGAGTTTTGCATCCAGGTCAAAGGCTTGGTGCGTGCCCGCCCGCAAGGCACGGTCAACGACAGCCTGAAGAGCGGCAAGATCGAGGTGTTGTGTCATGAGCTGATCGTGTTGAACCCGTCGGTCACACCGCCGTTCCAGTTGGACGAAGAAAACCTCTCCGAGACCACGCGCTTGACGCACCGTGTGCTCGATTTGCGACGCCCCTACATGCAAAACAATCTGATGCTGCGGTACCGCGTGGCGATGGAGGTGCGCAAGTTCCTCGATGCCAACGGCTTTGTCGACATTGAAACCCCGATGCTGACCAAGAGCACGCCCGAAGGCGCACGCGACTACTTGGTACCCAGCCGCGTGCACGATGGGCATTTCTTTGCCCTGCCCCAGAGCCCTCAGCTGTTCAAACAGTTGCTGATGGTGGCCGGTTTTGATCGTTATTACCAGATCACCAAGTGCTTCCGCGACGAAGACTTGCGTGCCGATCGTCAGCCCGAGTTCACGCAGATTGATATCGAGACGTCGTTCATGGCGGAAGAAGAGATCCGTGACATGTTTCAGGACATGATCAAAACGGTGTTCCAGAACACATTGGGTGTGGATTTGGGTGAATTTCCGGTGATGACCTACCAGGAAGCGGCGCGCCGCTTTGGTTCGGACAAGCCCGATCTGCGCGTCAAGCTGGAGTTCGCTGAACTCACCGATGTCATGAAAGATGTTGATTTCAAGGTGTTCTCGGGCGCTGCCAACATGAAGGGCGGTCGCGTGGTGGCCTTGCGCGTGCCTGGCGGTGGCAAGGAAGGCCATGGCATGACGCGTGGCGAGATCGACAATTACGGTGAGTTTGTCAAGATTTATGGGGCCAAAGGCTTGGCCTGGATCAAGGTCAACGATGCGTCCAAGGGCCGTGAAGGCTTGCAAAGCCCGATTGTCAAGAATCTGCATGATGCGGCGCTGGCCGAGATTCTCAAACGCAGTGGCGCGCAAGACGGTGATCTGCTGTTTTTTGGTGCTGACAAGGAAAAAATTGTCAACGACGCTATCGGTGCCTTGCGCATCAAGGTGGGCCATAGCGAGTTTGGCAAGAAAAACGGACTGTTTGAAGACCGCTGGGCGCCACTGTGGGTGGTGGACTTCCCGATGTTTGAGTACGACGACGAATCCGACCGCTGGATGGCAGTGCACCACCCGTTCACCGCGCCTAAGGACGGTCATGAAGACCTGATGGTGTCAGACCCGGGCAACTGCATCTCCAAGGGTTACGACATGGTTTTGAATGGTTGGGAAATGGGTGGTGGTTCGGTGCGTATCCACCGCGCCGATGTGCAGCAAAAAGTGTTTGATGCGCTCAAGATCACCCCTGAAGAAGCGCAAATCAAGTTTGGTTTCTTGCTCGATGCGCTGCAGTACGGGGCCCCGCCGCACGGTGGTCTGGCGTTTGGCCTGGACCGCATCATCACCCTGATGACTGGCGCCGAGTCGATCCGTGATGTGATCGCTTTTCCCAAAACCCAGCGCGCCCAGTGTTTGCTCACACAAGCGCCGTCGCTGGTGGACGAAAAGCAGTTGCGCGAGTTGCACATTCGTCTGCGCAGCACAGAGGCGGCCAAGGCGGTCTGAAACCGCTCAACAGGGCCTCTGTTTTGTCGTAAGGGTGCTCTATGAGCGCCCTTCGCTCAGGCAGGTCGTCCGCGCAGGCAGAGGGTTGGGCTTGTCCCTAAAATGGTTCAAGTACCCTTCAGCTCACTATGGCAGCGACCATCACACCTTGCTTCAAGATACCCGAATCGGTTCTGGTAGTTATCTATACCCAGGCACTGGATGTGTTGCTGATCAAAAGGGTCGACGCCGCTGATTTTTGGCAATCGGTAACCGGCAGCAAAGACCGGGCGGATGAAACGTTCGAAGCGACGGCGCGGCGCGAGGTGTTTGAAGAAACCGGTATTGACTGCCGCGCAGGTACCGTGCTGGCAGATCACCTGCGTGACTGGCAGCTTGAAAACGTGTACGAGATTTATCCGCGCTGGCGCCACCGCTACGCGCCTGGCGTGTGCTTCAACACCGAGCATGTGTTTGGTCTGGAAGTGCCAGCGTCAACGTCGGTGCGCTTGAGTCCACGTGAGCACACCCATTACCAGTGGCTGCCCTACCTGAAGGCTGCCGACACATGTTTCTCATCGTCCAATGCCGAGGCGTGTCTGCTGCTGCCACGGTTTGTCAGCTGGGCAGGCCGATGACGGTGCGTGACGGCATTCTGCGGGTGGCCACCTACAACATTCACAAGGGTGTACAAGGCTTGGGGCCGGCGCGCCGCCTGGAAATCCAAAATCTCGGGCTCGCTGTGGAGGCACTCGATGCCGACCTCGTCTGTCTCCAGGAAGTGCGCGCAGGCAACCGGCGTGAGGCCCGGCATTTTTCCCACTGGCCAGAGCAGGGCCAGGCCGATTTCCTGGCGCCGCTGGGCTACGAAGCGGTTTACCGTACCAATGCGGTGACCCGCCACGGAGAGCACGGTAATGCCTTGCTGTCGCGCTGGCCAGTCTTGTCGCAGCACCATGAAAACATGTCAGATCACCGTTTTGAGCAGCGTGGCGTGCTCCATGTACAGCTACAGGTGCAGGCGCTTGAGGTGCATGTTCTGGTGGTGCATTTGGGTTTGGTCCGCGGTAGCCGTGAGCGTCAGGTGGCGCAGCTCAAGGCGCTGATTGCGCGTGATATCGCGCCCCAGGCGCCGCTGCTGTTGGCTGGTGACTTCAACGATCCGGGAGCCTGGTTGCACGACGCCCTGGGCGAGATCGGGTTGCAGTGTGCGCTTGGACCGCGGCAACCGACGTTTCCCTCCCGCTTGCCCTTGTTGGCGCTGGATCATATTTTTGCCAGAGGTCTGCAGCCGCGGGGCATCGTCGTTCCGGGTGGGCGAGCCTGGTGGCGCATGTCTGACCATTTGCCACTGATTGCCGAGTTTGCGCTACCAGACGCAGAACATCGTCATGACTGACTATTGCGCAGGGCATCAATTGCAGTTGCTCGAGGGTGCAAGGGAATTTTTTGCAAGTCTGATCGCCGATGTAGAACGCGCCGCCAAAGAAGTGCGCATCGAAACCTACATTTTTGACTTTGCCGGTTCTGGCGCGCGCGTTGCTCAGGCCCTGTGCGATGCAGCACAGCGGGGGGTGGCGGTCTTCCTGGTCGTCGACGGAGTTGGCACCCCCAAGCTGCCAACCCCTTGGGCAGCACAACTCACGGCCGCTGGCGTGCAGTGGGAGGTTTTTTCGCCCCTGGGACGCTGGGGGCTGCTGGTGCCGAGCCGTTGGCGGCGTTTGCATCGCAAGCTCTGTGTGGTTGACGGCCAGGTGGCTTACTGCGGTGGCATCAATGTGCTGGACGACTGGATCGATGCCAATCACGGTCCACTGAATGCGCCGCGTTTTGACTTTGCGGTTCGGGTGGTTGGCCCCCTGGTGCGCACCGTGCATGCGGCGATGGCCCAGTTCTGGTGGCGTTTGCGGGCGGTGCGCAAAGCGCAACAGGTTGATCTGGCAGGCGCCTGGGCTGCTTTGCAGGAGGTTGTCTATGAGGGGCGGTTACCGACGCCGCCGCAATTGCAGGGTGCTGGTGCACGCGCGGCTCTGGTGTTACGCGATAACGTGCTCAATCGTCGACGCATTGAGCGTAATTACCTGCGTGCCATTGCCGACGCGCAGCAGGACATTTTGCTGGCCAACGCTTATTTTCTGCCTGGCCGAAGAATGCGCCGCGCCCTGATTCTCGCCGCGCAGCGCGGTGTGCAGGTGCGGCTGTTGCTGCAGGGGCGGTACGAGTACTTCATGCAGTACCACGCCACGCGTGCGCTGTACCGCCCATTGCTTGCCGCGGGCGTCGACATCTTTGAATACAAGGTCAGTTTCCTGCACGCCAAGGTGGCAGTTATTGATCAGTTTTGGGCCACGGTGGGATCGTCCAACATTGACCCTTTGAGTCTGCTGTTGGCGCGCGAAGCCAACGTGGTCGTTCATGATGCGGGCTTTGCCGGCTTGCTGCATGGCAAACTCGAGCAAACCATAGCCACCAGCGCCGACAAAGTTGATTTCCTGAAACACACGCAGCGCCCGTTGATGCAAAAGTTGATCGATCAGTTGGCTTTGCTGCTGATGCGCGGGTTGTTGCTTCTCAATGGAAAACGCTATTGATAACAGAGCGCTTGACGCAATATAAATAAGGGCTTGAGGCTAATAACCACAATCACAAAAGACTGCTACGATTCAAGCTTGACAACTTAGCTGTACGACAATCATGAAACCCGTTGAAGCAGACGAAGGCACCCCGGTATCCATCAAGATACGCGAGCGCATACTGGCCGCACGCAAGCGATTCCACGCCAACGACAACATTGCCGATTTCATCCAGCCCGGCGAGTTGGAATTGTTGCTCGATGAAGTCGAAGCAAAAATGAAAGGCGTGCTAGGTAGCCTGGTAATTGACACCGTGCACGACCACAACACCGACAACACCGCCCGCCGGGTCGCCAAGATGTACATCAAGGAGGTCTTTGCCGGGCGCTATGTCCAGGGTCCGGCCATCACCGAATTTCCCAACGCGGAGCACCTCAATGAGCTGATGATCGTCGGCCCCATCACCGTGCGCAGCGCCTGCAGCCACCATTTTTGTCCCATCATGGGCAAGATATGGATCGGCGTTCTGCCCAACGAGCACACCAACGTGATCGGCCTGTCCAAGTACGCTCGTCTGGCCGAATGGGTGATGGGACGGCCGCAGATTCAGGAAGAAGCGGTGGTCCAGCTTGCTGACCTGATCCAGCAGAAAACCCAGCCTGACGGTCTGGCGATCGTCATGGAGGCGAGCCATTTCTGTATGAGCTGGCGCGGCGTCAAGGACGTTGACAGCAAGATGATCAATTCGGTCATGCGCGGCAGTTTCCTCAAGGACGCCAATTTGCGCCGCGAGTTTTTGTCTCTCATTCCGCAGAAAGGGTAAATCATGTTGGTACGTTTGTTGTATGCCAGCCGCGCGGTCGATACGAGTCCGGATGCCATTGAATCCATCCTGCACCAGTCGCGTGACCACAACCCGCATTCTGGTGTGACCGGCGTGCTGTGTTACGGCGGTGGCATTTTCCTGCAGGCCATTGAAGGCGGGCGCATGGCCATCAGTGAACTGTACGGTCACATTCAGCGCGATCAGCGTCATAAGGACGTGGTCTTGCTGCATTACGAAGAGATTTCCGAGCGGCGCTTTGCCGGCTGGACCATGGGCGAAGTCAACATGACCCGTATCAACGCGTCGATCTTGCTCAAGTACGCAGAAAAACCCGAACTCGACCCGTACTCAGTGTCAGGCCGGGTCTCTCTGGCGTTACTCGAAGAGTTGATGGCCACCGCCTCCATCATCGGGCGTGCCTGAGGTCGCGAGCCCAACTGCGCTTGCCAGCGCGTGCCCGCAGGTCTTGCTGGGCTGTGATTTCTCCAGCGCACCTAACCGTAAAAAGCCCATTGTTCTGGCGTTGGGCAGTTGGGGTGACGATCGGGTGGTCTTGTCGCGCTTGGTGTATTTGCCGACGTTGAACGCTTTTGCACAGTGGTTGCAGCAGCCGCAGCGCTGGTTGGGTGCATTTGATTTGCCGTTTGGTCTGCCGCGTGCTTTGGTGCAAGCGCTGGGCTGGCCGACCGAATGGCCTGCTTGCATCGCGCATTACCGTCAATTGACGCGCCACCAGATTCGCGACGCTTTTGCCGCATTCTGTGCCGCGCGCCCTGCCGGGCAGAAGTTCGCCCATCGCGCCACCGACGCCTTGGCGGGCTCGAGCCCCAGCATGAAGTGGGTTAATCCACCAGTGGCTTGGATGTTGCACGCGGGTGTACCGCTGCTGCTCGACGCTGGTGTGGCCCTGGCGGGCTTGCACCCGGGCTCAAGTGACAACCTGGGTGCAAACGGCAAGCCGCTGCGGGTGGCGCTGGAAGGCTACCCAGGACTGCTCGCGCGCGAGGTGCTGGGACGACGCAGCTATAAGAGCGATGACGCGGCGCGCCAGACGCCAGACCGATTGATTGCGCGCAAAGACCTCATCACCGCGCTGGAGCAGGGCCGTACGCGCCTGGGGTTGCGTCTTAAACTCAGCCACGCCCAGCGCGACGCGCTGGCAGATGACGCGCGTGGTGACGCGCTCGATGCGGTGTTGTGCTTGCTGCAAGCGGCATGGGCGCAAAAACGTGCCGACACAGGCGATGTACGCTTCGGCCTGCCGCAGGCGATGGACCCACTGGAAGGCTGGATCATCACCGCCTGATTCACTGCCGGATTATTTGGACGGGTGAATCAGCGTGTCTTCGATCTTGGCAGCCAACTGCGAGATCGCCAGCGCAGCGGGGCAACCCGGCGTCGATTGAATCAGCAGTTGCCGGCGCATGACGGCTTGGCGCACCGAGATGTCACCCGGGATGTCACCAAGATGCACAAGCCGTACTTTTTCATCGGTCTTGGCCACCACAAAACGGTCTAGCACTTGTTGCAGTTGTGACGTGATCGCGCGGCCGTCGCCCATGCGTGCAGTCTGGTTGATCACCATGCGGATAATGCGGCGTTTTTGCTCACCGACCAGCACCTTGATGGTGGCGTAGGCGTCGGTGAGCGATGTCGGCTCGGGCGTAGCCACCACCAGCACTTCGGAGGCCAGCGACACGGCAAACAGCACCACGTCTGAAATGCCGGCGCCGGTGTCAAGCAGCACAATGTCGTAGTGCGGCAGCAGCCCGGTCATGATGCGCAAAAAGTCTTCGCGGACGTTTGGCGTCAGCCGCGAGTACTCCACCATGCCCGAGCCTGCCAGCAGCACAGAGAAACCGCCCGGCGCTTTGACGACGGCTTCTTCAAGTGTGGCTTTGCCGGTAAAGACGTCGTGCAGCGTGATCTTGGGGTACAGGTTGAGCACCACGTCCAGGTTGGCCAGGCCCAGGTCGGCGTCCAGCACCAACACCTTGTGGCCGCGCTTGGCCAGCGCCGCCGCCAGGTTGGCCGACACAAAGGTCTTGCCGACGCCACCCTTGCCACTGGTCACTGCCAGTACTTTGCCCAGTGGCTTTAATGGGGGAAACAGTTCGCCAGGGCTGGCTTGTGGGTTATCTTTGTGAGCGTGGTTCATGTCAATTCAATTCAAGCTGTTGGATGCCGCACCAGAGGAGCTTGCAGAACCATCGTTGGCGATACTTTCGATCCACGCCGGGTCGCCCAGCGATAGCGGACCAAACAACAAATTCTTTTCTTCGGCGCTGACTGCCAGCATGGGTTGTGGCTCAATGCACACCCGGTTGCGGCCTTCGGTCTTGGCGCGGTAGAGCTCAATGTCAGCACGGTCTAGCCACAGTTCCGGAGTGGAACGTACCCAACGCGGCGCGTAGGCACCGCCGATGCTGATGGTGACTTTCAGGTGCTCGCCGGTTGGCAAGGGCTGGGCGAGTGCGCCAACGGTTTCGCGTATCCGCTCGGCCACCTGTTGGCCGTAAAGCCCCTGGCAACTCGGCAAAATAATGACGAACTCCTCGCCGCCAAATCGGGCCACCGTGTCCATCGGGCGCACGCAACTCGCCAGAGCCTTGGCCACGCCTTGCAAGACGAGATCGCCTACCGGGTGACCATGGGTGTCGTTGACCTTCTTGAAGTGGTCAATATCGAGCATCAATAACAAGGCGGGTTCGCCCGAACGTGCCACCATTTCAATCTCGCGCATCAAGACGTTTTGGAAATAGCGGCGGTTAGCCAGGCCCGTCAACGGGTCTTTGAGCGACAACTCACCGAGCTTGTCGATCATTGTCTGCAGGTACGATGTGGCCCCGGCGGCAGGGTCGGGCAAGGTCTGGGCGCTGTGTTCCAGCAGCGCACGTGCATCGTCGAGCTTGAGCTCGCGCAGATCAACCAGAAATGAGGCGGACGAAGAAGTCAAGACAAACCCTTGTTGGACGATTTGAGTCTAACAGGTTGATTTGGCGGCTGGCGCTTGCAGGAGGTGGGATTTTTGCTATCGATTCTGTGCTTTTGATCCTGCGCTGGACGTGGGCATTGATGTTTTCTCAAGAGGTGTTTTGCATGTGCAATGGGGGGTTCAAGGGCAAGATGCTGCGCTGGTTGGTGGCTGGCGTATTGCTGATCAGTGGGGTCGGTGCCGGTGCTGAGGTCTTTTTGGCGCGGGCCACGGCGGTGCCCGACGGCGACACCCTCTGGGTGCAGCCACAGGCCGGTGGCGCGCCGCGCAAACTGCGTCTGCAAGGTATCGACGCCCCCGAGATTTGCCAGCACGGTGGGGTAGCCTCGCGTGATGCGCTGCGTAGCTTGGTGGACCAAGCGCTGCTGCGCGTTGACGTCAGGTACCAGGATGACTACGGGCGCGGCCTGGCCCGCATCCAGGTGGACGGGAAGGACGTGGGGGCCAGGTTGGTCGCCGACGGTCAGGCATGGTCGTCACGCTGGCGGCGCAGTCCGGGCCCTTACGCAGCGCAGGAGGCTGCGGCTCGGGCGGGCGGCCTGGGTGTGTTCTCCCAACCCCAGCCCGAACTGCCGCGCAACTTTCGCCGACGCAACGGCAGTTGCTACGTCAGCGCCGCTGACGGCAGTTTTAAACTGAAATAACGCTGCCGCAAACCGGGCAGGTCGGGTTGCGTTGCAACTGCACTTCGGTAAAAGCCATGGCGCGACCGTCGAGCATCAGCAACTTGCCAACCAATGGCTGGCCAGCACCGCTGATGAGCTTGAGTGCTTCGGCGGCCTGGATGGTGCCGATGATGCCCACCAGCGGTGCGAACACACCCATGGTGGCGCAGCGGGTTTCCTCAAAGCTGTTTTCGGGCGGAAAGACGCACGCGTAGCAGGGCGACTGGGCGTTGCGGTGGTCATACACGCACACCTGCCCGTCAAAACGGATCGCTGCGCCCGATACCAGCGGTTTGCTGTGGGCGACGCAGGCAGCGTTGATGGCGTGGCGGGTGACAAAGTTGTCGCAGCAGTCGATCACCACGTCGGCCTGCGCCACCAAGGTGTCAAGCAGAACAGCGTCAGCGGGGGCCTGGATGGCATTGACGATCACGCCTGGATTCAATGCGCCGATAGCGGTCTGGATGGACGTGACCTTGGCGCTGCCCACGCGCGCAACGGTGTGGGCAATCTGGCGCTGCAGGTTGGTCAGGTCCACGCTGTCGTGGTCCACCACCGTGATCTGGCCAACGCCAGCCGAGCCCAAATAGAGCGCCACCGGTGAGCCCAGCCCACCGGCACCGATGATCAACGCGTGTGCATCGGTGATGCGCTGTTGACCTTCAACGCCAATCTCGTTGAGCAGGATGTGGCGCGAGTACCGCAGCAGGTCGTCGTCTGTCATTGGTCGGCGCGGCCGTGGCTGCTAATTTTCTTTTTTCTCTTCGGCGCGCTCGACCTGCGTCTTGCTCACCAGCACCGGCAGGCCCTTGAGCTGTTTGATGGCCTGTTGCAGCTGGAAGTCTTTTTCTGAGCCGTAAACTGGCAGCTGCCGTTCAGACGCCGGTTTTTTCATCTCTTCTTCGAGTTTCTTGCGCGCCTCTTCACGCGCTTTTTCGCGGGCGGCGTCCTTTTCTTCGTTGCCCTGGCCGCTGGTCAAGTGTTTTTCAAGGTCGGCTTCGCGGGTGCGCAAGGCGGCAAACAGGTTACCTTCCTCAGACTCGTCGACCATCACGTCAGGGACGATGCCTTTGGCCTGAATGGAGCGCCCGCTGGGCGTGTAGTAACGGCTGGTGGTGAGCTTGAGCGCTGCGGTCGGGCAGTTGTCCATGCGAAACGCCGGGTCCAGACACACCGCTGTCTGCACCGAGCCCTTGCCAAAGGTCTGGCTGCCCATCAGCTTGGCGCGCTGGTGGTCTTGCAAGGCGCCCGCGACGATTTCGCTGGCCGAGGCTGAGCCCTCATTGACCAGCACCACCAGCGGGATTTTTTTCAACGCGCCGTTGGTCACCTCGTCAAGCCGTTTCAGCGGGTCGGTACCGTGGCGCGCGTAGTAGCGCGGCGAGGCTTTGTAGGTGAACTTGCTCTCGGGTAACTGGCCGTTGGCCGAGACCACGGTCACGTTTTCGGGCAGGAACGCCGCCGAAATCGCCACCGCTGCGTCCAGGTAACCCCCCGGGTCGTTGCGCAAGTCGAGCACCAGGCCCTTGAGCTTGGGGTCTTGCTTGTACAGGTCTTCCACCTTGCGCGCGAAGTCGGCGACGGTGCGCTCCTGGAACTGGCTCAAGCGTACCCAACCATAGCCCGATTCGATCAACTTGGCCTTGACGCTCTGGGTCTTGATGACCTCGCGGACGATGGTCACGCTGAAGGTGCGGTTTTCGTCCTTGCGGAAAATACTCAAGGCCACCTTGGTGTCGGGCTCACCGCGCATGCGCTTGACACCTTCGTTGAGCGTCATGCCCTTGACTGGCGTGTCGTCAATCTTGACGATCAGGTCATTGGGTTTGAGACCGGCACGAAAAGCCGGAGAGTCTTCAATCGGCGAGACCACCTTGATCAGGCCATCTTCTTGCGATATCTCAATGCCGACGCCGACAAACTTGCCGGTGGTGCCTTCGTTGAAGTCTTTCAGCGTCTTCTTGTCCATGTAGACCGAGTGCGGGTCCAGCCCGGACACCATGCCGGCAATGGCGTCGGTGATGAGCTTTTTCTCGTCGACCGGCTCGACGTAATTCGACTTGACCATGCTGAACACCGCCGCCAACTGTTGCAGCTCTTCCAGCGGCAGCGGTGCCAGCGTGCCCCGGGCCACCGTCTGCAGCGACACGCTGGCCAGCGCACCCGCCAAAGCACCAATTGACAGCAACCCGGCAATTTTCAGTTTTTGACCCATCTTGATTCCAGTATGTGAACGAACGCTAGTGAATGAACGAGGCCTGCTTGGAGTCGCGCTTTGCGCCCGGGTTCCATTGCGCGCGTGTCAAGTTTTTCAGTGCTTGCCTTGCGCCGCTACCGCAGCAGCTGCCTTGGCTGCAGCCTCAGCGTCGCCCAGATAGTAGTGGCGAATCGGTTTGAGCTCATCGTCGAGCTCGTAAACCAACGGGATGCCATTGGGGATATTCAGGCCAACAATGTCGTCGTCCGAGATGTTGTCGAGGTATTTCACCAGTGCGCGGATCGAATTGCCGTGCGCAGCCACCACCACGCGTTTGCCCAATTTGATGGCCGGGGCCAGGGCATCGCTCCAGAACGGCATGACGCGCGCCACCGTGTCTTTCAGGCACTCGGTCAGCGGTATTTGTTCGGGTTTGAGCCTGGCGTAGCGCACATCGCCACGTTCGCAGCGCGGGTCGCTGGGCGCCAATGCAGGCGGCGGCGTGTCGTAACTGCGCCGCCAGCTCAGCACCTGCGCGTCGCCGTACTGTTTGGCCATATCGGATTTATTGAGGCCCTGCAAGGCGCCGTAATGGCGTTCGTTCAAGCGCCAGCTGTTGACCACCGGCAGCCAGGTGCGGTCCATCTCGTCGAGCACGTGCCAGAGGGTGCGGGTGGCGCGTTTGAGGACGCTGGTGTACGCCACGTCAAAGTCGTAGCCCTCGGCCTTGAGCAGGCGCCCGGCGTTTTTGGCTTGCGCCAGACCCAGGGGCGTCAGGTCGACGTCGGTCCAGCCGGTGAAGCGGTTTTCAAGGTTCCAGGTGGATTCACCGTGGCGAATGAGAACAAGTTTGTACATGATCGGTTGGGGGCTCTGGGGAAAGGGTGGTACAGCATTCTAAAATGCCCGGTTAAGCTCCCTCTCTTTACAAGGATGTGCAAGTGAAATTTATTCTCGATAACTGGATGCTGATGGCTGTGGCATTGTCAGCCGGGGGCATGTTGCTGTGGCCCACGTTGGGCCGTGGCGGCCCGGGTGCGTTGACACCCGACGCCGCGGTGTTGCTGATGAACCGTGAAAAAGCCGTGGTGATCGACGTCTGCGAGCCCGCAGAGTTTGCTGCGGGTCACGTGGTGGGTGCAAAAAACATACCGCTGGCCAACCTGGAGGGCAAATTGGCGACTGCCGTCAAAAACAAGGCCACGCCGCTGATTCTGGTCTGCAAGTCGGGTGCGCGCAGCAGCCGTGCCGTGGCCGCCGCCAAAAAGCTCGGATTTGAGAAAGTGCAGTCGCTCTCTGGTGGCATGGCTGCCTGGCGCAGCGCCAACCTGCCGGTTGACAAAGCCTGATCCCACGTTTTACCGAAAGAGCCCCATGCCCACTGTCAAGATGTACACCACCGCGGTCTGCCCCTACTGCATTCGCGCCAAGCAATTGCTCAAGGCGCGCGGTGTGACCCAGATCGAAGAAATCCGCATTGACGAGCAACCGCAAGAGCGCGACGAGATGATGCGCATCACCGGGCGGCGCACCGTGCCGCAAATCTTCATCGGCGACACCCACGTCGGCGGCTGCGATGACCTGATTGCGCTGGACGCGCGTGGCGGGCTTCTGCCTCTGCTGGGTGCAGCCTGAACGAACTTTTTTATTTTTTAACCAAGAGAAACTTATGTCCGAAACCCAAGCCCCCGTTTTTCAAATTCAACGTGTCTACCTCAAGGAGGCTTCGCTGGAGCAACCCAATTCGCCCGCTATCCTGCTTGAAAAAGAACAACCGACCGTTGACATCCAGCTTGGTGTGAACGCCGCGCCGGTGGGTGAGGGCGTGTTCGAGGTGGTGGTGACCGCCACGGTGCAGACCAAAATCACGGACAAAACCGTGTTTTTGGTGGAAGCGTCGCAAGCGGGCATTTTTGAAGTGCGCAATCTGCCGCCCGAGCAAATGGGTCCGGTCATGGGCATCGCCTGCCCGCAAATTGTCTACCCGTACCTGCGCGGCAATGTGGCTGACCTGATCCAGCGCGCGGGCTTTCCGCCAGTGCACCTGTCTGAGATCAACTTCCAGGCGATGTACGAGCAGCAACAGCAGCAAGCGGCCGAAGCGGCCCAAGCGGCCCAAGTGGCTTCAGACGAAGCGCCAACGGTGCAGTAAATTTACAAGCTTTTTTGGCCTCTAGCCCCCGTATTCACTGCGCCATAAGCTATGAAAATAATAGTTATTGGAGCCGGAGCCTGGGGCACTGCTATTGCCGCTAGCGCCGCGCTGCAGCGGCATCGGGTGACACTGTGGGCGCGCGACGCCCAGCAGGTGCCTGGCCTTCAGGCACAGCGCCAAAACCTGCGCTACTTGCCGGGCATTACCTTGCCCAGCAGCTTGTCTTTCAGCGCTGTCGCCTGGCCAGAACTATCGGCGCTGGCTGCCGGAGCAGACCTGGTGGTGGTGGCTACGCCGATGTGCGCGTTGCGCCAGATGCTGACCCAACTGCGTGACTGTCCGGCGCCCATTGCCTGGTTGTGCAAGGGGTTTGAAGCCCCGGTTGAGGGTACTTTTGGCCTTCTAGCCCATGAAATACAAGCGCAAGTAGCTCCTGAAATAAGAGCTGGTGTACTCAGTGGCCCAAGCTTTGCACAAGAGGTTGCACACGGCCAGCCAACCGCGCTGGTCGCCGCCAGCGTGCACACCAGTGTGCGCGACGCGCTGGTGGCTGCTTTTCATGGCCCGAGCGTGCGCGTCTACGCCAACGACGACATCGTTGGCGTCGAGGTCGGTGGCGCTGTCAAGAACGTGCTGGCCATTGCCACCGGGCTGTGCGACGGGCTCAATCTGGGGCTGAATGCCCGCGCCGCGTTGATCACCCGCGGCCTGGCCGAAATGACCCGTCTGGGCGTCAGTCTGGGCGCGCGCGCTGAAACATTCATGGGTCTGAGCGGTTTGGGTGATCTGGTGCTGACCGCCACGGGTGACCTGTCGCGCAACCGCCAGGTTGGCCTGGCGCTGGCGCGTGGCCAATCCCTGGCGCAGGCCACTGGTGCGCTGGGCCACGTGGCCGAAGGCGTGTACAGCGCCCGCACCGTGGTGCAGCGAGCCGCTATAGTGGGCGTGGACATGCCGATTGCCAAGGCGGTGGTGGCCTTGCTGGACGGTCTGATGGGCCCGGCGCAGGCCGTGGCCTTGCTGATGGGGCGAGACCCGGCGCCCGAGGTGATGGTCGGCGGCGGCTGATTTGGGCGCGTTCTTTACTGGAGATTGCACATGGTTGCCTCGCGTGATTTTTCCCCTACGGTGCTGGCGCAGCTGGCGCATGATGACGTGGCGCTTGCGTTGGCGGAAGACGTCGGACCGGGTGATCTGACAGCGGCGCTGGTCGATGCCGACAGCATGGCGCGGGCCACGGTGGTGGCACGCGAAGAAGCGGTCATCTGTGGCCAGGCGTGGGCGCAAGCGGCGTTTTTGCAGGTCGAACCGCAGGCTGACATCACCTGGCATGTGGGCGAAGGGCACCGCTGCAAGGCCGATCAGGTGATTCTGGAGGTGAACGGCCGGGCCCGGGCGCTCCTGACGGCCGAGCGTACGGCGCTGAATTTTTTACAGTTGCTCAGTGCGGTGGCCACCAAGACCAGCGCCTATGTGCAGGCGGTGCGTGAGGTGCCGGGTAGCCGGGCCCAGATCGTCGACACACGCAAGACGCTGCCCGGGTTGCGACTGGCGCAAAAATACGCGGTGCGGGTAGGTGGGGGTACCAACCACCGCATTGGCCTGTTTGACGCGGTGCTGATCAAGGACAACCACATTGCCGCAGCGGGTGGCGTCGCCGCGGTGCTGCGCCGCGCCGGGGAGTTGGCACCGTCTGCCAAGTTTGTCGAAATCGAGGTTGAAACCCTCAAGCAACTCGAAGAAGCGCTGGACGCAGGCGCGTCGATGGTGCTGCTGGACAACATGAGTTTGTCGCACCTGCACCAGGCGGTGAGCGTCAACGCCGGGCGGGCGCTGCTAGAGGTCTCGGGCGGCGTCAACCTGTCGAGCGTGCGCGCGATTGCTTCCACCGGGGTCGACCGGATATCGATCGGCGCCCTGACCAAGGACGTCAAGGCCATTGATTTTTCAATGCGTTTTCGGCCTGTAGCCCCCGTCTAACAAGCGTAAGATGCTATTGATTTAAAAGTAATTTAGGAGCGCGCTGATGCCAAGTGCCATCAAGGAAATCGACTACGAACAGCCCCAAAGCAGCGCCGAAGAGGCTTGCAATGTCAACGTCGTTTGCACCACCAAGCATGCCTGGGCCCGTGTGCCAGAGGAGCCCGGCCCGGCCGAGCGCGCCGCGCTGAAAGACAAGATTCGCCGCCTGCTGAAAGAAAAAAACGCGGTGATGGTGTCGCACTATTACGTGCACCCTGACCTGCAAGACCTGGCCGAAGAAACCGGCGGCATCGTCAGCGACAGCCTTGAGATGGCGCGCTTTGGTCGCGACCATGCTGCCACCACGCTGGTGGTCTCAGGCGTACGCTTCATGGGCGAAACCTCCAAAATTTTGTCTCCCGAAAAGCGTGTGTTGATGCCCGACCTGGACGCCACCTGCTCGCTCGACCTGGGCTGCCCGGCGGACGAGTTCAGCGCTTTTTGCGATGCCTACCCCGATCGCACCGTGGTGGTCTACGCCAACACCAGCGCGGCCGTCAAAGCGCGTGCCGACTGGCTGGTGACCAGCAGTTGTGCGCTGGAAATCGTCAGTGCGCTCAAAGACCAGGGGCACAAGATCCTGTGGGCGCCCGACCGGCACCTGGGTGGCTACATCCAGCGTGAAACGGGTGCCGACATGGTGATGTGGGGCGGTTCGTGCATCGTGCACGACGAATTCAAGGCCTTTGAGCTCGAAGCCCTGATGGCCGAACACCCCGGTGCCAAAGTGCTGGTGCACCCCGAGTCTCCTGCCGCCGTGGTGGCATTGGCGCACGCGGTGGGCTCCACCAGCGGCATCCTGAAAGCTGCGCGCGATATGGACGCCGCCGAGTTCATCGTCGCCACCGACAACGGCATGATGCACAAGCTGCGCACGCTCAACCCAGGTAAAACCTTTTTTGAGGCCCCCACCGCTGGCAACAGCGCCACCTGCAAAAGCTGTGCGCACTGCCCGTGGATGGCGATGAACGGCCTGGCCGATGTGGCGCGCGTGCTGGAGACCGGTGCCAATGAAATCCAGGTCGATCCTGCGCTGGGTGTACGTGCCCGCCTGCCGATTGACCGTATGCTGGCCTTTACCGCGGCACTGAAAAATGGTCAAGCGCCTGGCAGCCTGGTAGCCCATATAGGTGCTGCGTGAGAAACTATTAAAACAGTCGTGTTTGCGACTGTAAAAGCAGTCGTGTGAGTGGGGCAAGGCCACAAGCCTGTGCCCTTTGTTGAAGCAAAAAAAGGAACTTTATGAGCTTGCTGGACTGGACCGAAAAAAGCCCCGATATCTTGCGCCAGGGCGGTGTGATCGCCCCCGATGAGCGCCTGCCGTGGCCGCAGACCACGGTGATGGGCATGCAGCACGTGATTGCCATGTTTGGTGCCACGGTGTTGGCGCCTATCTTGATGGGATTTGACCCCAATCTGGCGATTCTGATGAGCGGTATCGGCACACTGATTTTCTTTGTCATCACTGGCGGCAAAGTACCCAGCTACTTGGGCTCCAGCTTTGCCTTTATTGGCGTGGTGATTGCTGCCACGGGTTACGCTGGCAACGGACTCAACACCAACATGGGCGTGGCGCTGGGCGGCATCATCGCCTGCGGCGCGCTCTACACCGTGATCGGTGTGATCGTGCAGGCCATGGGCACGCGCTGGATTGAGAAATTGATGCCACCGGTGGTCACCGGATCGGTGGTGGCGGTGATCGGACTGAACCTGGCCAGCGTGCCGGTCAAAAACATGGCCGCGGGCAACTTTGACAGCTGGATGCAGGCGCTGACCTTCGTTTGCGTGGCGCTGGTGGCAGTGTTTACCCGTGGCATGGTGCAACGTTTGCTGATTCTGGTGGGCTTGGTGGTGGCGAGCATCGCCTACGCGGTGTTGACCAACGGGCTGGGGCTGGGCAAGCCGATGGACTTGAGTGGCCTGTTCAACGCCGCCTGGGTGGGCATGCCCAATTTTGCCGCACCGGTATTTGACGCCAAAGCGATGCTGATGATTGCGCCAGTGGCGATTATTCTGGTGGCTGAAAACCTGGGCCACATCAAGGCCGTGACGGCCATGACCGGGCGCAACCTGGACCAATACATGGGCCGTGCGTTTATTGGCGACGGCGTGGCCACCATGGTCAGCGGCAGCGCCGGTGGCACTGGCGTGACCACGTATGCCGAAAACATCGGTGTGATGGCTGCCACCAAAATCTACTCCACCGCGCTCTTTTTGGTAGCCGCGCTGATCGCTATCGTGCTGGGCTTTTCACCCAAGTTTGGCGCGGTGATCCAGACCATTCCGCTGCCGGTGATGGGCGGCGTGAGCATTGTGGTGTTTGGCCTGATTGCCGTGGCCGGGGCGCGCATCTGGGTTGAAAACAAGGTTGATTTTTCCGACAACAAGAACCTGATCGTCGCCGCCATCACGTTGGTGTTGGGCACCGGCGACTTCACGCTGAAGTTTGGCGACTTTGCCCTGGGGGGCATCGGTACCGCCACCTTTGGCGCGATCGTGCTGTACGCGTTGCTGGATCGGCGCCCGGCGGGCTGACCATTCTTGCCCTAGTTTGAGAGTTGAATCCCAGCCATCTCGGTTCAACTTTGGTGGTTGTCAACGAGGACATCGAACATCGTCAGTCTGATTCAAACGGCCGCAGGCGCCACTGTGCCGCAAAAGCCATTGGCTGACCCGCTGGTAAAGGATTTCTGGCGCGTCAAAGCTCTCGTGGCCTCCTGCAGCTTCCAAAAGCGTTGCCTTGCTGGCCGCGTCTCGCAAGCGCACGGCACATTCCAGCGGCACGATGTTGTCCCGGTTGCCATGTACCAAAAGGACCGGGCAAGGAATCAAGCCAATTCGGCAAACCGGTGCAATGTCGTCAAACCGGTGCCCTATGACATGCTCAATATAGCGATTCACCGCCCAGCCTAGCGGCCAGAACGGGATGTGGTACTCGGCCAACCATCGGCGCATAACTTGCTCGGGGTGGGCAAACGCCGACACGCTGACCACAGCCGAGACATCCTGGCGCCGTGATGCACACAAAATGGCCGCTGCGGCCCCCAAGGAATGCCCCAACATAACCACAGGTTGTCGTGACGCGGCTTCATGCACCAGCACCCAGTTCAAGGCAGCGTCCAGGTCTTCGGCAAAGCGCGGCAGCGAGCTGAAGGTGTCCTGGTCACTGAGCCCATGGCTGCGGGCATCGGGCAGCAAGACGTTCCAGCCTTGTTCGTGCAACACCCTGGCAGCAGGCATCAACTGGCTGCCATTGCCACCCCAGCCGTGCATGAGCACAGCCGTACCCAAAGTCTGTTTGGGGTGGGCTTGCGGCAGCCATTGGGCGAAAAGACAGCGATCGTTGTGTGTGGGAATGCGCAGGTGCTGCGGCGTTGGCAACACAGGGTCGCTTCCGTCAGGATGCGCCAAACGCGCTGGTGTGAGCTCCCGGCGCAGCCACCCTAAAGCCGAAAATACCACCACCGGCACAAGCGCCAGAACAATTTCCCCTGTCCAGACCATGTTCATACCCATTGATTTGGCCAGTGCAGGCTACCCATGCGATCGTGCTTCGATGTGTTTGAGCAGAAGCTGGAGGATCGATTGACGCCATCGGGTCCTTTGCAGTCCATCACCCAACGAAAACGTGATGAACGCGACAAATATGGGCCGAGGAACGTAAACCCCTGCGCTCCTTTTGGCGTCCGATGGCAGCTCACACCTCCAGGTTATCAATCAACCGCGTCTTGCCCAGCTTGGCCGCGCCCAGCACCACCAGCCCGGCGTCGTTGGCCAGTGCGGCGACCTCTGCTGCGCCGGGTGTTTGCAAATTGCTGCGTTGACGCACGGTCAGGTAATCGGGCTGCCAGCCGCGCGCGGCCAGAGCGGCCATCGCTTGCTGTTCCAGTGCGGCAACATCGCTGGTGCCTGAGCGCAAGGCCCCGGCCATGGCCTGCAGTGCCTGGGACAGTTGCACCGCTTCCCGCCGCTCGGCTGAGCTGAGGTAGTTGTTGCGCGAGGACAGCGCCAATCCGTCGGCGGCGCGCAGCGTGGGGCCACCGATGATGTCGATCGGCAGTGCAAACTGCTGCACCATCTGGCGGATCACCATCAGTTGCTGGTAGTCCTTCTGGCCAAATACCGCCACCCGCGGCTGGACGCAGGCAAACAGCTTCATCACCACGGTGCAGACGCCGGTAAAAAAGCCGGGGCGAAAGTGCCCTTCCAGTAAATCGGTCAGTTCAGACGGTGGGTTGATCTTGAAGGTTTGCTGTTGCGGGTACAGCTCAGCTTCGCCGGGGGCAAAGACGACGTCGCAACCCGCGGCCTGCAGCGCGGCGCAGTCGGCCTGCAGCGTGCGTGGGTAAGTGTCGAAGTCTTCGTGCGGTAAAAATTGCAAACGATTGACAAAGATACTGGCCACCAACACGTCGCCCAGCGGCTTGGCCTGGCGCACCAACGCCAGGTGGCCGTCGTGCAGATTGCCCATGGTGGGGACAAACGCCGGGCGTTGGAAGGCGCTCAGATGGTCTCTGAGTTCAGCAATCTTTGTAATTATTTTCATAGCATATCGCGCTTGATTTACAAGGGCTAGAGGCACATTTCGTTGATCAACGTGGTTTCACCACGCGTGCAGCTCATTGTCCGGGAAGCGGCCTTCTTTGACCGCCTTGACGTAAGCTTGCATGGCTTCCTTGATGCCATGCTGCCCGGGCAGGCCGGGTAATTCACCCATGAAGTTGCGCACAAATTTGGGCATCTTGCCCAGATTCAGGCCCAGCATGTCGTGCAGCACCAGCACCTGGCCGGCGGTGCCGTTGCCCGCGCCAATGCCGATGGTGGCGCAGTGCGTCAACTCAAAGGTCAACTCGGCCGACAGCGCTGCGGGCACCATCTCCAGCACCATCAGGGCGGCGCCGGCGTCTTGCAACTCGTGCGCGTGGCGCTTGAGGATGGCAGCCGACTCGACCGTTTTGCCCTGCACCCGGTAGCCGCCCAGCGCGTGCACGGTTTGCGGTGTCAGCCCCAGGTGGGCGCACACCGGAATGCCGCGCTCGACCAGAAAGTTCACAGTCTCTGCTGTCCAGCCCCCGCCCTCCAACTTGACCATATGGGCACCCGCCTGCATCAGAACAGCGGCGTTGCGCAGCGCTTGTTCTTTGGATTCTTGGTAGGTGCCAAACGGCAGGTCACCAATCAGCCAGGTGGTGGCCTGCGCGCGGCGCAGGCCGCGTGCCACGCTCTCGACGTGGTAGCGCATGGTTTCCAGCGTTACACCCACGGTGCTGGTGAGGCCTTGGCAGACCATGCCGAGCGAGTCGCCCACCAGAATGCAGTCGATGCCAGCGGCGTCGGCCACCGCGGCAAAGGTGGCGTCATACGCGGTCAGCATGGTGATTTTTTCGCCGCGCGCGTGCATTTCCAGCAGACGCGGCAGGCTGACAGGTTTGCGCGTGGGCAAGGGGCTTGCCGGTGGCAAGGTGCCGTAGGGCGATGCGCTGTGGGTGGGCAGATTCATGGGGTGTCCCTCGTCAATGTCGCGCGAGTCTAACGCGCTGGTGCGGCTGTGCAAGCCTCAGGCGCGCGGGCTCAGTGTGGTGGGGATGGCCTGGTCCAGCAGCTGCGGGTAATCGCGGCTGAAGTGCAGGCCGCGACTTTCGTGCCGTGCTTGGGCTGAGCGCACGATCAGGTCGGCTACCTGCACCAGGTTGCGCAGTTCCAGCAGGTCGCGGGTAACGTGGAAGTTGGAGTAAAACTCATGAATTTCGCCTTGCAACAAGGCGATGCGGTGCGCCGCGCGCTCCAGGCGTTTGTTGGTGCGCACAATGCCGACGTAGTCCCACATGAAGCGGCGCAGCTCGTCCCAGTTGTGCGAGATGACGACCGATTCATCGGCATCACTGACGCGGCTGTCGTCCCAGGCGGGCAGGGTCACTGCGGGTGCGTCCTCAGATTGCACGATGTCGCTGGTGGCGGCTTGCGCAAACACCATGCATTCCACCAGCGAGTTGCTGGCCAGCCGGTTGGCACCGTGCAGGCCGCTGCAGGCGGTTTCGCCCACCGCGTACAGCCCCTTGATGTCGGTGCGCCCGTGCAGGTCGGCCAGCACGCCACCGCAGGTGTAGTGCGCTGCCGGTACCACCGGAATCGGCTGCTTGGAGATGTCGATGCCGAGCTCCAGGCAGCGCGCGTAAATGTTGGGAAAGTGTTCCAGCAAAAAGGTCTTGGGCTGGTGCGAGATGTCGAGGTAAACGCAGTCAAAGCCGCCTTTTTTCATCTCGAAGTCAATGGCGCGCGCCACCACGTCGCGCGGAGCCAGCTCAAGACGCTTGTCATGCTGTTCCATGAAGCGGGTGCCGTCGGGCAGCAGCAGTCGACCGCCTTCGCCGCGCACCGCTTCGCTGATCAAAAACGACTTGGCGTGCGGGTGGTACAGGCAGGTGGGGTGGAACTGGATGAACTCCATGTTTTGCACCCGGCAACCCGCGCGCCAGGCTGCGGCAATGCCGTCGCCGGTAGCTGTGTCGGGGTTGGTGGTGTACAGGTACACCTTGCCCGCGCCACCGGTGGCCAGAATGGTCTGCGGTGCCTGAAAAGTGAGCACCTCGTCGGTGTCGCTATCGAGCGCGTACAAGCCAACGCAGCGGCTGCCGGGCAGGCCAAGCTTGTCGGTGGTGATCAGATCGACCAGCGTGTGCTGTTCAAACAGCGTGATATTGGGTGCTTTTTGAACCGCGTCGATCAAGGTGCGCTGCACCGCCGCGCCAGTGGCATCTGTCACGTGGACGATGCGCCGGGCGCTGTGGCCGCCTTCGCGGGTCAGGTGCAGCGCGCCGTCTTCCTGCGAAAAAGGCACGCCCATGGTTTGCAGCCAGGCGATGCCTTTGGGTGCGTTTTCCACCACAAAGCGCGTGGCCGCCGGGTCGCACAGACCGGCGCCGGCGACAAAAGTGTCCTGCACGTGCGCGTCAAACGTGTCGTTTTTGTTCCATACGGCCGCCATGCCGCCTTGCGCCCAGCCGCTGGAGCCTTCGGTGACGGCGCGTTTGGTGATGATGGCGATTTTTTTGCTGGTGGGCAGCAGCAGCGCGGAGCTCAAGCCGGCCAGACCGCTGCCCACAATCAGTACGTCAAATTGCAGGGAGGGCTGGGCGGTGGTGTTGCGCGAGTTCATGTGCGTGTCCGGTGAAGTTCAAGAAGGGGTGTACGCCAGGCGCACGTAAATAGGGGCAAAGGCTTCGGCCTGGGTGATGTCGATCAGCGCTTCTTTGGCCAATTCAAGCAGGGCGATGAAAGTCACCACCAGCACCGGGGCGCCTTTACCAGGGTCAAACAGGGCTTCAAATTCCACAAACCGGCGCCCTTGCAAGTGCTTGAGCACCTGGCTCATGTGCTCGCGCACCGACAGCTCTTCGCGCGTGATCTTGTGGCGCTGCACCAGCTTGGCGCGTTGCAGGATCGCGGCCCACGCTTCTTGCAGATCGGGCACCGAAACGTCGGGAAAGCGCGGTTGCAATGATTGTTCGATGTACACCTGTGCGGCCAAAAAATCACGGCCCAATTGCGGCAGCGCGTTGAGTTGCGCAGCGGCCAGCTTCATTTGTTCGTATTCAAGCAAGCGGCGCACCAGCTCGGCGCGCGGGTCTTCGGCTTCCTGCCCCTCAGCGCTGGGCTTGGGCGGCAGCAGCATGCGCGATTTGATTTCAATCAGCATGGCCGCCATCAGCAGGTATTCAGCAGCCAGCTCCAGATTGCGGTGCCGGATTTCGTCGACGTAGCTCAGGTACTGGCGGGTGAGCCCGGCCATCGGGATGTCTAGGATGTTGAAGTTTTGCTTGCGGATCAGGTAAAGCAGCAAATCCAGCGGGCCTTCAAACGCTTCCAGAAAGACTTCCAGCGCATCGGGTGGAATGTAGAGGTCTTGCGGCAGGGTGAACAGCGGCTCGCCATAGAGTCGCGCCACGGCCACCTGGTCGACCACCTGCGGCATCCCGACCAATTTGGATTCGTCAGGCGCGAGCGCCGTATCCGATGCGACCATAAGGTAAATTTGCTATTTTAAAAATAGCTGGTAGCGCTTGTAGAACGGGGGCTAGAGGCAAAAAAAGCAATTATTTACCGTGGGTCTGGTAAACGTAGGGCTGCTGCGGCACCTGCGCCGCCCGAAACTCGCGCCAGGCGTCACGGTCGACCGACTTGTCCCACAGCAGGCTGCGTCCGAGCTGTTGGCCGCGTTCGACTTTGGGGTCTTTGGCGCGCAGTCCGTCAAGAAACAGCGTGGCTTCCGAGGTGTAGTAGGGGCGGTGAAAAATATTCATGGGTTAAACCTTTCCTAGGTATTTTAGCGGTGCGTTAACGGGTGGTACTTACCGCAACCGGATCGCCTCGATGATGCCGCGCATCAGCGCCAGCGGCGTCGGCGGGCAGCCGGGAATGACCGCGTCGACCGGGATGACGTTAGCCACCGCGCCGCAGCTGGCGTAGCTGGTGCCAAATTCACCGCCACAGGCGCCACAGTCGCCCACCGCGATCACCAGCCGCGGCTCGGGCGTGGCGGCGTAGGTACGGCGCAGCGCTTCTTCCATGTGGCGCGACACCGGGCCAGTCACCAGCAGCATGTCGGCAAAGCGCGGGCTGGCGACAAAGTGCACGCCAAAGCGCTCGATGCTGTAGTAGGGGTTTCCCAGCATCTGGATTTCCAGCTCGCAGCCGTTGCACGACCCGGCATCCACCTCGCGGATCGCCAGGCTGCCGTTAAAGCGCGCGCCAATATGCTGGCGCAGTTGCTCGCCCACCTCGGTCAATGCGGGTTCGTCTGAATCAGGTATCGCCTCGGTCAGGATGCCGATACGTTGAATTTTTCCAAGGATGCGCAGCATGGTTTACAGGTCTGCTCCAGAGTAAGAGCCATTGACGGATTTGTTGCAGACAGGAAAGTCCGGCACGATGTTGTCGTGGATCAGCAGCTCCAGCGCCGGCCAGGTCGTCCACGACGGGTCACGCGGGAAGAAGCAGGCCACTCGGGCATCTGCACCGAAGCGCACGTACGTCAGGATTTCACCGCGCCAGCCTTCAATCAGCCCCAGCCCCTCGGCCTCAGCAAGAGGCGCTTTCCAAGGCACACCACAATCCCCGGCAGGCAGATCGTCCAGCAGTGATTCCATCAGTTCGAACGATTCGGCCATTTCTTCCAGTCGAACCCGGGCGCGTGCATTGACATCACCGTAATGGTGCAGCGGAACCTTCACCTCGAGGCGGTCGTAGGGCGCATACGGGGCATCACGGCGCACGTCGACACTGTGGCCAGAGGCGCGACCAACATAGCCCAGGCAACCCAGCGCTTTGGCGTGTTCAGGCTTGAGGATGCCTGCACCGCGCACCCGGTCGGTGACAGAGGGCAGGTCGTTGATGATCGTCATCAGGCGTTTGACTTGTTCGCGCATGGCATCGGTTTGCACCTGCAGCGACGCTTCAAAGCGCTGCTCCAGGTCACGCGCCACGCCACCGGGGACGATGCAGTCCATCATGAAACGGTGACCAAACACATCGCCCGACATGCGTTGCCAAATCTCGCGCAAGCGGCTGAACTGCATGGCCCCAAAAGCGAAACCGACATCGTTGAGCATGGCACCCACGTCGCCCAGGTGGTTCGCCACGCGCTCTCTTTCGCAGAGCAGTGCACGCAGGAATTGTGCGCGCTCTGGCAACTCCAGCCGGGTTGCGCGCTCCATCGCCTGGCAGGCGGCCCAGGTGTGCGCCACCGTGGAGTCACCGGAGACGCGCCCGGCCAGTCGGGCCAAGCCTGCCGCGTCGCGCCCCTGTGCGATTTTCTCAATGCCTTTGTGGGTGTAGGCCAGGCGCTCTTCGAGTCGCAGCACGGTCTCGCCTACCGCCTGAAAGCGGAAATGCCCTGGCTCGATGATGCCCGCGTGCACCGGACCGACCGGTATTTCATAGACACCACTGCCTTGCGCCAGCAAAAAGTTGTATTGGTGGTCGGCCGGTGTGCGCTCGGGTGGCGTCCCCGCCGCGGGGACATCACGGCGCAGCGGAAACTCGTTATCGTTCCATGCCTGGTGGCGGCACCAGCGGCGCTGATCTGGGTGGCCCTCAAACACCATGCCGAGCAAGTCGTGCACATGGCGCTCGGGCCGGTCGGCACCTGCGTAAATGGACGTGTGCGAGGCCAGCACCGGGTGATCGCTGGTCAATGTGGTGCGCGCCACCAGATAGGCACCGCCTTTTTCAAAGCAGGCGTTAACGGCAAATGTGGCGGGGACCGTGTTATCGGCGCGCAGGTCGTCGGCCCACACCGCGACCCATCGGAAATCGAGCGCGCGCGCGCTTTGTGCGACCGTAAGCCACGCATCCGACTCCACCAAAATCAGCTGCGCCGGTGCCAGCTGGTCTGACAGGTGCCGCGCCTTCGCGCCAGAGGCCAACAAATGATTGACCAACGGGGCCAGTGCCGGATGCAACGTCATAGCAGCGACGCTCCAGAAATCAACAGCGTGGCTTGTTCAAACCAGCGCGACAGAAAGTTGGGGATCATCAGCCCAAGGAACAGCACCAGCACAAGGTGAATGATCACCGGGATCATGTTCGCTTGCACCGGTCTTTGCCCGGGTGGCGGTTCGCCAAACACCATTTTTTGCATGTGCCGGAACAGACCCGCAAACGCCACACCAAAGCCAATCAACAGCGGAATCGTCAGCCACGGCCAACTCTTCATGGTTGCGACCAGGAGCAAAAATTCACTGATAAACACGCCAAACGGCGGGAAGCCGGCAATCGACACCACGCCCAACAGCAGCCCCCAGCCGATGGCCGGTTGGGTGCGGATCAGGCCGCGAATCTGGTCAATGCGCTGCGTTCCCGCCAATTGGCAGGCATGGCCGACGGTGACGAAGATGGCAGATTTGGTCAGCGAATGCACCGTCATGTGCAACAGCGCGCCGTAGGTGGCCAGCGGCCCGCCCAGGCCAAAGCCAAAGGTGATCAGGCCCATGTGTTCGATCGACGAATAGCTGAACATGCGCTTGACGTCGTGCTGGCGGTGCAAGAACAAACCGGCCACGGTAAACGACAACAGGCCAAAACCCATCATAAGGTAGCCCGCCAGATGCGTCTGCAGCGAAGCGTCAACCAGCATTTTGACACGCACCAACGCATACAGCGCAACATTGAGCAGCAAGCCCGACAGCACCGCTGACATCGGCGTGGGGCCTTCAGAGTGCGCGTCGGGCAACCAGTTGTGCAGTGGCACCAGGCCGACCTTGGTGCCGTAGCCCACCAGCAAAAATACAAACGCCAGCGTGATCACAGCCGGGTCGAGCGCGCCGCCGGCGCTGCTGTGCAACACCGTCCACAACAAGGTGTCGTCACGATCAGCGCCTAATTTGCTCTCGGCGGCAAAGTAAATGAGCACGGTACCAAACAGCGCTTGGGCAATGCCGACGCCGCACAGAATAAAGTACTTCCAGGCGGCCTCAATCGCCTCGGGCGTGCGGTACAGCGACACCAGTAGCACAGTGGTCAGGGTGGCCATTTCCATCGCGACCCACAGCACGCCGAGGTTGTTGGTTGACAAGGCCAGCAACATCGAAAACAAAAAGCACTGGTACATCGAGTGGTACAGGCGCAAGCGCCGGTCGGTGACGCGGCCCTTTTCAACCTCGTGGCGCATGTACGGGCGCGAAAAAATTGACGTCGTCAGGCCGACAAACGCCGTCAGCACAACCAGATAGACGTTGAACGCGTCGATGTAGAACATGCGGCTAGGCGACAGCTGTGGCCCATGGTCAAACACGTCGAGCGCCATCGCCAGCGACGCGCCAAATGTGACCGCGCCGACCGCGATGTTGATCCAGCCCGCAACAGGTCGGTGACCAATGATGGCCAGAATCAGCCCACCCGCCAGGGGGGCAAGCAAGGTCGCTTCCAGCAGCGTCATGCGTGACCTCCTGTGGCTGGCACAGTGGCACGGTCGTCGGGCGTGTCGGTTTCATTGGCTTCTGACAAATGGTTGTACTGGCCGACGTCGAGCGAACCAAACGAGTCCCGCAGGTGAAAGAAAAACACGCCAAACAGGATTGACGCCACCAGAATGTCAAAGGCCACGCCCAGTTCGACGATCAGCGGCATGCCGTAGGCCGATACCGATGCAGCAAAGAAGATGCCAGACTCCATCGACATGAAACCAATCACCTGTGCTACCGCCGACTTGCGCACGCACATCAGCAACATGCCCAGCAACTCGATGGCGATGCTCACGGCGATGATGTTGCGCGTGGCCAGGCCAGACAAGTTGATGATCGACTTGGCAACAAAGTAGCTGAAGATCACCAGCACCACACCGGCAATCAGCAACAGCGACGGGTGGGCGATTTCTTCGGCGTTGTACTGCATTTCAAGACGCACACTCAGGCGGTAGAGCAACCAGGGAATGACAATCACCTTGAGCGCGAAGGTCAGCAGCGCCGACACGTACAGGTCAGAGTGGCCAGTGACGATGGCTACCAGCACCGTGACGGTGGCGAGCAAAAAGCCCTGCCAGGCAAAGGTAAAAATCAGCGGCAACATCCGGGCCTGGGCCAGCATCAAGAACGATGTCAACAGCGCCAGTGCCGCGAACAGAATGATCGCCTGGTTGAACAAACCGAGATTGGCAAAATCCATGTCAGTTGCCGCCTTCCAGCATGACGTGGGTGAGCATGCCCAGCACCGCCAGCATGAATGCAAAACCCAAAAACTGCGGTACCCGAAACAGCCGCATCTTGGCCATCACGGTTTCCCAGACGACCAGCACCACGCCGATGAGCATCAGCTTGGCGGTGACCACCACCAAGCCGGTGGCCAGCGCCGTCATGGTCGGTTCGCTGGCAATGCCCCAGGGGAAGGTAAAGTTGATCAGCAGCACGGCGTAAATCATCAGCTTGATCTGCGAGGCCCATTCGATCAGCGCCAAGTGGCGGCCGCCGTATTCCAGGATCATGGCCTCGTGCAGCATGGTCAGTTCCAGGTGGGTGGCCGGGTTATCGACCGGGATGCGGCTGGCCTCAGCCACGGCCACCATCGCCAGTGCCAGCAGCGCAAACAGGAACGACGGACGCAAAAGCAAGCCCTGGTTGAGGATATAGGCGGTGGCGACCGACAGGTTGGTGGTGTGCGCGGTCATCGAAAAGGTGAACACCACCATCAGCATGGCGGGCTCGGCCAGGGCGGCAACCATCATTTCACGCGAGGCGCCCATGCCGCCAAAGGCGGTGCCAATATCCAGTCCGGCCAAAGCGGTGAAGAAGCGTGCCAGTGAGAAAAACCCAACCAGCACAATCACGTCAGCAATCGCTGCCGTGGGCACATGCACGACGATCAGCGGCACCACCGTGCAGGCCAGCAGCATGGCGCCAAAAACAATGTATGGCGTAGCCCGAAACAGCCAAGACGCGTTATGCGCGATCACCATCTGCTTGCCCAGCAGCTTGGCCAGGTCACGGTAAGGCTGCCAGACGGCAGGTGCAGCACGGTTTTGCAGGTGGCACTTGACGCGTTGTACCCAGCCCGCCAACAGCGGTGCCGCCGCGACGAACAGCAACGTTTGCGTGACGGCCAGGGCCCAGAAACTCAGCTCACTATCCATAAAAAGACCAGCAGCGTGACAAATGAAAATTTCAGATAGGTGTGGATATTGCCCGTCTGGATGAACCCGATGCGGTTGGCCGCCGCCAGCACCAGCCGACCAATCGGTTGGTAGCACCAGCGCCAGGACCAATCGTGCGCGTGCATGCTGTAGTGCAAGCTGGTCACGCGCGGCAGGGGACCAGGTGTGGCGACGGTGTCAATGTGTTCCTCAATTTGCCAGACGCCCCGAAACACGCGCCGGATTGGCTGGCTGAAGGCGCTGGAGGTGTACTGCATGCGCGGCGTCAGGCCGCCAAAGCCGCAGTCCCAGGGGTCGCTGCGCCGCACCGGGGCACTGCCACGCTTGAGGAACAGGTAGCCTGCGCCAAACACGATGGCCAAGGCCAGCACGACAAACGGCGCTGAATACGATGCCACCTGGGCCGACACCGGCGTCAGCCACAACCAGCCCTGGGCGCTGGCCGAGGGTAGCGCGTCGTGCACCAGCAGTTGCGTGATCGGTGCCATCAGTTCAATGACTGTGCTGGGCAAGACACCGAGCAAGAGGCACAGACCGGCCAGCAAGCCCATGCCCGCGAGCATGCCCCAGGGTGCCTCGCGCGCCATGGCGGCACGGTGGCTGCGTGCTTTGCCCAAAAAAGCCATGCCAAACGCTTTCACGAAGCACGCCGCGGCCAGCGCACCCGTCAGCGCCAGCAGTGCAGCCGCAAACGGCACAGTTGAGCGCAGCACGCTGTTTTCCAGTGCTGGTGACTGCAGCGCAGTTTGAAAGGTCAGCCACTCGGAGACAAAGCCATTGAAAGGCGGCAGCGCCGAGATGGCAACACAACCCACCAGGAATAAGAAGGCGGTGACCGGCATGCGGTGGATCAGGCCGCCCATCTGGTCGAGGTCGTGCGCGTGCGTGCGGTACAGCACCGAGCCCGCGCCGAGGAACAGCAAGGCCTTGAACAGCGCGTGGTTGAGGGTGTGGTAAAGCGCCGCTACCAGGCCAAGCGTACCCAGCAGTTGGTGCCCGGTGCCCAGAAAAATCATCGACATGCCCAAGCCCATCAGGATGATGCCGATGTTCTCGATCGAGTGGTAGGCCAGCAAGCGTTTCAGATCGTGTTGCATCAGCGCGTAGAGCACGCCCAGCACGGATGAGGCGGTACCGATGATCAGCACCGCCATACCCCATTCCCAATGCACGTTGCCGATCAAATCATAAGTGACGCGGATGATGCCGTAGATGCCCATCTTGATCATGGCCCCGCTCATCAGTGCCGAAATGTGCGATGGCGCCACCGGGTGCGCTTCGGGCAACCAGACGTGCAATGGCACCATGCCAGACTTGGTGCCAAAACCAATGAAGGTGCAGGCAAACGCGATGCTGGCCCACAGTGGCGACAACTGGGCTGCGCGCATCTGGTCAAAGGTCAGGCCATCACCAAACGCTGCCAGCACGCCAAACGACAGCAAGATCACCAGCGCACCCACGTGGGCCAGCAGCAGGTAAAGGAAAGCGGCGTTGCGGTTGGCGGCGTGCTGGTGTTGATAGACCACCAGAAAGTAGCCTGAGAGTGACATCAACTCCCAAAAGATCATGAACACCAGCGCGTCGTCGGCAATCAGCAGCAGCTGCATGCCCAGCACAAAGAGCGCGGTAAAGATACCCAGCGGCGGCAGTGGTTGGGCACCAGGGCCACGGGCGAATTCACGCGTGTAACTGGGCCCGTAAAGCGACACGGCGATCACCAGCAAGCCCAGCAAAATCAGAAAAAAGCCCGACAACGGATCTAGCCGAAAGTGCCAAGCCAGCCAGGGCAGGCCGATCTGCAGCTCGGCAGTCACCACCCTGTTGCCCAGCAGCGCCCAGGCCCCTGCACCCAAACTGGCGGCACCTGAGAGACACAAAAAGAAGAATGCGCCGTAGTGCAGGTAATCTGGGTGGCGACGCACCGCCAGCATCGACACCAAGCCTGATAGCAGCGTGCACAAGGCACCGATTCCGGTTAGCGACAGCGCAGACATCGCAACGTTCACCGGGGCAGCTTTCGCAAGCACTGAGACACGCGCCAGCCCGGTGCATTACCGCAGTTGTCGCGCGAAACCAAATGTCGCGCGGCCGACACGTACCTGAAAGGTGATTTAGTCTGGCGCATAGAGGGCAGTGTACGCACAGCGTCGTACCCTCACCATATTAGCAAATGTACGGAGACGCTTTGCTGACAGCGCGCAGGTGCCCAATGAGGCAGGTCAGGGCCTGGATTTCTTGTCGCTGGTGTAACATCGCGCCCTCGCCTTTTCTGATAACTCCGCCCGATGAACAGCATGACACAACCCAGCACCTGGATCCATTTGGATTGGGTACTGGCAGTGGTGGCAGCGTGGTTGTTGATCGGCGTGGTGGGCATATTGGCGTTGCGCCGCTTCCGTTTCGTCGCTACGGTGTTGTTCCCCGTGGGTGCTGTTTTTTCCATTGTGTTGATGGCCACCGCCCTGAGTGCGGCGTTTTCCGGTGCGGAATTGGCGGTGCTGCCCTTGGGCCTGCCGCAACTGCCATTTCATTTGCGCCTGGACGCCTTGTCGGCTTTTTTCCTTTTGCTGATTGGCGGCGCATCGGCTGGCGTGTCGGCGTTTGCGGCCGGTTATTTTCGCCAAGGTGAAGGCACGCCACCGGGGCTGATGTGCCTGGAATACCACGTCTTTCTGGCCAGTCTGGTGTTGGTTGTGCTGGCCGACGACGCGTTTGTATTCATGGTGGCGTGGGAAACCATGGCGATGTCATCGTTCTTTTTGGTGATCGCCAACCACCGAATTCCCGAAATCCGCAACGCTGGCTATCTCTACATCCTGGTGGCACACATCGGCGCGCTGGCCATTTTGTTGTGCTTTGGCGTATTGCAGGCCAATACGGGTGACTACACCTTTGCCAACATGCGCGCGCAGCAGTTGTCGCCGTTCTGGTCGTCGATAGCGTTTGTGCTGGCGGTGTTTGGCTTTGGCGCCAAGGCGGGTGTGCTGCCCTTGCACGCCTGGCTGCCGGAGGCGCACCCGGCCGCGCCTTCACCGGTGTCAGCATTGATGAGCGGCGTCATGCTGAAGATTGCGCTGTACGGTATTTTGCGGGTGTCGTTTGACTTGCTGCAAACGCACATCTGGTGGTGGGGTGTGTTGCTGATGGGTGTCGGCCTGGCCACGGCCTTGTTTGGCGTGGTTTTCTCTACCGTCCAGGTCGAGATGAAGCGCTTGCTGGCGTACTCATCGATTGAAAATATCGGCCTGATGTGCGCTGGCTTCGGCTTAGCGCTGTTGTTTCTGTCGTACGGCATGCATTCGCTGTCGGCGCTGGCGCTGACCGCCGCCGCGTACCACATGCTCAGCCACGCCTTCTTCAAGAGCCTGCTCTTTTGCAGCACCGGCGCTGTGATGCACGCCACCGGCGAGCGTAGCCTGGGCAAGCTTGGTGGCCTGATCCGCTACATGCCCTGGGTGGCCTGGCCGACGTTGATTGGCGTGCTGGCGTGTGCGGGTCTGCCGCCGTTTGGCGGCTTTGTCGCCGAATGGCTGTTGCTACAAAGTTTTCTGTTTACTACCGGGCTGCCCAGCTCGTTCCTGGACATGCTGGTACCCGTGATGGCGGCGCTGATCGCGCTGATTGCCGCGTTGTCGGGCTACACCATGGTCAAGTATTACGGAGTTGTGTTTTTGGGCCAGCCGCGCGAAGAAAAACTCAGCCATGCGCACGACGCCGGGTTGTGGGAGCGCCTGGGCATGGTCTGGCTGGGTCTGGGCTGCGTTGTGTTGGGTTTGTTCCCGAATCAGGTGATCGCAGTGATTGACCCGCTGACGCAAATGTTGGTGCACGGCGGCCTGGCGCACACGGTCGCCGACAGCAGCTGGCTGTTGGTGCCGGTGAGTATTGAGCGGGCAAGTTACGCGCCATTTATCTTTTTGTTGGGTGTGCTGGCCAGCTTTGGCCTGGCGTTTGTGCTGGTGCGCAAGCTCTACCACGGGCGGCTGCGGCGCGTGCCGCCGTGGGACTGTGGTTACCCCTGGCAGACGGCGCGCATGCAGGACACGGCTGAAGGCTTTGGCCAGCCCATTCGCCAGATTTTTGAACCTTTTTTCCGTTTGAAGCGGCATTTGCCCACGGCGTCCGACGCGCAACCAACCTACGCTGTCAAGGTCGAAGACCCGCTGTGGTACTGGCTTTACTTGCCGGTGGCTAGCTTGGTTGAGCGCATTTCGCGCATCGTCGGTTTGCTGCAGCAGGGGCGCATTGCGGTGTACCTGTTGTACAGTTTTATCACGCTGATCGTGATGCTGTTGGTGGTGAAGCGATGAGCGCGCTGGGTGTTTTTTCGCAATTGCTGGAGCTGGTGCTGGCGCTGGTGCTGGCGCCGTTGCTCTCGGGCTGGGTCAACCAGTGGCGACATTGGTTGCAGAACAAGTCGGCGCCGGGTGTGCTGCAACCCTACCGCATGCTGCACAAGTTGTTCAACAAAGAGTCGGTCATGGCCGAACACGCCTCGCCGCTGTACCGTTTTGCGCCGTACCTGGTGTTCAGCTGCATGTTGCTGGCGTGCGCCATCATTCCGACGCTGTCGACCGATTTGCCGCTGTCGCCCGCAGCGGATGCGATTGCGCTGGTGGGCTTGTTTGCGCTGGCGCGGGTGTTTATTTCGCTGGCGGCGATGGACGTCGGTACGGCGTTTGGTTCTTTGGGTGCGCGACGGGAAATGCTGATCGGTTTTCTGGCCGAACCGGCCTTGCTGATGGTGCTGTTTTGCGCGTCGATGATTACCGGCTCGACGTCGCTGACCGCCATCGTTGAAACGCTGGCGCACCGTGATCTGGCGATTTATCCCAGCATGCTGCTCGCTGGGGTAGCTTTCACCATGGTGTCGCTGGCCGAAAACGCCCGGGTGCCGGTGGACAACCCCGACACGCACCTCGAACTCACCATGATCCACGAGGCGATGATTCTGGAGTATTCGGCGCGGCACCTGGCGTTGATGGAATGGGCCGCCAGCCTGAAGCTGTTTGCCTATTCGTGCGCGGGGCTGGCGCTGTTCTTTCCGTGGGGCGTGGCCGAAGCCAACGCGCCACTCGCCTTGGCTTTGGCCTTGCCCGTGTTGGTATTCAAGTTGGCGCTGGGCGGTATCGCGCTGGCGGTGGTCGAGACAGCCAGCGCCAAGATGCGGATCTTTCGCGTGCCCGAGTTTCTGGGTACCGCTTTCCTGATGGCGGTGATCGGCCTGCTGGTGAACGTCTTGTTGGGGGTCGGATGATCAAGTTTGTGCCGCAACTGGTCAACCTGCTGGCGACCATCATTTTGTTGCTGTCGTTTGCGATGATCTCGCAACGGCGCATCGTCACGCTGATCAACCTCTTCATGATTCAGGGCGCGGCGCTGGTGGCCGCGTCGTTCCTGCTGGGGTATGTGACGGATCAACCCGATTTGTACGTGTCTGGCGCGCTGACATTGGTGCTTAAGGTGATTTTCATCCCCTGGATGCTGCACCGGGTGATACGCAAGCTCAACGTGCGCTGGGACGTTGAGACCCTGTTCAATATTCCCACCATCATGCTGGTGGGCATTGCTCTGGTGATTTTGTCGTTCAGCCTGTCGGCGCCGGTGTCGCGGCTGTCTGAGACGCTGGCGGGCGGCACCTTGGGCATTGCGCTGGCGTGTATTTTGCTGTCGTTCATGATGATGATCACGCGCTCCAAGGCAGTGCCGCAGGTGATTGGCTTTCTGTCGATGGAAAACGGCCTGATCTTTGCCGCCACCACGGTGACCAACGGCATGCCGATGATCGTGGAGTTTGGCGTGGCGCTTGACGTGCTGGTTGGCGTGCTGATTCTGGGTGTCTTCATGTTCCAGATTCGCGAAAAGTTCGACAGTCTGGATATCCACAACCTGGAAACACTGAAGGACGACGAAGCATGATCGCGCTGTTGTTTGTTCTCGGCATTCCCCTGTTGGGTGGCGCAGCGCTGGCCTTGATGGGGCACCGTCCGTATGCGCGCGACGTCAACGTGCTGTTCAGTTTTGGTACCTTTGTCGCGTCGTGCGTGATGACGGTGCAGGTTATCAACGACGGTCCGGCGTTTGTCTGGGACAAGCAGTTTTTTGTCGACCCGCTCAATGTTTTTCTTGTCACCCTCACTACCTTTGTCGGCCTGACCACGTCGATCTTCTCACGACCCTACATGCGCGTCGAGCAGGACCACGGCAAGATGACGCCGCCGCGCATGCGCCTGTACCACAGCATGTACCAGCTGTTCAGCTTCACCATGCTGCTGGGCTTTACCACCAACAATCTGGGCATCATCTGGGTGGCGATGGAGGCGGCCACGCTAACCACCGTGTTGCTGGTGTCGGTGTACCGCACGCCGGCCAGCCTGGAAGCGGCGTGGAAGTACTTTATTTTGTGCGGCGTCGGTATCGCGCAGGCGCTGTTTGGCACGATTCTGGTTTACATGGCCGCTGACAAGGTGCTTGGCGCCGAGCACGCCACGCTGCTGTGGACCAGCCTGAGCGACATCAAGGGTCAGCTCGACCCGACCATCATGTCGCTGGCGTTTGTTTTCTTGCTGGTGGGCTACGGCACCAAGATCGGTCTCGTGCCGATGCACAGCTGGCTGCCCGACGCGCACGCCGAAGGCCCGACGCCGGTATCTGCCGTACTCTCTGGCCTGTTGCTCAACGTAGCGATGTACGCGGTGTTGCGCTGCAAGGTGCTGACCGATGGCGCCGTGGGAACGCCAATAGCAGGGCAATTGATGATGGGTTTTGGCCTGGTGTCGGTGGTGGTGGCTGGCTTCTTCCTGTCACGCCAAAAAGACGTCAAACGGATGTTCTCTTATTCGTCGATCGAGCACATGGGCCTGATCACTTTTGCCTTTGGCATGGGCGGGCCGGTGGCCAACTTTGCCGGTTTGCTGCACATGACGGTGCATTCGCTGGTCAAGTCGGCGATCTTCTTCACCGTCGGCCACGCCACGCAAAAAGCGGGCACCCAGATCATGAGCGAGATTCGCGGGCTGATCAAGGTCAACCCGACCGTCGGCTGGGGTTTGATGCTCGGTGTGATGGCGATTGTGGGCATGCCACCGTTTGGCGTTTTTGCCAGTGAATTTTTGATCATCACCACGGCCATGCGCGAGCAGCCCTGGGCGACACCGTTTCTCTTTGTTGGTCTGGGCGTGGCGTTTGCGTCGATTTTGGCGCGTGTGCTGCCGATGGTGTTTGGCGACACCACGCTCAAGCCGTTGGCGCACCCGCCAGCGTTGGTGCCGGTGTTTGTGCACCTGGCGATGGGGCTGACGCTGGGCCTGTTTATTCCGCCTTACCTGAACGGCTGGTACGTGCAGGCGGCCAAGATGCTGGGGGGCTAGGGAATGAAGATACCTGGTCTTGACGTCGAGTTTGCGCCGCTGCCCGCACCGGTGCCGGTGTGGTACGGCACGGTGAGCGCGCAGGAGTGGTCGGCGGCGGCTGCTGCGGTGCGCGACGAAGGCGGCCGATTGGTCGCCGTGTGGGCTGGTAAAGCTATTGAAAAAGAAGCTACCAGCGCAGGTGAATCAAGGGCCGAGGCCATATTTTCTGCTTATGTCACGCTCGATGGCTTGTTTTGGCTGGTGCTACCGCTGACGCCGCAAGATGGCGTGGCGGCGTATCCTGACCTCTCAGCAGTATTCCCGGCGGCGTCGCGTATGCAGCGCGCTGCAGCTGATTTGTCGAACGTGCACGCCCGGGGCGCCAGCGACGCGCGGCCCTGGTTGAACCATGGCGCCTGGGCTGATCACAGTTACCCCTTGTTGCAGCCGATTCAAAACCTGCCCAAGCCTGATCCGCAAGCGCTGATCGACTACCCGTTTGTGCGGGTGGAAGGCGACGGCGTGCACGAGATTGCCGTTGGCCCGGTGCACGCGGGCATCATCGAGCCGGGTCACTTCCGCTTTTCGGTGGTCGGTGAAAAGGTGCTGCGACTTGAGCAACGCCTGGGCTACGCACACAAGGGCACCGAGCAGCGCATGACGCAGTTCGACCCGCTGCAAGCGCATCGGCTGGCCGGGCGCGTCTCGGGCGACAGCACGGTCGCTTACGCGTGGGGCTATTGCATGGCCCTCGAATCGGC
>Ga0210020_1000217_pt1 | contig 61916 bp, 68 predicted proteins | sample CryGeymeta201514_FD_183980 | JGI IMG/M metagenome (GOLD analysis project Ga0210020, IMG submission 183980) | Groundwater microbial communities from Crystal Geyser aquifers in Utah, USA - Crystal Geyser metaG 2015-14 (SPAdes) (version 2) | ecosystem: Environmental > Aquatic > Deep subsurface >... | reverse complement strand
TTATCTGCCGCACGCTCACCGCAAGCAGTTTCCCAGCTTGCTTCTGGTCAATTTGACCCGCTGTCAGTTGTTCCATCACCTGTGCCCGCTTCGCTTCCTTCTGACTCATCATCGTGCCCATCCTGAATATGCCCGCCTCTGGTTTTTACAGAAGCTGAGTTTAATTACTCAGGGGACATTTCTATTTGGGAGAAAGGGGACATTATTACTTTGCGCTAACATGGGCGAGTTTCTCACCTTGGCCGACATCGCCGTAGGCTGCACCCTGGGCTATCTCGATCTGCGTTTCCCCGAGATCGACTGGCGCCGCTCGCAACCGCACTTATCTGAACTCTACGACCGCCTCATGCAGCGGACGGCCTTCGTGGATACCGCGCCCAAGGCGTAAATCATGACGGCCCGGCCTCGACCGGATCGACATGGGTCATGACGTTCAGCACCGGAAAGGCGGCCATAAGTCGGCGCTCAACCTCCTCCGCAATGTCGTGGCCAGCCCGGACCGGTATCTCGCCAGCCACCTCCAGATGGACATCGACAACGATGAGGTCGGCCATCTTGCGTGTGCGCAGGTCATGCACACCCAACACCCCCGGTGTGTCCTCGATCATCGCCCGCATCCCCGCCAGGGTCTCGGCATCAACCGCCCGGTCCATTAAATCGCTCAGCGCGCTCCAGGCAAAATTCCAACCCATCCTGGCCACCATCAAACCAACTACTAACGCCGCCACCGGGTCGAGCAGCGGATAGCCGAGCAGATTACCGACGATGCCGCCGGCCACCACCAAGGACGAGGCGGCATCGGAACGGGCGTGCCAGGCATTGGCGATCAGCATGGTGGAGCGCACCCGTTCAGCCACCCTCAACATGTAGCGAAACAGTAATTCCTTCGCGGCCAGGGCGGACAAGGCCACCCAGAGGGCGACCACATGAACCTGGGGAATCGACTCCGGCGTCGCCAGCTTATGGGCCGCCGCCCACAACATCCCCAGACCGACCGCCAGCAACAAGCCGCCCAATACCAGCGAAGCGGCATTTTCGTAGCGCTGGTGGCCATATTGGTGATCCTCGTCCGGGGCCTTTTTACTATGATGGTTGGCGAGCAAGACGACAAAATCGGCGGCGAGGTCCGAAAGCGAGTGGATGCCATCGGCGATCAAGCCCTGCGAAGCAGAGATAAAACCGACCACAATCTGCCCGGTGCTGAGCATGATATTGACAGCCACGCTGACCAGCGTGCTGCGTCTGCTGGCTGCGTGTCGCGCCGGCGTGTCGTCATCAAGGTTTCTAACTGGCGGTTCCATGGTTATCCGACAGACTCCTAGTAATTGTTCAGCTCGTAGCGAACCCGGATATAGATCAGCGCCCGGACTGGCCGGCCATCCTTGCGGGCGGGTTCGAAACGGCCTTGCTTGAAGGCTTCGAGCGAAGAGTCGTCGAATACCGCCGGCGGGTCGCTTTCCTGGACTTCGACATCCCGCACCACGCCGAATTCATCGATCTTCAGTTTCAGCTTGACCGTACCCTGCTGATTGCGGCGCAGAGCCTCGGGCGGATATAGGGGGTTGATCGGCTGACTAGCCCTGGGCTGAACATCGAGTTGCCGGGCATCGTACCAATGGCTGTCGATCATGACCGGGATGCTGGGCAAGGCGTGGGCGTCGCTGGCGGCGGATCGAGCGACCGTCGCCTTGGCTTCGGTGGTTGCGACGGTCAGCCTGGTATCCGCAACCGGCGCCGGCTTGATGCTATCGTGGACTGCGGCTATCGCCGGTTCCGACCGTGTTGGTTCCGGCGCTGCCAGCTCCTGCGGTTTCACCTCCGGGAGCGGCTGAACGATGGGTTCGACCGGCGCTGGCGCGGGAACCGGCGGCGATGCCAATGGGGCCGCCGTCAGTTGGGCATCGATGACCGTCACCACTCGATGCTCGGCATAGCCGCGCGGCTGAACCAGCATGGCCACGGCCACATGCAGGCTCAACGAGAGCAGCAACATGCGGGCCATTGGCTGGCGCCGGATTTTCTGCCAAATGGCCATATTATTTAATGCCGGTATCTAGTCCATCGGCGCGGGCCGCCTTGCCGGCAGCCGTCAACGAATCTATTTGCCGCCGGCTTCGTCCAGCATCTGGCTTAACCGGTCGGCGGTAGCCAGGCCGGGAATGCGCTTGCCGTTGCCGAGGATGATATTGGGCGTGCCCTGGATATGGAGCTTGTCGCCCAGCGCCAGGTTGGCTTCGACCGGATTCGGACAGTCGTCCTTGCCTTCCGGCACCGTGTTATTCAGCATCAGGTCTTCCCAGGCCTTGACCGGGTCGGCGCTGCACCAGACCAGACGGCTCTTGCGCGCGGCGTCGGTGTGCATGGGCAGCGGGTATGCGAAGGTGTAGATGGTGACGTTGGTCAGCTTGGCCAGTTCCGGTTCCAGCTTCTTGCAGTACGGGCAGTCCGGATCGGAGAACACCGCCAGACGGCGCTTGCCGTCGCCTTTCACGACCTTGATGGCCTGTTGCAGCGGTAGGCTGTCGAAGCCAACCAGGGTCAGCTTATCGACCTTCTCCTGAGTCAGGTTACGCTTGGTTGCGGCATCGACCAGCATCCCCTCGAAGACGTACTTCGCATCCTTGTCGACGTAGATGACGTGGCTGCCATCCACCACCACCTCATACAGGCCGGCGACCGGGCTTTTGCCGACGCTGTCGATCTTGACGCCAGGAAAACTGGATTCCAGATTTTTTCTGATCTCGCCTTGCCCAGCGTCGCAAGCGGAGGTCAGCAACAAGGTGAACAACAAGGGAATAAAAATACGCATGAGGTCTCTCTATCGAGTTATTGAACGGCATGGCGCATCAGCGCCTGTTTCAGCCAATCCTGGCCGTTGGTCAAGCCGAGCCCGGTATTGCGCAAAGCGCGCACGACCGGATCGGCGTTAGTGAACAATCGTTTCAAACCGCCGGTGGTGAACTGCATGGTGGCTACATCTTCCAGCCGGCGAACTGAGTAGGCTTGGAGGCGGCCAATGGCGCCGGGGTTCCCGCCGGAAGCTAACATTTCGGCCAGCCGCCGGCAATCCCGGAAGCCTAGATTGACGCCCTGGCCAGCCAGCGGGTGGACCGTATGGGCGGCGTCGCCAATCAGGACCAGCCCGGGCCGAACCCACTCTTTGGCCCGGCGTATCTTCAGCGGGAAGGCGACCTGGGGGGTGATTTGCCGCAGCCGGCCGAGGACTCGATGGCCCGCTTCTGTCACCTCGGCGGCGAATTCGTCGGCAGATTGCGCCAGCCGCCCTGCCACGGCGTCTTCATGGGTAGACCAGACGATGGCGATGCGCCTTCCCGGCAAGGGCAGATAGGCCAATATGCTGTCCTGGCGGAACCATTGCCAGGCAATACCGCGATGTGGCTTCTCGGTCTCAAAATTGGCCACCACGCCGGCCTGATGCTGGTCGTCTATGGTGCAGCCGATGCCGGCCTGTTGGCGCAGCCATGAACTGGCGCCGTCGGCGCCGACCAGCAGGTCGGCCTCAATATACTGACCACCGGCCAAGTGCAGCGTATGGCGGCCCTCACCCCAAGCCACCGCCTCCGGTTCGGCCGCAATAAACTCCACATTGGGCGCCAGGCTGAGCGCCTGCCACAGGGCAAATTGCAGACGGCCGTTCTCGGCAATCCAGGCCAGCTCAGGCAGGCCCGTCTCCAGGGCATCGAAGTTCAGCCGGCCGCCCTCGTCGCCAAAGATGCGCATGGCCTGAACGGCCTGCGCCCGGACCGGCTCGGCCCAGCCGGCCAACGCCTTCAGCCAGTTCACGTTGCCCGGACTATAGGCGTAGATGCGGGCATCCCAGTCCTCGGTGGGCGCCTGCGGGGGACGCGGCTCGACCAAGGCAACGCGATAGGGTGAATTCTTCAGGGCCAGTGCGAAGGCGGCGCCGGTCAGGCCACCGCCGATAATCACGATGTCAAAACGGTCCATCATGCTTGGGCCCCGAACATCATCTTGCGGACGAACAGGTTTTTCAACGGTGGCAGCGCATCCATGGCCGTCAGCGCCAGGCCGCGCGCCTGGGACAGCAGCGGCAGGTCATTAGCAAACAGATCGACCAATAGATCGGTCATGGCGATGCCGCCGGCCACGTCCCGGCGCCGATAGGCGCGGTAGCGCGTGAGGAAATCGCTGTCGCCCAACTGCTCGCGGGATGAATCCATGATTGTTTCCGCCAGCCACCAGGCATCACGCAAGCCCAGGTTGAAGCCTTGTCCGGCCACCGGGTGCAGGGTCTGGGCGGCGTTGCCGATGCGCACCAGACCGGGCCGATCCTTGGCCGCGCTGGTCACCAGGCGGAGTGGGAATGCCGAACGCGGACCGGCGGCCAGGAAACGGCCCTGGCGGTCGCCGAAGGCCGCCTGCAACTCGGTCAGGAAAACGCCATCGTCGCATTGCATCCGGGCCTCCACCTGATCCGCCGGCGTGGTCCAAACCAGGGCGTAGTTGTCGCCGAGCGGCAACAGCGCCATCGGCCCGGCCGGGGTGAAGCGCTCATAGGCCCGACCGCCGTGCGGCGCCTCGGTCCGGACCGTGCAGACGATGGCGCTCTGACCGTAATCCTTAATCTTGACCTCGCCCGGCAGGCTCTTGCCGCCGTCGGCCAGGACCAGCAAGCGGGCGGTCAAGGTGTGCGCCACAGCCGCCTGCTGGTATTCCACCAGACCGCAGCCGGAGGCCGGCCGCACAGCCGAGACCCGGGCGCCGGCAATCAGGTGCGCGCCGGAACCTAGCAACCCCGCCGCCAGGGCGGCATAAAGGTCGCCGTATGCGGCGGTGTAACCCAGGGCCGGCACGCCCATCGCCTTCGCCGCCAGCTCCGCCCGACCAAAGCGACCGAGCTGGGAGACGTGGATGGTCTCGATCGGGGTGGCCTTGGCGCCAAGCCGATCCCACGTACCCAGCCGCTCCAGGACCAAGCGCGTACCTTGGGACAACGCCAGGGCGCGGGGGTCGCGCGCGGCGAATTCGCTCCTAGCCTCCAGCACCGCGACAGTCAGACCACTGTCCTTGAGCGCAATAGCCAGCGCGGCGCCGACTGGACCGCCGCCGATTATCGCGATGTCAACATGGCTGGGCATCATGGGCTGAATGGATTCAGGACCGGGATACCGCAACCGCGAAAGTCATCCTCGTTGCGGGTCGCCAGGGTAAGGGCGTGAATCTGAGCGGTGGCGGCGATCATCATATCGGCCTGACTGCGCTTGATGCCCCGCGCGGCAAAGGCGCCACGCAGCTCGCCGGCGCGGCGGGCGATGGCCTCGGTGACGGGGAAAATCGGATGACGACGCAAGAAACCGTCGAACCATGCCTCGATCCGGGCATTGGGTCGCCAGGACAGGCCATAGGCGATTTCGTCCACGGTCACCACCGAAATTGCGAAATCGGCCAGGCCATCGGCCCAGGCCAGCACGCCGGCATTGGGCTGGCGGCGGACCAGTTCGCTGACGATATTGGTGTCAACCAGCATGGGCCTCGCCCTCCAGTAGGTCGGCAAAGGCATTGGCCCGATCCTGACGTAGGGGTATTTCGAGTTGGTAGTCGGTCTCGGCCACGACCCGGCGCAGTTCGGCGAACTCGGCGCCGAGCGTGATCGGCGCGGCCTGCTTGCGCCACGCTTCATAGGCAGCGAACTCCTTGGCGTCGATCAGCACCGCGACCCGTTCCCCGCGATTGTAGATGGCCTGCGGCTCTTGAGCCGAAAGCCGAACCACTTCCGAAAAACGCTGTTTGGCTTGAGCGATGTTCCAGGTCATGATGCGCCTCACTTATGTCCACATATGGTAGTCATCATAGACACCTATAAAGGACTTGTCTACCGACGACGCCCACTCGACATGGCGCTTTCGATCTCGGCTACGGTTTTGGGCGTCGCGGCACTCAGAACCTCACAACCGGTTTTGGTCACCAGCACGTCGTCCTCGATGCGGATGCCGATATTTTCCAGCCGCCGGGGCACCCCCTCGCCCGGCCGTATGTACAGGCCCGGCTCCACCGTCAGGACCATACCCGGCTGCAAGGCGCGCCATGCGCCATCGACCTTGTATTCGCCAGCATCGTGGACATCCAGACCCAGCCAATGGCCGGTACGGTGCAGGTAAAAACGGCGATAGGCGCCGGACTCGATCAGACCGTCCAGCCGCCCCTTGAGCAGCTTCAAATCCTTCATACCCTGGGCCAGCACCCGCACAGCGGCCTCGTGGGCGGCATTCCAGGCGTTACCCGGCTTGACCTCGGCGATGGCCGCCGCCTGGGCCGCCAGGACGATTTCGTAGGTATCCTTCTGGGCCGGGCTGAAGCGACCGTTGACCGGGAAGGTGCGGGTAATGTCGGCCGCATAGCCGGCGTACTCGGCCCCGGCGTCGATCAGCAGCAGGTCGCCGTCCTTGAGCGGCCGGTTGTTGAAGACGTAATGCAAGATGCAGGCATTGGCGCCCCCCGCCACGATAGAGGTGTAGGCCGGCGCCTCGGCGCCGCCGCGCCGGAAGGCGTAGAGCAGCTCCGCCTCGATCTCGTGTTCATTCACGCCGGGTCGGCAGGCGCGCATGGCGCGGCGATGGGCGTCGGCGGAAATCGCCGCAGCGCGGCGCAGCATGGCCAGTTCGTGGTCGTCCTTGAACAGGCGGAATTCGTCCAGCCGGCGGCGCGCATCGGTCAGGGCGGCGGGCGCCTGCACTCCGGTCCGCGCCTTGTCGCGCGCGGCGTTGAGCCAGCCCATAACCCGGTTGTCCCAGGCCGTATCGTGGCCGACCAGGTAGGACAGCACAGGCTGATTTTCCAGCAATAGGGGCAGGCGCTTGTCCAGTTGTTCGATTGGCCAGGCGACGTCGAAGCCGAAGGCCGTTTTGGCCTCTTTCGGCCCCCAGCGGAAACCGTCCCATACCTCTTTATCGATATTCTTTTCCCGACAGAACAGGTATTGGCGCGGCCGCTTGCCGGCCACCAGCACGACCACGGCCTCCGGCTCGGCAAAACCGGTCAGCCACCAGAAATAGCTGTCGGGCCGGAATGGATAGTAGGCGTCGCGGTTACGCACCGCTTCCGGGGCAGTGGCGATGACCATGACGCCCTCCCCCATCGCCTGCATGACTCGGCGGCGACGTTGACGATACAGTTCACGATCAGGCGGTGACAGGTCCATTTAATTCCTCGTCGAGTGTCTTGAGACGGGCCGGGGTGCCGACATCCTCCCAGCGGCCGCTGAAATATTCGCCGCTGACCTTGCCGGCATTCATGGCGGCGATCAAGAGCGGCGCCAATTGGGCCTTGTCACCGGGCACGATGCCAGCGAACAGTTCGGGCCGGTAGCAGGCGATGCCGGAAAACGTGTGGCAACCGATGGCGTGGGTCGGCGGCAGTTTGACCTGCCCGGCGTCCAGGGTGAAGTCACCTTGCTGATGATGAGGTGGATTATCGACCAGCACCAGATGGGCAACCCGAGCCGGATTCACGACCATATCGACCAACACCGGTTGCAGCCGGCCGTAATCATAATCCGTGTAGACGTCGCCATTGGTGACCAGAAACGGCCGCTCGCCCAGCAGGCGCAGCGCCTTGGCGATGCCGCCGGCGGTCTCCAGCGGCGCGCCTTCGGCCGACCAGGCGATATGGACGCCATAAGCACCACCATCGCCCAATGCCGCTTCGATCTGGCCGCCGAGGTGGGCGTGGTTGATGACCAGATCGCTGAACCCGGCCGCCTTCAGGCGCTCGATCTGCCAGACGATCAGGGGCTTTCCGCCCGCCGTGAGCAGCGGCTTGGGCGTGCGCTCGGTAAGCGGGCGCATGCGCTCACCCAGGCCAGCGGCCAGGATCATGGCCTTCGGCCAGTGAGTGGGCAACATCAGAAGGTATAACCTACGTCGGCCTGCTGACCTGTCAGTTCGTCAAGCAGGCGCATGAAGGGGCGCAAGGCGTTGTAACGCTCGCAGGCCCGGCGCAGGTAATCCATAACCAGCGGCATGTCCTTGAGATAGCCGGACTTGCCGTCGCGGTGATACAGCCGGGCGAAGATGCCCAGCACCTTGATATGGCGCTGTATGCCCATCCATTCGAAATCGCGGTAGAAATCGCCGAAGTCGGCGACCACCGGCAGACCGGCCTGGCGTGCGACTTGCCAATATCGCACCAACCAGTCCAGCACCCGATCCTCGTCCCAGCGGATGTAGGCGTCCTTGTAGATGGACGCCAGGTCATAGGTGATGGGGCCATAAACCGCATCCTGAAAATCCAGCACACCAGGGTTGTCGGCCTCGGTCACCATCAGGTTGCGGGAGTGCCAGTCGCGGTGGACGTAGACCCTGGGCTGGGCCAGATTGTTGGCGAGAATGGCGGCGAAGGTCTGATCCATGACCTGGCGCTGCGCGGCGCTCAGTTCGAGCTTCAAGTGTCGGGTCAGATACCAGTCCGGGAACAACATTATTTCGCGACGCAGCAACGCCTCGTCGTAATCTGGCAGCACACCTGGCCGGCTGGCGATCTGTATCTTGACCAACTGGGCGTTGGCATCGCCATAGAGCCGGTCGGCAGTCTGGTCGTTGAGGACCGATAGATAGGTCGTGTTGCCAAAATCGGTCAGCAGCAGAAAGCCCTCGTCGAGGTTCTCGGCGAGAATTTCCGGGGTGTTGGCGCCGGCGGTGCGAAACAGCCGGGCGATGTGGATAAACGGCTGGCAATCCTCATGGGCCGGCGGCGCATCCATGACGATGTAACTGGCGGTCGCGGTCCTAGCCCGATAATAACGACGGAAACTGGCGTCAGCGGACGCCACGTCCAGACCGACCATGGGCACTGGTAAAACACCTTCTGTCCACTGCCGCAGACGGCTCAAACGGTCAGGGGTTTCCGATGGTTCCAAGTTATAATCCGGCTACAAACAACGCTAGTCATTCTATCACCCACCCATGGCCCCGCACCGCCTCCTGCCACTGACAGTCGCACTGACCGTCGCCTGTGTCTGCTGGGCGGAGGACGCGCCGCTCGCCAACCAACCGCCGCCGCAAGCGATGACCAATCACGGAAAGGTCCAAACGCAGCGCGGTCCGGTCTCGTTCGAGGCGGACCAGGTCCATGGCCAGGACCAGGACTACATCCTGGCCGAGGGCGCGGTCATCGCCCATACCCAGAACGAGACCATAGAGGCCGATTGGCTGCGCTACGAGCCCAAATCGGATGCAATGGACGCCAAAGGCAACGTTCGACTTCAACACGGCAAGAACCAGCTCGACAGCGAACGGATGTCGCTCAAGATCGACTCCCGTCTAGGTGAGGCCACACCAGCACATTTTTCCCTGGTCAGCGACAAGGGCCAAACCGGCCGCGCCGATGCCGACAAGTTATTCTTCGAAGGCCCGAACCAATACCGGCTGGAGCCGGCCAGCTTCACTACCTGCCCAGCGAACAACGACGGCTGGTATCTGCGCACCAGCAGCCTCAAACTGGATTACGACCGTAGCATCGGCAGCGCGCGCAATGTCCGGGTGGAATATCTGGGCGTACCGATCCTGTATGCGCCGGCGCTTGATTTCGCCCTGGACGAAAACCGCAAGTCCGGCTTTCTGTCGCCTTCATTCGGCGTTTCGGACAATCGCGGCCTGGAGGTTATCGCCCCCTGGTACTGGAACATTGCACCCAATCGGGACGCCACCTTCACGCCCAGGATCATGACCAAACGCGGCGCGCAACTGGGCGCCGAATACCGCTATCTGGCGCCAAGTTATCAGGGCGTGCTGGTAGTGGAGGCGCTGCCCTACGATAGTCAAACCGGCGCCGGGCGTTACCGTGAGTTCGTCGATCACAAGCAGCAGTTCAACTCCAGGCTATCCGGCGCGCTGCACCTCGAAGACGTCTCCGATGACGCCTATTTCACCGACCTATCCAGCCTGGTCAGCCAAACCGCCCTGCAGAACCTGCCCCGCGAGGCGACGCTGAATTACAACGGCGACTGGTGGAGCGTACTGGGTCGGGTGCAGAACTATCAAACCTTGCAGGACCCGGCCGCGCCAGTCGACCTGCCATATCGTCGAGCGCCGCAAATCCTGGCCAACGCCAACCGCAACGACCTGTTCGGCGGCCGCGTCCACTTCAGCTTTTCTGGGGAGATGGTGCGCTTCGACCACAATCTGGCCAGCAAGGCGGCCGGGGGCCGGTTCAACGCGTATCCCAGCATCGACATGAACCTGGAGCAAACCTACGGCTATATCCGGCCCAAGTTAGGCTGGCAGTTGACCCGTTATGTCCTGGATCGAAACCCCGACTACCCCGGCGTTCTGTCGGCCTCGCGCAGTCTGCCGATTTTCTCCCTGGATAGCGGGGCCTATCTGGACCGCAACATGAGCTGGCGCGGGGAGCGTTATTTACAGACCCTGGAACCGCGCCTTTACTACGTTCGGATCCCCTACCGCGACCAAACGGCCCTGCCGGTATTCGACAGCGGCATGGGCGACCCGCTTCAGCCTCAGCTCTACACCGATAACCAGTTCATCGGCATAGACCGCATCAACGACGCCAATCAGGTCACACTCGGCGTCACCAGCCGCTTTCTGGAGGCCGATACCGGTCTGGAACGGCTACAGGTAACGCTAGGACAACGCTATTATTTCAACGACCAACGAGTCGTCATGCCCGGCTTCAGCGCCCGGGGCGCCAATGTTACCAATCTACTGGGCCAGATTTCCGGCCAACTGACCGACCGCTGGCGCATCGACTCCGGCTTGCAGTACAACTCAAGCGCCGGCCAGTTGGCGCAGGCCAGCATCGGCAGCACTTATCACGCCGGTCCCGGCAAGCTGCTCAACGCCGACCTGCGCTACACCAATCCGCTCTATGGAACCGAACTCAAGCAGGTCGATCTATCCTGGCAATGGCCGATACAGGCCAAATGGTACAGTCTTGGTCGAATCAACTATTCCTTCTATGATCGCCGTCTGGTGGAAGGGTTGGCGGGTCTTGAATACAACGCCGGCTGCTGGTCCGCGCGCGCCGTGATACAAAAACTGGTCACCACCGCGCAAACGTCCAGCACGACCTTTTTCCTGCAATTGGAATTGCAGGGTCTAACCCGTCTGGGCCCCAACCCCCTGGACATCCTGAAAAACAGCATCCCTGGATACACTAAGAGCGATGAACTTGAACGACACTAATATACTCAAGCGGCTGACCGGAAATTGGGTCGCGCTGCCGATATACCTCCTGGCCGCCATGTTTGCGCCGCTGCCCGTCCAGTCGGCGCCGGTGCTTTTAAATCGCATCGTCGCCGTGGTCAATAACGCCGTTATCACCCAAAGCGAACTGGATCGGCAGATGGAACAAACCCTCCATCAGATGGCCTTGCGCAATACCCCGCCGCCGGCCAAGGATGTTTTAGCAAAGCGCCTGTTGGAACGCATGATTACGGAAAAAACGTTGCTCCAGATGGCCGACGAAACCAACATCCGCGTCGACGGCGACAGCGTGGATCGCGCCGTCGCCCGTGTCGCCGCCCAAAACAACCTGGAACCGCCGGCCTTCCGAATCGCGCTGGAAAAAGAAGGCATCGATTTCGAGGCCTACCGGCAGCAGATTCGCCAGCAACTGATCATCGCCCGGCTGCGCGAACGCGAAGTCGATAACCACATCGTGGTAACCGACGCCGAGGTCGATAATTTCCTGGCCAATCAGAAGCAGGACCCCAGCCGCCAAGCCGAATACAACCTGGGCCATCTACTATTCCTGGCGCCCGATGGCGCCAGCCCTGAAACCTTGCAAAAGCTAAAGGCCAAGGCTGAAAAGGCTCAAGCAGAGCTCAAGAATGGCGCCGACTTCGCACAGGTTTCAGCCAGTTATTCGGATGCCCAGAATGCCCTACAGGGCGGTACCATGGGCTGGCGCGGCGAGGCTAAATTGCCCAGCCTGTTCGTCGACGCGGTCAAAGGCATCAAGATCGGCGAGGTCACCCCGACCCTGCGCAGCCCGAACGGCTATCACATCCTCAAACTGATCGACCGACACGATATCGATGGCAAGCAAATCGTTCGCCAGAGCCACGCCCGGCACATCCTGATCAAGACCAATGAGGTCATTAGCGACCAGGATGCCTATAGCCGCCTCATGGAACTGCGCGACCGGCTGGTCAACGGCGACGCCGACTTCGCCAAACTGGCCAAGCAATATTCCAACGATACGTCCGCCGCCCAAGGCGGTGACCTGGGCTGGCTGAATCCAGGCGACACCGTGCCGGAGTTCGAACGGGCCATGGACGCCGCCCAAGCGGGTGAAATCACCAAGCCAGTCAAGACCCCATTCGGCCTGCACCTCATCCAGGTACTCGAACGCCGCGACCAGGATGTCGGCCCGGAACGGCAACGGCAACTCGCCCGCCAGGCGATCCGCGAACGCAAGAGCGAAGAGGCCTTCGATGATTGGGTGCGGCAGGCGCGCGACCGCGCCTATGTCGAATATAGACTGGAAGAATGAGGTGAGAAAAGTGAGACATGAGGGGGGAAAACCGCCCCTCGTGCTGACTGCCGGCGAGCCGGCCGGCATCGGTCCCGACCTCGCCATCCTGCTGGCTCAGTCGCCGCCGCCCTGCCCGCTGGTCATCCTGGCCGACCGTGACCTGCTGGCCAGCCGCGCCCGGCAACTCGGCCTGCCGTTCGCGGTTCCCGACTACGTCAGCGGTGGCGCCTCGCCGTTAAGCCAATGCCACTTGCCGCTGGCCGCGCCGGTTACGGCCGGACGGCTCGACATCGGCAATGCCGGCTATGTATTGGCCTGCCTGCGTCGGGCCGTCGCCGGGTGCCAGTCAGGCGAGTTCGCCGGTCTGGTCACCGGCCCGGTACACAAAGGCATCATCAACGACGCCGGCATTACCTTCACCGGCCACACCGAGTTCCTCGCCGAGCTGACCGGCACGCCGCGCGTGGTCATGATGCTGGCCGGCGACCAGGCCAACGGCCGGCCGCTGCGCGTTGCCCTGGCCACCACCCACCTGCCGTTGCGGGAGGTCGCCAACGCCATGACCCCGGCGGTCCTGACTGAGACCCTGCGCATCCTGCACGCCGCCCTGCGCCGCGACTTCGGCGCTGCAAGGCCGCGCCTCCTGGTCGCCGGCCTCAACCCTCACGCCGGCGAAGGCGGCCACCTGGGCAGGGAGGAGATCGAGCTGATCGAGCCGGTATTGGCCAGGCTGCGCGCCGAAGGCATGGACCTGATCGGCCCCCTGCCGGCCGATACCCTGTTCCAGCCCAAATATCTCGATCAGGCTGACGCCGTGCTGACCATGTACCACGACCAGGGCCTGCCGGTGCTCAAATACGCCTGCTTCGGCCACGGCATCAATGTCACCCTGGGCCTGCCGATCATCCGCACCTCGGTCGATCATGGCACCGCGCTTGACCTGGCCGGCACCGGACAGATACGCGACGGCAGTCTGCGCGCGGCCATCGACCTGGCCTGGAAGATGGCCATGAACAGGGTAAAGCGTGACGCAAATTCGTGACCATAAGGACATGACCCAACGACGTGACGACGCGCTGGTTTTCGTCATGCCGTGCTCGTCACACCTTTCCCGCACTGGCCGATGACCGCCTATCGCCACAAGAAATCCCTTGGCCAGCATTTCCTGCACGACCCCGGCTATCTCGCCCGCATCGTCACCGCCATCCGCCCGGCGGCCGATGACCTGATGGTCGAGATCGGCCCCGGCCAGGGCGCGCTCACCCGGCCGCTGCTAGAAAAGCTCGACCACCTGCATGTGGTCGAGATCGACCGCGATCTGGTCGCCCACCTCAGCCAGGCATTCCCGCCCGAGCGTCTGACCATACACACGGCCGACGCCCTCAAATTCGACTTCGCCAGCCTGGGCACGCCGCTTCGGGTGGTCGGCAACCTGCCCTACAACATCTCCTCGCCCCTGCTCTTTCACCTCGCCGACTATGCCGGCAAGATCAAGGACCTGCACTTCATGCTGCAAAAGGAGGTGGTTAACCGCATGGCCGCCGCCCCGGACACCCCGGACTACGGCCGCCTGTCGGTCATGCTCCAGGCGCGTTTTCAGGTCATGAAGCTGTTCAACGTCCCGCCCGGCGCCTTCAACCCACCGCCCAAGGTCGATTCCGCCGTGGTCCGGCTGGTGCCGCTGTCGGTCGAGGCGATCCCCTACCGCGACGCCGAACGCTTCGCCGAGATCGTCGCCCGCGCCTTCGGCCAGCGCCGCAAAACGCTACGCAACACCTTGAAGGGATTGGTTGAACCGGAGGCCTTTGCGGCGCTCAGCATCGACCCGCAACGCCGCGGCGAGACCCTCAGCGTCGAGGAATTCAGCCGTCTAGCGAATCGCTAAGACTCAGAATTCCAGATAGCGGTGGCCGTTTTCCCGCAGCCGGGCGCGGGCCGAGGCATAACCTGGACACAGACGTTCCACCTCGCGCCAGAAGGCGGCGGAGTGGTCACGGCGGCGGAAGTGCGCCAACTCGTGACAGATGACATAATCGATCTCCGCCGGGCTGGCTTTGACCAGCCGCCAGCTCAGGCCAACCTCGCCCTTGGGCGACAGGCTGCCCCAGCGGGTACGGGCATTGGACACCCGCCAAGGCGGCTCGATGCGCCCCTGCCCGCGGCAGAGGGCGGCAAGGCGCGAGCCCAGAAGCTCAAGGGCCTGACGGCGATACCAGGCCATCACCGCCAGCGCCGGCTCGGCCGTGCAATTCAGGCAATCGCCCTCTCGATCTAGCACCTGCCCTGCGCTGCCTTCATGAATTTCAAGACGCAACACACCGCCCAGATAGGGCAGCTCCACGCCGGACTGCCAGGTATGGGCGACCGCCCGCCGCGCCAACTGCTCGGTCAGCCACCCGGCATGGCGCAGTAGAAAGGCCTCGATGTGGCCGTGGGACAAGGCCAGCGGCGCGTTGACCTGTACCCCGCCGCTGTCGGTCACCCGCAGCGCCAAGGTACGACGGGCAGAACTACGCTTGAGCAGGTAGCCGACCGAGCGGCCAGCCAGCTCGATGACGGCCTCGCCGGCCTCGCGGCGGATGGCGCGGCGCCTCACAGTCTGGCCATCTCGGCCTCGATCCAGGCCTCGACCTCGGCGTTGATGGCAGCGGCCTTCTTGCCGGCCGTGGCGATGGCCGGGCCAATGACCACGGTGATCTCGCCGGGGCGCTTCAGAAAGGCGCCCTTGGGCCACAGGCGGCCAGCGTTGTGGGCCACCGGAATGACCGGCGCCCCGGTCTTGGCCGCCAGCCAGGCGCCGCCAATGTTGTATTTGCCGGTTTCGCCGGGTTTGACCCGGGTACCCTCCGGATAGACCAGCACCCAGAAACCCTTGGCCAGACGCGCCTCGCCCTGAACTTCAAGCTCCTTGAGCGCCTTGCGGCCGGCCGCCCGGTCGATGGCGATCGGGCTGATCATGGCCAGACCCCAGCCGAAGAACGGGATCCGTAGCAGTTCCTTCTTCAAGACAAAGGCCAGCGGCGGAAAGATCAACTGGAAGGCGATGGTCTCCCAGGCCGACTGGTGCTTGGCCATGACGATGGCCGGGCCGCCGGACGGCAGATTTTCCAGGCCGATGACCCGATGGTCGATGCCCAGAATGTATCGAGCCATAACGATCACCACACGGGCCCATATACCGATAAAGCGATAGCGAGGCAGCGGCGGCAAGGGTACAGCGACAACGGCCAGCGCGACGAATAGCACGGTAAACACCGATTGCAGGAGCAAAAACAGCAGGCAACGCAGGAAGATCACGCCGGGTCGCTGAGGGTTAAAGCGCTGACCGCCTCGGCCAGGTCGGCATAGACCGGCGTCCCTTCAGGCACGCCGCCGCCAGCCAGGGTCCGGGTGCCCTTGCCGGTGCGTACCAGGATCGGCCGGGCGCCGACCTCGGCTGCGGCTTGCAGATCGCGCAACGCATCGCCAATGGCCGGCACGCCGGCCAGGTTGGTGCGGTAGCGCTTGGCGATGTCGTGGAACAACCCGGCCCGCGGCTTGCGGCATTCGCAGCCGGCATCGGCAGGGTGCGGGCACAGAAAGATGGCATCAATGCGGCCGCCGGCCTGGCCGACCAGTTTATGCATCTTGGCGTGAATCAGGTTCAGCGTCGCCATGCAAAACAGACCACGACCAAGACCGGACTGATTGCTCGCCACCACCACCCGATAACCTGCCTGATTGAGCCGGGCAATGGCCTCCACGCTGCCGGCGATGGGCCGCCATTCTTCCGGTGATTTGATGAACTGGTCGGAGTCGTGATTGATGACCCCGTCGCGGTCGAGGATGACAAGTTTCATGGCGGCGCCTAGTCTGGATGGCTAATTGTGCACGTGGAGGGCGAACCGACGCAATACTCGGCCTGTTAGCCCCAAGCAGTAATGTTCGCTTTCTCCCAAATAGCGGGGTAGGTCGGGATTCATCCCGACAACGCTGGTCCCATGGGTGGCAGGCGGCCATGGGCCGCCCTATCGGTTCCGCGCCGGCGCCCGTTGCCTAGGTCGGGCTGCGCCCACTGGGCGGCAGCGGGCTAGCCCGCGATAGGCCAGCGTTTTTAGGTTCAATTCACCGCCTCGACCCGGTTCCGGCCCTTGAATTTGGCGCTTGCCATGGCGGTATCCGCTCGCATCAGTGCCACCCTGGCAGGTTCGCCGGATTGGCGTTGCACCACGCCGATGCTGACCGTGAAATGGACATCCACCTCGTCCATGGCCACTGGCGTTCTCTGGCATTCGGCCCGTATCTGCTCGGCCAATTTGGCGCCGCCAGCCAGGTCCAGGCCGGGCAACAGAACCACGAACTCCTCGCCGCCCAGGCGGGCCAGGCAATACGGCTCGCGCAAAAGCGAGTTACAGACCTGCACCAATATCTTGAGCACCTGGTCGCTACGGATATGGCCATAGGTGACATTGATCTGCTTGAAATAATCCACGTCGATGAACAACACGGCGAGCGGTTTCAAGTCCACGTCAGCCTGGCGCAAGATCATCTCGGCACGGACAAAGAAGGCCCCGCGATCGAGCGCGCCGGTCACATCGTCGGTCTCGGCGCGTTGTCGCAAAACCTCTTCCAGCCGGGCGCGCTCGACCATCTCGGCCTGTAGTTTCAGATTGGCCATTTCGACAATGGCGCGATCGCGATATTCCTCGCGCATCAGCCAACTCAGCCGATAGTTGGCCATGGCGCCCATTATGTTGGTCACTATCAGCAGGGTTGATAACCTGAGCAGTTCATCGCCTGGTAGACCAAAATGGATCGCTGCCAGCAGCAAGAAAATCAACGAACCGGTCAGACAAATCGACAAGATGGCGAGAAACCGGTTGGGGATGAAGACATAACCGCCCAGCAACATAATCATCATGCTCATGCCGTGCCAGCCAACCGAGTACGGACGCAGAAAGGTAATGGCGATAAACCCGGCCATGGCAAAGACCGCCACCAGACCGGGAATGACGCCATTGACCAACTGACGCCAATATTTAGGTAGCAGAAATGCCGTAATCAAGCCAGCCGCACAAATCGACGCACGCGTCGCCAAGACCACGGAATAATTCTCGCAGACTCCCATGGCCAGGTAATCGGTGGAGGCGAAGACCAGGTAGAACACCGCCGCCAGTAAGATCGCCAGACGGGTATCCCTGATCCGGCGAGCACGGATGTCCTCCCGGAACCCCCGCTCGGTCTCAGGATAAAAGAATTCGGCGGTCAGCCGGTTGATCCGGAGGACTTCAGCGGCCTCGCCCACGCCAGCCCCGTTTTATCGTCAAGCCGTCAACTCCGAGATGTCCGCCACGCTGTTCATGACGCGCGCGAATGCGCCCAGCAAGGCCAGACGGTTAGCCCGGATCAACGGCTCGTCGGCCATCACCATGACCTCGTCGAAGAAGCGGTCGACGGCGGCGCGCAGGCCGGCCAGCCGGGTCAGCGCGCCGGTATAGTCGAGGTTGACCAGGGCGGCATCGACCCCAGGCATCACCGCGACCAGGGACTGATGCAAATCGGCCTCGGCGCCGGTCTGGAGCAGGGCGACATCGACCGTCTCGCCAACCACATCGGCCTTCTTCAGTATGTTGCGGATGCGTTTGTTGGCGGCGGCCAGAGCGGCAGCCTCCGGCAGCTTGCGGAACTCGGCCACCGCCGCCAGGCGCGCCGGCACCCGGTCGATGCGGGTCGGCGCCTGCACCACCACCGATTCCACCTCGTCCTGCATGGCACCACGTTCCTTCAGGTAGACCCGCAACCGTTCCTGCATGAACTGGAAGACATCGACCGCCGTGCTGGCGGCGATTTGCTCCGGGTCGAACTGGGCCTGGGCCCGCGTGAGCAATTGCATCAGGTCGAGCGGCAGATAGCGTTCCATCAACATCCTGAGCGCGCCCAGCGCGGCGCGGCGCAAGGCGAACGGGTCTTTGTCGCCGGTCGGGATGGCGCCGATGCCGAACATGCCGACCAGGGCATCCAGCCGCTCGGCCAACGCAACGGCCAGGGCGATATTGCCTTCGGGCAGGGTGTCGCCGGCAAACTTTGGCTGGTAGTGCGACTCGATGGCCTTGGCCACTTGGGCGTCCTCGCCATCGTGCAGGGCGTAGTACTTGCCCATGATGCCTTGCAGTTCCGGAAACTCGCCGACCATGTCGGTGGAGAGGTCGGCCTTGGCCAGCTCGGCGGCGCGCGTTGCCAGTGTTTCATCGGCGCCCAGCTCGCGGGCAATGGCGCCGGCCAGCTTCATCAGGCGGCGGACACGGGCGCCCTGGCTGCCCAGTTTGTTGTGGTAGACCACCCGGTCGAGCGCCTCGACCCGCGACGCCAGGGCCCGCTTGCGGTCCTGATCGAAGAAGAACTTGGCATCGGCCAGACGCGGCCGCACCACCCGCTCGTTGCCGCTGATGACCAGAGAAGGATCGGCTGGACGAATGTTGGAGACGATCAGGAACTGGTTGGTCAGATGGTCTTCAGCATCGAGCAGCGGGAAATACTTCTGGTTCGCCTTCATGGTCAGGATCAAACACTCCTGCGGCACCGCCAGGAACTCCGGCTCGAACTGGCAGAGCAGGACATTGGGCCGCTCGACCAAGGCCGTGACCTCATCGAGCAGGGCCGCATCCTCGATCGGATGGACATCACCGCCGACCTTGGCCGCCGCCGCTTCAAGCTGGCGGGCGATCTCGGCACGGCGCTTCTCGAAGCTCGGAATGACCGCGCCCTCGGTCTCCATCTGGGCCTCGTAGCGGTCGGCATCCTTGATCTCTATCGTCGGATTGGCGGCCTCGAAGCGATGGCCTTGAGTCACGCGGCCGGCGTTCAGGCCGAGCACCGACACCGGCACCACCTCGCTGCCATGCAGCGCAACCAGCCCGTGAGCGGGTCGAACGAAGTTCACCGAAGTCCAGCCGTCGGCCAGTTGGTAGGTCATCACCTTGGGGATGGGCAGCCGGGCCAGGGCCTCAATCAGGGCCTTTTGCAGACCGCCTGCTAAGGTCGCACCCTGGACCAGGGAGTCATAAAACAACGTCTCGCCCTTGCCGTCCGGGGCGCACTTGAGTTGTCCGACCACACTGGCATCGAGCCCGAGTGCGGCCAGTTTTTTCAGTAGCGCCGGCGTGGCCTGGCCGTCGGCGGTCAGACCGACGCCGACCGGCATCAGCTTCTGCGATACCGCCTTGTCGGCGGCCTGGGCAGCCACCTGAGTGATGTGGGCAGCCAAACGGCGCGGCGAGGCGTAGGGGGTGACCGTGGCATCGACGGCAGCCAGCCCCTGGGCCTTGAGCGATTCAAACAGGGTAGATGCAAACGCCTCACCCAGCCGCTTCAACGCCTTGGGCGGCAGTTCCTCGACGAATAGTTCGACCAGCAGGTTCTTTGTCGTCATGGTCATGCCGCCTTCTTCTCGATCTGGGCCAGCACTTCCTCGGCCCATGCCTTGGGCGCCATCGGAAAACCGAGCCGGGCGCGCGAATCCAGATAACTCTGCGCCACGGCACGGGCCAGATTACGGATACGACCGATGTAAGCGGCGCGTTCGGTCACCGAGATGGCGCCGCGTGCGTCGAGCAGATTGAAGGTGTGCGCCGCTTTCAGGATTTGTTCGTAGGCCGGCAGGGCCAATTGCGATTCCATAAGGTGTTTGGCCTGCCGTTCGTGGGCGTTAAAGGCGGTGAGCAGGAATTCGACGTCGCTATGCTCGAAGTTATAGGTCGATTGCTCGACCTCGTTCTGATGGAACACGTCGCCATATTTCACGCCTGGCGCATAGTCCAGATCGAACACGTTCTCGACCCCTTGCAGATACATGGCCAGGCGTTCCAGACCGTAGGTGATCTCGCCGGTGATCGGCTTCACCTCGATGCCGCCGACCTGCTGGAAATAAGTGAACTGGGTCACCTCCATGCCATTCAGCCAGACCTCCCAGCCCAGGCCCCAGGCGCCCAGGGTGGGGTTCTCCCAGTCGTCCTCGACGAAGCGGATGTCGTTCTGCTTGAGATCGAAGCCAAGCGCTTCGAGCGAGCCCAGGTACAGCTCCAGGATGTTTTCCGGAGCGGGTTTCAAGACCACCTGGAACTGATAGTAATGTTGCAGCCGGTTGGGGTTCTCGCCATAGCGACCATCCTTGGGCCGGCGCGAAGGCTGCACATAAGCGGCCCGCCATGGCTCAGGGCCGAGGGCGCGCAGAAAGGTGGCGGTGTGGCTGGTGCCGGCCCCGACCTCCAGGTCATAGGGTTGCAGTATGGCGCAGCCTTTATCCCCCCAGAACCGTTGGAGGGTCATGATGATGTCTTGAAATGCGGGCATGGCGACCTTTCTTCAGAGAGGCCAGCATTTTACCGTTCACGCGGCCCTTCTTGCACTGTGATCGGTTAATTCGATTGCCAGCAGGCCCAATGCAAGCCGCCCGAATCACCCCATGACAGTCAGGGTCGAGTCTTTATCCGGCCCGGGATAGAATGCGCCACCTTGCACGGATTCAGCCGCCATGAAGAACACCATACTCGATATTTTCCACCGCCGTTATGCCTGCCATGCCTTCCTGCCCGATCGGGTCATCGCCCGCACCGACCTGGACATCGTTCTGGAGGCCGGCCGGTTATCGCCATCCTCGTTCGGGCTGGAGCAGTGGAAATTCGTGGCGGTCAGCAAGACCACAGAAAAGATGGCATTGCAGGCCGCCTGCTTCAACCAACCACAGGTCGGCAGCGCCAGCGTCGTGGTGGTGATTCTGGCTAAGACGGCCGAGCTGAACCCGGATTCTGAATACATCGCGAGACTCATGGCCCGTGAATATCCGGGCCGCGCCCTGGCCCCGGCCCTGGCCAACTACCGCGCCTTTCACGCCGCCACCGACGTCAAGGCCTGGAGTATCGCCCAGTGTCACATTGCCGCCGCCAACATGATGACCGCTGCCGCCACACTGGGGCTGGATACCTGCGCCATCGGCGGTTTTGACCCGGCGGCGATAAAAACGCTATTAGGCATCAACAGCGACCGTTATGAGATCGCCCTGATTCTACCGATTGGCTATTGCGCCGACCTGGCGCCGGAGAAACAGAGACTGCCGCTATCGGAACTGGTCGAGTACCGTTGACCGTAACGTCGTTCCCGCGAACGCGGGGATATAGGAGCCCGCCTGCGCGGGCATGACGAATCCTACTAATCGAACACCACGGTCTTGTTGCCGTAGACCAATATCCGGTTGTCGATGTGCCACTTCACGGCGCGTGACAGCACCACTTTTTCCAGGTCGGCCCCTTTCCGTATCAAGTTTTCCTGGTCGTCACGGTGGCTGATACGGATCACGTCCTGCTCGATGATCGGACCGTCGTCGAGTACCTCGGTAACGTAATGACTGGTCGCGCCGATCAGCTTCACGCCTCGCTCGAAGGCCCGCTGATAGGGCTTGGCGCCGTGGAACGCGGGCAGGAAGGAATGGTGGATGTTAATCACCCGGTTGTCCCACTGCCGGATGAATTCCGGCGACAGCACCTGCATGTAACGCGCCAGAACAATGAAATCGATGCGATGGTCCGCCAGCAGGGCCAATTGCTGTTGTTCCGCCTCCGCCTTGTTGTCCTTGGTCACACTGAGGTTCACGAAGGGAATCTTGTAGGCCTCGGCCAACCAGAGGTTATCCGGGTGGTTGCTGACGATCAGCGGGATGTCGCAAAACAACTCGCCAGCATGATGGCGGTAAAGCAGATCGGCCAGACAGTGGTCAAACTTGGACACAAAAATCGCCAGGCGCGGCTTGACGCTAGACAGGGCAAGCCGCCAGGTCATCAGGAACTGATCGGCGATGGGCGCGAAGGCCTCGTCGAACTTGTCCAGGTCAAGTTCGAAACCATCCAGGTCCCATTCCACCCGCATCAGGAATAGCCCAGCCACTTTATCCTGATGCTGATCGGCGTGCAGTATGTTGGCATTGTGGCCATAGAGAAAATCGGCGATGGCGGCAACCAGCCCCTTGCGGTCGGGGCAGGACACCAGCAGACAAGCGGTATTGCGCATTTTTTATCAAATCGGCGGGATCGAATGGCTGCATTTTACGTCATCGGGCCACGCCCCCGGACCGTACCCTCACATTTTCACTGGCCGCCAAAGGCTGTGCATTGCCCAAGGCCGATGTCAGTGCTACCTTGGTAACACTCAACTTAAAAGGAGCATCGAAATATCTACCACCACAATAAAACTACCGGATGCACTCAAATCCCGTATCGCCAACGCCGCCGCAGCCGCCGGAAAGACTCCCCATGCCTTCATGCTCGAATCGCTGCAAGCGCAAATCGAGCTGGTGGAAAGGCGCCGCCAATTTGTTGACCAGGCACTTCTGGCCAGAGAAGAGGTCGCCCAATACGGACTGATCTATGATGCTGATGAAGTATTCAGCTACATCCAGGCCCGGTTAGCCGGAAAACAGATCAAACGCCCCTCGCCCACCCAGTTGTAAACCGCATGACGCGACTGGTTATAGCACCGCGCGCGCTGCTGGATATGGAGCGGCTGACAGATTTTCTTCAAGACGACGATGCCGACACTGCACGGGAAACCATACCCACCCTGCTACGCGGCTTATCGATCCTCAAAGAACACCCACTTATCGGGCGCAAGGCGGAAGCGGGTTTACGTGAACTGGTCATTGCGCGTGGCAGGGCCGGCTACTTGGCGCTCTACGATTTCGACGTAGCGAACGACACTGCAATCGTTCAGACAATTCGACATCAGCGGGAAGGCGGGTATGCACAAGAATAGGTATAGTCAGCACATGCAACACGCCCTTTATAACCGTCACTAATAACGCAAAGAAAGTGAGATCGCAAAATGAAAATTCAGACACTGATCGGGATCATCCTGCTGACAACGTTGCTCGGTTGCAGCAAGCTGACCGTCCAGAACTACAGCAAGATTACCGTTGGCATGCCCTACGACGAGGTCGTCAAGCTGATCGGCGCCCCAGACAAATGCGATGACCTGATGGGCTTGAGAAGTTGCAACTGGGGCGATGACAAACAGTCAGTGGCAGTCAGTTTTGCCGGCGACAAGGCGCTGCTGTTTTCTTCGAAGAACTTGAAGTAGAGCGGGAGCAGAACGGCGGTCAGGAATTCAGGCACGAGTCTGGCGGAGAGGGCGGGATTCGAACCCGCGTTAGGATATTATCCTAAACACGCTTTCCAGGCGTGCGACTTAAACCGCTCATCCACCTCTCCGGAAGGGGCGCAAGAATACCTGCTAACCAGCGTTCGGGCAAGGGCGATGGGTGGGCTAGAATGCCTGCCGCAGATTCTCGATTTTCCATCCGCCCCACTAACTTCACCTTCATGAACCCAAAAATCATCCTGCGCGGGCTGGCTGTTCTGCTTTCCATGGCGGCGCTAGGCTTTCTGATTAACCAGACTCATCTGGGCGACCTGCTGAATCAGGGCTGGATCGACCGCGAGGTACGCGGCAAAGGGGTCTCTGGCGAGCTATTGTTTCTCGCCATCGGTATGCTATTCACGGCCATCGGCCTGCCACGACAGGTCATCGCCTTCATGGCTGGTTATGCCTTCGGGTTTCTGTATGGCACCTGGCTGGGTCTGATCGCCACCGAACTAGGCTGCGCTGCAACATTTTTCTATGCCCGGTTTACTGGCCGATCATTGGTGGCCAAACGTTTATCCGGCCGGGTCGCCAAGATTGATAATTTCGTGCGCGATTATCCGTTCACCATGACCTTGCTGATCCGCCTGCTGCCGGTCGGCAGCAATGTCGCAACCAGCTTGGCCGGCGGCGTTTCCAGTGTGCCGGCAGCCCCATTTCTGCTCGGCTCGGCGCTAGGATTTTTGCCGCAAACCGCAATTTTTGCCTTGGTCGGCAGCGGCGTGAATGTCGATCCTGCCTGGCGTATCGGGACGGCCATCGCGCTGTTTATTGGGTCCGGCGTTCTAGGTGTGTATCTGTTTCGTCGCCTGCGCCATGGCCGGCATTACGATGAGGCGTTGGAGCGGGAACTGGGTGAGACGGGCGCGGACCCCGATTTGCCGGTAAACTAGCGAATTCGATTTGTCAGCCCATGACCATGCCCGAGTCGGTCCGCGTTTCCATTCTCGCCCCCATCTACAACGAATACGACAACCTGCCCGACCTGGTGAATCGGGTTGAATCGGTGATGTCCGGGCAGCCAGACAGTTGGGAGCTGGTTTGTGTCGATGACGGCTCGCGCGATGGTTCCGACAAACTATTGGCCAAACTGGCGACCAGCCGCCCTTGGTTGCGGCCGTTTTTCCTGCGTCGCAACTATGGCCAGTCGACCGCCATGCAGGCTGGCTTCGATGCCGCGCGGGGTGAGATACTGGTGACTATCGACGGCGACATGCAGAACGATCCGGCCGATATTCCCCGCCTGTTAAAGATGCTCGACGAGCACCCGGAGATCGACATCATTTCCGGCTGGCGCAGACACCGACAGGACAAGGCGTTTTCCCGCAAGATACCTTCCATGATCGCCAACCGGCTGATCTCCAAGGTGACCGGCGTGCGTCTGCACGACTATGGCTGTTCGCTCAAACTCTATCGGCGCGAGGCGATCCGGTACGTCAAGATTTATGGCGAGTTGCACCGTTTCATCCCGGCCCTGGCGCATGAATACGGAGCCAAGGTAATGGAAGCGGAGGTCAACCACTTTCCACGCACCAAGGGCGTGTCGAAATACGGCATCGACCGCACCATCCGCGTCCTGCTCGACCTGATGTGGGTGAAGTTCATGCTGCGCTTCCTGCATCGCCCCATGCATGCCTTCGGCGGCGCCGGCGCGGCGATGTTTTTCCCCGGCTTTTTGATACTGCTCTACCTGGCCGGGCTCAAGCTGTTCGCCGGGGCCGACATCGGCGGCCGACCGCTGCTATTGATGGGCGTGATGCTGACCCTGATGGGCGCCAACTTCATCGGCATGGGCATCCTGGGTGAGATGCTCACCCGCATCTGGCATGAGCCGGGCGGCAAGGCACAATACTTGCTGCGAGAGCCACCCAGCCAATAAACATGAACACCCGGGCCTCTCTCTGGCCGGAATACTGGGACGAGTGGCTGATCCTGGCGGTCCTGGTCCTGTTCCCATTCGTTGCCCTCGGCGCCGCGCCGCTATTCGACCTGGACGAGGGCGCCTTCACCGCGTCGACCACCGAGATGTTCCTGCGCGGCGATTTCCTGTCCAGCCACCTGCTGGGCGAGCCGCGTTATGACAAACCTATCCTGATCTATTGGCTCCAGGCGGCGTCCGTCACCCTGTTCGGGCGCAGCGAGTTCGCCTGGCGGCTGCCATCGGCGCTGTCTTCCAGCTTGTGGATACTGGTCACCTATCTGTTTGTCACCCGGGTTAGCCACCGCCGGGTCGGTCTGACCGCCGCGCTCATTGTCGCCACCGCCGCCGGTCTGACCGTCATTACCCGCGCCGCCACCGCCGACGCCCTGCTCAACCTGTGGCTGGCCTCAGCCGGCTATGCCGCCTGGCTATGGTTGCAAAACGATGGCCGGCGTTGGCTTTATGTGGCCTGGCTGGCCATGGCCCTGGGCTTTCTAACCAAGGGCCCGATTGCCGTGGTCATCCCGGCTGGTGCCGTCTTACTCTGGTGTCTGAGCCAGCGAGATGGGCGTTTGTTCCTGCGCTTCGCCTTCGCCCCCGGCCCGCTGGCACTGTTTTTACTGGTCGCCGCGCCCTGGTTCATGATGCTGACCTGGCGCGAAGGCCCCGGTTTTCTGACCGGCTTTTTTCTCACCCACAACCTGGGACGCTTCGACACCGCCATGGAAGGCCATCGCGGCAATTTTTTCTATTACCTGCCGGTCGTTCTGCTGTCGCTGCTGCCGCATACCGGCCTGCTGCTCGCCGCCCTGACCCGCTTGCACGCGATCTGGCGCAACCCGTTGCTGCGCTATGGCCTGCTCTGGTTCTTGCTGACCCTCACCCTGTTTTCGTTTTCCGGCACCAAGCTGCCGCACTATGTCTATTACGGTTATGGCGGACTGGTGATCGTCCTAGCCGCCATGGTCGAGGCCCCGGTACGGCGCTGGTTGGTGCTTGGCCCCGCGCCGCTGACCTTCGCCCTGCTGCTCGCCCTGCCCTTCCTGGCGCAACGGGCGGTCGGTGGTCTCAAGGGCGATGACCAACTACTGCTCGCCAGCTTGCCGGATGCCTTCGGTCCGGCCTATTGGCTTTGCTGCGGCGGCGCCCTGGCGATCAGCCTGATCCTGCTCGGCACGCGGCATATCAGCCTGGCGGCGGCGTTGCGCTTCTCCGGCCTGTTGGCCGGTATCGCCATGACCGTGTTCCTGATTCCTGTTGTCAGCCAAATTCAGCAAGCGCCCATCCGCAATGCCGGACGATTGGCCCAGACCTTGCCCGGTCCATTGGTGTTATTCGGCGTCAACACGCCCAGCTTGCAGACCTATGCCAATCGCCAAGTGGAAAAACGCCTACCCAGACCGGGCGACCTGGTCCTGACCCGGCACAGCGATCTGCCGCGCCTGCCTGGCGCAACGGTGGTCTACAGCGAGCGTAGCTACATCCTGGTCAGGATGCCCTGAACATGAGCCGATCGTTCCTGCCCGCATTCAGCCGCCACCCCTATTTCTGGCTGCCGCCGATCCTGGCCCTGGCTGTGTTATGGCGGCTGGCCGACCCGGCCGACAATCGCGCCCTGTTTCTGACGCTCAATGGCCTGGCGGCCCACCTGCCGGATACCTTCTGGTCCTGTCTGACCGTGCTGGGCGATTCCCTGGTGGCGCTGTGCCTGATTCTGCCGTTCCTGCGCCGGCGGCCCGATCTGGTACTTGCGGCGTTACTGGCCAGTCTGCCGGCCACACTCATTTCCCACGTTCTGAAGGATGCCTTCGACATGGCCCGGCCCTATGCCGTGCTGGGCGATGCGGTGCATGTCATCGGCCCCTATCTGACCGCCGGCGCATTCCCATCCGGCCACACCACCGCCACCTTCGTCCTGGCCTCGGTACTGACGGCCGGACTGGCTAACCGCGTGGCCGCGCTCGGCGTCATGGTACTGGCCCTGCTGGTCGGCCTGGCCCGCGTCGCGGTCGGCGCCCACTGGCCGCTGGATGTGGCCGGCGGCATCTTATGCGGCTGGGCCTCGGCGCTGATCGGCCTCTATCTGGCTCGGCGCTTCGGCAATCCGGGGCGCGCCGCCGTCCGCGAGGCGCTACGCGCCCTGTTGGTCGCCTGCGCCCTTTATCTGTTCTTTTTCCATCACACCGGCTATCCGCTGGCCCGGCCATTTGAACAGGCGCTTGCCCTGGGCGTGCTGGTCTACCATTTATTGCCGGGCTGGTCCTTTGCCCAACACCCACCAACTCGCGCTCGCCATGGCACATCGTAAACCGTCCCGCTACACACTCTGGCTACTGGCCTGGCTGGCCGGGCTGACGATCTGGCATCTGCTGGCCGGCCAACATGCCGGCATCGAGCTTTATGGCGATGAGGCCCAATACTGGACCTGGTCGCTCCAGCCGGACTGGGGCTATTACTCCAAGCCGCCCATGGTGGCTTGGTTGATCTACCTGGGTACGCATCTGTTCGGCGACCGCGAGATCGGGGTGCGCTCGGCCGCACTGCTGCTTTATCCGTTAACCGCCTGGGTGATCTTCCTGCTGGTGCGTCGCTTGTTCCAGGTTCAGGCCGAGCCGGCAAACCAGCCGCCTGAACGATTGGGCGGCATCAGCCGTCTGGTGCGTCAATTGTTCCAGTCCACGCCGCCAGCCGAGGCCATGGCCTTCTGGGCCGCACTGCTGTTCGCCACCTTGCCCATGACCAGTCTGGGCGCCTGGTTGATGACCACGGATGCCCCGCTCTTGCTGTTCTGGGCTTTGTCCCTATATTTCACGGTCGCGGCGCTGGAGACTGGCCGCTGGCGCGACTGGCTGCTGCTGGGCGTGGCGCTCGGCCTCGGTCTGCTGTCGAAATACAGCATGGCATTCTACGGCCTGGGCCTGGTCGTTTATGTCTTGCTGAGCCGACCACGTTGGCGCCTATTCAAAGACCCGAAACCGTATGCCGCAGCGGCCCTGGCCCTGCTGATATTGATACCCAACATCCTGTGGAATGCCGAGCACCAATTCGTCAGCTTTCAGCACACAGCGGAGATTTCCGAGTTGAACCGGGCGCTGTTTCATCCGGACGCCCTGTTGGAGTTTTTTGTGGGCCAATTTCTGGTCTTCGGGCCGATTACCGCCGCTAGCTTGCTGGTCCTGGCCGTTCGGCCGCGCGGCTGGTTCGGTGATGACCGTCTGCGTTTGTTGGCCGTCTTTACCCTGGCGCCACTGACTGCCTTCCTGGTCCTGAGTCTGCTGTCGCGGGCCTTCGCCAACTGGGCGGCCTTCGCCTATGTCGCCGGCGCGGCATTCGTCGCCGCCGGCCTGTTGATGAAAGGCCGACGCGCCTGGCTGATTGCCGCGCTGACCGTCAACCTGGCCTTGGGCGTAGTGGTTTACAACTTCCACGACATCACCCACCTGCTCGATATCCAGTTGACCCGCAAGACCGATCCATACGGCCGGGTGACGGGCTTTCGCGCCTTGGGCATCGAGGTCGGCAAACGTCTTAGGGAGCGCCCCGACACGCGCTTTTTGAGCGACGACCGGATGCTCTATGCGCTGATCCGCTACTACGGCCGCCCCTATAGCAAGGGCGGGCTATATCTGAACCTCGGCAACCGGATCGACAACCACTACGCCCTGACCGCCGATATCCGCAAGCAGCCCAAGGGGTCATTCCTGCTGGTCAGTCAGCATTTGACTGACCAGCAGGTAAAGGAGAGGTTCGCCGAAGCCAGCCCGCAGCCGGCCATCTATCTGCAACTGTATCCGGATTTCGCCCCGTTATACCGGGTCTGGCTGGTACGGGATTATCGGCAACAATGAGTCCGGATAAACAGTTGCCTTCGCCCCGTTTCATGGCCCTGACCGCGCTGGCCTGCACCGCATTGTTCCTAACCTTTCCCCGTCTGGACTTGATTGCCAGTGGCTGGTTTTACGCGCCTGCGCATGGCTTTGTTCTGGATAACTACCCATTGACTGATTTCGTCCACAACCATCTGGGCTGGCTGGCCTTTGGGTCAGGCTGGCTGATCTGGCTGATTGGCCGGCTAGTGAATAGCGCTCTCGAAACCAGGGACTGGCGCAGGAAGGCCGCCTACATTGCGCTGGTTCTGGTGCTGGGGCCGGGCCTATTGGTCAACACGGTATTCAAGGACCACTGGGGCCGCGCCCGACCGGCGCAGATCGAGCCCTTCGGCGGCCAAGCCCAATTCACCCCGGCCTGGATACCCAGCGATCAGTGCAACGCCAACTGCTCATTCGTGTGCGGCGACTCGTCGGTGGGTTTCAGTTTGCTGGCGCTGGCGTTTCTAGCCAACCATCCACGGCGCTGGTTCATCGCCGCCACCGTCATCGGCGGCGCCCTCGGCCTGATGCGCATGGCCCAAGGCGGACACTTCCTCAGCGATGTGGTGTTTTCGTTCTTCGCGGTCTATTTCGCCGCCTGGTTATTGCATCGAGTCCTGTTTCCCAACCCAGGGCCGGGAAACAGGTCCGATCGCGCGGTCTGACTATTTCAGTTTTTTGATGCCCAGCACGCCCAGCATGTATTTCTCATAGAGCGGCTCGGTATTGCCGCTCTTCATCTTGCGAATGAAATACTTCTCGAACGCAATCTTGGCCAGGTGTACCCACTTGCCTTCCTTGAACCAGTTGACATTGCGCGGCGGGATCTGCGGTAGGGCGACGAAGGCCGCGCCGGTATCGCCGAAGTCGGCCAGGCAAAGGGCATTCCAGGTGGCCTTCTGGTCCGGCTCCTTGCCATCGAGCAGCGCCCGGATGTTATGCGCGGTCGCCGTCACCATGGTCTCGATCATGTAGCCAGTCTTGGGCGCACCGGTTGGCACCGGGGTCGCTTCCACCGGCGGGATCGCCACGCAGACGCCGACGCTGAATACATTCTTGAATTTGGCGTTGCGCTGGTATGGGTCGATGGTGATGAAGCCGCGCGGGTTGGTCAGGCCTTCGATCCCGTATACCGCATCGATGCCCTTAAAGGCCGGCAACATCATGGAATGCTTGAAGGGCAGTTCGTGCTCCTTGATGACCTCGCCCTTGGCGTTGTGCTCGGAGACAAACATCTTGCCGGCCTCGACCTTGGTCACCTTGGCGTTGCAAATCCACTTGATATGGCGGTGACGCAGCGCGGATTCGAGCATACCTTGCGAATCGCCGACCCCGCCCAGACCCAAGTGGCCAGGATACGGTTCTGCGGTAACGTAGGTCATGGGCACCTTGTCGCGGATCTTGCGCCGGCGTAGATCGGTATCCATGATGAAGGCAAACTCGTATGCCGGGCCATAACAGGAAGCGCCCTGTACCGCACCGACCACCACCGGCCCCGGGTCCTTGATGAAATGCTCCCAGGCCTTGCCGGCCTGAACGGCGTGATCCACATGGCAAACCGACTGGGTATGGCCTTCGGGGCCGAGGCCCTCGACCTCATCGAAGGCCAGCTTGGGGCCGGTGGCGATAATCAGATAGTCGTAATCGATGGTTTTGCCGTCTTCCAGTTCGACCTGGTTCTTGTCCGGGTGGAGCCGCTGGGCGCCGACCGGGATGAACCCGATGCCCTTCTTTTCCAGATAGGGCGCGACCGGAATGGTGATGTCGTCGCGGGTCCGCCAGTTCACGGCCACCCAGGGGTTGGAGGGGGTGAACTGGAAAAAGCTATGGTTGGAAATGACCGTGACCTTGTCCTGAGCGCGGGCGTGTTCTTTCATTTCATAGGCCATGGTCATGCCGCCGAGGCCGGCGCCGAGAATAACGATATGTGCCATCTGTAATTGCTCCGTTGTTAGTTATCTTGTTGGCTTACCAGACATAGACCCGGGACATGGCATCCAGACCTTCCTCGACGATCTGTTTTAGATCGTCCGGGCAGTCTTGCCGCTCAATGACGAAGGTGGTGAATGCCGACAGGCTTTTCAGTGCGCAGGCGATCTTGGCAACATCCTCAGCCACTTCAGGACTCATCTTGACGCCGGGTTGCAGGTGCCAATTCGTTTCTTTTTTGGTCATTGTCGTCTCCATACAGTTGGTTGTTGGACAACCGTTATATGCAATCACCATGCCAATTATTTATATCTTTTCAATCAGCTAGTTAGGTTTTGCTTAACCTTTGTGATCTGACTTTCATGACAATAAAGTCATGACACTGATAGACTACGTCATGACAAAAAGGACGGCCATGCCTACAGTTGAATTGCAGGAACTCATCGAGACTCACGACCAACCCTTTGTGGTCCTCGATAACGAATACCGCATCGTCGCGGCCAATCAACGTTATTGCCATTCATATGGCACCGACCTGGCGCACATCGTCGGCCGTCGTTGTTATGAGATATCCCATCGTTCCGACCGGCCCTGTCACGAAAACGGTGAGGATTGCCCGCACCAAACGCTGTTCGATAAGGGTCAAGGCAGCGTGGTTCTGCATACCCATTACCATGCCAATGGCCAGACCGAGCGCACCCGTATCCGCGGCCATCTAATCCGCAGCCAGGATGGCCAGACTTACCTGGGCGAGGTCCTTTATCACCTGGAGGTGGAAGCGGATTTGGGCTGCGAGGTGATGCGCATGGTCGGCCACTCGGCGGCCTTCCTGTCTTGCGTGGACAACCTGGTCCGGGTGGCCGAATGCGAGGCTTCGGTACTGCTGTTTGGCGAAAGCGGCGTCGGCAAGGAGTTGGCGGCCCGCTTCGTCCACGATCGTTCCAATCGCGCATCTGGCGCATTCATCGCCATCAACTGCGCCGCCGTGCCGGAGGACTTGTTCGAGTCCGAGCTGTTCGGCCATGAGCGCGGCGCATTTACCGGCAGTACCGGATTAAAAAAGGGGCTGTTCGAACTGGCCGACAAGGGCACCTTGTTCCTGGATGAGGTTGCCGAAATACCGCCCGCCATGCAAGCCAAACTGCTGCGCGTACTGGAAAGCGGCGAGTTCCGGCGGGTGGGCGGCACCCAAACCTTGCACGCCGATGTCCGCATCGTATCGGCCACCAACCGCAATCTGCTCAACCGGATCGACCAGAAACTATTCCGTCAGGATTTGTACTACCGGCTAGCCGGCATCGATGTCTCGCTGCCCGCGCTGCGTGAGCGACGCGAAGACATTCCGGCCTTGGCCGATGCCCTGCTGGCGCGGATGGCGGGCGATAACCGCCAGCCCTGCCATCTGGACGTCACCGCCGTTAGCAAGCTGCGCCATTATGATTTCCCGGGCAACGTGCGGGAACTACGTAACCTGCTACAACGCGCCATGGTGCGTTGCCAGGGCGGCATCATCGGCGCCGATGATATTCAGTTCGGCGCCGATACGACGGTCACCATGCCCGCCACTGCATCCGTCGATCCGGCGCCGCCGTCGTTACAAGGCGTAGAAAAGGGCTACATCCAGGATTTGCTGACCCAGTGTAACGGCCACCGCCGCACCGTGGCCGCGCGGCTGGGCGTCACCGAGCGGACGCTGTATCGGAAATTAAAACAATACGCCTTGAAATAAGCTCACCAACTGGTTTCGTACTCCGGCGAGGCCGAAATCTTATGGATCGATAGATCGGCGCCTTCGAACTCCTGTTCGGGTTCGAGACGAATGCCAACGCTATACCTCAAGATGCCGTAAACGAGTGCGCCGCCGGCCAGGGCGACGGCAATCCCCGACAACGTGCCGATCAGTTGCGACCATACGTTGATGCCGCCCACACCACCCAGCGCCCGGCTACCGAAGATGCCGGCAGCGATGCCGCCCCAGGCGCCGCATAGGCCGTGTAGCGGCCAAACGCCTAGCACATCGTCGATCTTCCATTTGTTTTGGGTGACGGTAAACATCCAGACGAACATCCCCCCGGCTACCGCGCCGGTAGCCAGGGCGCCGATCGGGTGCATCAGGTCTGACCCGGCGCAGACCGCCACCAGACCTGCCAAAGGGCCGTTATGGATGAAGCCGGGGTCGTTTTTGCCAACCGCCAAGGCGGCCAGGGTACCGCCCACCAGGGCCATCAGCGAATTGACCGCTACCAGACCAGAAGCGGCCGCTACGCTCTGGGCCGACATCACGTTAAAGCCGAACCAGCCGATGGTCAGTATCCAGGCGCCGAGCGACAGGAAGGGAATACTTGAAGGCGGATGCGCGGAAACCATGCCGTCGTGACGGTAGCGACCGCGCCGGGCGCCCAGCAACAGGACCGCCGGCAGGGCGACCCAGCCACCCATGGCATGGACCACCACCGACCCGGCGAAGTCGTGAAACTTTGCGCCAAAAGTAGTCTGCAACCAATCCTGCAAACCCAGATTACCGTTCCAGACAATGCCCTCGAAGAAGGGATAAATGAAGCCCACCAGGACGAAGGTCGCCATGAGTTGCGGGTAGAACCGGGCGCGCTCGGCGATGCCGCCGGAAACGATGGCCGGGATAGCGGCTGCAAAGGTCAGCAGGAAGAAAAATTTGGCCAGGTCGTAGCCGCTTTTCTGGGCCAGCACATCGGCCCCGCTCATGAAATGAACGCCGTAGGCGATGCCATAACCGATGAAGAAATAGGCAATCGTCGAAACGCTGAAATCGCTCAGTATCTTGGCCAAGGCGTTGACCTGGTTCTTCCGGCGCACCGTGCCCAGTTCCAGGAAGGCAAAACCAGCGTGCATGGCCAGCACCATAATGGCGCCAAGCAGTACGAACACCATATCTGAACTTGTCTTGAATGCATCCATGACACTCACCCCATTAATACGATCTGCTGCTTAAAGCAAATAGCGTGCCTTCATTTAGTGCATTGATTTGCTTCATATTGGGGCGTGTAGAACAAATAAAAACGCACCATGCAGGTGCGTTATATTGGCAATCAGCACTAATTTAGTGCTGCTCGGGAATCGTCAACTGTCGTTACGATTAAACTCGGTCTCGATCTCTTCCTCGGTCATCGGCCGGTACTCATCAGCTGCGTCGGCTGTCTCGGCGGGCGGTTTGTGCTTGACCAGCCAGCCGGCGACAAACACGCCGAGTTCATATAGAAACCACAGCGGTACGGCCAACATGGTCTGGGAAATCACATCGGGGGGGGTGAAGATGGCGCCTATCACAAAGGCCCCGACCACGACATAGGGCCGGATTTCCTTGAATTTGGCCACTTCGACCAGTCCCATCATGGCCAGCGCCACCACGACGATGGGCACCTCGAAGGTGACGCCGAAGGCCAGGAACATGGTGATGACGAAATCCAGGTACTTGTCAATGTCGGTCATCACGGCCACGCCCTGAGGCGCGCTGCCAATGACAAATCCAAACACCACCGGGAAGACCAGGAAGTAGGCAAAAGCCATGCCGCAAGCAAACAAGACCACGCTGGCCGACACCAGAGGCAGGATGATTCGCTTCTCGCGGGCATACAGGCCCGGCGCGATGAAGGCCCAGGCCTGATACAGCACATAGGGCAAGGCACCCAGCAAGGCCGTCATCATGGCCACCTTGAGTGGCACAAAGAACGGCGTGACCACCTCGGTGGCGATCATCTGGCCGCCCTGCGGCAACTGCGACAACAATGGCTTGGCCAGTAAGGCATACAGCTTGTTGGCAAATGGAAACAGGCAAATAAAAAAGATGGCCCAGGCAATGACCGCACGTATGAGACGATCTCGCAGTTCCAGCAGATGGGAAATAAAGGTCTGTGCCGAATCCATTCCTCAGGACGCCTTGTTTTCTACAGCGGGGGGAGCGAGCGGGTCCTGGCTATTCGGATTGCTGGCGGCCTGGTCGGCGACTTCTTGGACTGCCTTATTAAGCTCGCCAGCTTCCTGCTTGACCTGCTGAGTGGTCTCCTCCGCCATAATTTCATACTTCTGGACGGAATCCTCCATGGTCTTCTGCATGTTGCGCAGTTCGTCCAGACGCATCTCGCGGTCGATATCGGCCTTGACCTGCGCGGTATAGCGATTGAGGCGGCCAACCCAGGCCCCCACCGTACGCGCCACCTTGGGCATGCGCTCAGGCCCGATCACGATTAAGGCCACGACACCAATCAATAGAAGTTCGGGAAATCCGATGCCAAACACGGCTCAGAAACCAAGCTCAGAACGCAGTAGAAAGGACATGCTTGAATACCTTCAACAAGGTGGTCAGTTTTGCTGCCTGTCCTTAACCTCGACATCGATGTTCGCACCATTCGTTTCGCTATTGCGCGGCAACTCGGTTGGCCGTTTCTGCTCTTCATTCATCGCTTCTTTGAAACCCTTCACGGCGCCACCGAGATCAGAGCCGATATTCTTCAGTTTTTTGGTGCCAAATATCAACAGAACCACGACCAATACGATCAGCCAATGCCAGACGCTAAATGAACCCATGTCTCAACTCCTCAATCTAAAACACATCAAACGTGCTGAAGCTTACCACCGCCCAACACATGAACATGCAGATGCATAACCAACTGGCCACCGTCCACCCCGGTGTTGATTACAGTCTTGAAGCCGTTAGCCAGGCCCTGCTCGCGCGCCAATTTCGGCGCCAGCAGCAGCAAGCTGCCCAACATATCCCGATGCGTTGGGTCGCAGGTCTCAAGACTGGCCACATGGCGCTTGGGGATAATCAAAAAATGCACCGGCGCGGCCGGGTTGACATCATGAAAAGCGAGGACATCCTTGTCCTCGTAAACCTTACGGCTGGGTATCTCACCCGCCACGATCTTGCAGAAGATGCAATCGCTCATGCCTTTTCCTTTCGCGCCGCTTTTTCAACCAGTCCCGACAGACCCTCGCGGCGGGCCAGCTCATTCAGTACGGCCTCTGGCCGAATGCCCTGTTGCGCCAACAGCACCAGCGAATGAAACCAGAGATCGGCGGTTTCGTAAACGATCTTGTCCCGCTCGCCATCCTTGGCCGCCATGATGGTTTCGGCCGCTTCCTCCGCCACTTTTTTGAGAATGGCATCCAAACCTTGGCTATAGAGCTTGGCCACGTAGGACGACTGTGGTTCGGCCTGCTTGCGGGCCTCAAGCGTATCAGCCAGGCGAGCCAGTATGTCACTATTCATTTCTTGTAAATCTCGTGCGGGTCCTTAAGTACCGGCTCGACCGGTTGCCACTTGGCGCCATCGAACCTCTGGAAGAAACAACTCTTGTGCCCGGTATGGCAGGCAATGCCGCCGGTTTGTTCAACCTTGAGCAAGATCACATCTTCATCGCAATCGGTGCGAATTTCCAGCACCTTCTGGATGTGGCCGGATTCCTCGCCCTTATGCCATAACTTCTTGCGGGAGCGGGACCAGTACACGGCCTCACCGGATTGGGCGGTCTTTTTCAGTGCGTCCCGGTTCATCCAGGCGAGCATCAAGATTTCACCGCTGACGCCATCCTGGGCAATAGCCGGTACCAGACCATCCTCAGACCAGTTGATCTTGTTCAGCCAAGCATCGGAACCCGTCACAGCCGCACCTCGATGCCCTGTTCGGCCATGGTCTGCTTGGCTTGTTCGACCGTATATTCGCCAAAATGGAAGATGCTGGCGGCCAGCACGGCGTCCGCGCCGCCCTTGACCACGCCATCGACTAGGTGTTGCAGGTTGCCGACGCCGCCGCTGGCGATGATCGGGATATCGAGCGCATCAGAAAAGGCGCGGGTCAGATTCAGGTCGAAGCCGATCTTGGCGCCGTCGCGATCCATGCTGGTGAGCAGGATTTCGCCAGCGCCCAGGTCCTGCATCTTCTTGCCCCACTCCACCGCATCCAGACCCGTCGCCCTGCGACCGCCATGGGTGAATACCTGCCACTTTGGCGTCGCGCCCCAGACGGTCTGCTTGGCGTCAATGGCGACCACGATGCACTGGGAGCCGAAGCGGGCCGAGCAGTCCTTGACCAGTTGCGGGTTGGTCACTGCGGAGGTGTTGATCGAAACCTTGTCGGCGCCGGCATTGAGCAGGCGCAGTACGTCGTTCGGCTGGCGCACGCCGCCGCCCACGGTGAGCGGAATGAACACCTGCGCCGCCACCGCCTCGATGATATGGAGAATCAGGTCACGGTCATCCGAGCTGGCCGTGATGTCCAGAAAGGTCAGCTCGTCGGCGCCCTGATCGTCGTAGCGGCGAGCGATCTCGACCGGATCGCCGGCATCGCGCAGGTTAACAAAATTAACCCCCTTCACCACCCGGCCGGCGGTCACGTCCAAACAAGGGATGATGCGCTTGGCGAGTGCCATCAGGCTTTGCCAAGTTCGTCGGCCAGCTTCTGCGCCGCCACGAAGTCCAGGGAACCTTCATAGAGGGCGCGGCCGGTAATCGCGCCCATGATGCCCTCGCCCTCCACCGCGCACAACTTGCGGATGTCGTCGAGGTTGGTGATGCCGCCGCTGGCGATGACCGGCACGGTCAGGGTCCTGGCCAAACAAACGGTGGCGTCGATGTTGACGCCGGACATCATGCCGTCGCGACCGATGTCGGTGTAGACCACCGCCTCGACGCCGTAATCCTCGAACCGCTTGGCCAGATCGACCACCTCGTGGTGGGTAACCTTGGACCAGCCCTCCACCGCCACCTTGCCATCCTTGGCGTCCAGGCCGACGATGACATGGCCCGGAAAGGCGTTACAGGCATCGTGCAGGAAGCCGGGGTTTTTGACTGCTGCGCTGCCGATGATGACATAGGTGATGCCATCGTCGAGATAGCGCTCGATGGTATCCAGATCGCGAATGCCGCCGCCCAACTGGACCGGAATCTTATCGCCGACCGCATCGGTGATCGCCTTGATCGCCGCTTCGTTGACCGGCTTGCCGGCGAAGGCACCGTTCAGGTCCACCAAATGCAAACGTCGGGCGCCGCTGGCCAGCCACTTGCGGGCCATGGCGGCCGGGTCTTCGGAAAACACCGTGGCGCTATCCATCTCGCCTTGGCGCAGACGCACACAATGACCATCCTTGAGGTCTATAGCCGGGATAATAAGCATCGCTGAACTCTCGGTGATTAAGCAGGTTTACCGTTCCAGGAGACAAAGTTGGCCAGCAGGCGCAGACCGGCCGACGCACTCTTTTCGGGGTGAAACTGTACCGCGAACAGGTTATCGCGCGCGCAAGCGCAGACAAACTCGGCCGGGTAGTCGGCATAGCCAGCGACCAGGTCGGCCTGTGCCGGGACGACAAAATAGCTATGCACGAAGTAGAAACGCTCGCCGTCCGGTATGCCCGCCCAAAGCGGGTGCGGACGTGGCTGGCGGACATTGTTCCAGCCCATGTGCGGCACCTTGAGACGCCTGCCCTGGGCATCCGTCATTCTGGCCTGGACAAAGCGTTTGACTTGGCCGGGGAAGATGCCGAGGCAGGGGGTATCCCCCTCGTCGCTGTGCTCGAACAACACCTGAAGGCCCATGCAGATACCCAGAAAAGGCTTCTCGCTGGCGGCCTGTTTAACCACCTCGCGCAAGCCGCGGGCATCGATCTCGCGCATACAGTCGGGCGCGGCCCCCTGGCCGGGAAAGACCACGCGGCCGGCTGCCAGGATGGTTTTGGCATCGTCGGTCACCGCCACCCTGGCGCCCTTGGCGACGTGTTCCAGAGCCTTGGCCACCGAATGCAGATTACCCATGCCGTAATCGATTACGGCAATATCCACGGTCATTTACAAGGCGCCCTTGGTCGAAGGCAGCACGCCGCCCATGCGCGGATCGGCTTCCAGGGCCATGCGCAGGGCCCGACCAAAGGCCTTGAACACCGTCTCTGCCTGATGGTGGGCGTTGCTGCCGCGCAGGTTATCGATGTGCAAGGTCACCCCAGCATGATTAACGAAGCCCTGGAAAAATTCACGCAACAGGTCGACATCGAACTCGCCGATCCGAGCGCGGCTGAAATCGACGTGATATTCGAGGCCGGGACGGCCCGACAGATCGATCACCACGCGCGACAATGCCTCGTCGAGCGGCACATAGGCATGGCCATAGCGGCGGATGCCCTTCTTGTCAGCCAATGCCGAGGCCACGGCCTGGCCCAGCGTAATGCCGATGTCTTCGACCGTGTGATGATCGTCGATGTGGCGGTCGCCTTCGGCCCGGATGTCCAGGTCGATCAGACCGTGACGGGCAACCTGATCCAGCATGTGGTCGAGAAACCCGACGCCGGTCTGGAGCTTGGCGATACCCGTGCCATCCAGATTTAGATTGACCGTGATCCGGGTTTCGAGTGTGTCGCGGGAGACTTCGGATTTCCGCATGGGAGTCAGCTTGTAGGTAATGCAAACGGGCAATGGTGGCGACCATGATACCATTCCCTCGCCGCTTTGTTTCCACTCTGACTATCCAATATGAGCCGTTTCTGGAGCACCCTGGTTCACGAGCTGACGCCTTATGTGCCGGGCGAGCAGCCCAAGCTCGCCAACCTCATCAAACTCAACACCAACGAGAACCCCTACGGTCCCTCACCCAAGGCGCTGGAGGCCATGCGCGCCGAGATCGGCGACAACTTGCGCCTATACCCGGACCCCAATGCCGACCGACTCAAGACGGCGTTGGCTAAAATTAACGGCGTCTCAGCCAACCAGGTATTCGTCGGCAACGGTTCGGACGAGGTCCTGGCCCATGTCTTCCTGGCCCTACTCAAGCACGACCGGCCGATCCTGTTCCCGGACATCACCTACAGTTTCTATCCGGTCTATTGCGGCCTGTACGGAGTCGCCCACCAGACCGTGCCGCTCACCGACACCTTCGAGATCGATGTAGCCGACTATGCCCGCCCCAACGGCGGCATCATCTTCCCCAACCCGAATGCGCCCACCGGACGACCGCTGCCGCTCGATGCCATCGAACATCTGCTGATTGCACATCCGGATTCGGTCGTCGTAGTGGACGAGGCCTACGTCGACTTCGGCTGTGCAAGCGCGGTGACGCTGATCGACCGCCACCCCAACCTGCTGGTAGTCCAGACCCTATCCAAATCGCGCTCGTTGGCAGGCCTGCGGGTCGGCTTCGCGCTGGGCCACGCCAGTCTCATCGAGGCACTGGAACGGGTAAAAAACAGCTTCAACTCCTACCCCCTGGATCGGCTGGCCATCGTCGGCGCCGTCGCTGCTATCGAAGACCAGGCCTGGTTCGAGCAGACCCGGCAAGCCGTCATCAAAAGTCGCGGCTGGCTGATCGGCGAGATGGAAAGGCTGGGTTTCCAGGTTCTGCCCTCGGCGGCCAACTTCATCTTTGTCCGCCACCCGGATCGCAACGCCGGCGAACTGGCCCAGGCACTAAGAACACGCGGCATCATCGTTCGCCATTTCAGACAACCGCGCATCGAGCAGTTCCTGCGCATCACCGTGGGCGCCGACGCGCAGTGTCAGTCGCTGGCCGCCGCGCTCCAGGAAATTCTGGCCTGATCGCGCAAGACAATATTCACGATTTGCCCTAGATAAAAAGGATCATCATGCAAACGCTGCAAGCCATCATCGAAGAGGCCTTCGAGCGCCGCGCCGACATCACTCCGCGCACCGCCGAGGCCAAGGTCAAGGACGCAGTCATGTCGGTCATCGACCTGCTCGACTGCGGCCAGCTCAGGGTCGCCGAGCGGGCAGACGGCCAAAACTGGGTCACCCACCAGTGGATCAAGAAGGCCGTGCTGCTGTCGTTCCGGCTGCAAGACAACGCCTACATCAAGGGCGGCTTCACCAACTACTACGACAAGGTGCCGTCCAAGTTCGCCGAATACAACTCGCGCGACTTCCGTGAAGGCGGCTTCCGCGTGGTGCCGCCGGCCGCCGCGCGGCGGGGTAGTTTCATTGGTAAAAATGTGGTGCTGATGCCCTCTTACATCAACATCGGCGCCTACGTCGATGAAGGCGCCATGATCGATACCTGGGCCACCGTCGGCTCCTGCGCCCAGATCGGCAAGAACGTCCACCTGTCCGGCGGCGTCGGCATCGGCGGCGTGCTGGAACCGGTCCAGGCCGGCCCCACCATCATCGGCGACAACTGCTTCATCGGCGCCCGTTCGGAAGTAGTCGAAGGGGTCGTGGTGGAAGACAACAGCGTCATCTCCATGGGCGTCTATATCGGCCAGTCCACCAAGATCTACGACCGCGAGACCGGCGCGGTCAGCTACGGCCGCATCCCGGCGGGTTCCGTGGTGGTCAGCGGCAACCTGCCCTCGAAGGATGGCCAATACAGCCTCTACTGCGCGGTCATCGTCAAAAAGGTCGACGCCAAGACCCTGTCAAAGGTCGGCATCAACGAACTGCTGCGCGGCATCTGAGGCCGACCGTGGCTGTACAGTTGGTATTTTGATACCAGGGTATGGATAGCGCCCTAGGCAAGGGTGCACTGGGGCATCTATAAATAATGGGTTTAACCACTAATAACCAAGGTGTCAAAAACCATCATGACCGAAACTGCCAGCAAACCCCGTAGCCGTCGTACCCCAGCCAAAGCGACCGCCGCCGCGCCAGAGCAAGCCGAAGCCAAACGAACCCGCGCCCGCAAATTGCCCAGCGCCGCTGCCGTCGCCGCCATTGAAGCGGTCAGTCACGGCCCGGTAGCGGAGGCAGTGGCCCATGCGCCGCGCGGCAGCGACGAGGAAAGCGACTACGCGCCGCTGCCCGCCGACTATCCCTATCGCACCCGGATGCGGCGCAAGGAATACGAGGAGCAAAAGGCCCAGCTACAGATTGAACTGCTCAAGGTGCAAAACTGGGTGAGGGAAACCGGCCAGAAGATCGTCATCCTGTTCGAGGGCCGCGACGCAGCCGGCAAGGGCGGCACCATCAAGCGCTTTATGGAGCATCTGAACCCACGCAGTACGCGCGTGATCGCCCTGGAAAAACCCTCCGACCGGGAACGCGGCGAATGGTATTTTCAGCGCTACGTCCAGCACTTGCCGACCGCCGGCGAGATGGCCTTCTTCGACCGTTCCTGGTACAACCGCGCCGGCGTCGAGCGGGTCATGGGTTTCTGCACAGCGCACGAATATCTCGAATTCATGCGTCAGGTACCGCAATTGGAACGGATGTTGGTCAACAGCGGCACCCTCTTCTACAAGTTCTGGTTCTCGGTCAGCCGCGACGAACAATTGCGCCGCTTTGTCGCCCGCCGCGACGACCCGCTCAAACACTGGAAGCTATCGCCCATCGACATCGAATCGCTGGACAAGTGGGACGAATACACCGAGGCCAAGAAGGCCATGTTCTTCCACACCGACACCGCCGACGCCCCCTGGACCGTCATCAAGTCGGACGACAAGAAGCGGGCGCGGTTGAACTGCATGCGCCACTTCCTGGCCAGCTTACCCTATCCCGACAAGGATGAACACGTTGCCCATATGCCGGACCCGCTGCTGGTCGGGCCAGCTTCGAAGGTGCTGGAGAGTAGCGAAAACAACATCACAGACTTTTGATCGGGGATGCTAGGGGTGCACTGATTTATTCGTTTTCGTCACCCCCCGCCCCCGACTAACCGATTCAAGGGCAGGCTGTGGTTAAAAACCTGTTAAATCAAGGCGCTGGATACCCGCCTTCGCGGGTATGACGCATTAACCTAGGCTAATAAACAAATCGCCCAGCCAGTTCCTCAAGGTTCAGCGTCTTCAGAATTTCCAGCGCCCGCTCTCGGGCGCTTTGTTTTCTGTCGCCCTTGCGGTTGGCGATAATCAGTTCGTTCTTCATCGAGTGTTCCCAGCCGACCAGTTCGGTCACGGTCACCTGATAGCCGTGCGCTTCCAGCAATAGACAGCGCAGCACATTGCTGACCTGGCTGCCGAATTCGCGGGTGTGGATGGGGTGGCGCCACAGTTCCGACAGCGGCGTGAGGCCGAATGAGGTGTTTTTGTTCTTGCGCAGCACGGCGGCGACCTCGGCCTGGCAACAGGGCGCCAGGACGATGTGGTCGGCCGATTTTTCCAGGGCGAAACGGATCGCGTCATCGGTCGCGGTATTGCAGGCATGGAGCGCGGTGACGATGTCGATGCGCTCGGGCAGCGCCGGGCTGACGATTGATTCCTCGACCGTCAGATTGAGAAAGGTCATCCGCTCGAAACCCAAACGCTCGGCCAGTTCCTGCGACTTGGCGACCAGTTCCGGGCGGGTCTCGATGCCGTACAGATGGCCGACCTCCTTATCCTTGAAGAACAGGTCGTATAGGATAAAACCCAGGTAGGACTTACCCGCGCCATGGTCGGCCAGGGTGAGGTCGCCGCGTCGCTCCAGCACCTCATTCAGCAATGGCTCGATAAACTGGTAGAGGTGGTAGACCTGCTTGAGCTTGCGCCGGGTGTCCTGGTTGAGCCGGCCGTCGCCGGTCAGGATGTGCAGTTCCTTGAGTAGCTCAATCGACTGGCCCGGACGGATTTCCGGGATCGGCGGCCAGGCGGCGGCCTTCATGCCTCGCCGTCCAGAACCCGCTTCAGGCCCGCGTGACCGAGCGCGTTCATGGTCTCGATATTGCGCTCATAGATCGAGTCGGTATCCGGGATGGTCTCTACCGCGCGGGCGATGCTGGCCTCGCGGATCAGGTGGATGGTCGGATAGGGCGAGCGGTTGGTGTAGTTGCTGATGTCATCGGGCTCGGTGTCGGCGAACTGGAAGGCCGGGTGGAAACTGGCGATCTGAATGACGCCCTCCAGATCGTGCTCGGTCACGGCCGCCTCAACCAGTTGCATGAAGTCGTTGAACTCAAGAAAGTCCGGTAATAGCGTGGGATGGACCAGCAACGTGGTATCGATCTCGGCCGGATCGGCCGCCGCCAATAGGTCCAGTTCGTGGTCCATCTCTTCCAGGAAGGCATCCAGGTGCCGGGCCTCGCTAACCACGATGCGGACCTGATCCTTGACGTAGACCGACCGGGCGAACGGGCACAGGTTGAGGCCAATGACGGCCCTTTCCACCCAGTTGCGGGTGGCGGTGATGACTTCGTCCCGTGCGGTCATGGTCCTCGGCCCCTTATCACTGCCCGAAAAATTCTTTTACCTTGTCCATAAAGCCCTTGGCACGGGGGTTGTGCTTACCCTCGTGACCACGACTAATTTCCTCGAATTCACGCAGCAGTTCCTTCTGCCGGTCGGTGAGGTTGATCGGCGTTTCCACCACCATGTGACAGTGCAGATCACCCGGCGCGTTACTGCGCACGCCTTTGATGCCCTTGCCGCGCAGGCGGAATACCTTGCCGCTTTGGGTCTCTGCGGGAATCTTGATGGTCGCCTGGCCATCCAGGGTCGGGATGCCGATCTCACCGCCCAAGGCGGCGGTCGAGAATGAAATCGGCATCTCGCAATGGAGATCATTGTGATCGCGGGTAAACACCGGGTGCTGACGCAAATGGACCTGTACATACAAATCGCCCGGCGGGCCGCCATTGATGCCGGACTCGCCCTCGCCGGCCAGACGAATGCGGTCGCCCTCGTCGACCCCCGATGGGATGCGTACCGACAGGGTCTTGTGCTGTTTGATCCGACCTTCGCCATGACAATGGGTGCAGGGATCGGCGACCACCCGACCGGCACCGTGGCAACGGGGGCAAGTCTGCTGAACCGAGAAGAAACCCTGCTGCATCCGCACCTGACCATGGCCACCACACGTGGGACAGGTAATTGGCTGGGTGCCGGGTTTGGCGCCGCTACCGTGGCACTGTTCGCACTCGGTCAGTACTGGAATGCGTATCTTGGTCTCGGCGCCGCGCGCCGCTTCTTCCAGGCTAAGTTCCAGGTTATAGCGCAGATCGGAGCCGCGATAGACCTGGGGCCGACCACGACCACCGGCGCCACCAAAGATGTCGCCAAAGATGTCCGAAAAGGCATCGGCGAAGTCGCCGAAACCAGCGCCACCGGCCCCGGCCATGGACGGATCGACCCCGGCGTGGCCATATTGGTCGTAAACCGCCCGCTTCTGTGGGTCGGAAAGGATGTCGTAGGCCTCCTTGGCCTCCTTGAATTTTTCCTCGGACTCCTTGTTTCCGTCGTTGCGGTCCGGGTGATGCTTCATCGCGGCCTTTTTGAAGGCCTTCTTGATCTCATCGTCCGAGGCCGTCTTGGAGACGCCCAGAACTTGGTAGTAGTCGCGTTTGCTCATTAGCTTGTAGCCTGTAGCTGGTAGTCGGTAGCCGTGGGCAGCTGGCGCTAGCTTTTATGAGGCAACGGGCGGCAAGGCCGCCCGTCACTTCATCGCTACCAGCTACCGGCTACGAGCTTATTTGTCCTTCACTTCCTCGAACTCGGCATCGACCACGTCGTCGCCGCCGGCCTTGCTCTCCGTCGCACCAGGCTGGGCGCCGGCTTCGGCGCCGGGCTGGTCGCCTTGCTGGGCGTACATCTGTTCGGCCAGCTTGTGGCTGGCCTCGCCCAGGGCCTGGGTCTTGGCGTCGATCTCATCCTTGTCGCCATTCTTGATCGCACCTTCGAGGGCGGTGATCGCCTCTTCGATCCGGGTCTTCTCGTCGGCCGTGACCTTGTCGCCATAATCCTTCAGCGCTTTCCGCGTCGAGTGAACCATGGCATCGGCCTGGTTGCGGGCCGTGGCCAGCTCGAAGGCCTTGTGGTCTTCGGCGGCATTCGCTTCCGCATCCTTCACCATCTGTTGGATCTCGGCCTCGGAGAGACCGGAGTTGGCCTTGATGGTGATCTTGGCTTCCTTGCCGGTGCCCTTGTCCTTGGCGCCGACGTGCAGGATGCCGTTGGCGTCGATGTCGAAGGTAACCTCGATCTGCGGCATACCACGCGGCGCGGGCGGGATGTCAGACAGGTTGAACTGGCCCAGGCTCTTGTTGCCGCTGGCCATCTCGCGCTCACCTTGCAGGACGTGGATGGTGACTGCGCTCTGGTTGTCATCGGCGGTGGAGAACACCTGATTGGCGCGGGTGGGGATGGTGGTGTTCTTGGGAATCAGCTTGGTCATCACGCTGCCCAGGGTCTCGATGCCCAGGCTAAGCGGCGTCACGTCGAGCAGCAGCACATCCTTGACCTCGCCTTGCAGCACGCCACCTTGGATGGCCGCGCCAACAGCGACGGCCTCGTCCGGGTTGACGTCCTTGCGCGGTTCCTTGCCGAAGAATTCCTTGACCAGTTCCTGTACTTTGGGCATCCGGGTCATGCCGCCGACCAGGATCACGTCGCCGATGTCGGAAACCTTCACGCTGGCATCCTTGACGGCGGTCTTGCACGGCCCAAGGGTGCGCTGGATCAGTTCCTCGACCAGCGACTCGAACTTGGCCCGGGTGATTTTCATGACCAGGTGCTTCGGCCCGCTGGCATCGGCGGTGATATAGGGCAGGTTGATCTCGGTCTGGGTGGTCGAGCTGAGCTCGATCTTGGCCTTCTCGGCGGCCTCTTTCAGGCGTTGCAGAGCCAGCACGTCGTTCTTCAGATCGACGCCCTGCTCTTTCTTGAACTCGTCGATGACGTAGTCGATCAGGCGCTGGTCGAAGTCCTCACCACCCAGGAAGGTATCGCCATTGGTGGACAACACCTCGAACTGATGCTCGCCCTCGATCTCGGCGATCTCGATGATCGAGATGTCGAAGGTGCCGCCACCCAGGTCGAACACCGCGATCTTGCGGTCGCCTTCCTGCTTATCCATGCCGAAGGCGAGCGCGGCGGCGGTCGGCTCGTTGATGATGCGCTTCACGTCCAGGCCGGCGATACGGCCGGCGTCCTTGGTGGCCTGACGCTGGCTGTCGTTGAAGTAGGCCGGCACGGTGATGACGGCCTCGGTGACCTCTTCGCCCAGATAGTCCTCGGCGGTCTTCTTCATCTTCTTCAGCACCTCGGCGGAGATTTGCGGCGGGGCCTTCTTGTCGCCGCGCACCTCCACCCAGGCATCACCGTTGTCGGCCTTGAAAATCTTGTAGGGCATCAGGCCGATGTCCTTCTGGACCTCTTTTTCCTCAAACCGGCGGCCGATCAAACGCTTGATGGCGTACAGGGTGTTCTTGGGGTTGGTCACCGCCTGCCGCTTGGCTGGCGCGCCGCAGAGGATTTCGCCGTCTTCCGCGTAGGCGATGATGGACGGCGTGGTGCGCGTACCTTCCGCGTTTTCGATGACTTTTGGTTTGCCGCCTTCCATGATGGCGACGCAAGAGTTGGTGGTGCCCAGGTCGATGCCGATGATCTTGGCCATGATGTTATTTCCTCAAGAAATTATTGAACTAACGTGGATATGGGTATGGGATAGCGAACTTCAAGTCTCTTTGGCCTTGGTCACCATCACCAGCGCCGGGCGCAGCACACGGTCATTGAGCAAATAGCCCTTTTGCAGCACACTGGCGACGCTATTCGGTTCGCCTTCGCTATCGATCACACCGATAGCCTGGTGGATATTGGGATCAAATTTCGCGCCCAGTGGGGCGACCTCGGTAATGCTGTTTTTCTCGAACACGCCGGCCAGTTGCTTCAAGGTGAGCTCAACGCCGCTCTTCAGGCTATCGAGGCTGACCGCATCGCCCGTCGCCAAGGCCGCTTCTAGGCTGTCCTTGACCGCCAGCAATTCGCCAGCGAACTTATCGACGGCGAATTTGCGCGCCTTTTCGGCATCCTCGGCGCCGCGCCGGCGCACGTTTTCGGTTTCAGCCTTGGCTCTGAGCCAGGCATCGTGATGCTCCTGGGCCAGCAATTCGGCCTGGCGAAGCTCTTCCTCCAGGCTAGGCATGACATCCTTAGCGGCGGTTTCGCTATTGGCGGCCTCTGTTTTAGCCGCCTCGGCGGCAGTCAAATTTTCGTCAGACATATCGGTTCTCTCCTACAACCCACCCCGAATGGGGACGGCCATAAAGATTTCAAGGGTATGCAATTCAGATTTCCCGAAATTCCAGGATCGAGTCCAAACGCAAGGTAATTTCCCGGCCGCCATCGGTTATGACGCGCAACCACTCGGCGCCAGCTTGGGTATAGACATCAAGCGGCAGCACATCGAGTTCGGTCCAGCCATCACCATCGCGCAGGCGCAAATACAGCTTGCGCCGCTTCAGAACGGCGAGCTCCAGCCGGTCATGGTCGACACAGGTGATCGGGACATAATCCGACATCAGCGCAGATGAGCCCTGGCTTCGGCAGTGGGCCGGATGGTCGCGCCGATGGCCGCGCCCAGACGGCGGGCCAGGCGGTCGGCAATATTTTCCTGGGGCGTGAAGTCCACGATATCCTCAGCCTTGACCACGTCCCGCGCCACGTAATCCAGGCTGCCCAGGCCATCGGCCAATCCCAGTTCTATGCCACGCGCGCCGCTCCAGACCAGGCCGCTGAACAACTCTGGCGTTTCTTTCAGGCGCTTGCCACGACCCTTTCGGACGATCTGGATAAACTGCTGGTGGACCTCCTCCAACATGGCCTTGGCATAGCCCTCCTGTTTGGCGTCAACCGGCGAGAACGGATCGAGAAAGCCCTTGTTCTCGCCGGCCGTCAGCAGGCGGCGCTCGACACCTAGTTTTTTCATGCCCTCGGTAAAGCCGAAACCATCCATCAAGACGCCGATGGAACCGATCAACGAGGCCTTGTCGACAAATATCTTGTCGGCGGCGGCGATGATGTAATAACCGCCCGAGGCGCACATATCGTCGACCACGGCATAGACCGGGGTCTTGGGGTGTTTGGCTCGCAGACGGTAAATCTCGTCATTGATCTGGCCGGCCTGGACCGGTGAGCCGCCAGGACTGTTGCAGCGGAGGATGACCGCCTTGGCCTTCTTGTCGTCGAAGGCGCTGTCCAGGGCGCCGATGATGTCGTCGGCGCGAATGCCGTTTTCACCGCCGATCTCGCCCTGGATTTCAACCAGGGCGGTATGAGGCCCGGTCGCCGTCAGCTCGCCATCCTTTTGGAAAACGATGGCCACAAGGAGCCCGAATATCACGATGAAGCTCAACGACCGGAACAGCAAGCTCCAGCGCCGAGCACGACGCTGTTCCTCTAGATTGGCCAACAACAGCCTTTCCAGGGCACTGCGTTGCGAATTTTGGCTATCGTCATCCGACATGGTTTGGGTCCTGATTAGCGGGTGGCGGATTATAGTCGGTCTCAGGCATTGTCCCGAAGCCAACTCGCCAGCTTGGCAAAGTTGGCGCACAACGCGACCGGCCGATATTCAGCCAGCTTTTCCGGCGGCTGGGCGCCATAGCCAGCGGCCAGGGCATCGATGCCGGCATTGCGGGCCATTTCCAGATCATGACTGGTATCGCCGATCATGATGGCCCGCTCGGGCGGCGTCATCAGTTCGTCCAGCAGTTCCAGAATCATCGCCGGATGTGGCTTGGAAAAGGTCTCGTCAGCGGTCCTGGAGGCGTGAAAATATAGCCCCAGCCCGCTGTGTTCGAAGGCCCGTTGCAAGCCGCGTCGGGCCTTGCCGGTGGCGACCGCAAGGATATGACCGCGGCCATGCAGATACCGGATCAGTTCGGCCGCGCCATCAAACAGGGCGATGTCGCCATCCCGGGCCAGGTAATGAACGCGATAGCGCTCGACCAGTCTGGGGTGGTCGGCCTCCGGCTTATCCGGAAACAGCGTCTGAATCGCCTCTTTCAGGCCCAGGCCGATGATGTGGCTGGCGGCCTCGCGGCTGGGCACGGCCCAGCCCAGGTCGGCGCTGGCCTGCTGGATGCTGGCGACGATGAGGTCGGCTGAATCCATCAGGGTGCCGTCCCAGTCAAAAATCAGTAAGTCATAGCGTTTACTCACACGGTCTTGTCCAAGCCATTCAGAAATTTACCCAAATCGTCCGGCAGCGGCGCCTCTAGCTCGATCCGCTGCCCGGTCAGCGGATGATTGAATGCCAGCCGGGCCGCGTGCAGAAACATGCGTTTCAAGCCCTGCTTTTTCAAGGCCCGGTTGAGTTCGAAATGGCCATATTTGTCGTCTCCGGCAATGGGGTGCTGCGAGGCCGCCAGATGCACCCTGATCTGATGGGTGCGACCGGTCTTCAGCTCCGCCTCCAGCAGACTAAAATCGCCGTAATGACCCAGCAGACGAAAGATGGTGTGGGCGTATTGCCCCTCCTCGTCCACCACCACCCGGCGTTCGCCGTCGTCGGTATGGTACTTGCGCAGGGCCAGCTTCACGTTGCGCAATTTGTCGCGCCACTGGCCGATGGCCAGCGCCAGGTAGGCCTTGCGCACCTCGCCGTCGCGAAACATGCGGTGCAACTCCACCAGCGCCGGACGCTTCAGGGCGATCAACAGGACACCCGAGGTCTCCTTGTCCAGGCGATGCGCCAGTTCCATGAACCGACATTCCGGCAACTCACGCCGCAATTGCTCGATGATGCCCAGACTGACTCCACTGCCGCCATGCACCGCCTGGCCGGGCGGCTTATCGATCACCAACAAGGCCTCATCCCGATAAATAATGCGTCCGAGCAGGCTCTTGCCGATCTTGGGCTGGTCGGCAACCGTGGCCTTGGCTGCCGTGCGCACCGGCGGGATACGAACTTCATCGCCTAATTGCAGGTGGTCGTCCGGCTTCACTCGGCGGCCGTTCACGCGCACTTCGCCAGCCCGCAACATGCGATAGATACGGCTCTTGGGCACCCCCTTGAGCAAGCGAAACAGGAAATTATCCAGGCGCTGGCCAGCCGACTCATCGCCGGCCAACACTTTTGTTACGCCTTCTTTGCGCGTTTCTTGCATTAATCTGTATACTGTCGAGGACTTGTGTAGGCACCCCGAGGGCGTTGGAGATCATGCCCCCTTGCGCCTCCGAGCGCCGGTTAACGATGCTCACCGGTTGCGGTTTCGACCACCGACATCCATAGCCTGGCTGGGGGGCACATCACCCCGATTGCCAAGGCGGACGTACTGACGTGGAGAAAATCGCGAGAAGCAGCGATAGTAACGTATTTAAAGCGACAATCGCACCCGGATACTGCCAGGCCGTTGCAAACGACCTGACTGATTAAAAGATAAACCTACGCACCATGCACGAGACCCAAAGCGACTACCTAACCATCGCCGCCTGATTCCCCTGCTTCGCCTTACTGCCGCGCCAACGCGGCGGGTTTATCGCCCCGGGGCGCCGATTGCGCAGGGGTTAAAAATGAAACGTATGTTGTTTAACGCGACGCAGGCGGAGGAACTCCGCGTCGCCATTGTCGAAGGCCAGAAATTGGTCGATCTCGACATTGAGTCCGCAGCCAAGGAACAGCGTAAAGGGAATATCTACAAGGCTGTTATCACCCGCGTCGAACCCAGTCTTGAAGCCTGCTTCGTCGATTACGGAACGGACCGTCACGGCTTCCTGCCATTCAAGGAAATCGCCCGTGCTTCGCTCGGTAATGCCGACGTCGGCCGCGGCCGCATGCAGGACTTCCTCAAGGAGGGCATGGAACTCACCGTCCAGGTCGAAAAGGACGAACGCGGCAACAAGGGCGCGGCGCTGACCAACTTTGTCAGCCTGGCCGGCCGCTACCTGGTGCTTATGCCCAACAATCCGCGCGGCGGCGGCGTCTCCCGCCGCATCGAAGGCGAGGAGCGCAACGAACTGCGCGACGCCCTGGCCCAGCTCGAAGTGCCCGGCGGCATGAGCCTGATCGGTCGCACCGCCGGCATCGGCCGCGGCGTCGAAGAACTGCAATGGGACCTCGACTACCTGCTGCAACTCTGGGCCGCCATCGACGGCGCCGCCAAGAGCCAGAAAGGCGCCTTCCTGATCTACGCCGAATCGAGCCTGGTCATACGCGCCATCCGCGACTATTTCACCTCCGACATCGGCGAACTCTTGATCGACGAACCGAACATCTACGAACAGGCTCGCCAGTTCATGGCCCACGTGATGCCGGATAACGTCCATAAGGTGAAGCTGTACACCGATAGCGTGCCGTTGTTCTCGCGCTTCCAGATTGAACACCAGATCGAGACCGCCTATTCACGCGAAGTGCCGTTGCCGTCCGGCGGCGCGATCGTCATCGACCACACCGAGGCGCTGGTGGCGATCGACGTCAACTCGGCCCAGGCCACGCGCGGCGCCGACATTGAACAGACCGCCCTCAACACCAACCTGGAAGCCGCTGATGAAGTAGCCCGTCAAGCGCGCCTGCGCGACCTGGGCGGTCTGCTGGTAATCGACTTCATCGACATGGAAAGCGCCAAAAACCAGCGCGAAGTGGAAGAGCGTCTACGTCAGGCGCTGCATTACGACCGGGCACGGGTCCAGACCGGCAAGCTATCCCGCTTCGGCCTGATGGAGTTATCCCGCCAGCGTCTGCAACCCTCTCTGGGCGAGACCAGTTACATTACCTGCCCCCGGTGCAGCGGTACTGGCCACATCCGCAGCACCGAATCCTTCGCCTTGCACCTGCTGCGCATCATGCAGGAAGAGGGCATGAAGGAAAACACCGGGGCACTGCACATTCAGGCCCCGGTCGATGTCGCCACCTATCTGCTGAACGAAAAACGCACCGATATTCTCAATATCGAGGCCCGACACAAGGTGGAGTTGATGTTGATCCCTAACATCCACTTCGAGACGCCCCGCTACACCCTGACTCGTCTGCGCCACGATCAACTGAACCAGTCCGATAGTCTGGCCCCCAGTTACCAAATGATGGAGCGTCCAGCGGAAGAAGGCGCCACGGCCGAGGCTTCGGCCCCGAAACCAGAACGCGTTCAGCCCATGGTCCAGGGCATCACGCCCAGTCAGCCGGCGCCCAGCCCAATTGCGCCCGCCACCGTGCAAGCTACCGACAACGGCAAGACCGGCCTATTCGGCCGTATTTTGGGCTGGCTACGCGGTACCCGCGAGGAAGCCAAGCCCGCGCCGGTGGTAGCCGAGAAAAAACCTGCTGGTCGCCGCGAACCCCGTGAACCGCGGCGCGACCGGGGTAACCGCGAGGGTCGTCGCCCGCAAGGCGAACGGTCGGAGGCGCGTCGGGAAGGCGCGACCGAGGCCCGCCCAGAACGCAATCGCAACGCGGAAGGCCGGGGTGAACGGCAAGAACGAACCGACCGTCAAGATCGTCCCAACCGCCAGGAACGGGGCGAACGCCCGGAACGCCAGCCCCGTAGCGAGCGTCCAGAGCGGCCACGTCGCTCGCCGATTCCAGCCGAACCCCAAGCCGCCGAACAAGTGGCGCCGGCGCCCAGCGAAGCCCTGGCCGATAGCGGCGAATCCAGCGGCGAAGGCCGTAGTCGCCGACGTGGTCGGGGCCGTAGCCGACGTGGTGAAGGACGCACTGACGAGGCTGCTGCCATAGCAACGGAAACCGTCAACGAGATACTGGCCGATGCTCAAGCCGAAACGGCCCCGGTCGTTGTGGCAACCCCGGTCGCAGTCGAGGCGCCGGCTCCCGCAATCCGGATCGAAGCCCCGGTAGCCGAGCCAGAACCGGTCTCCGCCGCCGTCGCGGCCCCGGCCGCCAAGGTCGTCGCCGAGCCGAACAAAGCCGATCTACAAGCGGCTGGTCTGGAACTGGTGGAAACCCATGCCGACGAGGCCGCAACCAAGGCCCCTACTGACTCGGCGGAGGTCAACCAGGGCGCCCGCCGCCGTCAGCGCCCGCGCTCGCGTCAGAACGTACCGGCCGAGCCGATGATGATGGTCGAAACGACTGGCAAGCCAGCCGAAATCGCCCCGGTCGTCGTCCAGGACGCGTCGGTAAGTGAGGCCGCACAATCGGCCGAACCGGGTCGATCCCGGCGCCGGCGGATACCTCGCTCTGGGCAACCCACCGCCGAACCGCTGGTCATGGTGGAAACCCGCAACGAGTGATGGCAAACCCCGTGACGCAAAGGCGTAACGGGTAACAAAAAAAGGCGTGACCGGATAGCCCGGCACGCCTTTTTTGTCACGCCTTCCGATCATACCTCAGCCAAAGTGCAGCCCCATCGCTTCCCGCACATCACGCATGGTTTCGCGGGCCAGGTCGCGGGCCTTGTCGCAACCGTCGGCAATAATGTTCTTTACCGTATCGGGGTCTTCGGTCAAGGCGCGGGCGCGGGCCTGGATCGGCGCCAGCTCCTTCAACACACCGTCGATTACCGGTTGTTTGCACTCGATGCAGCCGATGCCGGCGCTGGTACAGCCCTGGCGCACCCAATCGCGAATTTCCGGCGTTGAATACACCTGATGGAATTGCCAGACCGGACACTTCTCGGGTGTGCCTGGATCGGTGCGCCGGACCCGCGCTGGATCGGTCGGCATGGTGCGAATCTTCTTGACCACCATTTCCGGTTCTTCCCGCAAGGCGATGGTATTGCCGTAGGACTTGGACATCTTCTGGCCATCCAGACCGGGCATCTTGGAGGCCTCGGTCAATAGCGCCTGGGGCTCGGTCAGGATCATCTTGCCACCGCCTTCCAGGTAACCATACAGGCGTTCCTTGTCGCCCAGACTGAGGTTCTGGGTTTCGCCCAGCAGGGCCCGCGCCGAGTCCAGCGCGGCCTCGTCACCCGACTGCTGGTAGCGAGTACGCAGCTCCTGATACAGCTTGGCCTTCTTGCCGCCCAAGCGCTTCACCGCCCCCTCGGCCTTTTCCTCATAGCCTGGCTCCTTGCCGTATAGGTGGTTGAAGCGGCGGGCGATCTCGCGGGCGAACTCGATATGCGGCACCTGATCCTCACCCACCGGCACCTGTTTGGCGCGATAGATCAGGATGTCGGCCGATTGCAGTAATGGATAACCAAGAAAACCGTAGGTGGACAAATCCTTCTCGGTCAGCTTTTCCTGTTGGTCCTTATAGGTCGGCACCCGTTCCAACCAACCCAGCGGCGTCATCATCGACAGCAATAGATGCAGCTCGGCATGTTCGATCACCTGGGACTGGATGAACAATGTGGACTTGGTGGGATCGACCCCAGCGGCCAGCCAGTCAATCACCATCTGCCAGACGTTGTCCTCGATGTCGCCGGGGCTGTCATAGTGGGTGGTCAAGGCATGCCAATCAGCGACGAAGAACAGGCACTCGAACTCATGCTGGAGTCTGACCCAGTTTTTGAGCACACCGTGGTAATGCCCCAGATGCAAGCTTCCGGTGGGGCGCATTCCGGATAGGACGCGGTCTACATACATGGTCTTTAATCAGAGTCCGAAAATAAAATAGGTGAGTTGCTCTATCGCCGAGTAAACCGGGCCGATAAAGGCGCTCAACAGGCCGGTAAAGATCAGGGCTATCAGGATGAACATGCCATAAGGCTCGACCCTGGCCAGGCCATAGGCCCAGCGCGGCGGCAGCAAGCTGACGGCGATGCGGCCGCCATCGAGCGGCGGGATCGGCAGCAGATTAAGCGCCGCCAGGACGGCATTGATGGTCACGCCCGCCGCGCCCATCAGCAGCAGTGGCTGAGAATAATCGGTCAGCGGCAGGAAATGGACCAACTTGATAACGGCGCCCCAAAACAACGCCATCAGTATATTGGCGCCCGGTCCCGCCGCAGCGACCCAGAACATATCCTGCTTTGGCCGCCGCAAATTGCTGAAATTGACCGGCACCGGCTTGGCCCAGCCGAACAGGATGCCGCCCGCCAGGTAGGTAATCAGCGGCACCAGTATCGTACCGATCGGGTCGATGTGTTTGAGCGGGTTCAGGGTGATGCGGCCCAGCATCTTTGCCGTGCGGTCGCCGAAGCGCAATGCGGCATAGCCGTGGGCGGCCTCGTGCAGGGTGATGGCAAAGATCACCGGGATGGCGAAGACCACGATTTTCTGAATCAGGGTGAGTTCCATTAGTCGTCAAAACCCAATAGTTTCGGATCGCCGCGGCCGCGGCGAAGAAGTTCTGGCGCCTCGCCGGTCATGTCGAGCACCGTGGTCGGCTCCAGGGAACACGGGCCGGCATCGATAATCATATCGACCCGATGGTCCAGCCGGTCGCAAATATCATCCGGGTCGCCGAGCGGGCTTTCGTCGCCAGGCAAGGCCAGGGTCATGGATAGTATCGGCTCGCCAAGTTCCGCCAGCAGCGCCGCCACCACGGCATTATCGGGCACCCTGAGGCCTATCGTGCTGCGTTTGGGGTGTTGCAGCCGGCGCGGCACCTCCTTGGTCGCTTCCAGGATGAAGGTGAATGGCCCCGGCGTCGCGGCCTTCAGTAGACGGTATTGGCGATTATCGACCTTGGCATATTTGGCAATCTCGGACAGGTCCCGGCAGACCAGCGTGAAATGGTGTTTCTGGTCGACGCCACGGATGGCGCGAATCCGCTCCATGCCGCTTTTGTCGCCGATCATGCAACCCAAGGCATAGGAAGAATCGGTCGGATAGGCCATGACGCCGCCGGCGCGCAGAATCCTGACCGCCTCAGACAACAAGCGGCACTGGGGATTATCGGGGTGGACATGGAAAAGTTCGGCCATGCGTTTACCAGTCCCGCCAGACCGGGATGCAGCGCGCGGGCAACGGCGCCAGTCGGCCCAGTTCCCGGCCGCCCTCGCCCGGCGCATGAAAATCCGAACCAACCGAGGCCAGCAGACCGTAGCGCTCGGCATAGGCGGCAAACACCGGCACCTGCTCAGGGGTGTGGCTACCGGTCACGACCTCGATGGCCTCGCCGCCCAACTCCTTGAACTCGGCCATCAACAGGGCCATCTTTTCTTTACCCATTTCATAGCGGCCTGGGTGGGCCAGCACCGCCACACCACCGGCCGCATGTATCCAGCCGATAGCCTCTGCCAGCGAGGCCCATTGATGATTGACATAACCGGGCTTGCCCCGGACCAGGAATTTTTTGAATACCGTCTTCATGTTTTTTACATAGCCCTGCTCGACCATGAACCGGGCGAAATGGGTCCGGCTGATTAGTTCTTCATTCGCCGCCAGTAGACGCGCACCTTCCATCGAACCGGATATGCCCGCGCCGGCCAAGGCATCGGCCATGCGTTGCGCCCGATCCTGGCGCCCCGAGCGGTTGCCGCGCAGGCCTTCGAGCAGCGCCGGATATTCCGGATCGACCCGCAGACCGACGATATGTATCGTCCGCCCAGCCCAGGTAACAGATATTTCAACGCCGGCTACCAGTTCGATAGCGCGCTCGGCGGCGACGACGCGGGCCGCGATCACGCCCCTGACCTCGTCATGGTCGGTCAGAGCCAGGACATCGACACCCTGTTGAGCGGCACGACTAACCAGATCCGGGGGAGAAAGGACGCCATCCGAGGCCGTCGAATGGCTATGCAGATCGAAGATCACGCAGAAATGGACTTGAGGACATGCGGCCAATCATAGCAAAATGCACGCCGACTCACTAACGAGCGCCGCGTTGTCGCCATAATAACTTTATGAAACTGCTGTTCGATCTATTCCCAGTCATCCTGTTCTTCATTGCTTATCAGTTCGGCGAGTCTCACCCGCAACTGGCCATAAGTTTATTGAGCGACCTCGGTATCAACCTCGGCGCGGCCAAGCCAGGCGTCTTTCTGGCTACCGTGGTAGCGATCCTGGCGACATGTGTTCAGATTGCCTGGAGCGCTCTGAAACACCACAAGGTTGACGGCATGTTATGGCTGTCCTTTGGTCTGATCACCATTTTCGGCGGCGCCACCTTGCTGCTGCATGATGAAAACATCATCAAATGGAAACCCACCGTCCTTTACTGGTTATTCGCCCTGACGCTAGGCCTGGGGCCGGTCCTGTTCGAACGGAATTTCATTCGCATGATGATGGAGAAGCAGCTTACCCTGCCCGACCCGATCTGGGTTCGGCTCAATCTCGGCTGGGCCGCGTTCTTCACCGTACTCGGCGCGGTCAACCTGTTCGTGGCGTTCTCATACAGCACCGATACCTGGGTCAACTTCAAGATGTTCGGCACCCTGGGCCTGATGCTGGTTTTCATCTTGATGCAGGGCGTCTACCTGTCCCGGCACATGAAAGAAACACCATGAGCCTGTTCTACGCCATCATCGGCGAGGACGCACCTGGCAGTCTGGAACAGCGACTGGCCGCCCGGCCGCAACACCTGGAGCGCCTGAAGGCGCTACAAAGCGAAGGTCGTTTGCTGTTGGCCGGCCCATTCCCGGCAATCGACAGCGCGGACCCCGGCCCGGCTGGATTTTCTGGCAGTCTGATTGTCGCCGCCTTTGCCGACCTGGCCGCCGCGCAGACCTGGGCCGATGCCGATCCCTATGTCGCGGCCGGCGTTTATCACCAGGTCAGCGTGAACCCCTTCAAGAAAGTACTGCCTTGAACACGACAGCCAAACTCATCGAGCAAAGGCTAGCGGTACTGGAACCGCAGCGCCTGGAGCTGACCGACGAAAGCGCCCTTCATGCCGGGCACAGCGGAGCGGCGGGCGGCGGCGGCCACTATCGCTTGGTTATTGTATCCGACCAATTCAAGGGGATGGACACGGTCGCCCGCCACCGCGCGATCTATCAAGCCCTTGGCGATCTGATGAGGGAACAAATTCATGCCTTGAGCATCTCAGCCTTCGCCCCCAAAGAACTTTAACGTTTAACAACCACAGGACTAAAAATGAACAAACTACTTCAGAGCCTCATCCTGGCTGGACTGGCCACGCTTACCCTGCCCGCTTTCGCGGCCGACGACGCCATGACGGCAGCCCCCGCCGCCGCCAAGCAAGAAACAAAACCAACCGACAACGGTCCGATCGCCACCGTCAATGGCGTGGCAATCCCCCACTTATATGCCGATGTCGCTCGCGGTGACCTTACCCGTACTGGCCGGAACCAAACCGATGAAAATGTGCTGGAGGTACTGATTAGCACCGAATTGTTGTCCCAGGAAGCCGTCAAACTCGGCCTTGACAAGCCGGAGCCGGTACAGGCCCTGCTCGACCTGCAACGCAAGGACACCCTCGGCAAGGTGCTGCTGGAAAACTATGCTAAAAACCACGCGGTGCCGGAGGACAAGGTCAAGGCCGAATACGACAAGTTCAAGGCCAAGATGGGCGACACCGAGTACCACTCTCGCCATATCCTGGTCGACAACGAAAAACTGGCCAAGGAGATCATCACCAAACTGGGCGGCAAAAAACCAGCCAAGTTCGAGGACCTGGCCAAGAAATACTCCAAGGATCCCGGCTCGACCGCCAAGGGCGGCGACTTAGGCTGGATGGCTCCCGCCAACCTGGTGCCGGAATTTTCCGCCGCCATGACGGGCCTGAAGAAGGGTGAAACCATCAAGACGCCGGTCAAGACCCAGTTCGGCTGGCATGTGATCCAGTTGCAAGACTCCCGCAAGCTGGCGTTCCCGCCGTTCGACCAGCTCAAGGACCGGATCGCCAACAAGCTGCTACAGGAAGACGTCCGTAATTACCTCGCCGATTTGCGCGGCAAGGCCAAGATCGACCTCCCTGCCGCCAAGGCAGCAGTCGAGACCAAGGCCGCCGCGCCCGCCACAAAATAAATACCACCGACTCCGCCCGATAGCGCCCAGGACCAATCAATCCTTGGGAAACCTCGGGCGGGGATCGAAGCGATTCAGTTTTGCCAGTTGTTCATACAATGCCCGTTCCTCCTCGCTAACCTGAGGCGGCACGCCGATTTGCACAATCACATATAAATCGCCATTGCGGCTTGCATCCGGCATCCCCTTGCCAGGCAAACGCATCTTCTGGCCAGCCTTCGATCCGCCAGGAATCCGTACCCGAACATTGCCGCTGGGCGCAGGCACCGTGACCGACGTCCCCAGCACAGCCTCCCAAGGCATCACCGGCAAATCGATGAGCAAGTCCTTGCCGTCCAGCCGGAACAGCGGATGCGGGTCGATCTCAACTTGCAACAACAAATCGCCCGCTTGACCATGCATGGATGCCTCGCCCTTGCCGCGCACCCGAAGTCGCCGCCCCGGCAGCACGCCAGCCGGAACCCGTACCTTCACCGCCCTCGACGCCTGACCGGGTGAAGCCAGTTGCAGGCTTTTCTCGACGCCGCGAAAGGCCTCTTCCAAGGACAGATGCAAGGTCGCTTCGACGTCGCGGCCGCGCATCCCGCCCGAGAAACCTGGACGCTGGGCATGGCCACCACCGCCCATCCCGAACATCTGCGAAAACAGATCGGATAGGTCCATACCGCCTAAATCAGCTTGCGAAAAACCACCCTGATTAAAGCGCGCGCCCCAGTCCGGCGGTGGCCTGAACTCCTGACCGCCACGATAGGCGCCCAACTGATCGTAGGCCGCACGCTTCTCTGCGTCGCCCAGCACCTCATGCGCCTCATTAACAGACTTGAAATGCTCCTCGGCATCCTTTTCCTTGGAAACATCGGGGTGATACTTGCGCGCCAAGCGTCGATACGCCTTCTTGATTTCATCCGCGCTCGCCTCGCGCGACACGCCCAAAATCTTGTAATAGTCCTTGTATTTCATCGTCCTAGATCAGGCTCCAAAACCTACCGGCCAACATAAATGAAAGAGATATGATTCCCAAGTCCAATATAGTCGTTGTGCTATGATTGCGCCCCGGCTATACCCACCATTCAATTCATTATGAACGAACGACAAAACCTTCAGGATGTATTTCTTAACACCCTGAGAAAAGAACACACCACGGTCTCCATCTTTCTGGTGAACGGCATCAAGCTGGTTGGCCGCATTGAATCCTTCGACCAATACATGGTCCTGCTACGAGGCAATGACCAAGCCGTACAAGCCATCTTCAAACATGCCATCTCCACCGTATCCCCGGCGCGACAAGTGACCGTCACGACCCGGCCGGCGCCGCGTGCGCCAAGCCCAAGCGCCGAATGATTCCGATCAGCGTTAACCGATCTTGTTTGCCTCAAAACCTAATCTTCATATTGACCTGAACCCCCGCCATCAGTAAGATTGCGGCCTCTCAATTCCCCGATAGCTCAGTTGGTAGAGCAACGGACTGTTAATCCGTGTGTCCCTGGTTCGAGCCCAGGTCGGGGAGCCACAAATTCAAGGAGTTAGCTCAGGCTGGCTCCGTTAAACCTCCTCCTTTGGCCAATTCCTGGCCAACTCGCTCCGGAGATGCTGGCCAAACCGGCCGCATCACTGCACGGATAACAGATAAATTCACTGCCTACACCTGACTCCAACCACCAAGGAGTCATGATGACCAGTACTACCCTCCCCAAAAACCGCAGCGTCGGCAACGTCCGCAAACACGGTACCGCCTGGCAGGCGCGCGTCAGCGTCGCCGGCGTCAATCTTTCCAAAATCTTCCCCACCAAAAGCGAGGCCAGGCTGTGGCTCTATGGTGGACCCATCCGTCAAGACAGAATTCAGTCTAGTTTAAGCTGGTCTGTCCGTCCTACTCGCAGCTGCATGACGCTGCCCCATTCTTGCTGAATTTATCTACTATCCTTGCACCGCCGCCGCTGGCCGTCGCGTACACCGTTGCCGGTGTGCGGTTGCCCAGTGACTGATGGGGCCGTTCGTCGTTGTAGAACACAAAGTATTCTGCCAGCCCGATCATCAGTTCCATCGCGTTGCTGTAGCCCTTCAAGTACACGTCTTCGTATTTGACGCTGCGCCATAGCCGCTCAACGAAGATGTTGTCCAACGCCCGGC
>Ga0210020_1000209_pt1 | contig 62935 bp, 56 predicted proteins | sample CryGeymeta201514_FD_183980 | JGI IMG/M metagenome (GOLD analysis project Ga0210020, IMG submission 183980) | Groundwater microbial communities from Crystal Geyser aquifers in Utah, USA - Crystal Geyser metaG 2015-14 (SPAdes) (version 2) | ecosystem: Environmental > Aquatic > Deep subsurface >... | reverse complement strand
AAATCAAGCTGCCCGACAATCTCAACGACAAAGCGGGCAAGATGGTCTTCAGGCAACCAATCGTCCATTGAGGGCGGCAGCAAAAACAGGGTGTTTCGGTCGACTTGGCGGAACTTATCGCTCATGAATTTTTCACTTTCTCGGGGATTTTAAATACCTAGCGAGTTTAACATTTTATGGTCGGAAAGTCCGACAAGCTGCTAGCTTTGATATTGGGTTTAATGCCCATTTCAAAAGCAAAAGCACAAGCACAAACATAAGCACAAGTTTGTGAACCCGCCATTATCCGGACCACACCCGATAGCGATTTTACTGTGCATAACAATGGCACGGTAACCCATAACCCCACTGGCTTAATGTGGCAGGTTTACCTAGTGGGTCAGACATGGACTAATGATTCCTGTTGGGGGACTGCCGCAACGCATACCTGGCTGCATGCCTTATAAGTGCCTCAAACCCTCAATAGCCAGGGGGGCTATGACGATCATACCGATGGGCGTTTACCGAATATAAAAGAACTGGCCTCTATAGTAGAGCTGGCGTGCTATGATCCTGCACTCAATGCCACCATTTTTAAAACTGCGCCGTTAAGCTTTGTTTGGTCGGCCTCGCCGTATGCTGACTTTAGTGGCAGTGCGTGGGGTGTCTATTTCAATGATGGCAGCGACTACAACGATTATCGCGACTACTACGGCAATTATGTGCGTCTCGTGCGCAGCGGACAGTAACTTTGGCCGCGGAACGGCTTTTGTCAATTGGAGGCGTTATTGGATATTATTAAACTGTATCAAACAGAGAATGGATGGATGATTTTCCACTGACCCTCAATGACTAACCCCTGTTGCATATCTAGGGGGTTCAGGTATTCTTTGCGCATTGGTATGCGCTGATCTTCCTGATCCGCTTCCTAAGCGGCTTGCAGCGTTGATATTGGGATGATTTTCATGTGCCCGAGGTGGTTGGTGGTTGATGTCGCTGCTGTCTCGCATGGTTTTTCACCATTATTTCAATGTGTCAAAGTTTCGCTTGCCAGAGATCTGTATGTAGTATAGTATTGTCAATATTTTATATATCAACAGCCCTATACAGTCTATCTATTAAAATGAAACGCATATGATTACTCTCGCTCCGATCCGTGCTGCCCGCGTCCTGTTGGGTTTGGGTCAGCGTCCACTAGCCAAAATCGCCGATTTCTCCTTATCCACTATTCAACAGATGGAAGCCATTGATGAGCCGGTACGCGGCAATGTGGCATTCGTGGCTAAAGTAGTGGATGCGCCGGAACGGGCCGGGGGTATGGCAAGTGCGGGAGACGGTCGTGGGATGTGTCTGAAGGTCTTTGGGAAGGAGGCGCCGGAACAATGGTGATTTCTCCCTTGTTACTGGCCGGTGTGGCGGTTGCGCTGGCGCTATTGTCCGCGCTGGTGTCGCTGTTTTCGGCTCGGCTGCCGTGGTTGTTGCGCCGCGTGGTGACGCCCTTGTTTACCCTAGCCGGGCTGGCTGCCCTTGCCGCCGGGCTGGGAACGCTGATTCAGGGCGGGGTCGCAGTCACTCAGCTGCCCTTGGGGTTGCCCTGGCTGCCTTGGGGCGTGCGCCTGGATGCTTTGTCCGGTTTCTTTCTCTGTTTAATTGGCGTGGTTAGCTTCGCCGTGGGTCTGTATTCCCCCGGTTATGTGCGCAGCTTTGAGAAAGAATGCGGTTCTTTGCCGGCGCTAGGGGGTTTTTCCGGTCTGTTTCTGACTGGGATGTTACTGGTGGTGTTGGCGGATGATGCTTTTCTGTTTATGGTAGCCTGGGAGCTGATGTCTTTATCTAGCTATTTTCTGGTCGCCTTTCATCATAACCAAGCCGCCAACCGTCGTGCGGCATTCCTTTATCTGCTGATGGCTCACATCGGCGGCTTGGCCATTCTGCTGGGTTATGGTGTGCTGGCCTCGTTTGGCGATGGCTTTGCCTTTGACGCCATGCGTCAGGCAGATCTCTCTTTTGGCTGGGCCAGTGTTGCCTTTGTGCTGGCTTTCGTTGGCTTCGGTATGAAAGCGGGTCTGGTGCCACTGCATGCTTGGCTGCCCGAAGCTCATCCGGCGGCACCGTCGCATATCTCGGCGCTGATGTCGGGGGTGATGCTCAAGGTAGCGGTATACGGATTCATCCGCGTGGTGTTCGACCTTATCGGCCAGTTCCACTGGCAGTGGAGTGTGGCGGTGCTGGCTATCGGTAGTGTTTCGGCCTTGATGGGGATTCTTTATGCCTTGATGCAAAATGATCTGAAGCGGCTGCTGGCCTATAGTTCTGTGGAGAATATCGGCATTATCTTTATTGCGTTGGGCTTGGCGATGCTGTTTCTGTCAACCGGTCATCCCGTGGTGGGTAGCGTCGCCTTTGTCGCCGCGCTCTATCACAGCATCAATCACGCGGTGTTTAAAAGTCTGTTGTTCATGGGGGCGGGCGCCGTGCTGCACACCACCCACGAGCGAGATCTTGAGCAGATGGGCGGGCTGTTGCGGCGTATGCCTTGGACTGGGTTGTTTTTCTTGGTTGGCTGTATTTCCATCGCGGCGTTGCCACCCTTCAACGGCTTCGTTTCCGAGTGGCTGACTTTTCAAGCGGCATTGCAGGCTTGGCAGCTGGACAGCGGGGTGCTTCGCAGTATGGTGCCTATCGTTGCGGCGGTACTGGCCATCACCGGTGCCTTGGCGGCGGCTTGTTTCGTCAAAGTCTATGGCGTGGCCTTTCTCGGCCAGGCTCGCAGCCGCCATGTGCGCCGCGCGCGCAAGGTGCCTTTTAGTATGCGTCTCGGCCAAGGGGTGCTGGCGCTGATGTGTTTGTTACTGGGGCTGTTGCCGACCGCCTTTATCGACCTGCTGAATGCCGTGCCGCAACAGGTGTTGGGTCATGGTCTTGCTCAGGCCTCCGCTCACGGCTGGCTGTGGCTGACGCCGATCTCTGCCGAGACGGCCAGTTACGGGGCGCCGTTGGTGGCTATCATCCTAGTGATCGCCCTCATGCTGGGTCTTTGGTTATTAGGCCGCGGGATTCGCCGTGTGCGTCGTTGTGATGCTTGGGATTGTGGTTTTGCGCCGCCGACCCCGGCGATGCAGTACACTGCCAGCGCCTTCGCGCAACCAATCCGTCGGGTGTTTGGAATGTTGTTCCATATTGACGAGGGCAGCGAGCCACAGCCGGACGGACGATGGCGTTATTATCTGAACGTGCGTGACCGCGCCTGGGGATTGTTCTACCTGCCGGTGGCGGCACTTGTGGAGCGTGCTTCTCGGCAGGTCGTGCGCCTGCAATCCGGTAATATCCGCACCTATCTGGGCTGGACTCTGGCGACTCTGCTGGTGTTGTTATGGCTGACGGCATGATGTTTATCGAATGGCTACTGGCCTTTGTGCAGGCGCTACTTTATGTTGCCCTGGCGCCCTTGCTGGTGGGGTGGATACGCACACTCAAGGCGCGTCTGCAGAACCGCCGTGGTCCCTCTGTGTTGCAGTCCTACCGGGATCTGTACAAGTTGTTCGCCAAGGAGGCTCGCATGGCGCATAGCGCCTCGTTGCTGTTCCGCGCCGCGCCCTATATCGTTTTTGTCGCCACCTGGTTGGCCGCCGCCGCCGTGCCCTTTGTGACCACTAGCCTGCCGACCGCCGCCATGGCGGATGTCATTGTGATCGCGGGTCTGTTGGCGCTGGCGCGCTTTTTTCTGGCTTTGGCTGCTATGGATGTGGGCACTGCCTTTGGTGGCATGGGCGCCTCGCGCGAGATGTTCGTCTCGGCGTTAGCAGAGCCCGCTATGTTGATGGCCGTGTTCACCCTGGCCATGACCGCACACAGTACCAATCTGGCCAGCATGATGGATTATCAATTGTTTAATGACCCGGTACTGCGTCCCTCTTATATGTTTGCCCTAGCCGGTCTGGTGTTGGTGGCCGTGGCCGAGACCGGACGTATACCGATAGATAATCCCGCGACCCATTTGGAACTAACTATGATACACGAGGCCATGATTCTGGAATACTCTGGACGACACCTAGCACTGATGGAGTGGGCGGCGCAGTTGAAGTTGCTACTTTATGGCGTGTTGCTGGCCAATGTTTTTTCCCCCACCGGCATTGCCACCACCACTGACCCCGGCGCCCTAGGTCTGGCGCTGGTCGTGGTTATGTTTAAGCTCGCCTTGCTGGGTGTGGCGCTGGCCATCAGCGAGACGGTACTCGCCAAGATGCGTTTGTTCCGGGCGCCAGCCTTTCTTAATCTGGCTTTGCTACTGACGCTACTGGGTCTGCTCAGTCATGTCATCCTAGAGGTGGGCGTATGAGCCTCGGCGAACTGCCCTTTCTGCAGCAGCTGACGCTGGTATTGGCCGCAGTTGTGCTGTTTACCTCGTTCGCGCTACTGGAGCAGGCACGGTTGGTGGCGGCCATCCACGCCTTCGCTTGGCAGGGGCTACTGGTGGCCATGGTAACAGCGATTGTCGCCGCCAGTGGCGGATACCCCCATCTGTTTTTTTCCGCCGCGCTCACCTTGGGGCTGAAAGTGCTGCTGATCCCCTGGATGCTGCACCGTCTGGTGCACCGGCTTCAGCTGGATCGCCATCGCGAGCCTTTGCGCAGACCGGCGCTGATCACTATGGCGGCGTTGGCACTGGTGATTTTTAGTTACTGGCTGGTATTGCCGCTGGTGCAGCAGGAGCTGCTGTTTACGCGCAACATTGTCGCAGTGAGTCTGGCGGTGGTGCTCATCGGCCTGTTGATGATGGTGATCCGTGCCCAAGCCGTGGTTCAGGTGCTGGGCTTTATGTCCATTGAGAATGGTTTGTTTCTGGCGGCGGTCTCCGCTACGGGTGGTATGCCTCTGGTGGTGGAGCTGGGCGTGGCATTTGACGTGCTAGTCGCTATGGTGCTGTTCGGCGTGTTTTTCTTTCAGATCAGCGAGAGTATCGATTCGCTCGATGTGGATCGTCTGAACAGCCTGACCGAAAGGGCGGAGGAGGAGTCATGAGTGCGCTTTCATGGATTCTGATTCTGCCGCTGGCAGGTGCACTTTTGCTGGCGATTATTCGCAACTTGCAATGGGCCGGCTGGCTTAACGTACTGATCTCCACCGCGACCTTTATCGCCACCTTGGCACTGGCCTTCACCGTGGTCGAGGAGGGCGTATTGCTCAGCGGCCTATTTCGTGTCGATGACTTTAATGTCTATCTGCTTGTGCTGACCGCCTTTGTCGGCATGACCACCACCATTTTCTCTCGACCCTATATGCAGCATGTGTGCGACAGCGGCCGTATTAACCATCGTGGCATGCGCCTGTATCACTCCATGTTTCAGACCTTTATGTTCACCATGCTGCTGGCGCTGTCGACCGATAACCTCGGCGTGCTGTGGGTCTCGGTCGAGGGCGCCACCTTGGCGACGGTGTTGCTGGTGTCGTTGTACCGTACCCCGGAGGCTATCGAGGCAGCGTGGAAGTATTTCATTCTCTGTGGTGTGGGTATTTCTTTGGCTCTGTTTGGCACAGTGCTGATGTATTCTGCCGCCCAGCATGTAATTGCGGATCCTGCCGCAGGCTTGAGCTGGAGCACACTGTATGGCGTGGCATCGCAATTGGAACCGTCCATCATGAGTCTGGCGTTTGTTTTTCTGCTGGTAGGTTACGGCACTAAAATCGGTTTGGTGCCGATGCACCAGTGGCTGCCGGATGCGCATTCGGAGGGTCCCACGCCTATGTCTGCGGTGCTATCCGGACTGCTACTCAATGTCGCGCTCTACGCGGTGGTACGCCTGAAGATGCTGGTGGATGGCTCGCTGGCGGCTACCGCTTCGCCCCATCTCGCGGGGAATCTGTTGATGGGCTTTGGTCTGCTCTCGTTTATCGTCGCAGGGCTATTCCTGCACCGACAACGCGATATCAAGCGTATGTTCAGCTATTCCTCTATTGAACACATGGGCTTGATGACCTTTGCTTTCGGCCTCGGCGGACCGCTGGCCACCTTCGGCGCGCTGTTGCACATGCTGGTGCATTCGCTGACCAAGTCGGCTATTTTTATTACCGTAGGCCATGCTACGCACATCGCCGGCACCCAGTCCATTGATCATATCCGTGGCCTGATCCGTACCCAGCCGGCGGTGGGTTGGGGGCTGTTGCTAGGGGTCGCCGCCATCGCCGGTTTTCCACCCTTTGGCGTGTTTACCAGTGAGTTTCTGCTGCTCACCGCCACCATGCAGTCGCAACCTTGGCTAACGCTGGTATTGTTGACGGGGTTGGCGGTGGCCTTTGCAGGGCTGTTCCGGCACCTACACCCCATGGTCTATGGCCCGGTTCCAGAAGGCCAGCAACCGGTCTCCGCCAATATGCTGCCGGTGGCCGTACATCTCGGGCTGGTGTTGTGGCTGGGGCTGTCCATCCCCGATTTTCTGGCACGCTGGCTGGATCGGGCCACCGAATTAATCACTGGGGTGCATCTACTATGAGTCGTTTTAACTGGCTAGCCGAATACCTCGCCCGTCTCGAAGAGCAACGGGTGAGTGTACGCAGTGGTGATGCGGCATGTCTGTCGCCGGCACACTGTCTGTTCCTAGATGCCGAGGACTGGGGTAAGGCGGCGCGGGTTGCCGCCGAGTCCGGTTTTCGCTGGGCAGGCATCTGGGGCGACCCTGTCGCGGAGGGTATTGTGATTCGCGCCGCGCTCGTGCAGGGGGGGGATTACCTGGTACTCGTGACCGAGGTGCCGCTGAAAAATCCGCTAATCGCCTCCCATACACCCCCTTTCCCGGCCGCCAATCGCATGGAACGACACCTTCAGGATCTGCTCGGTATCGGTTTCCTGGATCATCCTGATGATCGCCGCTGGACTCGCCACCAGGCCTGGCCGGAAGGCCGCTATCCGCTGCGCACTGATTTCCCCGTGGCTGGAGAGTCTCAGCGGCGCACGCCCGCCGACAGTGACTATCCCTTTGTGCAGGTGCTGGGCAGCGGTGTCTATGAGATCCCTGTGGGACCGGTTCACGCCGGTATTATCGAACCCGGTCACTTCCGCTTTCAGGCGGTGGGAGAGGAAGTGTTGCAACTGGAGGCGCACTTAGGGTACGTGCACAAGGGCATCGAGAAGATCGCCGTGGGGCGCGACCCCGTTGGACTGGCTCGTCTGGCGGGGCGGGTTTCCGGCGACACCACGGTGGCGCATACTTGGGCGGCCTGCATGGCGATGGAGCGTGCCGCCGGGGTGGTGGTGCCGGCGCGTGGGCTGGTGATCCGAGCCGTGCTCGCCGAACGCGAGCGCATTGCCAACCATCTGGGCGATATCGGCGCTATCTGTAATGATGTGGGTTTCGCCTTTGCCCAACTACAATTTTCGCGGCTGCGTGAGCAATGGCTGCGCGACAATCAGTCTGTATTTGGTCACCGTCTGCTGATGGACTGCATTGTCCCCGGCGGGGTGGGGTGTGATCTAGGCGATCAGCACAAGGCCGCATTACAGTCGTCATTCGGGGTGCTGTCGCGGGAGCTGGATGATTTGTTGCCCATTCTCGATGACCACTCTTCGCTGGAAGATCGGCTGGTCAGCACCGGTACGTTCTGTGCCACTGACGCAAAACGGCTGGGCGTGCTGGGTTACCTAGGCAAGGCCAGTGGTCAGGATTATGACGTGCGGCGCGATCATGGCTATGCGCCTTATGATGAACTGGAGGTCGCCTCACCTTGTCGCGACGAGGGCGATGTGGCTGCTCGGCTGCAGATTCGCGCCGATGAAATCCGCGATTCCTTGCAATTGCTGGATCGGCTGTTACAGCGTCTTCCCACAGGACCGGTAGGGCTGCCCTGGCCCGATCTTTCTAAACCGCAACGGCCTGCCGTGGGGCTTGGTGTAGTAGAAGGCTGGCGTGGTGAGATCATCAGCTATGTGCGTTTCGATGCGCATGGGCGCGTGGCGCGCTTTTTCCCACGAGACCCGAGCTGGTTTTCGTGGCCGGCTCTGGAACAGCTCATCCGGGACAATATCGTGCCCGACTTCCCGGTGTGCAATAAATCCATTAATGGCTCATACTCTGGGCAGGATCTGTAGGATGGAATCATGCTGAGAATATTAAAAAAAATCTGGCGTACCGGCACGCTCACTGAAGCGGCTCCGCGCGATAGTGAACTGGAGGCTTTGGGTCAACAGCTCAAGCGTCATATCGACCGGCGTTTTCGCGGAAGTCTGGCTATCCGCCAAGTGGATGCCGGTTCCTGCAATGGCTGTGAACTGGAGATACACGCCCTCAACAACCCCTATTACGATATCGAGCGCTTCGGTGTGCACTTCGTTGCTTCGCCGCGCCACGCCGATGCACTGCTGGTGACAGGACCGGTCTCCCGGCATATGGAAACCGCCTTGCGCCGCACCTGGATGGCCACACCTTCGCCCAAGTTCGTGATCGCTGCCGGTAGCTGCGCTTGTGACGGCGGTGAGTTCGGTATCTCTTATGCCAGTTGTGGCGCGGTGGAGAACGTCATCCCGGTGGACGTGAAGATCCCGGGTTGTCCACCGACACCGCAAGACCTGCTGCAAGGGATACTGGCGGCGTTGAGCCAGAAGTAAGCGATGAGCCCTGCCTAAAGTTGCAGTTCAGTGTTGAACCCGCATCCTACTCGAGTTGCAATAATTGGCTTAGAAACCCTACAAGAATACTTGACCATTACACGTTTTTGTGGAGCCTGTAAACAGGTTTGTAATCGCCACTGAATGTATCGGCTATAATCATTTTTTTTAATCTTATGAAGGAAAATTTATGCAGTTACCCTCTATCAAATTTCTATTGTTATTCATCGCGATTTTTTTCGTCATTTCATGTAGTTCAAGTCCTATAAAACCCTCTGAAGGGGTTGAAAAAGAGATCAGTGCCGGCGCCTCAAAAGACATTTTGATGGCACGGTCATTAGCTTGGGTAGAAAAAAGACGTATAGATCGTCAATCAATCGTAAAACTGAACCACCAACAAGATGGGATCATTATCGGAACAGGAATCACAACCATTGAAAATTCATTAGAGCTGAAAAATGTGTTTCGTTTTGTGATGACAATAAAGGTTGAGGATAATCGGGCAAAAATTATTTTAAACAATATCGCGCTTGTGGAAGGGGTTACGGACGAGTCATTTGAAGGCACGCTTAAATTGGTGATGGCAAATTTAACAAACATAGCAGAGTCTTATGAAAGAGCGATTACGACAGAGGTAAAGTAAGTTTACTTTAGCGAGTTTTAGAATTTAAGAATTAAGATTTTTTTGACGATGGCGGGCGGTGCCATGCGGATCGTCAGATTGAAAAATCAAACTTGATTTAACTTTTTTACTTTTTGAGACCTTTTTATTCGTGTAGCCATCTCGTGCAAAGGTCTCTTTTTTGATGTCTTAATAGAGTTTGCCGCGATATGGGCTTGCCTCCTATCTGAAGTGTTTGTGGAAATGCTTGAGATAGGGCGCGAGTCCCAGACAATTCCTAGTAACGTAATGCCCCGTACAAAGTGCGATGATAGTTTGATCATCCCCCTGGGGTTGACACGTCTTTTGGTACCTAGTACCGGTGCATTTTCTTCAAATCCAATCTAAATGAATTTTGTAATACATTCAAATCATTAATTATAAGTGCATTTAAGTATGTATTTATAAAGCGTCCAAACTCATCTCGTTTAACAAGCCTTTTGTTACGGTCTGTAGGCGGATATTGAGCCGTATCATCAATTTCGTTTTCAGTTTATCGTTGTTATTTTGACGTGTGCGTGGTTGCACCAAAATAGAACGGAATCCGCTGATAATAGGCGTTATGTTAGGGATGGATTGAGTTGCTATCACCAAGGTTGATTATTTAGTGCATTGTTTTGTAAGGTTTGTTTTGTTTTGGCACCTACCTTTCTATGAAAACCTATAAGGTTTTAAGTCGAGCTGTGATAACGATATTGTGGTTGAGGGCAAAAAGCCAATGTTTTAGGTTACTAATTTACCCTCCTGTCGAATATATTTTGCGTATAGATTGAATTAGATAATAGGAAAAGGGGAGGTTGGCTCTTTTTTGTTCACAAAAAGGTGTAAATATTGATATGGCGCTTCAGGAGGGTTGGCGAGGTTTTTTATCTTTTTCTTTTGTTGACGTTAATGGTAAAACCGTCATAAAAGACAGAAAACACTTTGGTCCATTGGTTCTTCAAAGACCTTATTATCAAGAAATTGATCGCCCTAGTGTGTTGGTGCTACATCCTCCGGGGGGCGTGGTGGGAGGAGATGCGCTTGAGGTGAATGCAACCTTTCAACCAGGCTCAAAAGGGAGTGTCGGTACGCCTGCTGCGACCAAATTTTATCGAAGTGATGGTCGTTTGGCGACCCAAATGCAAACGGTTACTTTGACAGAAAATGTAGAAGTTGAATGGCTACCGCAGGAAACCTTGTTTTTTAATCGATCCCGAGTAATTAATTCACTGAAATTCGTTTTAAGCAAGGCCAGCAATAAGTTAATAGCCTGGGATGTCGTCGGTTTGGGGCGTCCTGCCAGTGGTGAGGGGTTTGAACAGGGAGAATTGCAACAGTCGCTGGAAGTCTGGGTTGAAGACAAATTGATTTTTGTAGATCGGTTGAAAATTTCACCACAGACTAACTTGTTAACCAGTGCCAGTGCTCTGGCAGGAAATGTTCTCTTCGCAACGGCAGTGTTTTATCAAAACGAATTCAGTGAACAAAAAAAATTATTGGAACTTTTACAGGCGGTTGAATGGCCGTTGCCAGTGGGTGTGACACAGATGAATTCTTTGGTGGTGATGCGAGTATTGGCATCGGAGCTTGATGAAATAAAGCAGGTATTGTTTGACGCATGGAAAATCGCCAGGCCTGCCATTTTAAATGTCCCGGTGGTCAAGCCGAGGATTTGGAATACATAAATTATGGAGGCTGTATGGAATTGTTGCCGAGAGAGAAAGATAAATTATTGCTGTTTACGGCTGGGCTGGTTGCCGAAAGGCGTTTAAATCGGGGGGTGAAATTAAATTACCCAGAAGCGGTTGCTTACATCAGCTGTGCGATCTTAGAGGGGGCTCGTGATGGAAAAACGGTGGCGGAACTAATGGATTTTGGCACAACTATTTTGACCAAAGAGGATGTCATGGACGGTATTGCAGAAATGATTCACGAGGTTCAGGTGGAGGCTACTTTTCCTGACGGTACTAAACTGGTGACGGTTCACCAACCCATTGTATAGGAGGCAATAAAATGATTCCTGGAGAGATGATTGTTCAAGACGGCGAAATAGAATTGAATGGGGGTCGAGAAACAATAGAGGTGGTGGTTGCAAACTCGGGTGATCGTCCAATTCAGGTTGGTTCACATTACCATTTTTTTGAAACCAATACCGGCTTGGTGTTTGATCGCGAGCTGGCTAAGGGGTTTCGTTTAGATATCCCGGCAGGTACGGCGGTGCGTTTTGAACCGGGGCAAAAACGACGGGTTCAACTGGTTAAGGTCGCTGGCAAACAAATCATTTATGGCTTCAATCAGTTAGTCATGGGGTCACTGGGAGGGCAAGATGAGTTATCAAATTGATCGTAAAGCTTATGCGGAAATGTATGGTCCCACCGTGGGAGATAAAGTTCGATTAGGTGACACGGATTTGCTGATTGAAGTGGAAAAGGATTTCACAACCTATGGTGAAGAGGTCAAGTTCGGCGGGGGTAAGGTTATTCGTGACGGTATGGGTCAAGGTCAGCTATGTGCAGATGAAGTCGTTGATACGGTTATTACCAATGCCTTGATTCTCGATACTTGGGGGATTGTAAAAGCTGATATCGGTATCAAGGATGGGTTGATCGTTGCCATCGGTAAGGCAGGGAATTCGGATATTCAGCCGAATGTGGATTTTGAAATCGGTGCCGGCACCGAAGTTATTGCCGGCGAAGGTCAAATTTTAACCGCTGGCGGTATTGATTCCCATATTCACTTTATCTGTCCGCAACAAGTTGAAGAGGCGTTAATGTCTGGCATCACGACTATGTTGGGTGGTGGAACGGGTCCCGCCGCAGGGACTAATGCAACCACTTGTACTTCTGGTGTTTGGTATATGCACCGTATGTTGGAAGCGGCTGAAGGATTGCCGATGAATCTTGGCTTTTTGGGAAAGGGCAATGCATCCTTGCCCGCACCACTGATTGAGCAGGTTGAAGCCGGTGCGATGGGTCTCAAGTTGCACGAAGACTGGGGGACGACGCCAGGCGCAATTGATAATTGTTTGAGTGTGGCTGATAAATACGATGTGCAGGTGGCAATTCATACGGATACGCTTAATGAATCGGGTTTTGTTGAGAATACCTTGGCCGCTTTTAAGGATCGAACGATTCATACTTATCATACCGAAGGTGCCGGCGGTGGCCATGCCCCGGATATTATCAAAGCCTGTGGTTTTGCTAATGTATTGCCCTCATCGACAAATCCGACACGTCCTTTTACCGTGAATACAATTGATGAGCATTTGGATATGTTGATGGTCTGCCATCATCTCGACCCGAATATTGTCGAAGACGTTGCCTTTGCTGAATCGCGAATTCGTCGCGAAACCATTGCCGCCGAAGACATTTTGCACGACTTGGGGGCTTTTTCGATGATTGCTTCTGATTCGCAGGCAATGGGGCGTGTGGGTGAAGTGATTACTCGTACTTGGCAAACCGCCCACAAAATGAAACAACAGCGCGGCTCATTAGCGGAAGCGGGTGAAAGCAATGATAATTTTAGAGCGAAACGTTACGTTGCTAAATATACAATTAACCCAGCGATTACCCACGGTATGGCGGATATTGTCGGCTCGGTTGAAGTTGGCAAATTGGCAGATTTGGTGTTGTGGAAACCGGCATTTTTTGGTGCTAAACCTTCTATGATTATTAAGGGAGGGATGATTGTTGCTGCGCCGATGGGCGATGCCAACGCTTCTATACCAACGCCACAACCGGTGCATTATCGTAATATGTTTGCAGCACAGGGCAAGGCGATTTTTAAAACGTCAATTACTTTCGTATCGCAAGCAGCGTTTGATAAAGACATTAAGGGGCAATTGGGACTGGAGAAAATCATCCGCCCAGTTTCAAATACACGAAACATCAGTAAAAAAGATATGGTTTTGAATGATTTGCAACCGGATGTTTCAGTCGATCCAGAAACTTATGTGGTTAAGGCGGATGGTGAGCTATTGACTTGTGAACCGGCAGAAACCTTGCCTTTGGCGCAACGGTATTTCTTATTTTAATATAGGTGGCAAAATGAAAGAGTATACCAAAATCCTCGATGAGGGCTTGCCGAGCAATGCACAAGAGTTGGTTTTGACGTTCAAGCAACGTGAAAAAAGTCGGTTAAAGGTTTCGCTTGCGACTGGAGAAGAAATCGGTTTGTTTCTGCCTAGAGGTTCGATCTTAAAAGAGGGGAGTGTGATTGCTTCTGATTCCGGTGCGTATTTGAAAATTGTCGCAGCACCCGAAAAAGTGTCGACAGTTACATCCGATGACGGTCATTTGCTGTTGCGAATCGCGTATCACTTGGGAAATCGTCATGTGCCTTTACAGGTCGAGCCGACCTGGTTGCGGTACGCACATGATCATGTATTGGATGACATGGTTAGACTGCTTGGGGGACAAGTGGTTGTAGAAGATCAGCCATTGCAGCCTGAAAGCGGTGCTTATGGCGGCGGCCATAGTCACGATCATTAAATGCCAAGTTCTTTGCTCAGGTTGCTGCAATTATCCAGTCCGACATTGCCCGTCGGTGCCTATGCCTATTCTCAGGGCGTGGAAGCGGCAGTGCATGCTCAAATCGTAACCGATGAAGTCTCCGCGTTAAGTTGGATTCAAGATGTGCTAATGAATGGTTTGGTTTACGGTGATCTTGCATTATTAAGTCATTTCTACCAGGCCTGGTCAAAAAAGGATTATGAAAAGCTGCAAACCTATTCGGCATTGAGTTTGGCGATCAGAGAAACCGCAGAACTCAAGCAAGAGGATCAGCACATTGCCAAGGCGTTATTGCGATTGGCGGCTCCTCTTGAAGTCGATATCTTTAAGACACAGATATTTGAGAAAACCTATTCTTTGGTATTTGCAGGGTTTGCACAGCACTGGAAGGTTCCGCTGGAAGAGGCATTACAAGCATTCGCCTGGAGTTGGATGGAAAATCAGGTGGCCGCTATGATAAAGTTGGTTCCGCTTGGTCAAACACAAGGCCAAAAATTGATATTGAAAATGGATACTGCTATTCAGCAAGCCGTGCAGTTGGCACAAGAGGTTCCGATAGCGCTTATTGGAAACAGTTTGCCACACCTTGCAATTTTAAGTAGTCAGCATGAGATTCAATACAGTCGTCTATTTAGGTCTTAAAAGAATTTATGGTATAGGATAAGCAAAACAAGATAAGGAATATTATGAAACCAGCACTGAGATTAGGCATTGGCGGTCCCGTCGGTTCGGGGAAAACTGCGCTGGTGGAAGTTCTCTGTAAGAGAATGCGCGACAAGTACGATTTGGCCGTGGTGACGAACGACATTTATACCAAGGAAGATCAGCAGATTTTGATCCGTCAGCAGGCGCTTTCTGAAGATCGAATTGTGGGTGTCGAAACCGGTGGATGTCCACACACGGCAATCCGTGAAGATGCATCCATGAATTTGACGGCCATTGAAGGGTTACAGGAACAGTTTGAAGGGCTGCAAATGGTCATTATCGAATCGGGGGGGGATAACTTAAGTGCAACCTTTAGTCCCGAACTGTCGGATTTAACCATTTATGTGATTGATGTGGCGGCGGGGGATAAGTTGCCGAGAAAGGGCGGGCCGGGCATTACGCAATCAGATTTGTTGGTAATTAATAAAATCGATTTGGCGCCTTTTGTCGGCGCAGACTTGGCGGTGATGGATCGAGATACTAAAATTCAGCGTAGAGACCGACCTTACGTTTTTACCAACCTAAAAACCCAGCAAGGCGTGGATGAGATTGTCGAGTTTATTGTTGATAAAGGAATGCTTTAAATGATGGAATTCGGGCTTGTCATTATTTTCTGGTATGGAGTATTGCATGCCTTTGGGTCAGATCATTTGACCGCAATCGCGGATTTTTCAATTGGCAGACAAAGAAAAAAGGTGATGATGGTCACTTTGGGATTTGCGATTGGTCATGGGGTGAGTTTGTATCTGTTTGCCCTGCTATTGTCATCTTTGCAAGTTCCGGAAGGCTGGTTGGCCTACGGTGATGTCATTGCCTCCAGTATCATTATCTTAATGGGATTGTATTTGCTTTATTTGGTGGTGACGGATCGGATTCATGTCTCTAAACACCAGCATGACGGTAGAGAGCATATCCACGTTTGGTTTGGTAAGCAGCACAATCATCGTTGTCCGTTTTTCAGTTGGCTATCCACCTCGGCGATGCTCGGAATCATGATGGGGATGGGGGGTGCGCGGGGCATGCTAGTCAGTTTGTCAGCCATTTCCAGTGAGGATGTGAGTGGCTGGATGGTGTTAAGCTTTACGTTAGGCGTCGCCTTGGTGTTTATGGTTTTTGGTGTTTTATTGGCGATTTTGAATAGGAGGTTGTTGGGTTCCAAAGCATGGCTAAAAGGATCCTTTACGTTTGCAGGCCTGGTCTCCTGTTTGGTTGGCGCTCAGGCGTTTTTATAAACTTTAATCTATCTGCACGGGATGGTTTCTCTTTTGCACTATTTTTGTGCCATATCGCTTCTGTGAACGTGATTGACAGGGCGGATGTGTCTTTTTATTGTTAAGGCATGTTTTTTGATTCTTTATTTTTCTAGTTAAAACAACTGCCTATCTGCTAATTTTTCCTTGTTGGAAAAATTAATTTTCTGTGGCACAAGTCTTGTTATTGAATATGACCATTGGATGCGTTTTAGGGCGCATTTAGTTTGATAGCGGCGGCATCCGTCAAAGCGGTGTTGGCGCTAAATCATAACGCAATCCAGTTTAAGTTCAGTTTTCAAATTTATGGGGTAAAAGTAATGAGACATGGTGATATATCCTCCAGTAACGATACCGTGGGGGTCGCGGTTGTAAACTATAAGATGCCACGACTACATTCCAAGGCAGAAGTTTTAGACAATGCCCAGAAAATTGCAGATATGATGATTGGTATGAAACAAGGTCTGCCAGGTATGGATTTGGTGATTTTTCCCGAGTATTCGACTCATGGCATTATGTACGATGCCAAAGAAATGTACGACACCGCCTCGACCGTGCCGGGTGACGAAACGCGAATCTTTTCGGAAGCGTGTAAAAAAGCGAAAACTTGGGGAGTCTTCTCATTAACGGGCGAACAGCATGAAGAGCATCCTAATAAAGCACCTTATAACACCTTGATTTTGATTAACGACCAAGGTGAGATTGTCCAGAAATATAGAAAAATCATGCCGTGGTGTCCGGTTGAAGGTTGGTATCCAGGGGATAAAACCTATATCACCGAAGGGCCTAAAGGAATGATGATCAGTTTGATTATCTGTGATGATGGTAACTATCCTGAAATCTGGCGAGACTGTGCAATGAAAGGGGCGGAATTGATTGTTCGATGTCAGGGGTATATGTATCCCGCTAAAGAGCAGCAAATCATGGTTTCTAAAGCCATGGCCTGGATGAACAATACCTATGTTGCAGTGGCCAATGCCAGTGGCTTTGACGGTGTTTATTCATACTTCGGACACTCTGCGATTATCGGCTTTGACGGGCACACCCTTGGTGAATGCGGCGAAGAAGATTACGGCATTCAATATGCGGAACTGTCTGTTTCTCAAATTAGAGATTTCCGGAAAAATGCGCAATCACAGAACCATTTATTTAAGTTATTACACCGTGGCTACACGGGTAAGATTAATTCTGGTGAAGAGGATCAAGGGGTTGCCGCTTGTCCTTATGATTTCTATTCAACTTGGATTAATGATCCTGATAAAGCCAGAGAGCAGGTGGAAAAAATCACCCGTAAGACGGTTGGAACAGCGGAATGTCCGATTGACGGTATCCCCAACGAAGAGACCCAAAAAGAGCACCGCTAAGCTCTGTGATTTGATGTTGTTTTCATGCGATATACGCTTTTTTTAAGTGATGTACAACGTCAATTAGAACTGACGCTATTAGCGATTTTCGAGAAGCACTTCCGAGTGCTTCCTCTCTTTGGTGATGGAATAGTGCCTACGATTTGTGAGGGCACTATTCTTTTACCCGAATTCATTGAAGCAGAATCTGTGCAGGATGCCCAGCAATGCTTTCTCAGTGCCGCCCTCCACGGCGCAGCCCATCTTATTTATTCCTATCCATTAGGTTCTTCTGGTCTCAATAATCGCCAGTTGGTGTTGATTTCTTTAATAGAAGATGCACGTGTTGAGTGGTTGGCGGACAGAAACTTTCCCGGTATGTCGGCGTTTTTTCATCGTCACTTTGTTAAGTCACCTTCTGATGCTTTGGTGTTTGAAGAGATGGCCTATTCGGTGGCTTACGCCTTGGCGACAAAGCAAACGGTCTTTGAAAGCCGGTTTGTTTCTAAAGCCGTGAGATTGTTTAATCAGGCAGTCGCTGAAGATATTCATAATCCGCAGATTTTCAAAGCAATCGGATTGGCATTAGCCAATGATATGGGTCAAATGCGAATCAGTATGAATGAAAAAGCCCCCTTTATTCTCGTGCCTTATCGAGATGATAACGCTTATCTGTGGAATGATTATCAAGAAACCGATGTGGAAAATGATGCGCCTTTGGATGGTCAGGAAACCGCCAGTGTGACTGGCATGGCTTATAATGAAATTTTAGACGGCAGATCGGTGTCCGAGTTCAATAAAGACGCTACTTTAGAAGAGGGATTGGTGTTTCAGGCTGTACAGGAGGATGCGCAGTCCAATCTTCTGAATCAGCCACAGTGGGTGAGTGAATTTGTCTACCCTGAATGGGATTACAAAATTGCACGTTGGAAACGCGACTGGTGTTCTTTAAATGAGTTTGTTTTTGCTGATGATTCTGAAAGCGCACTTGATCATCGAGTCGACAAGTATCGTTATTTTGTCAAGAAGCTTCAGCAAATTATCAACACTTATCCGTCACAAATGCATCGGCGGAAAAAGCAAGAAGATGGCAATGAATTAGATCTTGAGGCAATCATTCAATATAGGGTCGATTTCAAGATGGGTTGTGCCGGTGCTGAATCAAAAATCTATATTGATCATGTTAAGGAAAGGCACCAAGAACTCTCATTGTTGGTTTTGCTGGATCTGTCGGAGTCCATGAATGATCTGGATATCGATAATGAAAACACCATTCTTGATCTGACATTGGACTCGACAGTGGTGCTTTCAGAGCTATTGGGGTCACTCGGACACAGCTATGCATTCCATGGCTTTAATTCGAATGGTCGTGGTTCGGTATCCTATTTCAATATAAAGGACTTCGATCAGGATTCTGAGACGTCATTGCGATCATTGAGTCAGGTTAAAGCTGGCTATTCAACTCGGATGGGCGCCGCGCTTCGCCATGCTTTTTACAAAATTTTAAAACGCCGAGAGCGGCATAAGTTGATCTTGGTGATTACAGATGGTCAACCGTCAGATATGGATGTCTATGATGATCAGTACTTGATTGAGGATGCTGCTATTGCCGTCAATGAAATCGAATCATCTGGTTGTAAGCTATTCTGTTTGTCTTTGGATAAAAATGCAGATCGGTATGTGCAAAAAATATTCAGGAAGGGACATTATGAAGTGGTCGAACGCCCCAGTAAGCTCCCTCTGGTTCTAACCAAACTCTATTTGAAAGTGTTTAAATCGTTTTTGGCTTAATATTGAAACCCAGAAAGATGATGATTGCGTTTCATGCATTTTTAGAAGAGACAGACATAAAAAACCCCACCAATAGGTGGGGCAGTATTGGCGGGTTATTCATGTGGATTAATGACTAATCATCCAAGGTCGCATTGAAGGAAACATTTTCTTTCCATCTGCTGTCCACATGAGTTTTGATTTACCTTTCTTATGGTATTGGCAACCACACCCTTGTTTGAGCTTTTCCGCATTCTCCGCACGACTGTCCACGGTGGATACCTGAGGTTCGTGCTGAGCCGTTTCATTTTTTTCAATGGCATCACGTTTTGCTGGCGCCATATTTAATACTTCAGGCGGAATCATAATGATTCTAGGAGATAAAGTCTGGCAATGCGGACATTGCGCAGGCTTATTGGAATCATCCATGGTCGCAAGTTCATAAAAGATACCATGATCTGGACACTTATAATCATAAACTGGCATCGTAAACTCCTTACTTCAAATCAGCTGCTAAAGGGACTTGAACACTGTCGTCCACATGTTTTTTGGGGCCATCGGCACTTGGGTTTACATCGAACTTGAAGATGTCGGTCGGTAGCCATAGCGTTGCGCAAGAATTTGGAATATCAACCACGCCACTGATGTGGCCTTGAACTGGCGCCGTCCCCAATATTGAATAAGCCTGTGCACCAGAGTAGCCAAATTTCTTGAGATATTCGATCGCATTCAAGCAGGCTTGTTGATAGGCGACATTCACGTCAAGATAGTGTTGTTTCCCTTCCTCATCTACTGAGATACCTTCAAAGATGAGGTAGTCGTCATAGCGCGGCGTGATTGGGCTTGGCTTAAAGATTGGGTTCTTGATGCCATATTTTTTCATACCATCTTTCACTAGGTTGACACGAAGGTGAATCCAGCCAGCCATTTCGATTGCGCCACAGAATGTAATTTCACCGTCACCTTGACTAAAGTGTAAATCCCCTACAGAAAGGCCGGCATCTTTAACGTAAACCGGGAAGTAGACTTTAGAACCACGAGATAAATCCTTGATATCACAGTTTCCGCCGTGTTCGCGTGGCGGAACGGTGCGGGCGCCTTCTGCTGCCGCAGCCTTGGCTTCATCTGGCTTCATACGCCCCATGTGTGCTGTTTCAGCATAAGGCAGTGCTGCTAGCGGCGGGGTGCGCTCAGGGTCTGTATCAAAGAGTTCTTTTTCACGGGTGTTCCAGTCATCCAGCATCTTTTTGTCTGGTAGGCATCCAATCAGGCCTGGGTGAATTAAACCGGCAAATTCAACCCCTGGAATGTGACGAGATTCGGTAAACATACCGTTGAAATCCCAAATGGTCTTTTGAGCCTCTGGGAAATGATCGGTTAAGAAGCCACCGCCGTTTTGCTTAGAAAAGAAGCCGTTAAATCCCCATTGACTGTCGTCAAAGGTGCCGATGTCTAAAATATCTACTTCAAGTAGGTCGCCAGGTTCAGCGCCCTCGATTCCAACCGGCCCTGACAAAAAGTGTACTTGAGTTAAGTCAACGTCACGAACATCGGAGGCATCATCATTGTTTTCGATCTGTCCACCTGTCCAATCCATACATTCGATGATGAAGTCATCACCCGGCTTAACCATTGAAACCATCGGAATGTCCGGGTGCCAGCGGTTATGGATATTATCATGCTCGTAAGCAGATTTGTTAAGGTCTATTTTAATAATTGTTTCGGCCATTTTGGTTCTCCTATTGTATAAATTTTACGGGGTTTAGGTTAAACAGATAAAAACGATGAAACTTTCTCTTCGTCAACTTCATTGCGCGGCTGATCATGAATGATCTTGCCTTTTTCGATAACGATAATTCGATCAGCTACATCCAAAGCAAAGCTTAAAACCTGCTCGGAAACAATGATGGACAAGCCTCTTGAGTCACGGATTTCTTTTAAGGTGTGCGCCATTTCTTTAATGATTGAAGGTTGGATCCCCTCAGTAGGTTCGTCCAATAATAGAACATCTGGATTACTTGCCAGTGCTCTGGCAATCGCAAGCTGTTGTTGTTGCCCCCCTGACAAATTGCCGCCTCGACGTTTTCTCATTTCGCGTAAAACGGGAAAGATATTGTATAAATCTTCTGGCACTTCGGTTTCCTTGGTGCTGGTCAGTCCGGTTTCAATGTTTTCCTGTACGGTCATGGTCGAAAAGATCATTCTCCCTTGAGGAACATATCCCAATCCTGCTTTGACACGCTCGTGGCTTTGCATGCCGAAAAGTTCTTTCCCCTCTAACTTAACGCTTCCCGATTTCGAAGGAATCATTCCAATGAGAGATTTCATGAGTGTGGTTTTACCCATGCCGTTACGCCCAAGAATGGCGATGATCTCATTCTTTTTGAGGGAGAGATTTAAACCATTGATAACCTCACTTTCCCCATAGGCGACATGCAAATCTTGTATATCTAGCATTTCTTTACTCCCTTAATGTCCCAGGTATACTTCAATAACTTTCGGATCGTTCTGAACCTTCTCCATTGAGCCTTCAGAAAGAACTTTTCCTTGATGAAGTACGGTGACTCTGTCAGCAATTTCTTCAACAAAATGCATGTCATGCTCAATAACCAATACCGAGCGTTCTTTGGTGATTCGTTGAAGCAGTTCAGCTGTTTGCTTTCGTTCCGAAACAGACATCCCTGCGACAGGTTCATCCAGCATGAGTAGTTCAGGGTCTTGGATTAGCAGCATGCCAATTTCAAGCCACTGTTTTTGGCCATGACTTAACAGATTGGCAGGGCTACTCAGCATTTCTTGTAAGAAGATCATCTGTGCGATTTCATTGACCTTATCGATGACTTCTTGGTCACGTCTAAACGTTAGAGCGCCCCAAACTTTTTTACCTCTCGGGTAGGAAAGCTCAAGGTTTTCGAAAACCGTCAAATCTTCATAGATAGATGGGTTTTGGAATTTCCGGCCGACACCTGCATGAACGATTTCATGCTCTTTGAGTTTGGTTAGTTCCTTTCCTTTAAATTTGATAGAGCCTTCAGTCGCTTTGGTGCGTCCGCAAATCAAATCCAATACAGTGGTTTTGCCTGCCCCGTTGGGGCCGATGATGACGCGGATTTCTTGTTCTTCAATGTATAAAGACACATCATTTACCGCTTTGAAACCATCGAACGAAACGGTGAGTCCTTCAATAGTTAATACAAAGTCTTTTTGTTGGTACATGGTTTTCTCCAATACCTTGGTCATTAAACGTTAATTATTTTTTGGCTTTTTTGTCTTGTATCGCTTTTAATTTTTTATCTACCCAAGGCTGTACATAGCTTTCGTAGATTCCAGCCAACCCTTTAGGAAAGGCTAGTACAACGGCGATAAACATAGCACCCATTGCGAACAGCCAGAGTTCCGGATAGGATTCAGAAAGAATCGTTTTTGCCCAGTTAACAATTAAAGCGCCGTAAATCGCGCCAAAGATGGAAAGGTTTCCACCGACGGCCGCAAAGATAACCATTTCGATTGACGGAACAATGCCAATCAGTGAAGGAGACATGAACCCAACTTGTAACGTAAACATGGCTCCCCCAATTGAAGAGAAAATCCCGGCAATACAGAAGATGAATATTTTGAAGTTGGCCACGTCGTAGCCAGAGAATCGGACGCGATCTTCACTGTCTCTCATCGCCACTAGCAGTCGCCCTAGCTTACTTTTACGGATGTATTGCGCCGCGACTAAGGTTGCTAATAGCAACATAACGTTTATGAAATACAATATATATTTGGCAGAATCGGTACGGATATCCCAACCATGTAACGTTCTAAGGTCGGTGATGCCATTAACCCCCCCAGTAAACCCTTGTTGACCAATAATCAAAATAGTCAGGATCGCGGCAATTGCTTGGGTAATGATGGCGAAATATACCCCGCCTACACGCCGTTTAAACATGGCAGCCCCAATGATGTAGGCAAACAAAGCCGGTAAAGCAATGATGGCAAATAGGGTGAAACCAAAGCTATGGAAGGGTTCCCAAAACCAAGGGAGTTCCGTTAATTGGTTCCAGTCCATAAAATCAGGAATGCCCGGTGTTGACTGGATTTGGGTATTTTCCGGGTTAGAAGCCTCAAGCTTCAAAAACATCGCCATGGCATAGCCACCTAAGCCAAAGAAAATCCCTTGACCTAAGCTTAAGATGCCGCCAAGTCCCCAGGAAAGTACCAGACCCAAAGCGACGAACGCGAATGTTAGATATTTTCCGATTAGATTTAATCTAAAAATATCAAACAGTATCGGTAACGCGACCAGCAGAATCGCAGCCAAGATTAGAAATGATACGACATCATTTTTGGGGGCTAAAGAACGTAGTTTAGTTTGTAGCATTTTTGTAATTCTCCTAGCGACGAACTTTGAGTGAGAAGAGTCCTTGTGGACGCAGCATTAGGATCACTATGACCGTTAATAGAGTTAAGACTTTTGCCATAGAGCCACTTAAGAAAAATTCCATAATGGACTGGGCTTGTGAAATACTAAATGCAGATGCGATGGTTCCCAGTAGACTTGCTGCGCCACCGAATACCACCACTAAGAAGGTGTCAACAATGTAAAGTTGTCCGGATGTCGGGCCAGTAGAACCAATCATCGTAAATGTGGCGCCTGCAATCCCGGCAATCCCGCAACCAAGCGCAAAGGTGAAACGATCGACTCGGGCAGTATCAATACCAACGGCACCCGCCATGGCTCTGTTCTGAACGACTGCACGCGATTGCTTTCCTTTTCTGGATTTTTGTAAAAACAGGAACACACCCAAAGTGATAAACAAGGTAATGACCATTACAATCATGCCGTTAACCGGGACCTCAATCATTTCACTCACTTGGAAGGAGCCCATCATCCAGTCAGGCAGGGTGACCCCGACCTCACGAGGGCCAAAAATGGTTCTATAAAGCTGTTGCAAGATCAAGCTTAATCCCCATGTCGCCAAAAGGGTGTCAAGTGGGCGCTTGTATAGGTGTCTAATCAATGTCCACTCCACCAACGCACCGAGTAAGAATGTGCCTATAAAGGCGAAAATAATGGCGATAAAAAAGTAAGCATCAAAAAGCTCAGGAAGATAGGTTGAGAATAAATTTGACGTTAGGTAAGTGATGTAGGCACCAAGAATCATGAATTCTCCATGTGCCATGTTAATAACACCCATTTGGCCGAAAATAATCGCCAAACCGAGTGCCATCAACAATAATACCGAGAATAGGATAAGGCCTGAAAAGCCTTGCATCGCAAAAATTGAACCCAGTTCAGCCCATGTATAGTCAGCAAACATTTATTTTCCCTCCTGGCAGGTAAAATAATTTGAGATCTTTGCATGAGTGGGGCTCGAAAGAAAAATGTGGAAAAAATTCTCATATTGAGGCAAAAAACGCAGCGAATAGCCGGCTATTGGCCAGTTTTTAAACGAAAATATGGGAAATTTTAACCGTTTTTATTCGTGACTCCATCTCGTGCAAAGGTCTCAATTTAAGTAAAAAGTGGTTTTTTGGTTTATTGCACCTAATTAAAGGCTCTGATGGTTTTAGAGCATTTAATTAGATGCAGCCCATCAAATAACAATGGGCTGCTTTCGGTTCGCTTATTGGTAACCTTTAGGGAATGGATTTGGTTCAATCAGCTCTTTGGATTCATAAACCACTTTAAACTGACCATCTTTCTTAGCATGACCAATACGTGATTTAGACCAAAGGTGATGATTAGGATGAACTTTTACATAACCTTCAGGCGCTGTTGTTAATTCGATACCGGGAAGGGTTTTACGAATCTTGTCGACATCGAAAGATCCTGCTTTTTCAACGGCGGCTTTCCATAACCAAGGGCCAAGGTAGGCTGCTTGTGTTACGTCACCGATAACAATGTCATCGCCCCAACGTTTCTTGAACGCCTTCACAAATGCTGTGTTATTGTCGTTAGGTAAACTTTGGAAGTACTTCATTGAAGCGTATAACCCTTCAACGTTTTCACCACCAATCCCTAAGATTTCATCTTCTGTTACCGACAAGGTCAAAACTAAAGGTTTTTCTTTGGTTAGATCGATACCAGCCGCATTTAACTGCTTGTAGAATGCAACGTTAGATCCACCAACAACTGTCGTAAAGATTACATCTGGTCTCTTAAGTTTGATTTTATTGATGACTGAGTTGAACTGAGTATGTCCTAGAGGATAGTACTCTTCACCCACCACTTTCAAACCAAGCTTCTCGATGTGTTTGCGAGCGATTTTGTTAGAAGTACGTGGCCAGATATAGTCAGAACCAAGCAAGAAGAATTTCTTAGCGCCTTTTGTTTCTTTAGCCCAGTCAATCCCTTTAAGAATTTGCTGAGTTGCTTCTTGGCCTGTGTAAATTACGTTAGGAGATTGCTCTAACCCTTCATAGAAAGTTGGGTAGAAAAGCATGCCGTTGTATTGTTCCATAACCGGTAAAACCGCTTTTCGTGAAGCCGATGTCCAGCAACCCATAATCGCAGCAACTTTGTCTTGAACCAGAAGTTTCTTCGCTTTTTCAGCAAAAGTAGGCCAGTCGCTGGCGCCATCTTCTTGGATGTATTTAATCTGTCGACCTAAAACACCGCCCGAAGCATTGATCTGCTCGATAGCCAGTTTTTCTGCCTGGATGGAACCGGTTTCACTAATCGCCATAGTTCCGGTAGCCGAGTGAAGAATACCAACCGTCACCGTATCATCTGTAACGGATAGACCTGTTGTGTTAACGTCGGCGGCATAAGAGCTTGTCGCCAGAATCATCGCTGCAGGCAGTGCTGCTAGCCCTTTTAATAAAGTACGGCGTGTTGTTCCTGGCCGACTTGAAGAAATCGTTTTTTTCATGAATTATAGCCTCGCTTGTTTCGAACATTCAGTGGTTAAATGGACATAAAGTCAGAGGTATAAAGCACTCTTGGTGCCAAAATAAAAAAACACTTAATAAACAATATTAATATTTATATATCAGGGATTAATGAAGGAACAATATAGTAAAGTGCACGATATTGGTGCTACATGTGAGGTTATATGGTGCTAAATAGATTGTTTTCACGACATTAAGGTCGGCCTATCATTTTCTCTTTACGGAGTGATTTGGTTTTTGTTATGAAAGAGAAGGCATATAATTCAGAATTTATAACAACATAGTTTGTCATTTATCGACCCTATCCCTAGGCATACGGCAAAACTTAAGTGTCATCGCATCGGTTGGTTGTGCATAAAGAAACGCTATAACGACTTCAAACCTCTTAATGCTAAAATGGCCAGGCCTGGTTAAATTTTGGTTTCATAATGGGGTTTGCCAGGCGGTAAGTAAATAAGCATTTAAAGGAAGTATTCAGTGGTGCTCAAACGGATTATTTTTGTGTTGATGGTGTCTATCAGTCTAGCCGGTTGCGGCGGTGGGGGATCTGACGCTGCGGCGGTGCAGGATTCTGACACACCGACGCTCAATGCCAGTACCAATCTGATAGACAGTGAGACACAGGTTGTCGTAGCGACAAATTTTAATCCCGTTACGGACACCCCCTTGAATTACTTGAACTATTTGCGAAGTTATGTCCAGCTCCCTGCCTATGTTGAAAATGCTACTTTATTGAAGTCTGCCAACGCCCATTTAAATTATATGTTGCATCATAATGCGTTAGGCCATGCTGAGGATCCCCAGAACAGCTTGTATTTTACGGGTAAAACGCCTCAAGAACGCACCCATGCCGCCGGCTATCAGTGGCCTGGCGTGTCGGAAAATATCAGTTATAACAAGGCAAATTTTACCGGGTTGATTGATGAACTGATGACCGCTGTTTATCACCGGATGAGCTTATTAGATTTTCAGAAAGATGAAATTGGCATTGCCTATAAAGAAGCGGCTGTGCCTAATAAGGACGATGATCCGATTTGGAGTGCGCTGGTGACCAATGCAGGCGTTTTTGCTTTGGTGGCATTATGTGATGCTGGCGGAGATGGTCAATCAGGATACCTGTGTTCAAACAACGCCAAAATTTCAAAAACACGGTATCAATCAGAAATGGATGCTTTGGCGAAAAAAGCAGCGGATATGGTGGTGTGGCTTGCACCCAATAGCCAGGTGTTACCGGCCTTCTTTGAAGAAACGCCTGATCCTTTGCCCGATTGCAAAGTGTCTGGCAATCCGATCAGTGTGCAAATCAATCCGTCAAAATTAGCAGACTATACATTGTTACCCGATACGTTTCGGTTAATTGAAAAAGTAACGGGCGCTGAACTGGTTTTGAATCGCGTGTTATCGAATGTAACCGATCAACCCGATGCGGAAGCGGCTAATTGGAAAACGGCCGAAATGGAATGGTTTGCCGCTTTTCCGCAACAACGGCTTAAATGGCAAACTTTATATGAAGCCAGTTTTGATTATGTATATAGTGGCCAAACCTGGACGAAAACCTGGCAATTCGTGACGCCTAGCTTCGATGGCGAGTTGATCGCCCTTTATCAAAATGCTCAATACGACTATCCCTTGGGACAAACCCTTTACATCTATGTGCCGCCTGAAAACTGTGCAGTGAATGCCAATAAATGGGCATCTAGTTACCAATATGACGCGCAACAGACGCCGGAGCTATCGGTTGAGGCGGTTGATCCCCAGACTTTGAAGTTGGTGGCTCGGCAAGTCAGTCAAATGACCTTAACCTTTACCCAAACCGATCTTAGTGGACAGGACTATATTAAGACCTTGAAGTTGAACATTCGTTAACCGGCCGGTGGCCATTTCTGAGCCTGAATCTGTGTTAACTTCCTGCTAAGGTTCGCTGCAGTTAATGGCCGGTCGAAATAATATCCTTGAATAATCAGCTTGCTAAAGAGGCTTAAAACATCAAGTTCGGCCAAGGCCTCAACCCCTTCCGCAACCACTTTCATATCTAATGCCTGCGCCATTTCAATGGTGTGTTTAACAATCAGTTGATCGGTTGGATTGTTGAGCAGTTTTCGGATAAAGCCCTGATCAATTTTCAATTCTGAAAATTGCATTTGATCGATATAACTGAGATTTGAATAGCCGGTGCCATAATCATCCATTGCAAAATGAAAGCCGGAATTGCGAATAGTTTCAAAGGTTTCAAGCACGCGATAATCTTGGTGTATCATCACCGATTCGGTTACTTCAAATAGAATTTGTGGCGGATTGATGTGATACAGACTGGCTAAATCAACCAATTGTTGGGGCAGTTTTGGATTGCGAAGCTGTATTGCCGATAGGTTGATCGAGAGGGTTTGTGTCGTTAATAAACCGGCATCAAGCCATTTCGAAAATTGCTGAAAAGCCTGCTCGACCACCCAAAGCCCCACTGTTTCTATTAACCCCATTTCTTCCAGAATAGCAATAAATATCGCCGGAGAAACCGGCGATTGATTGGTGGGGTGCCACCTTAATAACACTTCTAAACCGGACAAGCGTTGATCCGTTAAATCAATTTGAGGTTGATAGACTAAGCTAAATTCATGGTTTTCAAGGGCGGTTTTTAAAGATTGTTGCAGTTGCAGTTTGATAACGGCATCTTGTCGCATGGTTTCGCTAAAAAACTGAAATGCCCCTTTCCGCTGGTTTTTTAAGTCATACATGGCGGTATCTGCGGCCTGAATAAGGCTATTGGCGGTGTTGCCATCGCGAGGGTAGAGACTTAATCCGATGCTGGCGGCGACTTGTAGCGTATAGTTATCAATTTCAAAGGGCACGGCAAAAATCTTTTGCACCTGTTCTGCGGCCTGGCGCAGTTCTGATTCATTGCTCAGAGCGGGCATAAAAATAACAAATTCATCGCCACCGAATCGTGCAACCAAACCGGTCGCCAAAAAGGCTTGGTCAAGGCGTTTAGCAATCACCGCCAATAATTTATCGCCAATAACATGCCCTAAAGAATCATTGATTGATTTAAAGAAGTTTAAGTCTAAAAACAGCACTCCAGCTAATGAATCAGAGGCGGCTTGCTGAAGCGCTTCCAAACGATTGTCAATGGTGCGATTGAGGAGCGCGCGGTTTGCCAGACCGGTTAACACATCATGATTTGCCAGGAAAATGAGCTTTTGTTCGGCCTCTTTGCGATGACTGATATCCGAGAAGATACCAATATAATGAGAAGGGCGGTCGTTTTGGTTATAAATGACACTGATATTAAGCCATTCAGGGTAAACTTTGCCATCTTTATTGCGATTCCAAATTTCTCCTTGCCAGCGACCGTACTGTTTTAAACTTTGCGAAAGCTTTTCATAAAAGGCACGATTGTGCTGCCCGGATTTTAATATGGAAGGCTTTTTACCTTGAACATCCTGTAACGTGTAGCCAGTAATGCGGGAAAAAGCTTGATTGACCTGTAATATATTGCGGTGATGATCGGTAATCATTACGCCGAGTTGGCTATCGGTAAAAACCGTGCTGAGCAGCTTCAGGTCGGTTACCATCTGATGAAGCGCATGAGACAGGATGCCCACTTCATCCTCGGAATCATAAAGGGGTAGGTTTTGTTCAACGGTTAATGAGGTGGATGAAGCGGTTAAATGAGGCTGAGAGGTGCTTTGAACGCTGATGTCATTGGCTGACTGTGTTAAGGCTTCTAACTTGAGCGTGGCATTTGAAACCAATCGCCAAATGAGCAGCGCCAGCAGCAACATAACCGTCACCAATACGATGAGCGAATGCTGAGCAAACATGACCAGGCCTGCTTGAATATGATGGCGGGTTTCGCGTGCCAACACCACCCATTGCAGCATATTATTGGATGGAGAGGAAATTTTTTCCGCAGCGGTTAAATAGCGGGTTTGATCAGGCCAGGTTTCAATGGCTTGTCCTTGATCGGAACGGATGGCGTCTTGCAGTGCCTTTAAATGGTTTAACGTCACCGAAGTTGACGTTATTTGAGGGGTTCCCATTAATAGGCTGCCATCTTGTTTGGTCACCAGCAGCTCAACGTCTTCTAATAAAGGTGAATTGAGCAGTTTAGAACGCATTTCATACGCCCAGTCCCACCCTAAATGACCACAAATCACCCCAATCAGTTCGCCTTGATCGTTGTGAACGGGGACGGATACATCGACCAGTCGTAAGGGTAAATCATCCCATTGTGGTTTCGGCATGATCTTAGCCAGTAAAAAAGCATCATGGACACTGCCCAAGTGCACACCTTGTGACCCTTCCATAAACCAAGAGCGTTTGCGAACATTTTTGCCAACCAGTAAGTTATCTGTGCCAACCAGAATATTGCCTTGTGCATCGGTCATGCCAATCCAGGCATAATAGGGATAGCTGGCACGCAGTTGTTCAAATAAGGCACGTTTTTCAGACAGCGGGGTTTGTTGAGAGCGGATGGCCTGTATGGCGCTGAGTAGTTGCATTTCATGTGCTCGGTTGTTCATGTCCTTATCGAGTTGATAGGCCATGCTTTTTGCGAGTTGAGACAATAAATCCAGTCGTGTTTGTTGCATTTTTTGAACGGAGACTTGCGCAAAATAGCCGGCTAGAATGAGTGTGCTGAGAAAGACCGCTAAAGACAAAAATATCGTTAGTTTGCCTCGCATGGATTTATAAAATGTCATCTGGGTATCCGTTACTTATAAATGGGGTGGCGCTATTAAATGAATTACGTTACTGGCGACGGGTGACTGCCGTGCCATCTTCAATAAGATCACTTGGGTAGTTGATCACTGGGTTATTCTCTGTTAGTCCTGATAATATTTGGGTTGCCAGTCCGGTACGTTTACCAACCGTGATCCGCTTACGCTTGGCAAGCCCGTCTTCAACCGTAAAGACTGCCCAACCGTCTTGATAACGAAAAATTGCACTGGACGGAACTTGTAAAACGGCTTCTTGGTGCCATAGCACTATCTCGGCTTCAACGCGATAACCATCGCCTAATCGCTGCCAGTCTTCTTCAGGGGAGCTAAAGTCGCAAATAATCAATACGCGCTGTTCTTCCACTCCCAATGCCGATACCTTGGTAAACCCAATGGGCTCGATGCGTTTGACAATGGCTGTAAGGGTTTTATCTCCGCCCCAGCGATGAATATAAACGGTCATGCCTGGGCGAATCTTGACCGCATCGGCTGACAGCACATCAATTTCAATTTCTAAAGCAGACGGATCGCCCACCTCCAATAAGGCTTCGCCGGTTTGCACCGGACCTTCACACTGACGAGACACTTTTAAAACCTTGCCATCAATTGGTGAAGTCACCTGAACACGCTCCAACGGCTGATTTTTTTGCGAGGCAGCAGAATATTCTAATGTGGTTAGCGCCGCTTGCAGTTCATAGCGTGCTACCTCAACATTAAACTCAGCAGAGCGTCTGGCGGCGCTGGCGGTGAGCACGTCAGTTTTGGCTTGCTGGAAAGCTTCCTCAGAAACCAGGTTTTTTTTAACTAAAGGTTGGTATCTGTTGAGTTTATCCACCGCTAATTGTTCTGCGGCTTTTGCTGCACCGGCTTGTTCTTGAGCTGCGCGTACAGCAGATTTCGCCGCCGAGACTTGGGCTTGCGCTTGTGCACGGCTACGTGCATCCAGTACCGGCGAGGCGAGGGGGGTGATACCCATTAACACTTGTCCTTGAGTGACCTCATCGCCAACTTTTAAATGCAAACGACAGGTCATGCCATTGACGGGGGCAGAAATAACATAGCGATCAATCACCCGCGTTTGCCCCTCCGCTTCAATGGAAACCGTCAGCGGAGCCTGCTTTGCATGTGTCGTTTCAACCAAAATAGGCTGTGGCCAGAATCCCCAAACTAATAACCCCATGCCAAGCAGGATAAAAACAGCCAGGCCTGGGTGATTTCGTATCAGTTGGTACATGATTACTCCTTCGCTTTTAATACCGCAACCATATCTAAATGGGCTAGGTTGCGCCAAATCAGCCCCCCTGAAATCAGAGAGGAAACGATGACCACCAGTGCAGAAAATGCATAAACATCGATGCCCAAAACCAGTGGTATGCGATATAAATCCGAATCGAAATTAAAGGCCAAATAGGCGCATAACCCATAGCCAATTAAAAAGCCTAGCGGAATGGCAATGAAAGTCAGTAATGCCATTTCTCCCAGTAAAATAAAGGCCACTTCACTGCGCCGAAAGCCGAGCACTCTTAGGCTGGCCAATTCGCGATGTCGCTCAGAAAGGGCGATTCGCATACTATTATATACCACCCCAAAGGCAATGCTGCCGCCTAACAGGGTGCTGATAAAGGTAAAAAACAAAATGGTTTCTTCCATGGTTTCATTAAAACCGTCAATGGCGGCACGCTGTTCAACCACGCCGACCACCTTTGGCATGTTTTTGAGTTTGGCATATAACGATTGTTGCGCATCCTCGTCAACAGTCAGTAGGGCACCGGAAATCACATTGCCTTCCTTGAGTAGGTGGTTCAAGGTATCACGATGCATATAGGCGTTGAGCCCAACGTATTCTTTGACAATGCCGGCAACGGGGACTTGTAATATCGGGCGTTTGCCGTCCAACACCTCAATGGTCATCAGATCATTGAGTTTTAGGTGTAATTTTTGCGCCAGATAGTCGGTAATCACCACCCCCTCTTTGGGAATGTGGATTGGCGATAGATTGGCATCCAGCAAACGTCTTAACTCGCTATTTGGCTCAATGCCTTGAACCCCGGTACGATAACTGCGATGTTCATGTCTTAAACGGGCATTTACCCTGCGCAGACCTTCAGCATATTCAACACCTTCTAAACTTTGCAGCGAATAGAGTGCATCTTTGGCGCTGGGTTCCACAAAAAAGACCATCATATCTTCCCGCTGACTGAGTTTGTATTGCACATCAATCATGTGGTTGATCGCGCCTTCCTGAAAGCCGCCGACCATCATAATGCCAAATGCCATGCTAATGCCTAAACTGGTCAGTAGGGATTTAAGGGGGCGGCGCTCCAGATGACGCAAAATCATGCGTGTGGGCTGTGAAAATAGCGTTTGTAGCCCCCAACGCTCGATAACGGTTGGGCGGTAAATGGCCACTTGTTCCGGGCGCATCCCTTCGGCGGGAGGAAGCTTGATGGCTTTGCGCACGGCATAGACAGTACCGATGAGTGCGACACCAATGCTGACGATGCCGGCACTGACCAATACCCAAGGTTTGAGTTCATAGACTAAGTAAGGAAAACTGTAAAATTTGCTATATAGCTCACTCATACTGGTGCCCATCCAGATGCCTAGAAAAGTGCCGATGATAATGCCAAACACGACGATCATTAAAATCAATTTGCTGTAATGTACACCCACTGCTAGGTTGCTATAACCAAAGGCTTTTAGGATGGCTATTTGTTCCCTTTGTAAGCTGATTAAGCGGCTCACGACCACATTGAGTAAAAAAGCGGCCACGGCAAAAAAGATAATGGGAAACATCGTTGCCATATTTTGCAATTGTTTCAGTTCTTCATCCAGAAAACGATGTGATAGCTGGTCATGTCGGTCAATGGCACCCGTGCCGCCATAGGGTTTGAGTAGATCGTCCAGCTGCTCAATAACGGCTTTTGGCTCGATGTTTCGATTGAGTTTAAGGGTGACATTATTAAAGGCACCTTCCATATCATAGGCGCTGGCAAGCGGTTTACGCGCGACCCACATCACGCCGTAACGTTGATAATCCGGGAACATCGCCCCAGGTGCGATTTGGTAGATATATTCCGGTGACATGCCTTTACCAACAATGGTTAAGGCTTGACGGCGACCATTGATAATCGCCCAGATTTTATCCCCCAGTTCAAGTTGATGCGCCTTGGCAAACTCCACACTCATGACAATTTCATTATCGCGGCTGGGATCAACCAGACGACCTTGCGTTAAAAATAATCGATTCATTTGGCGTTCTTGATGCCTCGGTAATGAAATCATGTGACCACTAACGGGGTCTTTAAAGCCAGGAACGTCTAGGTTGACATAGGTCACCACCCGGGTTTCGACCCTAGCGACACCGGGAATATCTTCAATGCGCTGTGCTAAGGACATAGGTGCCCGTGTCAAATTCGCAAAGACATCCGCAAACTGGTGAACGCGATAATAGCTGTCTCGGGTTTCTTTAAGCGAGTCATAGGTACTCAGGGACATAATAAAAATGGCAACCCCACTGACAATAACCATGGCAATGGCCAGCGCTTGCATGCGCATATCCCACAGTTCGCGCCATAATTTGATGTCAATGGCTCTCATGGTCGGCTACCAGCTCAGGGCTTGCGCTTGGATGCGCGAATCGTTTTGTTGAATATCGACAATCTGGCCGTCGGTTAACTTAATGACTCTATCGGCCATACTGGCAATACCGGCATTATGGGTAATGATGCTGGTGGTGGTGCCCAGTTCCTGATTGATTTTCGCCAAGGCTTCTAAGACCTTGATGCCTGTTTTAGAGTCGAGGGCGCCAGTGGGTTCATCACAGAGTAACACATCGGGATTTTTGGCAATGGCGCGCGCAATAGCGACCCGTTGTTGCTCGCCGCCGGATAATTGTGCGGGGAAATGGTTGAGTCGATTCTCTAGCCCCACCAACTCAAGTGCCTCAGCCGGGGTCATGGGTGATTTAGCGATTTCGGTGACCACGGCAACATTTTCTGCTGCGGTGAGACTGGGAATGAGATTATAAAACTGAAACACAAAACCGACGTGAAAGCGGCGATAGTCGGTTAGCTGCGCTTCAGTGGCTTGGCTTAAATCGAGCGAAAGTTCCTTGCCTTGATAGAGCACTTGGCCTTGGGTAGGCGTATCGAGACCGCCAAGAATATTCAGCAAGGTCGATTTACCACTACCCGACGCGCCTAATAAAACCGAGAGTTCGCCCTGGAAGAGTTCCAATGAAACCCCTCTTAAAGCATGAACGGACACTTCGCCCATTTGATAGGTTTTGGTAATCTGATTGACTTGAAAAACAGGACGGTTATTCTCAGTCGTTGGCATCAGCAGACTCTCTTTCACAAAGGTGGTTTAGCAGGCTTTCAACTTGTCGGCGGCAGCAACCATTGCCATCAGACGCAGAGGTTTGTTGTTGAACCTGTTCGAGGGTATTGGCGCCCGCAACAATGGCTTTGATAATATCCAGTTTAATGACTTGGTTGCAAACGCAGAGCGGTTGATCTAAATCCTTTTTTAGGAGTTCCGGCAAATTTGCCAGCGCCGTTGTCAAAGGTTCACTCATGTTTTTCACCTGCTTGTTCTGCCATGCCAAATTTGCTACAACTGCTTGCTATTGTAACGTGTTATAGGGTAAAACATGACCCTTTACTGTTGTCTGTCAGCCTTAAGAGTTATAAAACACCAGATGAATCTAAAACAGCTTATCGCTTGGTCACACAGCGACCAACCCAATACCCTGAAAGTCCTGCCCAGTCCGTTTGCTGACAGCAGTCATCATATTTTATTGCAACAGTTTGATGACCATATCGAAGTGATTAAAGGGCTAAGAGATGATGCGCAAGACAGTCCATTTTGGCAAGGAATGCATCAACTATTTGGGGTAACGCTAAGCCAACAAATTGCCGCCTTTGAAACCTGTTACCCTTGGTTGGCACAGCATACCCCTATCCCGCTGCCATGTTGGTTACAGACGGTTTATAATGCCGACGCTCAGCCCTGTGGGGTTAGAACCCATTTTTTGGCAGGGCAACCCACTCAAACTGAACCGCTAGAACAAGCGATGGTTGAGCAACTTGCAGATCATTTATATCATTGGCACAACCTAAGTAGCACCAGATTTGGCGGTTTGCAACAGCCACAAGGCGAACGCCAAAGCTGGCCAAAGCAATTACAAGATTTTTTGCAAACCTTACCCGACGCGTCTATCAGTCAGCGACAATTAAAACAGCAAAGCTTGCAGCCGTTAGCAGCGCACCCGGAAGCATTTATGCCCGAACAATTTGGGGTGATTATGCCCGATTTACGCTGGGATCAGTTTTTAGTGGAAGCTGGGCGCTTAGCCTTAACCGATTTGGATGCGGTGGTGTTTGGGCCGGTGGCGTTAGAATGGGTGCTGTTAGAAGCCTTGTTGACCGAGCAACAAGCCAATTGGTTTCTAAAAGCCTATCCTGAGCGCCCACCAACCCTTGCGCCAGTGCGCCAAGTCTATCGCGCGGTGCTGTGCCAACTGCAAGTATTCGGTGAACAAAACGCCCAGGCCTGGTTAAATTTCCCCACTTGGTTTGATTAATCAAGCGGTTTTTTGGGCGTGTAGCTCTTTTCGCCAAGTCAGATAGCCGATAATGGCGAGCACAAAGTAGAGCATAAACATCACAATGGTCAGGTAGAAGCCACTGAGCCAGTAGAGATACATGGCGGCGGAGTTAATCACCAGCCAGTAGAGCCAATTTTCTAGGAGTTTACGTGCCATCAAATAGGTATTGAGCACCGAAAAAATCATCACCCCGGCGTCTAAATAGGGGGCGGCCGAATAGTTACCACTTTGCAAATAACTGCCTATGCCCCAAGTCAATAAACTGCCGAGTAGCAAAAAGGATAGGTGAAACCCAAAAGTTTGTTGGTGAACTTGAATGGCTTTGTCGGATTGTGGCGGTTGGTGCCAAAGCCAAAAGCCGTAAACCGCCATAGCAAGGTAGTAGGCGTTGAGCAGCGATTGTAAAGGCAATTGGGCTTGCCAAAACAAAATGGTATAGATGAGTGTGCTGACAAAAGCGCTGGGCCATGCCCAGATAGATTGGCGGATCGCCAAAATCACATAAGCAATGCCAAGCAACGTTGCAATGGCTTCCCAACCGGAAAGTGCCGCAAGGGCGGTTAGCGCTTCATCGAAAAAATTAGACGTCTCCACAATTGTCTATGTCCGCTTTGGATCGATCGGTGCCGAGCAGTTTAATCACAAAAATGGTTTTAGGATTTTGTTTGAGCACCTTCTCCACATCTTCGGTCAGGGCGTTCATGAGGGTGCGATAGTCGCCAAAGATTTGGGTGCTGAGGGCGTTTCTTTCAATATGAATATTGGCGTGACTTTCCAAATCAGCAATAAAGGCCAAGATGGCGGGGCAATAGTGATCTTGAAGCGGGTACATGCTGATATCAATAGATGCTTTCATGGGGTTTTCTCTCACAGAAGGTTGTTAAGGTTGATTCAAAAAACGGATAAAAACGACCAGGCCTGGCCGTTTTACCCCGCCATGCCTAAAAATTCATACTGGCCGTCAGACCAATCTGACGCGGATTCCCAAGACGAATATATTGTTCGGTGATGCTATAGGTTGGTTCATTTTCAAAATAATAGCCACGGGTTGCATAGCGTTCATCTGTTAAGTTTTTCGCCCAAAGCGCCACTTCCCATTGCTTGGTTTGATAGCCAAGGCGGGCATTCGCCAATTGATAGGGCTGAGATTTTTGTGAATGAGAGGTGTCAAAATAAAACGCATCCACCGCAGTGGCTTCTAAGCGCGCAAAGTAACCTGTAGGGTGGCGATAGTGGGTGCCGATGGTTGCTTGATAATTGGGCGCATGGGCTTGGTCACGGTTGCTGATGCTAAAGGCGCCCGACGCAGAAGTGCCTTTAACATTGGTGTTGAGTAAGCCCAGTGTTGAGAACAGTTGCCATTTTGGGGTCATCTGCCACTTTAGGTCAGCTTCTAAACCACTGTTGGTGGCGGAGTCGAAATTTTCGGTGTAATACACATAGTTGTTGCCAACATAGGTGTAGCCTTCAAATTGCGGCTGACTGCGATTCATGTGAAATAAGGCAATATGGGTCGATAAGGTGTTGTCAAAAGTGTTGGCTTGATAACCGATTTCGGTGTTAATGACCGTTTCTGTATCGAAATCGCGCAAGGCTTCATCGGCAATCGCCAGTCCGGTATTCACGCCGCCGGCTTTATAGCCCTGAGAGACGGTAACGTAAGCGGATCGCTGCGGGCTAAAGTGCTGAGTCAGACTGATATTGGCACCCACCATACTGTCAGTCGGTCGGTAAGATTCGGCATTGTTATTATCATATTGCGCTTGATGCTGTTCGACACGCAGGCCAGTTGATAGAGTGGTGTTTTCAGCGATTTGCGTGTCGAGCTGACCGAAACCAGCGGTTTTAATCACTTGATAGTCACTGCTTAAATCGGTGCCGTAATTATCCGTGGCGTGATTGGCTTCATCCATTTGGGCGATATAAGCGCCGACCAACCAGTCAGTCGAGTCGTTAAACAGTTTGGCTTGCGGTTCGGAAATCAACCGAATTTCTTGGCTGAGGGTTTGGCGATCCTTGAGGTTTTGATAAACATAAGTATTGTCACCCGTGGCATGGTAACCGTTGTATGCCCAGTCGCCATCGTAGCCGTAAGTCATATCAGATTGCCCAAGCGTGGTGATACTGACAAGGGTCATTTTCTCGCCAAACCACTGATATTTAATCGCACCCGCATTGCTTTTTTGAGTGTCTTTACCCGGTTCGTCAGAATGGGTGGTAAAGGTGTTATCTAAAGACCAGGCATCATAACCATTGTCGAGGTTTGCATGCAGTAGGGTAATGTCCAGCTGGCTGACGTCGCTAGGAAAAAATCGTAATTTACCACGGACATTCAGTTCGTCTTTGCCATTGGTGTCAGTTCGATTTAAATAATCGTTTTTCATAAAGCCATCGCTTAGATGTTTTTGGATGGCAATGCGATATTGACCACTGTCTTTGGCGCTGGAAAAGGGGCCGCTGGTCATCAGACCCACTTCCCGCAATTGATCTGTGCCTATCGTGGTTTCAATGCGGTTTTCGCGGTAAGGGGTGGGATCATTCGATTGGATATGAATGAGTCCGGCAAGGGCGCTGTTGCCATAGCGACTGCTTTGCGGACCCCGCAAGACTTCTACCTGTTTGACATCAAATAAGTTGGCCGTCATGCCAATGCCACTAAAGTCGATATTGTCAATCGACACACCAACGCTGGGGTTGGGGGCGCCAGTGTAATCGTCGAGTTCGCCGATGCCTCGGATTTGAATATGGCGAGCGCGGCTACTCTGGCCGGAAAAATTCACATTCGGTGTTTGCAGTAAAATATCATCAAAATGACTTGCGCCTTTTTCGAGGAGGGTTTGTGCATTGATAATGCTGTGGCTGGCTGCCAAATCATCTGATTGACTGGCTCTTAAGCTGGATTCAACAATCACAGGAGCCATCACCAATGGGGTTGAGGTGTCGGATGCTTGGCTAATGGTTAGAGGGCTGAGCCCCGCGATGATCAATGTAAATGAAAGCTTGGAAAGCTTTGTTTGAAGCGGTAAGGGTTTTAAGGTCATCATCGTTCCTTGATTGAGAAAAACAATAAAGGACAGGAAAGCAAAAGACGTAACTCGGGATGAAGTTAGCGGACATGCGGCCTGTTCCTACGCCAGTATGATCTGGATCAGGTTATAAGGGTTCCCAAAGTTGGATCTCAGGCCGCTTGGCCACCCCTCGGCAAATAAACGCACTTGCAACAGTGTGCGACAAGCGATTTATTTAAAGCGTTGCATTATATACGAAATTGAGTTTAAAACCAGTTAGATTTGTTATCTCGAATCAACGATATCTTGTTAGAGATTGGGTGCCTGTCAGATGAGCTGTTTGAAAGAACGTATAAAGGGCGCATGGCGCGCCCTGTAAAAGTGCGAGGAAGGTATTATTTGAGTGAAGAAAGAATTTCCGTTTCCACATCACTAATGGGTTGGGTGCCATCCACTTTAATGTATTTCAGGGCAGCATTTTGATCAGATTCGGCACGGTAATAATCGATTAAAGGGGCTGTTTGGGCGTGATAAACTTTTAAGCGATCCAGTACCACTTCGGCTTGGTCATCGTCACGTTGAATCAAGTCTTCACCGGTTTCATCATCCTTGCCGGCAACTTTCGGTGGGTTATAGGTTAAGTGGTAGGTGCGTCCCGATCCAGGGTGAACACGACGACCGGCCATGCGATTAACAATTTCTTCATCCGGCACATCAATTTCAATAATGGCATCAATCTCAACGCCCGCTGCTTTTAAGGCGTCGGCTTGGGGAACGGTTCTCGGAAAGCCATCGAGTAAAAAGCCATTGGCGCAATCCGGTTCTTGAATGCGATCCTGTACCAGTCCAATAATGATTTCATCTGTGACCAGCTTGCCGGCATCCATAAATTCCTTAGCCATTTTCCCCATTGGCGTTTGGGCTTTAATGGCCGCGCGTAGCATGTCACCGGTTGAAATTTGCGGAATATTAAATTGTTTGGTTAAGAATTGGGCTTGAGTGCCTTTACCTGCGCCGGGTGCGCCAAGAAGAATAAATTTCATAGTTGCGTCCATGGTTGAGTTTAAAAAGAGTCAATGAGAAAAATTGGCGTTATTTTATCATGCGTTCAGTAAGCTTTGGATCATTCGCTCGACTTGACTGAGATAGCTTCTACCAAACAGGTTGAAGTGATTGAGAAGGTGATACAGTTGATAAAGGGATTTGCGTTGTTGGTATCCCGAATTGATCGGGAAAACCGTTTGGTAGCCTTGATAAAATGCTGTGCCATAACCGCCAAATAATTCGGTCATGGACAGGTCGGTTTCTCGATCACCATAATAGCTGGCCGGGTCAAAAAATACCGGTTCACCCGCCTTATCAAACCCACTATTCCCTGCCCAGAGATCCCCATGCAGTAATGAGGCTTGCGGTTGATAGTCTTCAAAAAAATAGGGTAATTTTTTGAAGACTTGAATGCCATTGGCTAATAAAGATTTTGGGGCTTGGTTTTTGGCGGCGAGTTTGAGTTGGGGCAGTAATCGTTGTTGTCCATAAAATTCAACCCAGTCGTTATGCCAAGTGTTTTGTTGCAGGGTGTGGCCAATATAGTTATTTTCGAACCAGCCAAATTGCTTATCAGGATGGATTTGATGATGTAATTCCGCTAAATCTCTGCCGCGTTGATGATCATCCCCTTTATGAGAAAGCTCAAAATAGCTTAAAAGTAGCCAGGCCTGGGGGTTTTTACCCGCTAAATGACCCTGGGAAATGACTTCTGGAACGCGGATGCTGTTGGTGGCCGAGAGCTTTTTCAGACTGTTCGCTTCGGTTTGTAATAGCGGCGCATAATTCGGTTGATTGAGTTTTAGAAAGAAGTTGCCTTCCGATGTATGTAATCGGTAAGCAGAGTGGATGTCTCCGCCATTCAGTTCAGTGGCATTGATGATATTAAACGGAGAATCCAAAGATTGGCGGATGGTTTCACTGAGTAATGTCCAGTCCATAGGCTATTCAAATAGTTCCTGAGTCATTTGTTCAATACGCTTTTCTGATAGATCTCGAATAGAAGGGGCATTGGCTTCACGGAAAACCTCAAAAAAGGCATTGGGTTCATCGGCTAAGACAGCTTGACCTGTTGCGGGATCAATCGGAATGTTAACCAGACCTTCCGGAATCGCAAAAGGTGCATTGGGATAAGGTTGAAGTGCTTCACGCATATAATTAATCCAAATCGGTAAGGCCGCTCTACCGCCCACTTCTGAGCGACCTAAGCTTTTGGGTTGGTCAAAGCCAACCCAAACGGTGGTGGCGATGTCCGGACTAAACCCTGAAAACCAAGCATCCTTTTGATCGTTGGTGGTGCCGGTCTTGCCGGCAATGTCATTGCGATTAAGTGCTTTGGCCTTGCGCCCTGAGCCATAGTTAATCACATCCTGCATCAGCGATGTCATGATGTAGGCGTTTTGTGGGGTAATCACGCTAGGGGCATTGTTGGGAATGCCTTCAAAACATTGGTTTTCGCAAGCCGTTAAGGGCTGTGATTTGTAAATTGTATTGCCATTAAAATCATAAACGACATCAATAAGATAGGGTTCTATGGCAAAACCACCATTGGCAAAGGTGGCATAGCCTTTTACCACTTGCCAGGGCGTTAGTTGTACTGAACCCAAGGCCAAAGAAAGATCGCGATGGGCTTTTAACTGCTCATCAGGGAAGCCAAATCGAGATAAATAATTAATCGCATAGCCGATGCCAATTTGCTGCAACAACCTTATCGAAACCAGGTTGCGAGAATGCGCTAAGGCATTACGTAACCGTGTGGGGCCATAAAAACGGCCTGAATAGTTTTCAGGTCGCCAAGATTCTTCTAGGGCGGTGTCGTGAAATACCACCGGGGCATCATTAATAATGCTGGCGGCTGTAAACCCTTTTTCCAGCGCGCTGGAGTATAAGAAGGGTTTGATGTTAGAACCCACTTGTCGGCGCGCCTGAGTCACCCGATTAAACTTGCTTTTAAAATAGTCAAACCCACCGACCAGTGCCAAGATGCGGCCATCTTTAGGGTTAATGGAAATCAAACCTGCTTCAGAAACCGGGTTTTGAGCAAGTTGCCAACGGTTATCTAAAAACTGTAGATAAATAACATCCCCCGCTTCAAAAAGGCTGTTAAAACCGGTTGGTTTTTCGCCGGTTTTATTTGTGTCGATATAAGGCGCTGCCCAATCAATGTCTTCGAGTGCTAAGGAAATGGTTTGTTCATTTTGCATCAGCACTTGTGCTGTCTCCGCAAACACCTTTGTGACCACGCCGACCTCAAGAGCACCAAATTTTTCGGTGGCTTCAAGTTCGGCTAAGAGCTGCTCAGGATCCGTGAGTAGGGTCGGGGCTAGATGTCTGATAATGCCACGATAGCCGTGTCGACGTTCATAGTCTTGCAGGCCATTGCGTAAAGCGGTATTGGCGACGGCTTGTAATTTGCTGTCGAGCGTGGTGACAATGGTCAAACCATTTTTGAGGGCTTCTTCCCCAAATCGATCCAAAGCAAATTGCCGAGCCATTTCGGCAACATAGCCTGCATCAATATCGATATTGGCGCTGGATCTTTTGGCATGTACAGGGACGGCTTGAGCGGCTTGCATTTCCTCAAAAGTGATATAGCCGTTATCATGCATGCGGCGCAATACATAATTGCGTCGAATTTCGGCGCGTTTAGGGTTGTAAATCGGGTTATAGCGCGATGGCGCTTTGGGTAAGCCTGCAATCATCGCAAACTCATCTAGGCTCAGGTCGGCTAAATCTTTATTGTAATAAGTGCGTGCGGCCGCAGCGACGCCATAGGAACGATACCCTAAAAAGATTTTATTAAGATAGAGGGCTAAAATTTCTTGTTTGCTGATCTGGTGTTCAATTTTGTAAGACAAGACAATTTCATTTAATTTTCGCAAGTAGGTTTTCTTTTTACTTAGGAAGAAATTACGCGCTACCTGCATGGTAATCGTTGACCCCCCGGATTGTTTACTCCCTGTGGTCATCAGCTCATAGATAGCTCGTGCAATGCCTTTGAAATCGACGCCGCCATGTAAAAAAAAGTGCTCGTCTTCTGCAGAAATAATGGCCTGAGTCATGGTTTGTGGAATGTCAGCGTAATTGAGCGGAATGCGTTTTTTAGTGCCAATTTCGCTAATGAGCTTGCCATCTTGGGTGACGACTTTAAGGGGAACTTGATAGCTAAAATCTTCCAGCTCAGCTGCATCGGGAAGTGTGGGATAAATTTTGATATAGTAAATGGTTGCTGCCGCTATCGGCGCAATCACAAAGCCGATCCAAAAAAACAGCCAAAACAAACGCTTAAAAAAACGGCGTTTAGGTTTTTGGGGGCCTTCCGGCACTTGTTCAGCCTGTGACGAGTCAGCAATCATTTAAAGGGGGTACTCACAAATTGGGTTAGAAAAATTGATTGATCGCTATTATACAAAAGTTTTGGGTAGGAATAAGGAGAGACATAACGTTGAGTGCTTTAAATTTTTGGATAACTCTCTGATAGATAGGCGAAAAAAAACCCAGACTGGCTGGGTTTTTTGATCCACAACGCAATTTTATTTTGAGTAGCGCTTGGTTTTAATGTCGCTATACATAAGATATAGATTTCCACCAACAATAAATACAGCTGCAAAAATGACACCGAACATGCCAATTGCGACTTGTAATGATTGTGGTAATAAGTCTGCCCAAATACCCAATAGAACGGCTAATGGGATGACAACAGTAACGACTAAAACACCTAACATTTTGACTAGATTATCCATTTTCTTTCCTCTGATAAGTTGTTATTCCTGACAACATTTCGAACTATACTGGCGTTCGCGATAAAATTCAAATAAAAATATTGATTGACATCAAGAAAGAAAGCTTATGACCCGCCTTTGGGTGAAAGCAATGATCAATTGATTGATTCATGTATAATTTAATTCATTTTAACTTTAAGAGACTTAGCTTTTAAGAGACCCTTGCATGAGTGGGATGCGAAAGCAAAATTTTAACCATTTTTATTTGTGTATCCCTCTCGTGAAAAGATCTCTGTTAATTCGATTTCAGCAATTATTAGGAGTTGTGGATGCGACCAAGCGGCAGAGCATTTGATCAATTACGACAAATTCAATTTACCAAAAATTTTACCAAGCATGCAGAAGGATCTGTTTTAGTTGAATTTGGTGATACCAAAGTCATTTGTAATGCCACCATTGAAGAAAAGGTGCCGCCTTTTTTGCGAGGCAAGCATCAAGGCTGGATTACGGCTGAATATGGCATGTTGCCTAGATCGACCGATAGCCGTATGAGACGAGAAGCCAGTGCAGGGAAACAAGGTGGCCGCACGGTTGAAATTCAGCGACTGATTGGCCGTTCTCTTCGAGCGGCAGTGGATTTAACCGCATTAGGTGAAAGAACGCTTTTAATTGATTGTGATGTCATTCAGGCCGATGGCGGTACCCGAACCGCATCGATCACAGGTGGTTTTGTTGCATTGTCACTGGCGATTCAAGCCTTGTTGGAAAAAGGGTTGTTGGATACCAGTCCGATTCTACATGGTGTCGGCGCTGTTTCCGTTGGTATTTATCAAGGCCGGCCAATTTTGGATTTAGATTATGCGGAAGACGCTACGGCAGAAACGGATATGAATTTGGTTATGACCGAACACGGGGAATTTATTGAAGTGCAAGGAACGGCAGAAGCTGCGCCTTTTTCAATTTCGGAAATGAATGCAATGCTTGCCATCGGGCAAAAAGGCATTGAGGAGTTGATTGCACACCAAAAAAAATGCTTGGAGGATTAAATGCAAAAGGTGGTTTTGGCGACGGGGAATCCAGGTAAATTAGCCGAGATGCAAACCTTGTTGTCGCCTTTGGGGATGACGGTGATACCGCAAAAACAGTTTTTTACCGAGGAAGCCGTGGAAAATGGCTTAACCTTTATTGAAAACGCCTTGATTAAAGCGCGATTTGCCAGTGAAAAAACCGGTTTGCCCGCCATTGCGGATGACTCTGGATTAGAAGTGGACGCTTTAGGTGGAATGCCGGGCATTTATTCAGCACGTTATTCGGAAGGTGATCAAGGATTGCCTGCGTCGGATGAACGAAATAATCGTAAACTCTTGGCAGAGCTGGCGCATTTTGAGCGTCAAAATCGCCAGGCATGCTATTATTGTGCGATGGTTTATCTTCGCCACCCTAAAGATCCCACCCCTGTCATTGGGATTGGAAAATGGTGTGGAACCGTTTTGAATGAGCCAAGAGGCACGGGAGGCTTTGGGTATGATCCCATTATCTGGATGCCCGATCTAAAGGCTTCGGTTGCAGAATTGACAAAAACCATAAAGAATCAGCACAGTCATCGCGCTCAAGCCATACAGCAGCTGGTAACCCAATTGAAACAGTGAGTCGATTTAAATGAAGAAAATTTCCTTTCATGAGCTGGTTCAACAAGAGCGTTTTAATACTAAGGTGATTACCTATCATGAGTTGACCAAATCTCCTGAAGCCGCATACCAAAAAATAGAGGTGACTCGCAGAGATGTTCAGCGATTATTAACCCCTTATCTAACACAAAAAATCTCAGAACAACTCAAAGCCGTATTACCTTTAGCGCTCTATTTAGTGCTGTTTCAAACCTTGATTTTGCGACAACATATTCTTGATGCCTCGCTGGTCGTGAGCGGATTGGTTGCCGTCATTCTTGGATTGATGTTGTTTATGGAGGGACTGCGATTAGGCTTGATGCCATTTGGTGAAACGATCGGTAATAAATTGCCCAAAAAATCGACTTTGCCGGTGGTTTTATTCATCGTGTTTTTATTGGGTATTGGTGTTACCTTCGCTGAACCGGCGATTGGTGCTTTAAAAACAGCAGGTTCAAATGTCGATCCGATGGCCGCTCCGTACCTGTATACGATACTGACTCACTGGTCGGATATTTTGGTGTTGGTCGTCGGTGGCGGGGTTGGGTTTGCTGCGATTTTAGGTACCTTGCGTTTTATTTTTGATTGGAGCTTAAAACCGCTGATTTTTTTATCGGTTATACCAACGCTAGGGATCACGATTTACGCCATGCAAATCCCTGAGCTTAGTCGAATTATTGGCCTGGCTTGGGATAGTGGCGCCGTAACAACGGGGCCGGTGACTGTGCCTTTGGTGCTGGCGCTCGGAATTGGTATTGCCGCAGCAGCAGGAAGTGGTAATCAGTCTTTATCCGGGTTTGGTATCGTCACCTTGGCATCACTTTTTCCCATTATTGGGGTGCAATTATTAGGGATCTATATTTATGAAACTGTTCCACTAGAGCAGATTTTGGCCAGTGTTCAAACGGCTCAAATGACCCGTCCTGCTTGGTATGAAATGACCCCGTTTGTCGAAATTATCAGCGGGATTCGTGCGATTGTTCCTTTGGTGACTTTTTTGGGGTTGGTGTTATTTTTATTGTTAAAGGATCGGATCCCTGATTTTAAAGTGGTGGCTTTAGGCATTGGTTTTTCAGTATTAGGCATGATTATTTTCAATTTAGGATTAACTTATGGATTGGCTGCACTTGGAACCCAAGCAGGTGCCATGATTCCTGCTGCTTTTATTAGCATTGAGGCCATTGCCGATTCTCCGTTGTATTGGTTTAGTTTGGGCATTGCCATTACCATTTTATTTGCTTTTATATTGGGATTTGGTGCAACCATAGCCGAGCCGGCTCTGAACGCGTTAGGGCTAACGGTTGAGCGGCTGACTAATGGTGCCTTTAAAAAACAAACACTGATGATGGCCGTTGCCTTGGGGGTCGGCGCAGGAATCGCTTTAGGGGTGGTCAAAATTATTTTTGATTGGTCTTTGGCTTGGATGTTGATTCCTGCCTATTTATTGGCATTGGTGTTGACGTTCTTGTCTACTGAGGCATTTGTCAATGTCGCATGGGATAGTGCCGGGGTGACAACGGGACCCGTGACCGTACCGCTGGTGTTAGCGATGGGGTTGGGGTTAGGGCAAGCCGTGAGCGCAGTGGAAGGATTTGGTATTTTGGCGATGGCTTCTATCGGACCGATTTTATGCGTTTTAGTGGTGGGGCTATGGACCCGATTCCGAAGTTATCGTCTCGAAAAAGAAGCCATTGAAAGTTCAGTGACATTGGACAGCAGCTTGCTGAAAAATGTGACGACTCAGGCTAAATCAAAGGGGGTAAAATGAGTTTTCAAAAAGAGATGACAATTCTCACCGAAGTGTCGCTGATTACCTGCATGGTGCCAAGAGGTCAAGGCAATGTGGTGGTTGAAGCCGCAAGAGCGGCCGGTGCTCAGGGTGCCTCGATTCATTATGGTCGCGGCGCAGGGGTTCGTGAACGCCTAGGGTTGTTGAGTATTACGGTGGATGCTGAAAAGGAAGTCGTGCAGATTATGGTTTCCAAGCAGCAAGAAGAGGAAATCTTTACCGAAATGTTTCTTGCAGGTCAACTCGATACACCCGGCATGGGTATTATTTACGTCACCTCATTAGAAAAGGCCGCAACCTATATTCCACCGAACGTGATTGAAAAAATTGAGCAAAGACGTTCCAAATCGCAAGGTCTACAGGATGTTTCCCAAGTGCTGGCAGAATAGGAGACAAGCGTGTTAAACCAAGATCATTGTCGCCCCGCAAAATTGATTGTATGTATCTTAGGCAGAGGCGCGGCGCAATCAATTGTTGAACGATTGTTTGAAGAAAATATTCTTTTGACAGAAACTTTGGTGATTCGAAATCAAAATGCATTAGTCGCTGAAGAGGCTTGGCAAGAAATGGATATGCTTAAAGTCGTGGTTGAACCGCAATATGCCGATCATGTGTTTGAGTTAATCTACAGCTTGTCAGCCATTGAATTAGAAGAAGGGCATTATATGTATCAGCATAATGTCCCTTGGGTGACGCATTTTGAATTGCCCAAATTACCCAAAGAAGGTGTTTCGATTAAAGCGATAGAGAGTGGCAAAGTTTCGGTTGAAGGCATGACCTTAGAACAATTACAAACATTACGCATTCGTTCTAAGGTGTGAGCGCGGGGTGGTTAGTTAAACTGCTCAGCGGTTAGGCCTGCCGCAATAAAATCTTTTTTGGCCGCCTCAAACATCGCCCAAGGGCCGCACAAGTAAATATGTACATCGGTCAAATCAAGGTGGTCGGTTAAAACACGGCGATGTACCCCGCGCTCGGCCACACCTTGCACACCAGACAGCACCGGGATATAACTCACCTTGTCATATTGTGCGGCCAATTGCTGCATTTCGGCATCACGATAGAGTTCTTCAGCCGTTTTCGCCCCCCAGTAAAATTCAATTTTTGGAAGCTCCGGCCATTTGAGCAACTCGTCCAGTAGTGCGCGCATCGGCGCATACCCCGTTCCTCCGGCAATTAAAATCACCGTTTTGTCCTTGAGTTTTTTAGGCGAAGCCAGCTCATATTGATTGGTGGCGACCGAAACCCATAAAATCGAGCCGATGTCTAAGGCAAATAAGGTTTGCATCCATTCAGAATGATCTGTGTCGCGAATATGAAGTTCAACCAAATCATCGTCACGACTGGCTGAAGCGATTGAAAAGGGCTTGAGTTCATTTTTGTCCATCCCCATCATGACATACTGACCGCCATGAAATGCAAAAGAAGAATAAGGCTTTAGCAGCATCAATAGGGTATTTTCAGTTAATTTCTCACTATGAACTAAAGTCATTTTTTGCAAAGCCTGACTGGCCATTTCAAACTGTTTCGACATTTTAAATTCTCTAACGTTGTTTTATAGGTTGAACTCGGTCCAGACGGGCGCATGATCTGACGGCTTTTCCATAGCGCGAATATCGTAGGCGACACCACTATCGGTTGCTTTGTCGATAAGAGGCGCTGTGGCTAAGAGGGTGTCAATTCTGAGGCCGCGTTTGGGCTCATCATTAAAGCCTTTTGATCGGTAATCAAACCAGCTAAAAATTCGATCTTCATTTGGGTGGATTTTACGGTAGCTATCTTGTAGTCCCCACTGTATCAAACTCGACCACCAAACGCGCTCTTCAGGTAAAAAGCTGGTTTTGCCATCTCTTAGCCAGCGTTTACGGTTGGGTTCACCAATCCCAATATCAATATCTTCAGGCGAGATATTAAAGTCGCCCATCACCACCAAGTTTTGTGAAGGATCACATTGCTGATTTAGATAATTCATTAAATCTTGATAAAAGCGTTCTTTAGCCGGAAATTTTGTTGGATGGCTGCGATTTTCACCCTGAGGGAAATAGCCATTAATCACCCGAATTTGATTGCCAATCGTATCTTTAAAGTCAGCAATAATGAGCCGTTTTTGTGCCTCTTCAGTATCGTGTGACCAGCCATATTGGCAATCAACTAAGGTGAGATTTGGTTTGTACAGTAATGCAACGCCATAATGGGTTTTTTGTCCCATAAAAACGGCTTGATAACCCATTTTTTCAATGTCGGCAATCGGAAATTCATGATCTTGGACTTTGGTTTCTTGTAAACCAATGATGTCGGGTTGGTATTGGTCGGTTAGGGCTTGCAGTTGGTGAAGGCGCATTCGCACGCTGTTAACATTAAAAGACACAATTTTCATAAGGAAATTCAATAAGTTCTAGAAATAAAATTAATCAGGATTATATCAGAAAACGAAAAGATTCGTCAGGAAGGGGCAACAAAAAAAGGCGCTTAAAGCGCCTAATGAACTGCTTAGAGAAACCAAGTGTCTGGTAGGTTACAGACCGGACTCAATTCTTAAATAAGTCCTATTTAAATTTTGTGGATGCCAAGAATCGTAATGTTCTAAATGTTTAAATTCAGGCCAATCACGGTTGGCGTCCACTGCTGATCCGACGCCTTCCATATTTTCAGCGGCCTCTGTTAGGGTTGAAATGAGTTTGGCTAAATAACGACCGGTATCTGCATCGACTTTTTCCCAATCACTGACTTGACCGTGTCCGGGGACAATGAATTTGGCGGGCAACGCACGCATTTTTTGATAAGCCTCATTCCAGGTAATGGTATTTGACCAGGGGTGAACCCCTAACATACGGTCAACATAGACACTGTCACCGGTAAATAAAACCTGTTGTTTCGGTAGCCATAAAGCGCTGTCACCCGGGAAGTGGGCATCACCATAAAAATTCAGCTGCATTTCAACCCCACCAATGGTAAGCGTGTTTGAATTTTCTGATAAGACAATATCGGCCGTTTTTTTGTGGGTTCCTTTTAAAGCAGGGACTTTAGAAACCAACCGGTCTAACAATTGATTAAACATTGAAGATTGGGTTTTAACCGTTTTTTGATGCGCATAGATTTTAGCGCCCAGTTTTGAGAAATAGTCATTACCCAGCCAGCGATGATCTTGACTGCCAATATTGATAACAGCGGCAATTGGCTGGTCTTTAATGTTTTTAGCGATTTCATGAAGTTTTTTAGCCGCAGCATCGCCGGCACCGGAATCAATAAGAACCCAACCTGCTTGCGTATCGATAAAGCCGATATTGTTATTTAGGCCTAAATTTTCAGGGGTGCGATCGGTTAAAGGGCCGGTATAAGCATAAACGCCGTTGGTGACTTTCTGAGCCTTAAATTCCAGAGCCTGAGCCGTGTGAATAACAGTCAATAGGCTTAAAGTGATGATGAACTGGGTGAATGTTAATCTTGTTAATCCTTGTCGCATGTTTTTTCCTAATAATTTAAAGGGGATTTAATCTTTTTTAAAAATGGGCAAATCCATCCATGAGAAACAGGATGGGATTTGCTCTATTAAAACAGGGGATAGCAGCTATTTTTAAGCGATCTATACAAACCTTGTCGCGCTAGGTGTCTAACCCCGCCTCCTATTTTGGTATCGCTTTTTTTTAAACGTGGTTTTGTAATACAGCCTTTTCTTGTCAAGGCGCCTCGATCAACCCTTGGTAGATCAAGATGCTCATCAATTGGTTGCTCACAAGACATTACTTGTTTAGAAAAAAACATGCCAATACTGTATTTTTTTAACCCATTGATATTTAAGTGATTATTGGACTGTGTAAATAAATAATTCTTGCAATTTGCAAAAAATAGGTATTTTGCAAGGTCACAACAAAAGTGGGATGTCGGCAATTATTGCTCAAACCATTTAATGGTTGTTCGAACGGTTTCATAGTCTTGAGGGTTATAGGCAAAATATTTACCACCGGGCGCAAAAAGGGTGATGCTTTCTTGCTCTTCAAAGTCGGGTTGCAACATTGAAACTTTTAGTTTTTGAATAATATCGCCATCTAAAGCAGGTGCGCCAACATACATAATAGGTGCCAGCGGTTTAGAAATCTGCACGATTTTAATGGGGTAATTAAGTGCCTGCATTTTTTCAGCAATGCTGAGTGTGGTTGTAGCGACTTGATAATCACCATAAGCAACTGAGAGTACTGCTCTTTCGTGGCGTCCGGTGAAGGTATAAAGTTTTATGTCAGACAGATGCACGCCATGGTCGCGCATTGCTTGCCTTGCCCAAAAATGGCCGGCATAAGAAAAATAAGCACTGAAAGCCATCGTTTTATTTTTTAAATCTTTCCAATCGTTGATGTCGCTGTTCTCATTAGCGACTAAAGCCGCTTGATAAGGCTTTTCAGTGACAATGGGTTGGATCTTGCGCCCCTTTTCATCACTAAATTTGTCAAATGCGGTTACAAAACTGCTGGGACCCATATAGGCGAGGTCAACTTGGTTGGTTGCAATTTTACGAATTTGATCCTCATAACTGGTTGCTAAATAGAGCGCTACAGGGCGTTGCAATACTTTGCTCAAAAAATGCAATATCGGCGCAAAATTGGATTCAACTTTTGAGGGGGTATTAAAGGGCTGTACCGCTAAAATAAGGGGTTTTTCCGCGACAGGCTTGTCTGCCGTAGTCGGCTGAAGGGGATCATTATTGAAAAGGGGTTTGCAACCGGTCAAAAAAAACAATGCACTGACCACGACGCCGAACGCGGCGGCAAATCGAAAAGCTTTGAATGAGGCGAGAGAGAGATTCATCGATTTTGACTATTTTTTAACATTTTATCAGTATAGCACCGGCTGATAAAAATACAAAGATCTCGCAAATAGGGCTTTTCGACACTTCGGTTTTGAGGGATTCAACTCACAATGTCTATTGCATATTGCAAGGGTGTATTGCAAGTTGCATTATCCTTATTTAAGAAAACGTAATAAAATCAATGAATTAAGGTTGGCATGATAATTTCTTTAACAAAATTGTAAATGTATTGTCATCTATTAGGTTCTGTTTAATGGTTGTTCTTCTATATTTAGAGTGAACTTGGTTGTGAATACAGAACTTTTTCAAACTAATTAAGAGATTGAGGTCAAGATCTTTCTCTCTGCAATAAAATTAAAAAGGTAACCTTATGAAAGTCAAACATGCTTTATTAATCACCGGGATCACCTCGATGATGTCTGTGCCAGTTTTAGCCGCAGATGTAATCAAAGTTTATGGCCAAGCAAATCTATCAATGGATAGCTCTTCTGTCACCAACGGAACAACGACCAACTTGGTAGGACGCAAAGAAGGCGTTGAGGTATTGAGCAATGCATCGCGATTTGGCATGAAGGGTGTTTTAGATAGTAGCCTAGAAAATACCTCAGTTATATATCAATTAGAAGCCGAATTTAAAGCCAGTGGCATAAACGGTGATAAACAAGAAGACAATATGATTTATGCCCGCGAATCTTATGCAGGGTTACAAAGTAAAGCCTGGGGTAAAGTTAGAATTGGAAGGGTGACAGTCGGTTATAAATCAAGTTATACCGCCATCGACCCATGGACAGACCATGTTTTGCAAGCACGTCAATCAGGGCAACAGGGCGCCTCTAATATCAACGCCAACTACTTTAATAATGCCGTTGATTATGTATCCCCTAAAATGAACGGATTTCAATTTAATGCACATTATTCAACGCTTTCTGATGATAGTGCAACCAAAGATTTGCATAATGCGGGTAAAATGGCTGACTTTAAGGGGGGGACGGTTTCTGGTTTTGGCCTTAAATATAGCTTAGGTGGATTACGCTTAACAGCAGATACCCTAACCGTTGATAGTGACAGTAACCCTGGTAAAACAGATCCTAAGAAAGTAAAAAATGGTTCTGCTAACCAAATCACCGCGCAATATAAATTTTCAAGTGGAACCAGCCTTGCCGCTTTGTATGAAGATGTGTCTGATTTAAGATTGGGTACCAACTTATTTGCCGTTGTTACTCAAAAGGTTGGCAAAAATGGATTGCTAACCGCGAGTTATGGTGTGAATCAGGGTGGAAGCGATAATGTTTACAGTTTGTCACATAATAATGAGGATGCTACCACCATCGGTTTAGGGGCTAAATATAAGCTGACTAAAAAATCTGCGTTAATCTTAGGTTGGTCAAAATTTGAACGTGATGCAGTCGATGCCTCTACATTTACATTGGGGATTGATGCCAAATTTGGTTACTAACCCAAGCAAATTAATAAACGTTCTAAGTTAACAAAGCCGGCTTTTGCCGGCTTTGTTAGTTGGTGGCTAATATGAGAGGATGTTCGTGTTATTATATTTTGTAAACGATCAACCCCTCACACAATACAATTTCCAGTTTCACCATAGCTTGAGGTGGCTAACATTTTGTCAAGTTTTATGAAGCATTTTTTGCAATGGGTGACTTATTTTAAAAAAGATACCGCTAAGCCATTGGCCGCCATTTTAAATTTTTATTTGGGCATGGGGTTAGTGGTGATGACGTTGATTTTGAGCGTTTCGGGGTATTATTTTATTTCACATGTTTTACAAAATGCTTTAGAACAAAAAGCGCATGCGCTCGCCGAACAAGTGGCGATTACCACTGTCGATGCCGTTATTTTGAATGAATATCATATCATCGAACGCATGGCTGAAGATTTGGTGAAAAAAAATGTCGATTTAGTTTCTATTCGCATCTTCAATCAAAACGGTCAGGAGTTAGCGAGAATGAACGCCTTTGACCGGCAAAAAACAGGCCAAAAACCACCAGGCCTGGTCATTGAACAACCGCTTCTGCTCTTGTCTCGTTCAGCAGGTAAAATTGAATTGGTGTTTAGTCGTGACGCCATTAATGCTCCGCTGAGAATACTCAGTATGTTGGTGGCCATTGCATTACTGTTTATGTTAGGTGGCTTGTTTTGGGTGGTGTCCAGATTGTTAAATGCCCATGTTATCAGGCCGGTTGAGGCGTTAAGCCAGAGCTTGACAACGCCTGAGAAAATAATTTATCAGCCATTAAGCGTGAATGCAAAATTGCCGATCGAATTACAAAGGCTTAATCAAACCATTATTGATTTACAAAAACGACTGAAGGATCACATTGACTCTTTGGAATCAGCACATAAGTTTGTCTCAGACGCCACGGAAAATCTGTGTCAAAGCCAACGATTGGTTGCGGTAGGTCAAATTGCGGCGGGTCTGGCACATAATTTAAATACCCCTTTAGCCAATATTGTTGGCTATGCTCAAATGGCAAAGCTTCAAACCAACGATGAACCTTTGCAAAAACGCTTAGAGATTATCGAAAAACAGGCAAAGGCTTGTTCGCAACAAGTTAGCAATTTGCTAAAGACCGCCAAAAGACCAACATTACAATTACAGCGAGTGGATTGTGTTCAAGAAATTGATAAGGTCATTCAGCTCATGCAACCTGTGGTCAAAAAAAAATCAGGCGTGGTGTTAAGTTTACATGCTAAGCAGCAGGCCATGACTCAGTTGGATGTGGCTGCATTTGAGCAATTGTTGTTTAATTTAATCAATAATGCCATAGAGGCGGGCGCAACGCAGATAGATTTTACGATTACAGCGTTATTAGCACAGCAGAATTGGGCAATAACAATTTGCGATAATGGCTCGGGTATTCCTTCAGCAATACAGTCTAAAGTATTTGAGCCATTTGTCACATCAAAATCAACCGATACCGATCAGCAAGTCAACGGTTCAGGAACCGGGCTGGGGCTGTTTTTGGCAAACACCTTAGTTGAACAAATGCACGGCCAATTACAATTGCTCAAAACAAACGAGCAAGGCACCTGTTTTCAAATATTATTCCCGCTATATTAGTTAGAGACATGAAGAGTAATTTAAATGCCCCATAATAAAGATCACGCTATTTTCGATAAGCCTCAGCCTGACCAATGGTTTAAGCTACTCATTATTGAAGACGAACCGGATATGGCTAATTTGCTAGCGGAAGTCGCTCAACAAGCTGGTTTTGAAACCACGATAGCATTGAATGTGCAACAGGGGTTACAGCAACTGTCAAACCACTCTCCTCAAGTTGTGTTAACAGACTTAAAACTTCCTGACGGGAGTGGTATGCAAGTGGTGGAGTTGGCAAAGCAATTAGATGCACAAATACAAGTGGTGATGATCACCGGCTATGCCAGTCTTCAAGATGCAATTGATGCCTTTAAATTCGGCTTGTTTGACTTAATTACCAAACCGTTTGATGTACAAATGGTTAAAAATCTATTGGATCGCCTGCATGAGTATCAGCAACATTATCGACGCATGGCACAAATGGAGGTTCGTTTAGCACAGCTAGAAAAACCGCTGGCACCCATTAGTGAATCGCCGGTTATGATTGATGTTCTGTCACAAATAGAGCAAGTTGCCCAGTTAGATCTCTCGGTTCTCATTACCGGGGAAACCGGCGTTGGTAAGGGCGTTTTAGCACGTTATCTGCACGATAGTGGTGTTAATCCAAAAGCGCCTTATTTTGAATTAAACTGCGCAGCTGTGCCTGAAAATTTAGTGGAATCTGAATTGTTTGGTTATGAAAAAGGCGCCTTTACAGGTGCAAGCCATCGCAAGCTTGGATTACTCGAACTCGCCAGTGGCGGCACCCTGTTACTGGATGAAATCAATAGCACTCGACTAGAGGTGCAAGCCAAATTACTGCATTTTTTGCAAAATCAAACCCTGGTTCGTGTCGGTGGCAGTGAAACCATAAAAGTGAATGTGAGGCTGGTTTTTGCGACCAATCAACCGTTAAAACCGTTGGTTGATGCGGGGCAATTTCGTGAAGATTTATATTATCGTATTAATGTGTTTCCCATTTGTCTTCCGCCGCTAAGAGAGCGTCCACAAGACTTAATCAAACTGGCAGAGCTCTTTATCCACTTATATGCACAACGGTTTCATAAATCCGTTCATGCCATTTCACCCAAGGCAATTGAAGCATTAAACCATTACGATTGGCCCGGTAATATCCGCGAGCTCGAAAATATTATACAGCGCAGTGTGGTGCTCGCAAAAGGCGATACCATAGAGTTGGCTCATTTACCCGGTGAGCTGCATCAGACCAAGGTGCCGGCATTAAATAATGGGCAAGTGTCTTTACCCGAAGAAGCCAGTTTGGCAGAAATTGAATTGCTTTGGATTCACCATGTTTTAGAGGCCTGCCAGGGCAATAAAACCCTCGCAGCCCAAAAACTAGGGGTTGATCCTTCAACCCTCTATCGTAAATTGCAGCAGCAAAAAACCGAGCATTAACTGTGTTTAGACACTTAAGGTGACTAAATTAGCTTAACTTTTTGGTTAAATTAAAGCGTGAAACGGCTTGTTGCATTCGCTGGCTGTTTTCTCTGAGTGTTTCTGTATTAGCGGAGGTTTCTTCAACCAAGGCGGCATTTTGCTGGGTGGTGCTGTCAATACTGCTAATCGCAATATTCACTTGTCCAATGCCTTTCGACTGGTCGTTGGCTGCCTCAGCGATCCCAGCAACCAATTGAGAGACCGAGTCAATGCCGTGATTAATGTCATCTAAAGCTGCACCCGACGCTTCAACCAGTTCTGAACCGGAACTGATTTGTTCGGTGGTGTGACCAATTAAGCGTTTAATGTCACTGGCAGCATCGGCCGATTTTTGAGCTAAACTGCGGACTTCGCCCGCAACGACGGCAAACCCGCGACCATGATCACCTGCCCGAGCGGCTTCCACCGCCGCATTGAGTGCTAAAAGATTGGTTTGGAAAGCAATCGAATCAATTAAACCGACAATGTCATTAATTTTTTCACTGGCCTCACGAATACCCACCATCGCTTTAATCGTCTGTTGCATCACTTGAGCACCATTTTCGGCTTTGGTTTTCAAAGCTAATGCCAAATCACTGGCTTCACTGGCATTTTCGGCAGATTGCTGTACGGAACTGGTCATTTGTTCCATACTGGCAGCGGTTTCTTCTAAAGAAGCCGCCTGTTGTTGAGTGCGATCATTTAAGCTTTGGGTGCCGGAATCAACCTCGTTAGAAGCTTGGGCAACCTGTTGTGTGGCTTGCTGTATATCTTGAATGGTGACCGCCAGTGCTTGAACCGCACCGTTTACTGCTTGACGTAAATTTTCCAGGTCGCCGCCCATCGGGGTAGTCGCCTGTGCGGTTAAGTCGCCTTTTGCTAAGGCACTTGTTACCTGGTTGATTTCTTGTATGGCATGTTGTAAGGCTTCCAAAGAATGATTGATATTATCAGCCAGGTTTTTAAAACTCCCTTTGAGTTCTAATTCAATGCGTTCATTGAACTCGCCTTGCGCTAATTTTGTCATAACGTCTTCCATAGATTGCATCGCTGTATCCATGGTGGACAAGGTGTCATTCACTGAGTTGCGAAGGTTTTCGGGTACCCGTTCATCCATTCTCACGCTGAAATCACCATTTGCTAAGCCATTCATCACATCATGCAATGCCGCCATAGTTTTTTCGACGCTTTCAGCTGCATAGTTCACACCCCGTTTAAGCGTATCCATGTCACCGACCAATGGATCGGTCACTCGGTGGTCAAAATGACCACGGGCTATTTGATCCATGACCTCGCTGACGGCAAAAATGGATCTTTCCATATTAACAATCATATTGTCAAAGGCATTGGCCACCGCAGACAATTCATCCCCGGTATCTTGAATGCGGACTCGATCGGCTAAGCGACCCGATTCAATGATTTCACTAACCACGCGGTTGATTTGGCGTAGCGTACCAATCACCGTTCTAAAGACTTGATAGCCAATGACTAAAGATAATAAAACGGCCAAGACAACCAAGCCAAACGTCCACCCAAAAATACTTTGTTGTTGCGCTGCTTTTTGCGCGGTAATTTCCGATATGTTTAAATTTAAGATTTGGACAAAGCCATTTAATAGCGTAATTTTAGCCGTCTGTGCTTGGTACCAGTCAGTCGCTGATTGATTAAAGTGACCCTTATAATTATGTTCTAAGGCAATCTCTCTATAAGCTTGGGCTTTTTTGAATTCTGAAGATTCTGTCAAACTATTTAAGGTGTCAGCAAGCGCTTTTGGCGCGTAATCTTTGAAGGTTTTAGCGTATTGTTCTTGGTTCCCCATTAATTTAATAAACTTTTCATAGAACCCCGGTGCAAACTGATCGGCAGCAAAGGTATTGGATAACACGGCTCTCTCAATGCCTGCCATTTCTTTAAATTGTTCCATGCTTTGCATGGCATAGAGCATTTTCGCTTCGTCCTTATCCTGCACGCTTCGGGTTAAAATGCCAATCATTTCGATGGTAAAGTTATTCAGTTTGCTGTAATTGGCAATCGCCTTTTCAGGGCTAACTTGTAAGCTGTCAATTTGAGGGCGGGTTTGTTCAATAATACGGATTTGTTGTTGCAGACTTTTCACAACCATGCTGATATTGTCGGTGACCAATTCAGGGGATGTCGTTAGCGTTTTTTGTAAGGCTTGGCTTTTTTGGTCAAACACTTGCCTTTGTTTTTCCAATTCGGTTTTAAAATTTTGCCCTTTGCTGCCTAAATAGCCGGCGGAAACACCGCGTTCTTTTTGCGATTCGTGAGTCAGTTCGCTGATTAAGGTGACCAGTGTCATCTGTTGATTGGTCAGTTCATACTTAATTTTTTGTTCATAAGCCGAGTAGAGCGACATCCCGCCTTGAATGACACCCAATAGTAAAACGGGTAAGAACGCCATTAAAAACTTATTGGCGACGCTAACTTTAAAATGCGTAAATAATGAAAATCGTTCACGCAAAGGCATTTTGGTTGGCACAAGGTGGCCACCTTTTAATTTCTTCTTACCGGCGGCTATATCTCGATAAGCCTGCTCGCCAGCTTGGATTTGTTCCGGGGTTGCCGCACGACGAACCGATATATAGCCGGTGATTTTGCCATTTTCAAAGATCGGGGAGGCATTGGCAATGACCCAATAATGGTCGCCATTCTTGGCGCGATTTTTAACGGCGGCTTGCCATGGGTGACCTTTAGAAAGGGTTGACCACATATCACTAAAAATTTGTGCAGGTGAATCCGGGTGGCGAACGAGACTATGAGGTTGGCCAATCATTTCTTCCGGTGTGCGGCCGGAAATGGTACAAAAGTCAGGGCTAGCGGAAACAATAATACCTTTTAGGTCTGTGCTGGTACTGAGAATATAGCTGCTGGGGATATCAATTTGCTTGCCTGTAACGTTGGACATTTCGGCCTCCTGGGTAGATAAAAGCAATTGCTTAACGGGGATTATAACAATGTTTAATTGTTATCCAACAATACATTGCAATTATCAGGGTTATTTCTCCATTCAATCGCGATCAAAGTTGTTTCAAGGCGTCACTTTAAATTGGTAGTGAGCATGGCATGCAATACAGTTGGTTTGTAATTTAGCTAACTGTTTAAGGATGACGTTGGTATCGCCCATTCCTGAAGCTTCATTGGCGATTTCTTCAAACCCTAAATGGGTTCTTGAGCCCAGTTCACCAAAGCCTTTTGGTAATTTGGTTTTGAGCGCATCCGGGGTGCTTTTCATCAATTTAACGCCCATTGGTCTTGCGGCAGCTTCAACCGCATCGGCATCTTCTGTCAAAGCAGCGGAAAGAATTTGATGGCTAGCGCTTAAAAACTGGCGCATTTCGCTTAACAAGGCGGTTTTTTCGGTGTCGGTCAGCCAAATAACTGTGCGATTATCGGCGGATTCTGACCAGGCCTGGTTAGAAATCAACCATAAAACAGCCATTAGGGTTAGACGAATGGTTTTCATAAGCACACCTCCTTGTGCGTGTTGGAAGTTTTAAAATAAATTGTGCGGATTCTTCAGGCTCGGCTGGCTGAGAATGCGCCAATAAAGGGTGAACAACAACCCAAAACCGAGTATCCAACTCCATTGACTGAGTTGAATCCAAACGTGATAAAAATCAGGACTGACTAACGGCATCAATACTCGAAACAGCGCGGCCATTGCCAAACTGATAAAAACCCACTGAAGCCCTTTAGGCGGTTCAAAGACATTGCGCTGAGTATGACCTAAACTGATGCGCGCCACCATTGCAGAGCACAGTAAGCCAATGCCGCCGGCAGTCAGAGCATGCAAGGCATAGGTGGGTTGGATGATGTTGAGTCCGGCAAGGCCATATAATGCAATCCCCACCGTCATAAAACCATACGCCAAATGTAATGGCCATAATAATGGTGCTTGCCAAATCTTGGGGTGATACCAGTGTTTTGCGCGTATCGCAAAAATAACTGCCGTTGGTAAGGCAATCAAGCTCATTAACCAATGGCCGGGCGCAATCACTGCACAGAACACCACCCCCACAAAACCAATCAGTGCCAAACGATTTAGCCAGATGCTTTCGGTAATGGGGGGCAGTTGTAAGGTTCTCTCGGTAAAGAAAGGCAAGGTGCGACGAATCATGGTGAGGTTAATGGCGAGAATCAAAAACAACCCCATGATTAAGGTATTGGATAGCGTGAGTTGCCAGCCCCAAAGCACTTCAGGTTGCCAACCTAACCCCTGAGCATAAAATAAAGCATTCACCGCAAATAGTAATGAGAATTTGCTTAATAAACCGACTTGCGCCCACAGCGCTTTATGAAACACCGGCCAAGCAAATAAAACGACCAACATCAGGTTAAATCCTAAGTCGAAGAAGGCTATCCATTCCATAGGAAGCGAAAATAAATACCCTAACCGAGCCAGACACCATAATAAAAAGCCGAAAGCCAATGGCCATCCGCAAGCGCTGTTCATGCCGCTCCAATTCATTACCGCCGTCAGTAAAAAGCCAGTGACAGTTGCTAATGCATAACCAAACACCATTTCATGGCCGTGCCAATGGATCGCCGCAATATCAGCAAATGTGCCGTTAAAGCCGGGAGACTGAGTCCACCAAACCATCATCGCCACAATGGCAAACGTCATGGCACCTAAAAAAAAGGATCGAAAAGCGCGTTCAAAAAAATAGGGGTTGTTCATGGGGTATCCCGGTTGAAACTCAATGAAAGATTCAGATTAAATGAATCATTTAAAGATACATCTTATTTGAATCTTTATAGTGCTGTCAACTATAATTCAAAGATACCTCCCCAACCTTTAGGAAGAAAATTTCATGCAATTGACCAAACAAACCGACTATGCCTTTCGTGTGCTTATGGCCTTGGCGGCGACTCAGAACCAGCCGTTATTGCAAATTCAAAAGATTGTTGATCAGTTTCAAATTTCGAAAAGCCATGTTACCAAGATTGTGCAAAAGCTGGCGCACCATGGTTATATTGAAGCGGTTCGCGGGCAAAAAGGCGGCATTCGACTTGCTAAATCGCTCCACCAAATCCAGTTGCGAGAAATCGTCGAGCTGATGGAAAATAATCTTGAAGCGGTTAACTGTAACGAGCCGATGTGTTTGATCCGCACGCACTGTCAGCTAAAAGCCCATTTGCAACAAGCCACCCAACAGTACCTTAAATATTTAGAAAGCATCACGTTAGCAGATATTATGTCGTCAACCCTGATTCAAGAATTTGGCAAGATAAAACACTAAAGTAATAGTGTCTTTCATCATTTTGCATTAATAATGCTGTTTTTTCTGTGTCTATTCGTTAAATAACTGCCTGGTATCAGTTAGTGGGTTCTTTCCAGGTCAAAGTTGAAAGACTGATATCTTGAATGCCCAAATTTTTAATTGCTACAGTCTTTTGGACGTTAGAGGTTGTTAAAGTTATTGGTGGATTGATCTTAAGCAAGAATATTTCGGCAGGATAAGTTCTTGAGTAAGAGACCATTTTTATTGAATCGGAACCACCTTAAACAAAAATGTAGTGGTGGCTCCAAATTTATATTTTAATCTCTACTGGCTTGGACTTATGACTAAAATCCGCGATTTAATACTTGAATGGTATTTTTAATATAAGGGTCTTTTGTTTCAGAAACTTTTAGGTATTCATTGTAAGATTTACCAGGGTTGGCCAAGTTATAAGAGATTTCGTTAATATCTTGTTCATTAATTTCTTTCAAAATGTCTCTCAGTGTCTTCCAGGGGTTAAGTAGTTGAATTAAGTGTTCAGTACTTGATGATTTTTTGTAGCAACGGTAATGATGGCATAGTAAATCAAAGTTTACGGTAATCTTTCCATATAAATGTTCATCAGATTTTTTCTTGCTTTTTTGGACCCAAATCAGTAAAGCAATCATTGAAGGTGAATTAATGAAATTATTAATGACTTCATATTCTTTGTCATAATCGAATGGCGTTTTGCGTTCAATTTCATTAGATATTTTCCTTCCAAGAGAATCGATTGAGGCGGTTAGAGATAACATATCATGCTTGAAGCGTTCTTCAGCTTTAAATCCAGAAGATTCAACGTCAACAATTGCTATGAGAACCCATGCCCCCAAAATCACAGCAAAAAGAGTCGTAACTATTGTGGTTAAATCTGTTCTAGCAGCTTGTCGGACTTTCCGACCGTAAAATGTTAAACTCGCTAGGTATTTAAAATCCCCGAGAAAGTGAAAAATTCATGAGCGATAAGTTCCGCCAAGTCGACCGAAACACCCTGTTTTTGCTGCCGCCCTCAATGGACGATTGGTTGCCTGAAGACCATCTTGCCCGCTTTGTCGTTGAGATTGTCGGGCAGCTTGATTT
>Ga0210020_1000207_pt1 | contig 63313 bp, 68 predicted proteins | sample CryGeymeta201514_FD_183980 | JGI IMG/M metagenome (GOLD analysis project Ga0210020, IMG submission 183980) | Groundwater microbial communities from Crystal Geyser aquifers in Utah, USA - Crystal Geyser metaG 2015-14 (SPAdes) (version 2) | ecosystem: Environmental > Aquatic > Deep subsurface >... | reverse complement strand
CAAGGATTCCAGGGGTCAAGTGAAGTGCTAAAGACATAAGGGGCCGAGGGTCATAGGGTTCAAGGATTCCAGTGTTTTTCTCCGGAGATTTTGCTTGCGTTTAAGTATTTCACTTGACCCCTTGAACCCTGGAATCCTCGAACCCTTTTTACCCACTAAATGGGAGAAGAACCAGAAAAGAAGAGAAGTGAAGTGATGGAAGCTTTATTATTAATCGGTCATGGAAGCCGGGCCGAGCAGGCCAATGAGGGGATGTTCCGGATCGCAGGGATGATCCGGAAGGCGGGTGGTTTCACCATTGTGGAGTGCGGCTTTCTTCAGCTCTGCCCTCCGACCATCGAAGATGCGGTGGAGCGCTGTATTGCTCAGGGTGCGGAAAGGGTCTTGATGGTCCCCTATTTTCTGCATACCGGAATTCACATCCGGGAGGATCTCCCGAGTGTGTTCGTGGAGTTGAAAAAACGGTTTCCGCATGTGGAGATGGCCATGGGCACGGAACTGGGGAACGACCCCCTGCTCGCCCAAGTGGTCATGAACCGGGTGGAAGAGATGCGAAACAGTCCATCCAAGGAGCAGTGAATGCAGATCAGGAGAGAAGGGCCTGCCATAGAGGCGGAGAGCTTCCGGATTATTGAACAGAAAATGGGTGAACATGGGTTCAGCCCCCTCGAGTTCCCTCTGGTCCGCCGGGTGGTCCATGCTACAGCGGATTTCGAGATCGGGTGTTCTTTGGTCTTTTCCGCAGGAGCGGTGCAGGCAGGGATGCAGTTGATCCGACGCGGGTGTCCGATCCTAACCGATATCCGCATGGTGGCCTCGGGAATCTCCAGGGCGGCCCTGAAGAAGGCCGGCGGCGGGGAGGTCCTTTGCAGAATCGCCGACCCGGACGTCAGTGCCCAGTCCCAAGCCTCTGGAATGACCCGGTCCGCGGCCGCTGTCCGCTCCTTCGGTTCCCTTCTTACGGAGTCGATCCTGGTCATCGGGAATGCACCTACGGCGCTCCGGGAGGTCCTCCGCCTCAATCAGGAGGAAGGGATTGCTCCCGCGTTTCTGATCGCCGTCCCGGTCGGGTTTGTGGACGCTGCCGAATCCAAAGAGGCCCTGATGCAGACGGACCTTGCTTACATCACAAACCGCGGGAGAAAGGGCGGGACCCCTGTGGCCGTGGCCCTTGTGAACGCGTTATTAAAAATGGCGGAAGGGGGTGATACATGAACAGATAGATTGAATCAGGCATAAGGTGTAAAGAATCAGGGAATGAAGAAGCGGAAAGAGGTGAAAATCCTCTGCTGTCACGCAGCCGTGAAGGGAACGAAAACCCAACTATAGCCACTGTCCTGAGCTTGTCGAAGGATGGGAAGGCGGGTGAGTAGGCAGCCCTGAGCCGGAAGACCTCTCATTCCCACAACCTCGATGGAAGGAGAAAAATATGTGTTTTAAGAGAACTGTTGCAATAATGGTTATATTTCTCTGGTCAGAGACAGCTTTTGCATCTCATCCGCTCATTACGGACGACACAGACACACAGGGAAAAGGAAAATTTCAACTCGAAGTCAATGGCGAGTATGCCCATGAAGACGAAGACGGCGTAACTGAGAACGCCACCGAGATAGCGACAATGCTGTCTTATGGAATAGCAGACAACATAGACATTGTTTTGGGCATTCCCTACCAGGATATGAGGACAAAGGATCCGGGAACTACGTCCGGAGAAAGCGGGATCGCGGATACCTCCCTTGAATTCAAGTGGCGATTCTACGAAAAGGATGGTCTGGGTTTTGCCTTGAAACCCGGCATGACCATGCCAACGGGCGATGATGGAAAAGGTCTGGGTGCCGGAAAGGCAACGTATAGTTTGTTTTTCATTACCACACGGGAACTAAATCCATGGGCATTCCACCTCAATCTCGGATACAGAAGAAATGAAAACAAGGTTGATGAACGAAATGACATATGGCATACATCTCTTGCCGCTGAAGTGGAGGTTATGAAGGATCTAAAGGTTGTTGGAAATATCGGGATAGAGAGAAATCCCGATAAGACATCCAATACACACCCTGCATTTATACTCGGCGGGCTGATCTATTCGATATCTAAAAGCATTGCCATTGATGCTGGTGTAAAGGGCGGGCTTAACAAGCCGGATACGGATCTAACCCTGCTTGCAGGAATAACCTTTAGATTTTAGGAGGCGCTATGAAAATTAAAAGTTTAAAGTTAAAAGTTTTTATTCTTTCACTGTTCACTGTTCACTGTTCACTATTCACTGCCTCTGATGCTCATGCCATGCATATCTCAGAAGGGATATTGCCTTTCAACTGGGCATTGCTCTGGTCTCTGGTTGCAGTCCCTTTTGTGGCGTGGGGCTTGTATAAGCTCAAGAAACTATCGTCAATTGACCTCTCATTCAAGCCTCTCGTCGGGTTAATGGCGGCTGTTGTATTCATCATTTCGTGCATGCCGATACCTGTGCCCACTGCAGGCACATGTTCCCATCCATGCGGAACCGGGATCTCAGCGATCCTCCTTGGCCCTGCAATAAGCGTACTTATTTCATCAGTTGCCCTATTGATTCAGGCCCTATTTCTTGCCCACGGGGGTCTGACCACATGGGGCGCTAATATCGTGTCCATGGGCATCATGGGTTCCTTTGCAGGATATCTGACCTTCAGAGGATTGAGAGCGTTAAAAGCTAATCTTTGGATTGCAGGCTTCATGGCTGGTCTCTTTGCAGACTGGGCAACATATTTGACTACATCCGTTGAGCTCGCATCAGGCATAAAAGGAGATTCGCAGTTTCTGCCGCTTTTCTGGAAGATTCTTATTGCCTTTATCCCGATTGAAGGGGCAATGACTGCAGGCATGGTGGTATTGCTTTATAAAAAGAGGCCTGATTTGCTCGTAAAAATGAAGGTATTAAAACCAGAGGAGGCATTATGAAATTTCAAATTTCAAATTTCAAATTTCAAATTTTCTCCATCATTTTTTTACTGTTTACTATTCACGGTTCACTATTCACTGACACTGTCACTGCCTCTGACAAATGGCCGGGCGTTGATGAGTCCGTCGTCGAAAAATATGCAAAGGAGCAAGGCAGGGAGGCAAGGGAACCGTTCATAAATACGGATCAGGGCGACTTGCTTCTTTTTGTCTTTCTCCTCGCAGGCACAATCGGAGGCTTTACTGCAGGATATTACTGGAAGGAACTGGCAGTCAAAGGACAGCGGCATGATAGTTGAGAAAAAAAAGATTTTGAAGAGTTAAAGTTTAGTCTGTCATTCCTGCGGAAGCAGGAATCCATGTTCATTAAATAGTCTGGATTTCCGCCTACGCGGGAATGACATAAAAGGATACCAATGGAACTATTTTCAGAATACTTTAAAAAAGAGCAGCTCCTTTCAAAAGTTGATGCAAGGCTGAAACTTATTATAGCCCTCACTCTTCTGGGAATGATTTTAAGCTATAAGGGATTTACTCTTCCCCTGCTTGTGACAGCGCTTTGTTTATTGTTCTGTTTAAAGATGCGGATACCCTTAAAGATTTTTGCTCTCAGGTTTTCACAGCCATTGTTCATTATATCGGTCTTGCTTATTCTAAAAGTATTCTTCTCTGGAGAAGGCATCCTGTTTTCCATCAACATCTTCGGCATCAAAGTTGTCGGACATAAAGACGGGTTCATGGAAGGACTTATGATAGGAAGCAGAATCATAGGCGCAGTATCAGTCGTTGCAGTCATGGGATTCTCCACGCCGTTTACTGAATTCATGGCAGGCCTTTCATGGCTGAGGGTTCCAAAGGGTTTTATAGAAATATTGATGTTTGCCTACAGATATATCTTTGTGCTTCTTGAAGATGCGATGGTCATTTACAATGCGCAGAAAAACCGCCTCGGCTACTCAAACATAAGGCGGGGATTGAGTTCATTCGGCACTCTGTCAGGCTCTTTGATTCTTAAGGCATTTGATCACAGCCGGAATATTACTGTATCAATGATTCAAAGGGGCTATGACGGCAATATCCCCATGTTAAGACACAAGCCATTTAAGTCTTCTGAGATTATAGTTTCACTTCTATTTATCATTGCCATGGGGGTTGTATGGAAGATTTAATCAGAATACAGAATGCAGAGCATATCCCCCCCGCCCATCCCTCCCCCTCGATGGGGGATGGTAAGGGAGAGGGTGAAAATTCGGATCCCGGACTCTGTGCTCTGGGTTCTGAGATAAGACTATCAGTCAAGATAGATTCCTTTAAATATCCGGATGGGACCGCAGCACTGTCCGATATAAGCTTTGAGACAAGAAGAGGCGAATTTATTGGAATACTGGGGGCAAATGGCTCAGGAAAGACGACCCTCTTAAAGATCATGGATGGGTTGATGAAAGACTTTGAAGGCGGCGTCCACCTTGATGGTGTTAACATCAGGAAACTCTCTCCAAAGGAGATATATAAAAAGGTTGGTCTTGTCTTTCAAAACCCTGATGACCAGCTCTTTGCAACAACCCTTTTTGAGGATGCTGCCTTTGGTCCTATAAATATGGGGATCGGCACTAAAGAGGTTGAAATACGGGTCTTAACTGCCTTACAAGAGGTTGAACTTCAAGGGCTTGAAAAGAAATCCATCCATAACCTAAGCTTTGGGCAGAGGAAAAGGGCCTGCATCGCCGGGCTCCTTGCCATGGGTCATGAAATTTTATTGCTCGATGAGCCGACTGCCGGGCTTGACCCCATGGGTGAATATAAGATGATGCGTCTTCTTAGAAAGCTTAATAAGGATAATGGCGTAACGATCGTCATGGCCACCCACAGCGTTGACCTCGTCCCCTTGTTTCTTGACAGGCTGTATATTTTAAGCAAAGGTTATCTGGTAAGGGGCGGCACTCCTGAAGATGTATTCACAGCGCCTGAGGAGATGTCAAATGTCAAGCTCAGGCTTCCTCAAATCGCCGAGCTGATTTACCGTCTCAAACATGAGGACAGTTTACCGTTTGAGAAAATCCCGCTCACCATCGGCGAGGCTCGAAGGGAGATCATAAAGATCATGCAGAATTCAAGATCCATGGTTTAAATTTTGGGATCATCTCTAAAAGAGTGGGTGAAAACATCAGGGGTCAAGGGGTCCAGGATTCCAGGGGTCAAGTGAAGTGCTAAGAACATAAGGGGCCGAGGGTTATAGGGTTCCAGTGTTTTTCTCCGGAGATTTTGCTTGCGTTTCAGTATTTCACTTGAACCCTTGACCCCAAGATACGTTAGTGTAGTAGCCGTCGCAGACGGTCCCGGCCCGGCAAAAATAGATTCAAGGAGATGCCGGGATCTAACGACAAAAATAGAGAAAAGCGGGGCACGCGAAGCGTAACCCTTCTTACCCACTATGTGGGAGAAGAACCTATTTTACAAGAAAGGAGGTGAAAAGATATGACTAAAAAGACCAAAGCCGAGAATAAAAAAACCCGGAACAGCAAAAAGCCAAGCGCTGTCTCTTATCACCTGAAGTGCGCCAAGACAGCCAATGGGCTCACTCATTTTGTTATGTACGGCGATGTGCCGAAAAAGAAGATGCCTCTGTAGAAAAAGTTTAAGCGGTTCAAGCGGGTTAAACCGCTTGAACCGCCAAAGTTGATATTAAGGTTCTCGTAATAGAAACGACATCATATCGAAAATCCCTCCTGACCTCCCTTTTTCAAAGGGAGGAATTCCCCCTCTTTGGAAAAGAGGGGCAAGGGGAGATTTTATGAACCATGTTCATTCTATTTCGAGACTATTAATAAGTTGCCTGAACTATTTATTATAGGAAAGGAATTCAAACGCATGAACAACAACAACCGCGTCATCTCTTTTTCCGACATTGATGCTGACTGGAAGCTGGCCCTTGATGCCGACAATGTCTTCTGGGGGGTTATTCCGAAAAAGGTTGACGGCGCCTTTATGATGCCTGATGACCTGATAACTCTGTATCAGAAGGAGAGAGAGCATCTTGACAAGGAGCTTTATGATTTCAGATTCAATGCGGATTTAAATTGCATATACATTGACCCTACCGACAGATGCAATGCCGACTGCCCTTACTGTTACATCCCGTCAAGGATAAGAAAAAAGGGCACACAGATGACAGGTGGAGAGCTTGATACCGTGTTGACAAAGATTGCCGCGCATTTCAAGACTTCATCCAAAAAACCGGTCATTGTCTTCCATGCTGCAGAACCGCTTCTGGTAAAAGGCATCCTGTTTAATGCAATAGACAGGTTCCACAAAGAACTTCTTTTCGGCATTCAGACCAATGCTCTCCTTCTTGAAAAAGAGGATGTTGAGTTTATGAAAAAACACAGAATGGGCGTCGGCATATCCCTTGACGCCCCTGAAGCGGATATCAATAACGTTTCACGGGCAACGACAAGAGGAAACGGCAACTTTGAGAAAGCAGTGCAGGCCATAGACTGGTTTGACGGTTATGAGGGATTGAATGTCATTTCAACCGTCACTAAATTCAATGTTCATAGACTTTCCGACCACGTGAGGTTTCTTCACAAGAAAAAGGTCCCCTGTGTGCTTCTCAATCCGGTAAGAGTGACAAGGAAGCCCGCATTGAAACTGAAACCGGACCAAAAGGTATTCGCGGAAAATCTCATGGACGCTGTTGATACGGCAATGGATTTATCAATAAAATCCGGACGGCAGATTGTTGTGGGGAACTTTTCCAACGTTATTCTCGCCATCATATCGCCGTCTGCCAGACGGATGATGTGTGATATTTCTCCATGCGGAGGCGGCCGTACCTTTCTCACGATCACGGCCGGCGGCGACATGGTCCCCTGCGGAGAATTTATCGGTTCCAAGGAATTTTCAGGCGGGAATATCTTTAATACGACGATTTCAAAGGCCATAAACTCAAAACCTTTTAAGGAAATACGTTCAAGGACCGTGGAAAAGATTGAAGAATGTAATACCTGCGACTTCAGACATATATGCGGCTCGCCCTGCCCGGCTGAAATGCACGCCCGCGGCAATATGTACAAAAAGGCGGAGTTTTGTGATTTTTATAAAGAGATCATAAGGCATGCCTTTAAATTGATTGCTGAAGACAAAGTTGAATATCTCCTGCGTAAAGATTCATTGGCACATATGCAATATGAGTATCAGTATAAATGAAAAATGATGAAGTCTCGGACAGGCCGCTCCGCAAAGGATACACCACAGGCGCCTGTGCCGCGGCCGCGGCCAAGAGCGCGGCACTGGTCCTGGTGACCGGGGTACCGGTCTACCGGATAGAGATTGATCTCCCCGCGGGAGGGTCGGTCGTGCTTCCGGTTAAGACCCTAAGGTGCGATGACCTGACGGCCTCCTGTTCCGTGGTCAAGGATGCGGGGGACGATCCGGACGTGACCCACGGTGCGGAGATCATGGCCAGGGTCCGCAAAGCACCGGGCGAAGCGGATCAGAAAGGATATGAACTCACGATAGCGGGAGGTGAAGGGGTCGGCCGGGTGACCAAGCCGGGTCTCCCCATTGCGGTCGGGGAGTGGGCCATCAATCCGGTGCCCAGGTCCATGATTGCAAATGAAGTGACCCAGGTCTTGAGGCACTTCTCAAAGAAGTGCCAGGGCGTCCGGTTTGAAGTGACCATTGAGGTGCCGGAAGGCAAAAACCTTGCTGAAAAGACCCTGAACCCCCGGCTGGGGATTCTGGGCGGGATCTCGATTCTGGGGACCACGGGGATCGTGGAGCCCCTCTCCCACAAGGCATGGGAAGAGACCATTGCCGCGCAGATCCAAGTGGCCGTGGCCTGCGGGAATCAAGCGGTGGTCCTGACTCCGGGCCGGTCCAGCGAGAAGGCGGCCGAGGCGCTCCTGCCGGGCCTTCCCTCGGAGGTCTTTGTACAGATGGGGGACTTTGTGGGCGCATCTCTTCGGCTGTGTTCAGACCAGGGAGTTTCCGAGGTGACCGTGGTGGCCATGCCCGGCAAGATGTCCAAGATCGCCATGGGGTATGAGGACACGCATTACAAGGCCTCGGAATTGAGATTTGACGTTCTGGGTTCCTGGGCCGTGGGCCTCGGGATGGACGAAGGTTCTGTGCAGAGGGTCATTCATGCCAACACCAGCCGGGAGATCTGGGAAATCCTGCCTGAAGATTCACCTCTGTATAATGAGATCTGCCGTCGGGCCAGGGAGAGCTGTGAATCCCTCTCGAGCGGCAAGGTCAGGGTAAAGACCGTGCTGATCGGATACGACGGGAAGGTGCTGGCGGACACGATGGGATTTGAGATTTGAAATTTTAAATTTGAGATAAGGGATTTGTGATGTCAAATTTCAAATCTTAAATTTCAAATCGCCCAAAGAGCGGAGCAAAATGAGACCAGGAAAGAGACTCCATCCGATCCAGATCATAGGTGTGGGACTCAAGGGACCGGAGGGGCTGTGTCCCGAGGTGCTGGATCGAATCCAACAGGCGGACCTGCTGGTCGGTGGGAGAAAGATCCTGCAGGGTTTCAGGGGATTCCCCGGCCAGAGGTTTTCGCTGGATGGGCATCTCAAGGGGCTTGACAGCAAGATCCATCATGCCGTCAAACTCGGGAAGAGGGTGGTGGTGCTGACCTCGGGCGATCCCAATTTCTTCGGGATTGCGAGGTTCCTTTTCAAGTCTTTCCGGCCTGAAGAGATGGAGATCCATCCCCATGTGAGCTCCATGCAGCTCGCCTTTGCACGGGTCCGGATCCCCTGGGACGATGCGGCTTTTGCCTCGGCCCATGGACGGGATCTCCTCTCGGTGATTCATACGGTCAGGAGCCGCACCAAGGTGGCCGTGCTCACGGATCCGAAGAACCATCCGTCGCGGATCGCGAGGGCCTTGCTGAAAGCCGGTCTTCCGGACACGACGGTCTATGTCTGCAGCCGGTTGGGAGGACCGGATGAGAAGGTCTGGCAGGGGAACCTCTCTTCACTGACCGGGAAGCGGTTTCCCGATCTGAACGTGATGATTATCCTGAACGACCGGGCCGGGGAGGAGGGATTCGGGATCCCGGATCATGTCTTGGCCCACGACAAGGGGATGATCACCCGGTCCGAGGTCAGGGCCGTGACCCTTGGGAAGCTCAGGATCGGGCCGGGCCATATCCTCTGGGACGTGGGCGCCGGATCCGGTTCGGTCTCTATTGAGGCCGCCAGGCTGGCCCTGGGGGGTACGGTCTATGCCGTGGAGAGGTCGGCCAAGCGGATCTCCATGCTGAAACGGAACATTCTGCGCTTCGGGTCCGGGAATATCCGAGTCGTCCGGGGTGAGGCCCCTTCCGTGCTCAAGGGGCTTGCCGATCCTGACCGGGTCTTCATCGGCGGAAGCGGCGGGCATCTGGAAGAGATCCTCAGGAACGCGGTCCGGAGGCTTTGTCCAGGCGGGAGGATCGTGGTCAATGCCGTGACCCTGGAGACCCTGCACCAGACCGTGGCGTTCCTGAAGAAACGGGGACTCTCTCTTGATGTGGTCTCGGTCCAGATCGGCCGGGGGCACGACCTCAAGGGAAAGGTCATGATGCAGGCGGAAAATCCCGTGTTCATCATCTCGGCCGATGGCTCGTAGAGCGGAAAAGAATAATTTATTATAAATAAAAAATTATATGGAAGAACATGTCTAAACTTCAAAGGACATTTTACGGTATCGGCGTGGGGCCGGGGGATCCGGAACTTCTGACCCTCAAGGGAGCCCGGATCCTTCAGCAGGTGCCGGTCATCTTTTGCCCGGAGGCGAGATCCGATTCGGGGAGCCACGCATTCGAAGTCGTGAAGAAGATTTTAAATCCGGCGTGGCAGAAGGTAGAATTCCTTTCCTTTCCCATGAAGAGGGAACCCGAGGTTTTGGAAAAAGTATGGATGGATGCCGTGGAAAAGATTTATCATGTCCTTTCCAAAGGCAGCGACGCGGCATTTCTTACTCTGGGCGATCCCCTGCTTTACAGCACCTTTGGGTATGTCCTCGGCCGGATGCAGAAGCAGCATCCGGATGTGACCTGCAAGATCATCCCGGGGGTCAGTTCGATCACGGCCTCGGCGGCGGCGGCCCAAGTCCCCCTGGCCCGTACCGGAGGACGTGTCCTGATCCTCCCTGCGACTTACAGAATGGACGAGATCCGTGAGGCGCTGGAGAAGTACGAGACCGTGGTCCTGATCAAGGTCCACCGTGTGCTTGGAGAAGTGATCGAACTTCTCAGGGAGATGGGGATGATGGACCGGGCCGTCCTGGTCTCCCGGTGCGGGACCCCGGAGGAGAAGATTTACCGGGACCTTTCGGCAGTAAATCCTGATCAAGTGGACTACCTTTCCACCTTGATCGTGACATCTCAACACGAATGAAAAACCTATTGCCACAGAGAACACAGAGCTCTGTGGGCTCTGTGGCAGAGAGTTTACCACTGTGTAGTGGGCGAGAGATGAGGGGGATTGACGAATGTCTAAGGTCTATTTTGTGGGGGCCGGGCCCGGAGACCCGGAACTCCTGACCCTGCGGGCCAGGCGGCTGATCTCTGAAGCGGATACCATCCTCTATGCGGGCTCACTCGTCAATCCCGACATCCTGAAATGGGCCAAAGAGGGGGCCAGGATCCAAGACACCGCTAAGATGACCCTCGAAGAGATCATCAAGGCCATGGTGGCCGATGCGCTACAAGGGCGCCAGGTGGTCCGCATCCATTCCGGGGACCCGTCCATCTATGGAGCGATCTTCGAGCAGATGGTGGAACTGGAGAAATACCGGATCTCCTTTGATATGGTGCCCGGGGTGAGTTCATGGTCAGCGGCCGCAGCGGCCCTGCGCCAGGAACTGACTCTTCCCAACATCTCCCAGACCGTGATCCTGACGAGGCGGGGCGGGAGGACGCCGGTCCCTCAGAAAGAGCGCCTTTCCCTGCTCGCAAGCCACAACGCCACCATGGTGATCTTCCTCAGTATGGGGATGATCCGGGAGGTGGTTTCGGAACTCATGGAGCATTACCGAGGGGATACGCCGGCGGCCGTGGTCTATCGAGCCACGTGGCCGGACCAGAAGATCCTCCGGGGGGAACTCTCGGAGATCGCAGGGCAGACGGAGCGGGAGGGGATCAAACGCCAGGCCCTGATCATTGTGGGAGACGTCCTGGATCCGATCCTCCGCTCCATGGAGAGCGCACCCCGGTCCCTGCTCTATGATGAAGACTTTTCACACGGGTACCGGGAGGCCCAGGGAGAAGATGAAAACTGAAGCTGACATAGCCGTATTGTCCGTGACCAGGAACGGCAGGGAGATCGGGAAACGTCTATGCGAAGCACTTCCCGCATGCCATGGTTATACGCTCTCAAACCTTGCAGGGGAAGGTGAGAACCTCATCCCCTTTGATCCGCCGCTTTCGGATCTGGTCGCAAGGATCTGGGGCCGGTACCGCTCGATGATTTTTGTCATGGCCGCCGGGATCGTGGTACGAGTGATTGCTCCCCTGCTTGAGGACAAGCGCACGGATCCGGCGGTCCTGGTCATCGACGAGAAGGGAGAGCATGTCATCAGCCTCGTATCCGGGCATGTCGGTGGAGCCAATGCCCTCTGCAGGAAGGCCGCGCAAGCCATCGGGGCCGATCCCGTGATTACCACGGCCACGGACCTCTCCGGTTTTCCGGCTGTGGAACTCTGGGCCGGGGAGATGGGCCTTGCGGTCGAAAATCCTGAGGCCGTCAAGAAGATCAACGCCTCTCTTGTAAACGGTTTATGTGTGGGGATCTTCAGGGAGGGGGTTCCGTGGATTGGGGATGCGGACGGCTCGTGGGTCTCTTTTGATACCCTGGAGGGGCTTCTTGGTTCGTCATGTGAAGCCCGAATCATCGTCAGCAGCCGGAGGATCAGGCAAGTGGAACAGGACCCCGGGACCCTCATCCTCCGGCCGAGGAACCTGGTCCTGGGGATCGGGTGCAACCGGGGGACCTCCGGGACGGAGATCCATGAGGTGGTTACGGAGCTCCTGAAACGGGAGGGATTTGCCCTGCAGTCCGTGGGGCGGATCGCCACCATCGATGTGAAAAAGGATGAGGCCGGGCTCCTGAATTTTGCGGCGAAGCTCGGCGTTCCTCTGGTCTTCTATACCAGAGATGAACTCAATGCCATGCCGGACGGCTCGGGCCCTTCGGTATGGGCAGAGAAGGAATTGGGGGTAAAAGGGGTATGCGAACAGGCGGCCATGAAAGGCGCAGGCGCGGATTCACTTGTGATTTCGAAGGCCGTATCCGGCAATGTGACGGCGGCGCTGGCCGAGTCAAGGGGCGCCTCTACCTCGTAGGGATCGGACCCGGAGACCTGGACCAGATGACCGGCCGAGCCAGGGAGGTCCTGGACGAGTGCGAGGTGATTGTCGGGTACCGGACCTATCTGCGCCTCCTCTCCAATGCATTTCCCGGGAAAGAGTTCCGGGAATCGGGGATGAGGAGTGAGATCAAACGGTGCGAGGAGGCGGTGCGGGAGACTTTTTTCGGGCGCAGGGTGGCATTGATCTCGAGTGGGGACGCCGGGGTCTACGGTATGGCCGGACCGGCGCTGGAGATGATCCATGACCTGCAACGGGATTATCCGCGGTCCAAGATCTACCTGGAGGTGGTCCCAGGGGTCACGGCCGGGCAGGCCGCGGCGAGCCTTCTGGGCGCGCCTCTTATGAACGATTATGCCGTGATCTCTCTCAGTGATCTGTTAACGGATTGGGAGACCATCCAAAAGAGACTTCATGCCGCAGCCCAAGGTGATTTTGTGATTGTCTTGATCAATCCCAAGAGCAAGGGAAGAACAGAACAAATTGTTGAGGCCCGGAAGATTATTCGAGAGTCAAGAAGCGGGGATGTCCCGGTAGGCCTGGTGCGCTCGGCCCTGCGGGGAGAGAGCAGGATCGTGATCGCAGACCTCGACCATATGCTCGATCACGAGATCGATATGCTGACCACCGTGATCATCGGAAACTCGGACACCAAAAAGTTCGGAGAGGTTTTGGTTACGAGTCGGGGGTATCGGACAGAAGGCAGATGACGGACGACAGAAGACAGATCAATCAGTAGACAGTAGGCGGTAGACAAAAAATCAGGGGACAGAATATAAGGGAAAACCAGTGTGTAAATCCATCATGATCCAGGGGACGGCTTCCCATGTGGGGAAGAGCATTGTGGTGACGGCCCTTTGTCGGATCTTTTCGGACATGGGAGTGAAGGTCGCTCCTTTTAAGGCCCAGAATATGGCCTTGAACTCTTTTATCACCAAAGACGGCAAAGAGATCGGAAGGGCTCAGGCTGTGCAAGCCGAGGCTGCAAGGATCGATCCCTGTGTGGAGATGAACCCGATCCTCTTGAAACCGACCACGGATTTAGGTTCGCAGGTCATTTTTATGGGGAGACCTGTGGGGAACGCAAAGGCACGGGAATATTATGCCATGAAGGAGAGGGCTCTCGATGTCATTCGGGAGGCTTATGAATCCCTCTGTGAGCGGTTCGATCTGATTGTTCTGGAAGGGGCGGGCAGTCCTGCCGAGATCAATCTCGCTGAGCAGGATATTGTTAACATGCGGATGGCCGAATTGGCCGACGCCCCGGTGATCCTGGTTTCTGATATTGACCGGGGCGGGGTTTTTGCTTCTTTGATCGGGACCATGGCCCTGCTGAAGGATCAACAAAGAGAACGGGTCAGAGGGTTTCTCATCAATAAGTTCCGCGGTGATCGGAGTCTTCTCGCTCCGGGGTTGAAGCAAATAGAGGAGCGGACCGGGAAACCCGTGTTCGGTGTGCTCCCTTACATAAGAGATCTCCGTATCGAACAGGAAGACAGTGTGGCCCTGTCGGAGAAAAGGAGCAGAAGCATGGAACCGGATGGTAAGGTCCGTGTCGGGGTGGTCAGACTGCCTCGCCTATCCAACTACACGGACCTGGATCCCCTGGAAGGAGATCCGGGCATGGACGTCATCTATGTCGATGACAAGGAAACCATTCGTGGACTGGATGTGGTGATCATCCCGGGGAGCAAAGATACGATCGGGGATCTCCGATATTTGAAAGAGACGGGTATGGCCCATGCGATCTGTGATTATTCAAATAACGGGGGCCAGGTCATCGGTCTCTGCGGCGGTTTTCAGATGCTCGGTAAGACCATTGAAGATCCTCATGGAGTGGAGAGCGCAAAGAGTGCAGAAGCCGGTCTTGGGCTTCTTCCTGTGGAGACCGTTCTGGCATGGGAAAAAGTTACGGCTCAAGTCCAAGCTGTGTCCATGGATGGTCTCCCGAATCTGACCGGATATGAGATTCATATGGGGAAGAGCATTCGTTTGAATGGATGTTCGGGCATGTTTCGCATCACCAAGAGGAATGGCCGGTCAGTGGATGAGGAGGATGGGGCACAGAGTTCGAAGGGGAATGTCTGGGGGACCTATATCCACGGTATATTCGAAAATGCTCCCATCCGACGGCGGCTTTTGGATTCGATCCGGAAAGACCACCACGCATGCAGCAGCGAACTGACCGATTATCATGAGTTGAAATCCCGTGAGTTTGCTCGTCTGGCCGGCCTCTTCCGGGAGTATGTGGATATGGATGCCATCTTGCAAGCGGCTGGATTGGGATAGTTTGTCATGGCTGATATGAGTTCTGATACGGCGCTTTTCTGGGACGAGTCCTTTCTCTGGGCACTGGTATCCTACAAGAGCCTGCGATGTCTCGGGGCCGGGTTTTCCCTTGTCAGCTCCGAGGAAATAAGGGCCGGAAGGCTTGATGAGTTTAAGGCGCTCTTCGTCCCCGGAGGATGGGCCTCTAACAAAATGAGGGCCTTGGGCAGGGATGGGGCGGAAGGCATAAGGAGATTTGTAGCTTCCGGCGGCTCATACATCGGGATATGCGGTGGCGCCGGACTTGCAACAGCCGAGGGGCTCGGACTTCTGGACATACGGAGAAAGCCTCTGAAGCAGAGGGTACCCAGCCTCTCAGGCCGTATACAGATAAAGACAGAAGGCCATGCCCTCTGGGAGGGCTTGAAAGAGCCCTTATTCACAATCTGGTGGCCATCCCAATTCGTTATAAAGGAGGGCGGAATGAGGACCCTGGCCTCGTTCGAGCAAGCTTCAGACGATGCCTTCAGTTCCGACCTCAACGTCGGAGATATGAAGTCCTGCGGATGGGAGACCATTGAGAAGGCATATGGCATAAACCTGAATCCCGAAAGGATGGAGGGCGACCCGCTTGTGGTCGAAGGTCTCTATGGCAGAGGGAAAGTTTTCGCTTCGCTCCTGCACTTCGATACCCCCGGCGACGAAAACGGGGAGCTGGCGCTCAGGAACCTCTGGAAGCATCTCGGGCTTGCCTTAGGTGTCCCGCGTGTCCTCAAAGATACTCCCCCTGCGGGAGCGCTTTATAACGCTGTGGAGGATCTCTTCAAGTTCGGGAAGCGGAACTTCCTCTGGTTTGAGAGAAGCCCCTTTATACAATGGCGAAGGGGGATAAGGGGTTGGGAATATTACACACTTTTTAGGATGGTCAGGGAACTCGCTGTGCTCTATGGGGAGGGAACTGATGAGCCCGGTGGTCTTGCAGAGGACGTGAGGGATTTTGTATCAAAGGCGGGGAGGCTTCTCAAACTTGAAAGGCAGGTACTCCAGCGAGGGGAGGCGATCACCTTCTCAAAGACCTCCGACAGTGAGATAAAGGCCCTGCGTTCCAGGATGTTCTCGGATCGCAAGAGCTACGGAGGACTCTTCAAGTCGATAATCGACAGAATCGATACGCTGATATTCAAGCGCCTGATAGATGTTCATGCCGGCAATTAGGAATTGAATGATGACGCCTTTGGCTCTGATTGCTGCCTGCTTCCTGGACCTGATCTTCGGCGATCCAGAGGGGTTCCCGCACCCCGTGGTCCTGATGGGGAGGCTCATCGCCGGACTGGAAGGTTTTGCACGAAGCATTACGCATTCATCGCAAGGGAGACGCCTGGCCGGTATCATGATCACACTGTTTCTGGTTTTTCTGTGTTACGGGCTGAGCCTCCTGCTGATACACGGGGCCGCCGGGATTCACCCTGTTCTGGGATGGGGAGTTGCCGTATTTCTGGCCTACACCACTCTGTCTGCAAGAAGCCTGCACCAGGAGGCAGACAGGGTCAAAAGATGTCTGGAACAAGGCCGCATAGAGGAGGCCCGCAGGTTCCTCTCCGGGATCGTAGGGAGAGAGACGCAGGATCTTACGGAGCAGGAGATCATCCGCGCTGCGGTCGAGACTGTGAGCGAGAACACCTCGGATGGGGTCATCGCCCCTCTTTTTTATCTGCTCATCGGAGGGCCGCCCGCGGCCATGGCCTACAAGGCCGTCAGCACGCTGGATTCCATGCTGGGATACAAGCACGAACATTTCCGGGATCTCGGGTGGTTTCCAGCTCGGTTTGATGACTTTGCGAACTTTATTCCAGCCAGGATCACGGGCCTGCTCATGGTACTGGGCTCCCTTTTCTTGAATCTCTCGGCGCCGGGGGCTTTGCGGATCATGCGGCGGGATGGGAGAAAACACGACAGCCCCAATGCGGGGATTCCCGAGGCGGCTGCAGCCGGTGCGCTGGGCGTGCAGCTCGGCGGTACGAATGTCTACATGGGGGCGGCGAGGCCGAAGCTTCATCTCGGCGACCCCAAAAGGCCACTCCACGTGAAGTGTATCCGGGAGGCCGTCTCCCTGATGTATGCGAGCTCTTTGTTAATGATCGCTTTCTCGGTTTTCATCCGGTTCCTTCTTTCTCACTAATATGGCCGGTTGTTTAAAATAGGGGGTGTTGGCATCATGCAGCAAAAACACGGGGGAAATCTCAGAGAGATATCGAGGCGGTACGGTGTCCCGGAGAAGGAGATCCTCGATTTTTCATCGAATATCAATCCCCTGGGTACGCCCAAAACAGCGATCAAGGCCGTCCTGCAGGAGATGGACCGGCTGGTGCAATACCCGGAAACCGATGCGATGACCCTGAGGGAGACTCTATCTTCAAGGGACCGCATCCCGCCTGAGAATATCCTTGCGGGGAACGGGAGCACCGAATTCATCTATCTGATCCCAAGGGTGCTCCGCCCCAAGAGGGCGCTGATCCCCATGCCCTCCTATTCGGACTATGAGAGTGCCCTTTCCTTGGCCGGGTCTGCCGTGGTTCATTTTCCCCTCCGCAAGGAAGAGGCGTTCGCCCTCGATACGGACCGGTTCATCCAGCAGATGCAGAAGGATGTGGACCTGGTCCTGATCTGCAATCCCAACAACCCTACCGGCGGCTTGGTTCCTTGCGGTGAGATGAAAAAGATCCTTTCCGCGTCCGGAGACTCAAAGGTCACCCTTGTGATTGACGAGGCGTTCATGGACTTTGTCCTGGGCGAGTCGTTCCGGTTCCGGGTGACTGAATACGAGAATCTCCTGGTCCTCCGTTCGTTGACCAAGTTTTATGGGATACCGGGTCTCAGATCGGGCGCCTTGTACGGTTCTGAACCTCTCATGGAGAGGATCAGGATCCACCAGGAACCTTGGACGGTCAATCGCCTCTCCCAGGCGGCCGCAATCGCCGCACTCAGCGATGAAGCGTACCGCCAGGCTGCGGTCGCCCTGGTCCGCGAGCAAAGGGATTATCTGATTCATGAACTGGGCGGCATCCCCGGTGTCCGGGTCTTCCCTTCACAAGCAAACTTTCTGCTCATTGAGACCTCCCCTCCCCTCCCCGAACCGGAACGTCTCTTTGAGTCCCTGCTCCGGTCCGGGATCCTGGTGCGCAACTGCGCCTCATTCCCAGGCCTCGGTCCCGTTTTTTTCCGCGTGGCCGTACGGATGCACGAGGAAAACCTCCTCCTGATCCAGGCCATGAAAAAGGCGGTGCGTAAGCTGGCATGATTATTGAATATCCCAAATTTTGATGATTGCATCATCAAAAGTCAAGTTTTTATTGGATGTGGAAAGTATGGGTAAGAGATTCTATGGGAACGGAATCAGTAATTTTCTGCACAGCAGGTTTGGAGATGACGTCACTTTGCTTTGAGCGCAGGCCGGGAGGCCGGCAGCAGCCGTGAGGATCCCTGAAGCCTCCAGGGTTCCCTGTTCGGGGTGATATCCACGGTCCGGATCATGCTTTGCGGGCTGAGGTCAAGCTGGAAAGGATCCTGCGAGGGGAGCCGGTCCTCATCTCCCCGCACCCTGAGGGTGAAGAAGTAGGTGTCGTCTTCCCTGCCCACGTCCATCAGTTCATGTCCTAACATGTTACAGAAATGCTGCATCTCCCAAGGCATCTCGAGATCCGTGCTCCTCAGAATGATCTGCTGGCCGGGGATCATCCGGTCCACCAGGGCCCGTACCACGCAGACCTTGGGAACCATGACCGGGGCTTCCACGTCAACTTCCACGACAGCTCCGGTATCCTTCCTGACGAGTCTGGCTTTTCGGATCAGATATCGCACCAGTTTGCTAAGACTGAACTCCATTTAACGCTCTCTTTTCGGACGGGCACTCCCGTCGTTGTCTTTTACCGGATGCATGTCGAATATGAAGAATCGTACACCCTCAGCGCTCTTATCGTCAATCCGGCTGAAAAACTTTAAATCATATATTCAGGTTAGCATGGTTTTTATTTTGCGTAAAGGCCGCCGTTATGATAGCCTGCGTGAGACCGGTCATAAGTGGATGAAAAAACAGGCTTTTACTGAAATGATGAGGAGATCGGGATGAAAGATCTGGCGCAGAAAATCCAGCAGTTTGTCGAGGAGAGAGACTGGGATCGTTTCCATTCTCCCAAGAATCTTGCCATGGCCCTGTCGGTTGAGGCTGCTGAGGTTGTAGAACATTTCCAGTGGCTCACTGAGGCTGAGAGTATGGAACTCCCCGATGAGAAGCGAGCCGAGATCCGGGATGAATTAGGGGATGTTTTGATCTATCTCGTTCAACTTTCGAGGAAACTCGGCATTGATCTGGTAGATGCCGCCCATCGGAAGGTGGACAAGAATGCCCTGAAATATCCCAAGGAACGTGTCCGGGGGAAAGCGCTGAAATATTCGGAATACAAGGAGAGTTTTCCGGACCGGCATGAGAGGTGAACCCTTCCTCCACTGTTTGATTCGAAATTTCACCGGCCTGTGATATAATGAAATCACTCAGGGAGGAATGTATATGGATATCACTCAGATCATGAACTATGCTGTGAACTATTACCACGCCAATCAACCCTATGTCATCGTTGTAGCCGTGCTCCTTGTTTTTATTTTTTACCGGAGCCCCAAACTCGGGTTCGGCGTTCTGTTGGTTGCCGTGATCCTGGCAGGTGTATTTTATTTTATATCGGATCTATCATCCATGGGGGCATCCAGCCGGCAGAAATTGATGGATTCTTCTATGAAAGGACCAACCGGGGATGACGCTGCGGCAACACCGGAAGGAAGCGATCGTTAAAGATATTTCAGCCCGACCCGGAAAACCGGTTCTTTGGGATCGGGCTGGATGCTCCAGACCACAACCCCCTCAGGTTTGAGCCGGAAATCCTGGATGGTGGGGTCTGGATTTTTGAAGATCAGCCTGAGCCTTGTCCCGATCGGGAGCTTCTCCATAGCTTCAAAACGGATTCCTTTTTCGCTGTGATCCACAACCTTGCCGTCCTTGATCTGATATCCGGAAGGATCGTCCTTCAGGGTGTACTGGAAAGAGAAATTCACAGGTTTCCGGATCTTATTGCGATATTCCACCGGATTTCCCTCCCTGTTAATGGCCGTCAAAAGAAAAGCAGGTCACGGCCGGGCAAACCATTTTCCATGCACTCTCCATTACCGGCACCGCCGGTGACGGGTATCGACCTTCAGTGCCCAGTGCCCCTCTCTTTTTTCGATGGCCGTCTCATATCCCGCGAGGCTCGCCAGGATGTTGATCTTCTTTGCCGAACTCTCCCGGTCCACCAGAACTTCAATGAAGTCGCTCAGGAGACAGGCCTCCTGGGTGATCAATGTTCTTAGCCTTTCGTAGGGAACGGATTCATCCTCTCCCCTGCCGTCGATCAGCAATTCCGGATCTCCTTTTTACACCGTTATTCCAGCGCTTTATGGCGGGGTTTACACATCTTTTTGAGCAAGCCGTCCTGGCGTGTTCTGTCACCGTTTCGGGAGGAAGTTAAAAAATATGGTTCTTCTCCCATTTAGTGGGTAAAAAGGGTTCGAGGATTCCAGGGTTCAAGGGGTCAAGTGAAATACTTAAACGCAAGCAAAATCTCCAGAGAAAAACACTGGAATCCTTGAACCCTATGACCCTCGGCCCCTTATGTTTTTAGCACTTCACTTGACCCCTGGAATCCTTGACCCCTTGACCCCTGATTTTTTCACCCACTCTTTTGGAGATGATCCAAAATACTATACCATGCCTTTGATGATTGCGCCATTGGGGGGGGGAGGGGGGGGGTACGGCCTGGTGCGGCCATTTTATAAAGGTTATGGATAAACATTTCTGAATCTGCTATGATTCCACTCCATGCAGGGGGCATTCGTTAAAAAAGCGAGGGTGGTCATGCAAAAAAATCTTTTCTATAAAATTCTGGAGTCCCATCTGAAACATGGGACATTGGCCCCTGGGGAGGAGATCGCCGTCCGGATTGATCAGACCCTGACCCAGGACGCCACAGGGACCATGGCCTATCTTCAGTTCGAATCCATGGGGATCCCGAAGGTTCAAACCGAGCTTTCCGTGAGCTACGTGGATCACAATACCCTGCAGGAGGGTTTTGAAAATGCCGATGACCATCGTTATCTTCAGACCGTGGCTGCAAAATACGGGATCCTTTATTCCAGGGCCGGAAACGGCATCTGCCATCAGGTTCATCTGGAACGTTTCGGCCGGCCCGGGAAAACCCTCCTCGGATCCGATTCCCACACCCCCATGGCCGGCGGCATCGGCATGATCGCCATCGGCGCCGGGGGACTGGACGTGGCCGTGGCCATGGGAGGGGGGGCGTTTTATCTAACCGCTCCCCGTGTCGTCAGGATTCACCTTACGGGCCGGCTTCAACCCTGGGTTTCGGCCAAGGATGTGATCCTTTATATCCTGGAGCGCCTGACCACCAAGGGAAATGTCGGGACGGTGATCGAATACGCCGGGCCGGGGGTTAAGTCCCTGAGTGTTCCGGAGCGGGCCACCATCACCAACATGGGCGCCGAACTGGGCGTGACCACATCCATTTTCCCAAGCGACGAGGTGACACGGGCATTTTTGACGGCACAGGGGAGGGGATTGGAATGGCTTCCGATCTCGGCGGATCCGGATGCGGTTTATGACAAGACGATCGAGATTGACCTCGGCGGTCTGGTCCCCCGCATGGCCAGACCTCATTCGCCGGACAACGTCTGCACGGTTCGTGAGATGCAGGGAACCTCGGTGAATCAGGTCCTGATCGGTTCCTGTACCAACTCTTCGTACAGAGATCTCATGATCGTGGCCTCGCTGCTCAAGGGGAGGCGGGTGCATCCGGAGGTGAGCGTGGGTGTGGCGCCGGGGTCCCGGCAGGTCCTGGGGATGCTTTCTGAGTCCGGCGCGCTGACCGACCTGATCGCATCCGGGGTTCGCGTCCTGGAATCGGCCTGCGGTTTCTGCATCGGGAACGGCCAGGCCCCGGAGACCCATGCCGTCTCCATCCGGACCAACAACCGGAATTTTGAGGGGCGCTCCGGGACCAAAAGCGCGAAGGTTTATCTGGCCAGTCCCGAGACAGCCGCAGCCTGCACCCTGACCGGCAGGATCACGGATCCAAGAGACCTGGGCATCTCCTATCCTGAGGTCCGGCTCCCGGATCATTTCTGGGTGGATGACTCCATGATCCTGAAGCCTTGGGAAGACCCCGGCGCGGTCAAGATCGTCCGGGGCCCCAACATCGGAGAGCCGCCGGTCAACGATCCCATGCCCGAAACGATTCAGGGGATGGTCTCGATCAAGGTCGGGGACAAGATCACCACCGACCACATCATGCCCGCGGGATCTCGTCTCAAATACCGGTCCAATGTCCCCAAATATGCCGAGTTCGTCTTCGAAGGGGTGGACCCGGATTTTTCCTCTCGGTGCCTCAAGAATAAGGCATCGGGTATCCACAACATCATCGTAGGCGGGGAAAGCTACGGACAAGGCTCCAGCCGGGAGCATGCGGCCCTCTGCCCCATGTACCTCGGGGTCAAGGTCGTGCTGGCCAAATCCCTGGAGCGGATCCATACCGCGAACCTGATCAACTTCGGGATCCTTCCGCTGACCTTTGACCATGGCACGGATGATGCGGAGATGGGTTTAGGGGATGAGATCCTGCTGCCGGGCATCCGGGAATCTCTCAGACAGGGAAAGAAGCCCACGCTCATCAACAAGACCCGGAACAAAGAGATCCCGGTCTCCTATGCCCTGACCGAACGCCAGAGATCCATCCTTGTCGCAGGCGGGCTGCTGAATTACACCCGCTCTTAGTGGCCCTATTTACGAACAGGACTACTTAGAGAACATTTCAAGGCTGACCTACATTCCCGTCCGGATCTTCTTCTTTACGAAGGCCATGAGCCCGCCCGCGTTGATCAGCTCCCTCATGAACGGGGGGATGGCCGCGGCCTGGTATGTCTTGCCTGTGGTCCGGTTCAGGATCCGGCCGGATTCCATCTCCACCTCGATTTCGTCTCCCTGGGAGATGCCGTTCACGGCATCCCCGGATTCGAAGATCAAAAGCCCCATGTTGAAGGCGTTCCGGTAGAAGATCCGGGCAAAGGATTTGGCGATCACCGCGGAGACCCCTGCGGCCTTGATGGCGATGGGGGCGTGCTCACGGGAAGAACCGCAGCCGAAATTCTTGTCCGCCACGATCAGGTCGCCGGGGGCCATCTTTTTGATGAACTCCGGATCCGCATCCTCCATACAGTGCCTGGCTAGTTCATCGGGGTCCGACGTATTCAAATATCGGGCCGGAATGATCTGGTCCGTGTCCACATCCTTGCCGAATTTAAAGGCGCGTCCTTTGATTGGCATTTTCAGTCCTCCGTTTTAAATAGTCACCCCTTTACCGCAGAGGTCACAGATGCAGAGGAAGATCTTTGTTTTAAACCTCTTGACTCTGCGCTCTCCGCGTTCTCTGCGGTAAGTGGTTCTTTACACAATCTCTTCCGGATGCGTGATCCGGCCGGTCACGGCCGAGGCCGCGGCCACGGCCGGGTTTGCGAGATAAACCTCGCTCTCCGGGTGTCCCATCCGGCCCACGAAGTTCCGGTTGGTGGTGGAGACGGCCCGTTCCCCCTTGGCCAGGACTCCCATGTGACCGCCCAGACAGGGACCGCACGTAGGCGTGCTCACCGCCGCACCGGCTTCGATGAAGATCCCGATCAGTCCCTCCTTGAGCGCATCCTGGTAGATCTTCTGAGTCGCCGGGATCACGATCAGCCGGACATAGGGCGCGACCTTCTTCCCCCGGATGACCATGGCCGCCTCCCTGAGATCCGAAAGCCTCCCGTTGGTGCAGGAGCCGATCACCACCTGATCAATGGTGATATTCGAGGCCTCCCGGACGCTATGGACATTCTCAGGCAGATGGGGAAAGGCCACCTGCGGCTCCAAAGCGGAACAGTCGTATTCCCTGACGTCGCAGTAGCGCGCATCCGGGTCGCTCCGGTAAAAAACGGGCTTTCTCCTGGCTCGGCCGATCACATATTTCTCAGTGATCTGATCCGGTGCGATGATCCCGTTCTTGGCCCCGGCCTCAATGGCCATGTTGGCCATGGTCAGCCGGTGGGACATGGGAAGGGATTCGATGACTTCGCCGGTGAACTCCATGGCCCGGTAAAGAGCCCCGTCCACGCCGGTATCCCCGATCGTATAGAGGATCAGATCCTTGCCCCCGACCCACGGTCTGAGCATTCCTTTGTAGACGAACTTCATGGACTCGGGAACCTTGAACCAGGTCTCTCCGGTGATGAAGGCCGCGGCCAGGTCCGTGGAGCCCATGCCCGTGGAGAATGCGCCGAGGCCGCCGTAGGTGCAGGTGTGGGAATCGGCGCCGATGACCACGTCTCCGGGGACCACGATCCCCTGCTCGGGAAGGAGGGCATGCTCCACGCCCATCCGCCCGACCTCGAAATAACAGGTCAGCTCATGTTCCCTGGCAAAGTCCCTGAGCATCCTGCACTGCTCCGCGGACTCGATGTCCTTGTTGGGGGCAAAGTGGTCCGGCACCAGGGCGATAAAGTCCTTATTGAAGACCTTGGCGGCCCCGGACTCCCGGAACTTCTTGATGGCGATAGGCGCGGTGATGTCATTGGCCAGAGCGATATCCACCTTGGCCGTGATCAATTCCCCGGGCGAAACACTTTTTTCCCCGGCGTGCGCGGCCAGGATTTTTTCAGTGATAGTCATTCCCATGTTGGTCTCCAAAAAGAATTATCAGATTTCAGCACGCGATCTGTTCGACTGAGTTGCATCAGTTGTTCTCTTCTCTTGCTTCGAACAAAGGGTTCGAGGGTCCCAGGGTTCAAGGGTTCCAGTGTTTTTCTCTGAAGATTTTGCTTGCGTTTCATTATTCCACTTGAATCCTTGGCCCCTGGACCCCTTGAACCCTTTCGCAAAAAAATCCTCGGATGAAATTATTGCTTCTTGCGGTTTCTCCTCCAATGTTCCAGTTTATTCAAGGCATTCACATAGGCCTTGGCTGAGGCTGCGATAATGTCGGTATCGGCCCCCTGCCCGATGAAGATCTGGTCTCCCTCCTTGACACGCGTGGTCACCTCGCCCTGGGCATCGGTCCCGCCGGTGATCCCCTTGACAAAGTACCCGACTAAGGGGGAGTCGTTCCTTGTAATTTTCTTGATCGCGGAATAGACGGCATCCACGGGGCCGTCGCCTGTGGATTCCATTTCCACACGCTCTCCGTCCACCCGCATCCGGACCTTGGCCCGGGGGCGCTCTCCGGTGATACTGTGAGCCTCCATGGATTCAAGCTCATAGATGTCCGGCATCCGGTAGACTTCATCGGCGATCAAGGCGGTGATGTCCTCATCGAAGATCTCCTTTTTGGCATCAGACAGGCTCTTAAACCGGTCAAAGGCCCGGTTGACCTCCTCATCACTCAGGTGGTACCCCATCTCCTCGATGCGAGTGCGGAAGGCATGTCGTCCCGAATGTTTGCCCATAACCAGTGTGCTCTTGGATAGCCCGATGGATTCGGGAGTCATGATCTCATACGTCTCCTGCTTCTTCAGAAAACCGTCCTGATGGATCCCCGACTCATGGGCAAAGGCATTGGCCCCCACCACGGCCTTGTTGGCCTGCACCAGCATGCCGGTGATGTCGCTGACCAGCCTGGATGTCTGATGGATTTTTTCGGTGTCGATGCCTGTGGTCACACCGAAAAAGTTCTTCCGGGTCCGGATGGCCATGACCACCTCTTCCATGGCGGCGTTTCCTGCCCGTTCACCCAGACCGTTGATGGTGCACTCCACCTGCCGGGCGCCGTTATGCACGGCGGCCAGGGAGTTGGCGACAGCCAGTCCCAGGTCATTGTGGCAGTGGACGCTGATCACGGCCCGGGCGATGACAGGCACTCGCTCCCGTATGGCCGCGATGAGCCGGCCGAATTCATCAGGGATGGCATACCCGACCGTGTCAGGGATATTGACCGTGGCGGCCCCGACCGCGATAACCGCCTCGATCACCCGGCAGAGATAGTCGAGGTCCGAACGGGCCGCGTCCTCGGCCGAAAACTCCACATCGCCGGTATATTTCCTTGCTCGCTCGACAGCCCAGACCGCCCGTTTCAGCGCCTCTTCCCGGCTCATCTTGAGCTTGAACTTGAGGTGCAGGTCCGATGTCGCAATGAAGGTGTGAATCCTCGGATGCTCGGCCTCTTTGACCGCTTCCCAGGCCGCATCGATGTCCTTTTCCAGCGCCCTGGCCAGGCCGCAGATGACCGGCCCTCGGACCTTGCGGGCAATCTCACGGACCGCCTCAAAATCCCCGGGAGAGGCCACAGGAAACCCGGCCTCGATCACGTCAACCTTAAGGGCGGCCAGTTGATGGGCCACACGGATCTTTTCCTCGATGTTCATGCTGCATCCCGGGGACTGCTCCCCGTCCCTCAGGGTCGTATCGAAAATGCGGACGATGTCGTTCATCAGATTTACCCTCTCACTCCCCAAGTTCTTAAATCCGAAATCCTAATATCTAAATCCTATGCTCGATTGCAAATAAAAAACCCCCGTCTCAAGCCTTTTTAAAAGCCAGGGACGAGGGCTGAAAATTTCCCACGTGGTACCACCCTGTTTCAGTGAGCCAGGGACCCGACCCCGGTCACCCTTATTTCCGGCAGGATGACGGCCGCCAGCCGGCGAAGACTACGGCTGTCCTGATCAACAGGTTCACCTTCGCGACTCCGAGGCGAGTTCAGGGCGCCCTGCGCCGGCTCGCAGCATCCGCCGGCTCTCTAAGGCAGGGGGGAACCCTTACTACTCCTCTTCACAGTTTTTACCCTATACTACTACAAAACCTGATTCTGTTGCAAATGCTCCAGATGCAAGGCACGATATTTACTGGCGAATGAGGCGTACTTTTCTGGTACGCCGCAGTGAAGCCAGAATATATCGTAACGCCGCAGATGGGGTATTTGCGGCAGAATCAGTCTTCTTTTACTACATCTTCATCATCTATGTCAAGTACATCCACGCTTTTTTTGTGGCGGATCCCCTCGACCACTCCGGAAAGGGCATAGACCACGCTCATCAGAAAGAGGACGGATTCCGGATCGGCTGCGATCACCAGGGCGCCGAGAACAAGGAAAAGCAGGATCTTGAAATGGCGCCGTTTGATCAGATCGATGTCCTTAAAACTGTAGTAGCGGATATTGCTGACCATGAGGAAGGAGATGCCGAGAACCACGACCACAAACCAAAACGGCTTGTCCGATTCGGAATACCCGAAGAAATGATGGTAGGCAAGAACGGATGTGGCGATCACTCCGGCCCCAGCCGGAATGGGAAGACCCACGAAGTATTTCTTGTCCGCCACGTCGGTATTCACATTGAACCGCGCCAGGCGGAAGGCGCCCGCCACCATGAAGAGAAAGGAGGTCAGCCATCCGATCCGGCCGAAAGGCTTCAGCGCCCATAAAAAGCTCAGAATAGCCGGGGCGATCCCGAAGGAGACCAGGTCGGAGAGAGAGTCGTACTCAACCCCAAACTTTGATGATGTATGCGTCCACCGTGCGATCTTGCCGTCCACGGAATCAAAGATCGCTCCGATCAAAATGGCTATGGCCCCCTTCTCGTATTCTCCATTGACCGAGGCGATAATCGAGTAGAACCCGGCAAAGAGATTTCCGGTGGTAAAGATATTGGGAAGAAGATAAATCCCCTTGGGGCGTTCAACGGTATGGTTCATGTCTGCACACCCTGTCTTTAGAACCGTCTGCCCCGTCATGCCGGAAAGTCACGGCCTTCAGGCTGGGGATCCATGGGATATCCGTCAGATCATCAGAAAAGACCGTACTTCAAGACGGGGTGTAACGGGATTTACTTTTCCTTTACCAGTTTGTCTTTCTTGAGCCAGCTCATCATGGACCGCAGCCGTGAGCCGACCTCCTCGATGGGGTGGGCCTCCCCCTTCTTTCTTAATGCCTTGAGGACCGGGGCGTTGGCTTTGTTTTCAAGGATCCATTCTCGGGCAAATTCCCCGCTCTGTATGTCGTTTAGAATCTTTTTCATGGCTGCCCGGGATCCCGCTCCGATGACACGAGGCCCCCTGGTCATATCCCCGTATTCAGCGGTATTGCTGATGGAATACCGCATGTTGGCAATGCCCCCTTCCTGCATCAGGTCCACAATCAGTTTCAGCTCATGCATGCACTCGAAATAGGCCATCTCAGGGGCGTACCCCGCCTCAACCAGGGTCTCAAACCCGGCGGTCACGAGCGCCGTACACCCGCCGCAAAGCACGGCCTGCTCGCCGAAGAGGTCGGTCTCGGTCTCCTCCTTAAAGGAGGTTTCGATGATCCCGGCCCGGCCCGCGCCGATGGCGCCGGCATAGGCCAGGGCGATCTTCTTTGTATTTTTGGCAGGGTCCTGGTGGACGGCGATCAGGGATGGGACGCCCCCGCCCTGCAGGTATTCATGCCTGACCAGATGGCCCGGCCCTTTGGGCGCCACCATCATCACATTGATCTCTTCCGGGGGGAGAATCTGCCCGAAATGAATATTAAACCCATGCGAGAAAGACAAGGTGTCCCCTTTTTTGAGATGGGGGGCAATGAACTGCTCATAGACCGACGCCTGCTTTTCGTCAGGGACCAGGATCTGGATCAGATCAGCCCATGCGGCCGCCTCCGCGGTCTCCATGACCCTCATGCCGTCCTTTTCGGCCCGTTTCCAGGTCTTTGAACCCTTGATCGCCCCCACGACCACGTTCATTTTGCTGTCTTTAAGATTCTGGGACTGGGCATGCCCCTGACTTCCATACCCGATGACGGCGATCTTCTTCTTTTTTAAAAGGGAGAGATCAGCGTCCTTGTCATAATAGATCTTCATCTCATTTCCTCCTCCTGGGTTGGTTCCTCTGGAAATAATTTCAATATTTGAACCCGAATATTTTTCACCTTTCCCGAACCATGGCTACGGGACCGGTCCGGACAATTCCCTTGATCCCCAGGGGCTTGAGCATCTCGATGATGGCATTGACCTTCTCCGAACTCCCGGTCACCTCTATGGTATAGTGCGTCTGGCTGGAATCCACCACCTTGGCCCGGAAGATATCGGTGATCCGGAGCGCCTCGGCACGGTGCTCGGCCTTCGCGCTCACTTTGATCAGGACCAGCTCCCGCTGGAGATACTCCTTCTCTTCCGAGTAATCCATCACCTTGATCACATTGATGAGCCTGTTCAACTGTTTGGTGATCTGTTCGAGGATCTTATCGTCTCCGGACGTCACAATCGTCATCTGGGAAAGAGAGGGGTCCATGGTCGCCGCCACATTCAGGCTTTCGATATTAAAACCCCGCCCGCTGAAGAGCCCTGCAATCCGGGACAGGACGCCGAATTTGTTCTCCACGAGCACCGAGATGGTATGACGCATAGGGACCTCTATCCATCTATTATTCTATTGATCCGGGTCCGTGTGCCCTTTGATACCCGGACAGATCGGCCGTTTCAGCCTGTGATCTTTTCCGCTTGTTCAGGGGTCAACTTTTTCTTGTCTTTTTTCTCTTCAAAGATCATCTCGTCGATGGCCGCGCCCGGCGGAACCATAGGAAGGACATTGGCTTCACGGTCGATCACAAAATCCAGGATGACGGTATTCTTGATGGAAATGGCCTCCCGGATGGCATCGGCCACGTCCTCTTTCCGGGTCACCCGGATTCCGGCGGCCCCGTAGGCCTCAGCCAGTTTCACAAAGTCCGGTCCGCTGGAGAGACAGGTGTAGGAGTAACGGCACTCATAGAAAATCTGCTGCCACTGACGGACCATGCCCAGGAACCTGTTGTTCAGGATAGCGATATTCAAAGGGAGCCGATGCTGAACGGCCGTGGCCAGTTCCTGGATGTTCATCTGGATGCTCCCGTCTCCGGCAATGTCGAAGACGGTCCGCTCCGGACAGGCGATCTGGGCCCCTATGGCCGCGGGGAAACCATACCCCATGGTCCCCAGCCCTCCGGAGGTGAGGAACTGCCTGGGGGATTTGAATTTGTAGTATTGGGCCGTCCACATCTGGTTTTGCCCGACCTCGGTGGTCACGATGGCATCCCCGCGGGTCACCTCATAGATCTGCTCCACGACATATTGCGGGGCGATCTTGCCCTTGCGTTCCCTGTACCTCATGGGGTGTTCCTGCGCCCATTTGCCGATCTGAGCAATCCAGGATTCGTGTTTCTTTTTCCATTGCACACCGCTCTCCGCTGCGGCAAGTTTTCCCATCTCCTTGAGAACGTTCTGACAGTCTCCGACGATCGGGATATCGACCGGCACGTTTTTCTTGATCGAGGTCGGATCGATGTCGATATGAATGATGGCGGCCTTGGGGGCAAAGGTTGCGATCTTCCCGGTGACCCGGTCGTCAAACCGAGCGCCCACGGCGATGATCAAATCCGCATTCTGCACCGACATATTCGCGCAATAGGTCCCATGCATCCCGAGCATCCCCAAAAAGAGGGGGTCCTCACCGGGGTAGCTCCCCAGACCCATGAGGGAACTGGCGACCGGGATATGCGTCTTCTTCACCAGGGCCCTCAGCTCAGAGGAGGCATCCGACTGAATGACTCCGCCTCCGGTGAAGAAGACGGGCCGCTCCGCCTTTTTCATGTACTGCAAAGCCCGCTTGATCTGCTGAGGGTTCCCCTCGTAGGTCGGTTTATATCCCTTGAGGTCTACCTTGGAGGGATACTTGAAGTCCGTCTTGTTGACCGACACATCCTTGGGAAGATCGATCAGCACCGGCCCCTTGCGCCCGGTCGTGGCGATATGAAAGGCCTCTTTGATCACTGACGCCAGTTTGGAGACGTCGCTGACGAGATAGTTGTGCTTGGTGCAGGGACGCGTAATCCCTACGATATCGGCCTCCTGAAAGGCATCGTTCCCGATCATGGACATGGGGACCTGACCCGTGAAGACGACCAGCGGGATGGAATCCATATAGGCCGTGGCGATCCCGGTCACGGTGTTGGTGGCGCCGGGGCCGGAGGTCACCAGCACCACGCCGGGCTTTCCTGATGCCCTGGCGTATCCGTCCGCTGCGTGCACGGCGCCCTGCTCGTGTTTGGCCAGGATATGCGCGATCTCCCGCTGTTGGTGCAGAACATCGTAGATGTTCAAGACCACACCTCCCGGATAACCGAAGATGACGTCCACCCCTTCTTTTTTCAGGCATTCAATAAAAATTTCAGCCCCGGAGAGCTTCATATTTTTTCCCTTATCCTATTTTCTTAGCAGGTCTTCCTGACCATTTCCTTAGGGGAATATCACTATATAGCACTTACGAATTCATCAACCTTAGCACTGATTAGATTGAAAAACAACAAGAATTCGCGGAGGCGTCTCACATAAGTTTCACAGTGAGAACCGGCTGCAGGATGTGGGTCTCAAATAGAAACGTGACTGAAGTATCCTGGGGCAAGCCGCTGCCTGCGGCGGCAGGAACAACAGCCTGCCGAACCCTTTCGAATCATCTCTATAAGAATTTTGAGATCATCCTGTAAAAGAAGTTGGCCCTGGGAATCTCTTCCTGGGAAAGGGCTTGAATCTTCGCAATTTCCTTTTCCCCGTTCTTGACGATGATGGAACCGTAAGGCTTCCCTTTGATCACGGGCGCCTCGATCACGGACGGGGCGTCAATGACCTTGCTCAACGAGGACTCGGCCCCCCGAAGGACAAAAACCGAGAAATCGTCCGCCGCCACAAGGATCGTGCTCTTGACCTTGGCCCCGGAAACAGGCACCTCCTTCCCGATCGTCTCCCCTTTTTTGACCACCTGAACCTTCTTGTACATATTGAAGCCGACGCTCAAGAGCCTTGCAGATTCACGCATCCGGTCCTTGTTGGTTTTCGCGCCGAGGACCACGGAGATCATCCGGAGACCATCCCGTGAAGCCGAAGCCGTAAGGCCGAAACCCGCTGCCCGGTAATAGCCGGTCTTGATCCCATCGGCGCCGGGAAAATTTCCGATCAGCTTATTGGTGTTGACCAGGATAAATTTTCCGTCCCGAAAAGGCGCGGACTTCGTGGAACCCCACTCCAGGATATTGGGATACTTGACCAGTTCCCTGCCCAGCATGGCCAGGTCATAGGCGCTGGACAGATCGGGTTCCTGGTTTTTCTCCGGCGGAAGCCCGTCCACACTGTGATAGATCGTGTCCTTCAACCCCAATTCCTGTGCCCTTCGGTTCATGAGGTCCACGCACCCTTCCACACTCCCCAGGATGTGTTCGGCCACCGCCACACTGGCATCATTGGCTGAATGGATGACGATCGCCTTCATCAACTCTTCCAGAGAGAAGACCTCGCCTTGTTTCAGGTAGGCCTGGGAACCTCCGGTCTTACTGGCCCTCGCGGAGACGGTAATCTGGTCCGTCAGGGCTATGGAATGATCCTTGAGTTTCTCCATGACCAGAAGCATCAGCATCATCTTGACCATGGAGGCCGGCGGGTGCTTCTCATGAATATTTTTTTCATAGAGCAGATCGCCGGTATCGGCATTGATCATGATTGAGGACGTGTAATCACCGTCCTGGATTAATGGCTTGGTCCCGGGGTCTTCCGCAAAGGCGCCTGCAGGAAGATAAAAAGTAAATAAGACAGTCCAGACACAAAAAAAGAAGAGCGCTCCTATAACCTTTCTCTTCATTGCCGCCTCCTTGATGATGGTAAGGTCCATAACTTTTCGACAAGCCGCATGGATTCCAATAAAATAAAAGATTTTTTTTAACGCCGGCTATTCTTGCACATTTTAATTCTACCGTCAATCCGAAAAATAGACCGGCGACCCTAAAGCTACTCGAGAACATAGGCCTTAACGATGTCACCGACCTCTCTGGTTCCATGCCCCATCTTGCCTGCGGAAAGGCTTTGCATATCCTTATGAATGGCCTTCATCACGGCCTTCTCGATCCGGCCGGCTGCAGCTTTTTCACCCAGAAAATCGAGCATCATCTGCCCGGCTGAGATCGCGGCCAGAGGATTGATCACATTCTTGCCCGTATATTTCGGAGCCGAACCGCCGATGGGCTCGAACATGGAGGTCCCTTCCGGATTGATATTCCCCCCGGCTGCGATCCCCATGCCTCCCTGGATCATGGCCCCGAGGTCGGTGATGATATCCCCGAACAGGTTGTCGGTGACGATCACATCGAACCATTCCGGATTCTTGACCATCCACATGCAGGTGGCATCCACATGGGCGTAATCGGTCCGGATCTCCGGATAATCCCCGGCCACCTCATAAAAGGCCCGCTCCCATAAATCAAACGCATAGGTCAGGACATTGGTTTTGCCGCACAGGGTGAGCTTCTTCGTCCGGTTCCTCTTCTTGCAGTAGTCGAAGGCGAACCGCAGGCACCGCTCCACGCCTTTCCGGGTGTTGATCGACTCCTGAATCGCCACCTCGTCCGGTGTCCCCTTCTTCAGGAAGCCTCCCGCCCCGCAATAGAGCCCTTCGGTATTCTCCCTGACCACCACAAAGTCAATCTGTTCCGGCCCTTTGTCCTTGAGCGGGGTCTCGACCCCGGAATAAAGTTTGACCGGCCGAAGATTGATATACTGGTCCAAAGCAAAGCGGAGATGGAGCAGGATCCCCTTCTCCAGGATCCCGGGTTTCACATCGGGATGGCCTATGGCCCCCAGATAGATGGCATCCATCTGACGGAATTCTTCGATGGCCGAATCCGGAAGGATTTCCCCGGTCCGTTTGTAGCGTTCCCCTCCGAAATCATAGTGGGTCAGCTTCAACGAGAATCCTTCTCTCTCGGCCGCCGCCTTGATGACCTTGACCCCTTCTGCAATGACCTCCGGGCCCGTCCCATCCCCCGGCATAAGCGCAATGTTGTATGTCTTCGCCATCATCCTTCCTTTCGGTAGATAAAGAGTAAAAAATATTAGATAACGGTTCTTCTTCGTTTATTTGTAAAACTTCCAACGGGGCTTGAACCCTGATGTTTTCACCCGCTCTTTTGGAAATGCTTTTAGATAACATAACACAGAGGATAAATCAAGAACGAAGTCAATACGAATTCATCAAAGCTCCGACTCGGAAAGGTCCTCAATCCCTTATGGTCTTCTCCTGATCTGCATCTTCTGCATGGACTGGATGGCATCCAGATATCTTCTAACCTGGGCTTCGATTTCCGGGTCCGGGTTGAGGTCCAGCACGGTCAGGAAATATTGATAGGCCGAGGTGATCAGACCCTTTCCCTGATAGAGGGCAATCCCGGCGCCGAGATAGGCCCGGTCCAGAAAGGGGCCGTTGGGATCATCCGCAATATACTGTCTGAACACGGTGAGGGCCTCGGAGTATCGGTTCTCCTTGAGAAGGAAAAATCCGATCTGCAGACGGTCTTCCGGATCGATGGTCTTTCGTGCTGAGGCGGAAGGGGATGAAAAATATCCGGCGGCAGCCTCCATGTCATCCCCGCGTTGCAGGGCCTCATGAATATTTTGCGGCAACTGAACGCCTTGATCGGGTTCTTCTGTGTAGGCGCTTTCAGGTCTGCGTCCCATGATGGCTCGCCGCCTGAATCGGCTGATGAATTCCGGGGGCCGGTCCACGCCGTAGGCAATGGCCAGGCCCGCGAGAAAACCTCCGATATGCGCCCCGTGAGCCACGCCCCCTGCGCTTGCCGGGGTGAAGAGAAAAGGTAAGAGGTTGTCGATAAGCAGGAAGAATCCCAGCACCAGGCGCGCAGGAAGCAGAACCGTATCCATGAAAAAGGGGAAGAGCATGACAAAGACCCGGACCTTGTTCTTGGGAAACCAGAGGAAATAAAGCCCGAGGACCCCGGAGATGGCGCCCGATGCCCCAATCATGGGCATGGGAGAGTTGAATTGGAAGAGCGAATAGAAAAGGGTGGCGATCACCCCCGTTGTTAGGTAGACAGGGAGATAAACGAGATAGCCGAGCCGGTGCTCCACATTGTCGCCGTAGATCCAGAGAAAAAGCATGTTGCCGAACAGGTGGAGGAAACCGGCGTGAAGGAAAAGGGAGAAAAAGAGATCGTTCAAAGACGGGTGGGCCGGTTTAAACCCGTGTGTGAAGACAAAGAGGTCATAGGCGGAGATATGATGGATGATCTGGTAGAGCGGGAGATTCTGATATTGCGGAATGGCCCTGATATACTCCAGAATGGCCGGGTCGTTCAGGTCAGGCCGCGCCGTGCTCAGGGGGAGGGAGTAGAGGAGATAGACGGCCACATTGATCCCGATGAGCAGGTAGTTGACCACGGGGATCCCTTTGGGATTGGGCATATCGTTCAGAGGCAAAAACACGGTGGTTGTCCTTTTTTAGGTTTTGTGCTGTGATGAATCAGCATATTAGAATACGATGTTAAAAGCAACCTTTTAGGTTTTTTTCAGAGAATAAAAATTGCAAAATCCTTGATTATATGTATAATCAGGATGGGAGGTCGAAAGGGATGAAAGAGGAGGTCTGGTCATTTCTGCTTGGCCAGGAAGATAGATTTCAGGAGGTTTCTTCGGAGTCTTTGAACCGGCTGGTCAATGAAGAGGGCTCGCAGGTGTTCCCGCAATTGGGCGGGAAGGTCATCCTGGCGGCGCTGGTTCATATGCGTTGTGAGCACGAGAAACCCAAACAAGTTAAGAGGATTGAGTTCCGCCGGTGCAGATTGACTAAAGACGGTTTTCCGGACCCGGCTTTTAAAGAGAGAAGAAAACAAATTATTGCTGAAATAGCTTCCATCCAGCCGCAAAAACTCGGATATCCCAACGTGGTGGATGCATCACAAAGATTTAAGGAAAGACGATTCCAAAATGAGTTTTCCTGGACCCCTTCGGTTTCCATGGTTCAGCAGCTTTCTGCCATGATTCATGAAAAGACTAAGGGCGCCCTTGGATCCCGGGAGATTATGTATCAGATCCTGCAGCTGACGGCTACGGCCTGACCGGCCATGTTTACACAGAATGTATAAAATCATCAAAAAAAATACAGCGGCTACAAGGAGTCTTTCTTGGACCTGTCGGAATATCGCGACGGCTACTACACTAAGGCATCTTGGGGTCCAGTGTTTTTCTCTGGAGATTTTGCTTGCATTTCAGTATTTCACTTGAATCCTTGATCCCTTTGACCCTTGAACCCTTTTTACCCACTAAATGGGAGAAGAACCTAAAATTCCAGGTGTCGAGGCATCCTGTCAGAGCGGTTAAATCGGAATGCCCGAAGAAGAAGCAACATAAACCATGAGGCGTCAGGGATGACGCGGTCAGGAGGAGATCACCCATGCTGAGAGATCTGGTTATTAAAAACAGGAGTTACCGCCGGTTTTATGAAAAAGAGAAGATTAGTCTTCGGACCTTGAAGGATCTTGTCGATCTGGCGAGGCACTCGGCTGCCGCGGCCAATCTCCAGCCCTTGAAATATCTCCTCTCCTCGGATAAAAAAAAGAATGATCTGATCTTTCCTCACCTGGCTTGGGCCGGATATCTCAGAGACTGGCCCGGGCCCAAGCCGGGGGAGCGGCCTTCGGCCTATATTCTGGTCCTGGGCGACACAGAGATTGCCAAGAACTTCGGTTGCGATCACGGGATCGCGGCCCAGAGCATCCTCCTGGGGGCCGTGGAAAAAGGGCTGGGGGGGTGTATCATCGGTTCCATCCAACGGGAAAAACTGCGCAAGGCGCTGAAGATTCCGGACAGGTACAAGATTCTTCTGGCCATCGCCCTGGGCAGACCCAAAGAGACTGTGGTGATCGAAACCGTGGGGCCGGATGGGAACATCAAATACTGGCGGGATGAGAACGGGATCCATCATGTGCCCAAAAGATCTCTCAAGGAAATCATAATAAGATAGAATATTTCCATACAAAAGTCCGCCTGTCCGTAAATAGTATTGCATTCCTATTTATTCTCTGATATGGTAGGATCGTATTCCTATCACCGACAAGGCCCTCTACATTCAGGCAGACCATTTCCTGCTCGGTGACCGCAGTCTCTACGAAATCGCGGAAGAATTCCAGCATCTGGGCGGTGAACGGATCTGCCTCGACGAAATCCACAAGTACCCCAACTGGGCCGCTGAACTCAAAAGCATCAACGATACATTCCCCAAGCTCAGGATCATCGCCTCCGGAAGCTCGGCCCTTGAGATCCATCGGGGAAGCCATGATCTCAGCAGGAGGGCCGTCATGTATCGAATGAACGGCATGTCGTTTCGGGAATTCATCGAGGTGACGCAGGACGTCGCCCTCCGGAGCTTCAAGCTCGACGAGATTCTCAGCTCGACGTGGGAGACGAACGAACGCTCAAAACCTATCTGAAATACCTGGAAGATGCGGGGATCATTCTCACCGTTTCCAAAAGCGGCAGGGGGCTCCGTGAGCTTGAGAAGCCGGAAAAGATCTACCTGAACAATCCGAACCTGAGTCATGCCATTGCCGGCCATGCGCCTGCCGAGAAAGGGAATATACGGGAAACGTTCTTCATCAACATGACCCATACCCTGCACAAGGTCACGGCTCATGAACAGGGGGATTTTTTCCTGGATGGGAAATATGCATTCGAGATCGGCGGAAATAACAAGGGCACCGCACAGATCAGAGAAGTCAAGAATGCATTCCTGGCAGTGGACAATATCGAAATCGGCGTAGGAAACAGGATCCCTCTCTGGCTGTTCGGGTTCTTGTATTGACAGGCAAGAAAGCAAAAGGTTATTTTTCACTCAATTTCAAAAGCACAACAAGTGAAATCAAACCACACGGCGCTTTTGAAATTACTAAAGGGGACAGATTTATTTTCTTGCCCCCTTTGCGCCGCGCTGTGCGGATGAACTCCCATTTCCCCTCCGCAAGAAAATAAATCTGTTCCCTTTATCCTGCCAGTAAAAACGTTATTTATCATAGGATTAGGTCGTACTTATCCCAAACCTTCCGGTTAAACCAATCTTTTAATAGCAGGGTGTTAAAAAAGACTTGACATTAGTTGCTGACTCGGTTAAAGTAATTCCTACTTAACAGATAGGAATTATAAGAAAACAATTCCTGAAGGTATTTTATGAGGCTTTCTACCAGAGGGAGATACGGAGTAAGGTTCATGATGGATCTTGCCATCCATTTCGGCAACGGTCCGATTCTTTTAAGAGAGGTATCGGAAAGGCAGGGGATCTCCACAAAATATCTGGAACAGTTGATCCGCTCCCTGAAAACAGCGGGACTGGTGAAAAGCACACGAGGGCCTCATGGCGGATATCATCTGACCAAGCCTTCTTCGGAGATCACGCTGTACGACGTGGTCCGGACATTGGAAGGTCCTATCGCCATGGCGGAATGTGTTGAAGACCCCGGTTCATGTCCCCGATCGGATGCATGTGCCGCCCGTGAATGCTGGGCCGAGGTGAGCGGAAAGATTGTGGAGATATTAAGTGCGATGACTCTGAAGGAGATTGCGGAGCGCCAGCGGGAACTCGATAGAGTTCGCGCCGTGATGTATCATATATAATTTGTATGCCTATGCATAGAGTAATAAATAAATTAAAAGAAGGGAAAGATTATGGGATATGTAAAAGGTCTGAAATGCAGGGAATGCGGAAGGGAATATCCCAAGGGACCGGCGAATATCTGTGAATTCTGTTTCGGCCCGCTGGAGGTGACCTACCAGTACGATGAGATCCGGAAGGTCCTCTCACGTGAGGTGATTGCCTCCCGCCCCCCGAATATGTGGCGCTATGCCGAACTCATGCCGCTGGACAACGCGCCTACGGTAGGTTTTGATGTGGGTTTTACCCCCCTGGTTCGGGCGCACAATCTGGGCCGTGCCTTGGGGGTTTCGGAACTTTACCTGAAAAATGATGCCGTAAACCATCCCACCCTTTCCTTCAAGGATCGTGTGGTTGCGGTTGCGGTTTCCAAGGCCAGGGAATTCGGCTTCGATACCGTGGCCTGCGCATCCACCGGGAACCTGGCCAATGCCGTGGCCGCCTCCGCCGCTTCTGCCGGCCTGAACAGCTATATCTTCATCCCCTCGGATCTGGAGCAGGGGAAGATCATCGGCACCCAGGTCTTCGGCACCCATCTGGTCGGTGTGCTGGGGAGTTATGATGACGTCAACCGTTTGTGCACGGAGATTGCGGACCGGTACCGCTGGGCCTTTGTGAACATCAACATCAGACCCTTCTACGCCGAAGGGTCCAAGACCTTCGGGTACGAGATCATGGAGCAGATGGGGTGGCGGGTCCCGAAACACATTGTGGTTCCCATGGCCGGCGGGTCCTTGATCACCAAGATCCGTAAGTCCTTCAAAGAGTTTAAGGAGATCGGCTTGGTTGAACCTGAATCATGCGGCACCCGGTTTTATGGCGCCCAGGCCGCCGGATGCTCTCCGATTGTGACGGCGGTCAAGAACGGGACCGATCTTTTCAAGCCCGTGAAGCCGCACACCATTGCAAAATCCCTGGCCATCGGGAATCCGGCGGATGGTTTCTACGCCATCCATGCCATCAAAGAGTCGGGGGGATGGGCTGAGGAGGTCACAGATGAGGAGATCGTCCAAGGGATCAAACTGCTGGCTGAAACCGAGGGGGTTTTCACGGAAACGGCCGGCGGGGTGACCGTGGGCGTGGCCAAGAAGCTGATTGAGCAGGGACGGATCCCGAAAGATGAGTCCATCGTGATCTCCATCACGGGAAACGGGCTCAAGACCCAGGAGGCCTTGATCGGGAAGGTCAAGGCGCATCAGGTGATTGATTCGAAATTGTCGTCCTTCGAGGCCCTTTTACTGGAAAAAGAAGCGAAGGTATGGTAAAAGAAACAAAACAACACGACTTGTTGAGGAGGAAAGGATGAAGGTGAATGTGAGGATTCCGACGCCATTGAGGTCATTGACCCATGGCCAGGCAGAGGTTCCCATTGAAGGAAAGACCGTCCAGGAACTCGTAGAAAATCTGGAGAAGGCCTATCCGGGGATCAAGGAGAGGATCTGTGATGAACAGGGGAACCTGAGACGTTTTGTCAACCTTTACCTGAATGATGAGGACGTCCGTTTTCTGAAGAATCTTTCGACCGAGGTTCGTGACGGGGACGGGCTTTCCATTGTTCCGGCCATTGCTGGAGGTTAAGATGAGAAGAAAGGTCTATTTGACCTTCCCAAGGCATTTGATACAGAAGTCTCTGATATACCAAGTGGGTCATCAATTCGAGGTGGTGACCAATATCCGGTGTGCCAGTGTGACCGAAGATCTCGGGCTGGTCGGCCTGGAGTTCGAAGGGGAGCCGTCGGAGATCAAAGCGGCCCTGAATTTTTTAGAGGCCGAAGGGGTCAAGGTTGAACCGGTGGTTATGGATGTGGTGGAGTAAATTTTAATAAAAACATCAGGGGTCAAGGGGTCAAGGATTCGAGGGGTCAAGTGAAGTAGTAAAAACATAAGGAGCCGAGGGTCCTATGGTTACGCTTCGCGTGCACCGCTTTTCTATATTTTTGTCGTTAGATCCCGGCATCTCCTTGAATTTATTTTTGCCGGGCCGGGACCGTCTGTGACGGCTACTAGACTAAGACGTCTTGGGGGCAAGGGTTCCAGTGTTTTTCTCTGGAGATTTTGTTTGCGTTTCAGTATTTCACTTGACCTCTTGAACCCTGGAATCCTTGAACCCTTTTTTATCTACTAAACGGGAGAAGAACCTGTTTTTATATGAGGAATTGCAACATGTCTAAAAAGACCGTCCACCTGACCTTTCCCGAAGAACTTATTCAGGAGCCGGTCATCTACCGGATCGGGCATGAGTTCAGGGTCGTGACCAGCATCTTCCTTGCGTCTGTGGGTGAGAAAGAGGGGTGGATCGACCTCGGCCTGGAAGGGGATGACCAAGAGATACAAAAATCCATTGAGTATATGAAAAGCATGGGTATACGCGTTGCGGAGAAGGCATAAAAAAGGGTTTTGCGAAAGGGTCTGAGATGTTCGATTTCAACGAGGAGGAAATCAGGCGCTACAGCCGGCATATCCTCCTTCCTGAGGTAGGCGGGAAAGGGCAGAAAAAAATCAATGGAGCGAGGGTCCTCCTGATCGGCGCCGGGGGGCTGGGCGCCCCGGTGGGATATTATCTCGCTGCGGCGGGCGTGGGAAAGATCGGGATCATGGACGGGGATCAGGTGGAACTCAGTAATCTGCAGCGGCAGATTGTCCACAGCACCGAAGACCTGGGAAAGAACAAGGCTGTTTCAGCCCAGGAGACGCTCCTTGCCCTGAATCCATGCATCGAGGTCCTGACCTACCAGGAACGGGCCGCCTCGGAGAATATACTCGACATCATGGCGGATTACGATATCGTCGTGGATGGGAGCGACAATTTCCCGACCCGGTATCTGGTCAATGATGCCTGTGTGCTGACACGAAAGCCCCTTTCCCACGGGGCGGTTTTTCGGTTTCACGGCCAGGCCATGACCATTGTTCCGGGTGAAGGGCCTTGTTACCGCTGCCTGTTCCGCGAGCCTCCTCCGCCGGGCATGGTGGCCTCCTGTCAGGAGGCTGGTGTCCTCGGCGTTCTCCCCGGGCTGATCGGTCTGGTCCAGGCCACGGAGGTTTTGAAGCTGATTCTCGGTGTCGGCAGCGTGCTCAAGGGGCGTCTTCTGATCTATGAGGCCCTGGAGATGGAGTTTAAAAACATGAAGGTCAAGAGAGACCCGGACTGCCCGGTGTGCGGTGACCATCCGACCATCCGGTCGTTAATGGATTATGAGGAATTCTGCCGGGTGAACTTTTAATGATTTCCCCCGCTGGGACAGGATATAGGGCAGAGCCTTCCCGAGTTTTCGGTCTCCCTTCCATGATTGAGATTCCTCACCGTCTGATCGAGAAGATCCTCATGCATGCAGGAGAGCGTCATCCTGATGAATGCTGCGGGATCCTCATCGGGCGGGTACAGGGAGCGGAAGGAGTGAAAAGAGCGGAGGAAGTCCGGAGGACCGAGAACGCAGAAATCCACGGGCGGGATTCCTATCTGATCCATGGGCGGGAATTCCTAAGCGCAGACCGGGCCGCCCGAAGCCGGGGCCTGGAAATCATCGGGTTTTATCACTCCCATCCCGGGTGCCCCTCAATTCCGTCGGAGAGGGACCATGCCCGGGCATGGCAGGGATACAGCTATCTGATCGTCTCTCTCAGGGAAAATGGAATGCCGGAATGCCGTTCCTGGGCCCTGGATGCGGATGGACGGCGGTTGAGAGAAGAAGAGATACGGGAAATTTTTGAAGACGGTTCAGGCGGCAAATGAGCGAGAAAAAACAAGACAGGTCCAGGATCTGTATCCTGGTGGCCAGCAGCCCGGAAAGCGAGAATACCCGCACGCTCTTCAAGATCACCGAAGCGGCGGTTGCCATGGGGCATCAGGTGGAAATCTTCCTGATGAGCGACGGCGTTTATCATATTCTTCATCATAATTTTTCGAATCTCATTGCGAAAGGGGCGGAAGTGGCCCTGTGTGCCTATGATGCCATGGAAAGAGGTCTCGATAAAAAAACCGGAATCCACTTCGGCAGCTACTATGATCTGGCCGTGATGGTTGCAAAGGCCGATGGTTTTCTGGCCCTGACCTGACTAAGCGGCCCTATTCGTAAATACGGTGGCATTCGAGTGCCGCAGGGCGGCCTTCTCTCCGTTCCGCTCCTTGCGGTGTACCAGAGGGGTACGCCTCAGTCGCGCGCGGGGATGAGACCGCCCTGCGACCCTCTCGGTACGTCACCATATTTACGAACAGGGCCACCAAGGGGGATAATGTGAAGAAAGTGACCACTGTGATCAGGCGCTCCCCGTTCAATAGTATGGCTGTCTCGGATGCCCTCCGTATGAGCCTGGGGCTGACCCTGACCAATAACAAAGTGACCGTGGTCTTCGTTGAGGATGGGGTTTACCTGTCGGTTTTCCCGGCTCCCGATGTGATCGGATATCCTGATATCAAGCGGCATATGGAGACGCTGAAAGAACTCGGCTGCGAACTGGTTGTTGAAAAGGAGTCCATGGAGACAAGGGGGCTTCCGGATCGGGGGGTTGCGCTGAATGTGAAGAACCGGGAGGAGATCGGCCGGATCATAGAGGGAAGCGACCGGGTCATCGGGTTTTAGGATGCAAACGATATACGATTTGGGGGGAAGATGAAGGTCCTTCATATTATAAAAAAGACGAATGATACCTACGCCTGGGAGGCGGCCTTGCGGCAGAGGGAGAAAAAGGACGGTCAGGTTCTTGTTCTCCTTCTGCATGACGCGGTGCTTGCGTCCGGCCCCGTGGATGCGGACGGCGTATTTGCATGCAGGGATGACGTGGCGGCAAGGGGAGTGAAGACCAAGGCCCAGCTCGTAGGATACGAAGAGATCGTGAAGATGCTTCTTGAGGCGGATTCCGTGGTCTGCTGGTAGGAAAGAGAAAGGAGTTCAGTGGTATGAAAAACGAGATCAGGATTGATAAAGAGATCAATATCAAGGGCGAGGTCTGCCCGTACACCTTTGTAAAGACCAAGCTGGCCTTGGAGACCATGAAACCCGGTCAGGTTCTGCGGGTGATTGTTGACCACCTGCCCGCTACCGAGAGCGTTCCGAAGAGCCTGAAAGGGGAGGGGAATGAAGTGCTAAACGTCAGCCGGATCAATGATACCGACTGGCAGATCATCGCCAGAAAGGGAGGGGGTGCGGAGTGAAGCCGCAGGTTTTCCCACATGCAGAGGAGAAAAGGGCCTTACGGCGCCATCGGATTTATAACGATATCACGGAACTGATCGGCGATACGCCCATGGTCCGCCTGAATCGCATCATCCCCCCGACGTCCGACAGGACGGCCTGCGCCAAGCTCGAGTTTTTCAACCCCGTGGGCTCGATCAAGGACCGGACCGCTTACGGCATGATCACCGGCGCGATCCGGGACAGGGATCTCGGTCCTGAGACAACCTGTGTGGAGCCTACGTCGGGCAACACCGGCGTGGCCCTCAGTGTTTTTTTAAATCTGATGGGTTTCAAAAAGCCGATCATCACGGCCGGTGAGCAGATCCCGGCAGGCAAGAAGGCGCTTCTGACCCTGACCACAAAGGCCATGGATCTTGCGCCGGACGACGCCTGTCCGAGGTTCCCAGGAGAAGGGGCCATCGCATCAGCCTTCGGCTATAAGAACCGGAAAGATCACTTTGTCCCTTATCAGTACGGCAACCCGCATAATCCGGAGATTCATTACCAGACCACGGGGCCTGAGATCTGGGAGCAGACAGGCGGGAAGATTACGCATTTCGTCTGCGGTGTCGGGACCGGCGGGACCATTACGGGTGTCGGAAGGTTTCTCAAGGAGAAGAATCCCAGGGTCAAGATCATCTCCGTGGAACCGAGCGAGAAGAGCCACGAGTTTTACGGCCTCCGGAACACGGAATATACCATGAAACCCGACGTCTATGACGAATCCCTTGTTGATGAAAAACTGCTCATTGATTCGGACGATGCCTACCGGACCTTGGTGGAACTGATTACCATGGAAGGGATCGTGGCCGGGCCGTCTTCGGGTATGACGGTCTATGGCATGAAGGTTCTTGAGAGACGGGGTGAAAAAGGGCTCTTTGTAGCCATTGTGGCCGATGAATTCTTCCGATATGCAAACGAGATCCTTCCCAAGCTGCAAAAATATCTCTGATTTTCTTAACGGGCCGCCTGAGTCAGGCGTTCTTTATCGAGGATGGTGATATACCGTTCCTTGATTTCGATCATCCCCTCCCTTTGGAACTGCATCAGGGTGCGTGAGACCGTTTCCCGGGCCGTGCCGATGATCGAAGCGATATCCTGATGCGTCAGTTCCATGGGGAAACGGATCACCTTTGAGGAGAAGGGGTCTTTCTTCTCGGCCATGTCCAGAAGGAAGCCGGCCAGCCGGCATGAGGCGTCTTTCAAGGTCAGATCGGTGACCATGGTCGTAAAATGACGGAGGCGCTCACCGACCACCTCGTAAATCTTCTTCATGATCGTTGGGTTCGCGGATAAGGTCTTGAGAAAATCTTCACGGCTCAGGCAGAGGAGGGTGCAGTCCGACAAGGTTTCAGCGGATGCGGGGTATTTCCCTCCATCCAGCAAGGGGAGTTCCGCAAAGAAATCGTCCGGGCCGAAGATGCGGAGAATCTTTTCTTTCCCATCTGAGGAGAGTTTGTAGACCTTCACATTGCCGGAGCGGATCAAGAATAGAGAGCGCCCCGGTTCCCCCTCATGGAAGAGCGCCTGATTCTTTTTAAATTTTTTCTCTTTGAGAAACGGGAGGAGCGAGCGGAGTTCCTCTTCCTTGAGGGGAGCGAGAAACGGGATTTTTTTTAAGAGCCGGAGGTTTTTTTCATTCGATCTTTCAGCCATGGGAAATCCATTCTTTGAAATTCAAAGCCCGTTCTCAGGGCAATTTAACAGAATTTGTTTTGCCTGTAAAGAAATAACAAACCGACTTGATCGGAGGACCGGACAATGACAACCCTATGTAATCCGGACGTGTACCCATCCCCCGATCCGGTCGGAGGACAGGCATTTTTATCGCAGACCCGGGGGCACTTCTCAGTTGACAATAGTGTTTTAGAAATAGTATTATTATCAAACAGTTATACTTATTTCATACGAGGCCCTCTTGAATATTCCGAACATGCTGTCCGTCTTGCGGATTATCTTGATCCCTTTTTTCATTCTCCTCTTACTTCCTGCCGGGCCTGGAACGGTGTGTGTGTGGCCTTTTGTTGTTTTTTCATTGGCCTCGATCACCGATTTTTTTGACGGGTATATTGCACGAAGCACCAATCAAATCACCAAACTGGGCAAGCTGCTGGATCCTATTGCGGACAAGATCCTGACTTCGGCGGCCCTGATCTTTCTGGTGCAGCTTCAAAGGGCGGCGGCGTGGATTGTGATCATCATCATTGCACGGGAGTTCGCCGTCACCGGCATCCGTGCCATGGCCTCTGCAGAGGGGGTCGTCATGCCTGCTGACCGGATGGGCAAGTATAAGATGGGCGCGCTGATTACGGCGATCCTGATGCTCCTGCTTGATAACCGGTTCTGGATATTCAACTGGCATATCCTGGGAACCCTTTCAATCTGGACGGCCATGATCCTGTCCGTGATTTCAGGTTTCCAGTATATCAGACGCTTCGTGAAAGAGATGGATCTTGTATGACGGCCTTGACTCCTCTACTCTCGGCGCTCTTGTCCTATCTGCTCGGTTCGGTTTGTTTCGGGATCTTGATTTCCAGGAGGCTTGGAGTCAACCTGAGGGAGCATGGGAGCGGGAATATCGGATGTACCAATGTCTTCCGGGTGATCGGAAAGCGGGAAGGATGGATGACGTTGGCCGGGGATCTGCTCAAGGGGACGGTTGCGGTCTGGATCGCCAGGGCTATGACCGATCAGGAAAGGTGGCTGGCCTTGTCGGCTTTCTTCGCGATCCTCGGCCACAATTTCCCGGTTTATTCCGGATTTAAAGGGGGCAAAGGTGTGGCCACGACCTTCGGCGTGCTTCTTGGATATATGCCGGGAATCGGATTCCTTCTCCTTCTGATCTGGGCTGCGGCGTTCGCACTGACCCGCATCTCGTCTGTGGGCGCGCTGACCGTGTCGGTCATGCTGCCCGGGCTTGCCTTGTTCATGGGAGGGAGCCCGGTTAAGACCTGGTTCGCGCTTCTGGTGGGGCTGATGATGCTGGTTCGCCATAAAGACAATATCAAACGCCTCATCCGTGGAGAGGAGAGGCCGCGTTGATCTTCATGCTTTTACATCAGGCAAAACGGTTTTCTCTGAGGCGTGGATCGGCTGCCCGCCTTTTATCCTTTGTCCTGTTCGTTTGCGGGATTCTGATCGGTCTTCCGGGAACCGGCGCTCCCAACGAGTGGATCGATGTGGTTCAGGATCAGACGTCCCTCAACGTCCCCATGGAAATCCTTCGGCGCCCGCTGTCCGATCTTGAGGCGAATGATTCCCTTCGCCCTTTCGACAGGCTGGAGAAGGAGTGGTTCCTCAGGAAACGGTATCTCGCCATCGGCGACAAAAAAGTCAGCGCCGGGCTTCTTGAGAAATTGTATGAACAGATGATTGACCTGGGAGCGGTTCGAATGCGCCCTTATTCGGCCTCCCTGCTGCGAGAGGCCGGGACCCTCTCTGAATTGGGGAGGCATGAAGAGGCCGTCTCCCGCTGCAATTTTGCCGAAGCCTTCTCCCCCGGGCTCCCCGAACCCCATAAAATTATGGCGCAGGTCTACTGGAAGCAGAGTAAATTGAACCTGTATCGAATTGCCCTCGAATGGATCATGGCCCTGCGGTCCGTCCCCGAGAGCTTTGATCATGCCGTTTATTTTATCATCAATGTCAGCCTGACCCTCATGATCATCGGTATTGCCTTTTTCGGGGCCTTTTATCTGGTTCAGCTCATCCGATATTATCCGCTTTTAATGCACAACATTTACGAGGCGCTGCCTGGAGAACCTCATCGAGCAGGGACGGCGGCCATGACGGCCCTGATCCTTGCCGCCCCTCTGCTGTTCGGACTGGGAATCTACGGCTTGTGCCTTTTCTGGGCTTTGCTTTTCTGGAGCTACGGCAGAAGCAAAGAGCGGTTCCTGCACCTCCTGTTTATTCTGTTCACGGCGGCGGGTCCCTTTTATATGGGAGGTCTCCAGCGGGGGATGGAGCTTCTGCACAGCGACTGGATCCAGGCCGTCATCCATCACCAGGATGGGGTTTCAGACGATGCCGCCGTCGCCGCTCTCCTCGGTCTGACCGCTCATCATCCCAAGGACGATTCCCTGTTTTTCATGCTCGGAACGGCCTACAAAAAACGGGGGGAATATGCAGAAGCAGAGGCAAGGCTCGAGAAGGCCGTCTCTTTGAACCCCGATATGGCCGTCTATTACAATAATCTGGGAAACGCCTTTTATGCCGGTCGTGACCTTGCAAAAGCCGTCGACATGTACAAGCAGGCGATCGCCCACGATCCTCAAATTGCGTCATCTTATTTTAATCTCAGTGCGGCGCACCGGGATCAGCTGATGCTCCAGGAGAGTGAGGCGGAGTATAATAAGGCCAAGGAGCTGGATCCGGACCGGATCTCTTATTATGTGAATATCCTGGGCCCGAGTTACAACCGTATTCTCATTGATGAGACCTTCACCAAGGAATGGCTCGCCGGACGATTTACGGATCAACTCTTATCCATGGCCGGAATGCATACGAAGGGGTTTTCTTTTCTTGGGGGAAAAGTCTTGTATCTTGTTGCCCCTTTGGTCATGCTCCTTGCTGTTTTTTCGCTTCATTATGTACGGAAACGCTTCGGTATTGCCCGCCGCTGCGTGAAGTGCGGGGCGGTCTACTGCAGGAGATGCCGGACCATCGTTGAGATGGATTTGGTCTGTTCACAATGTATCCATGTGTTTGAAAAACAGTCCGGCGTGGAAGTCAAACAGAGGACGAAGAAGATCATTGAGATCCGAAGATACATGGATAAAAAAATCGAGACGAGAAGGATCCTGGGGCTATTGATACCGGGGGGAGGATACATCTACTCCGGCCGATTTTTGAAGGGCTTTTTCGTGCTCTCTTTTGCCGTGGTTTTTTTCGTCTACGCGTTTTTCCGGGACTTCCTTTGTCAAGACCCGATGACGGTTCGGGCTTTCTCCTTAAGCGCACGGTTCTGGTTCGCGATTCCGGCATTGTTCCTGTACGGGCTTTCGGTCATGCATCTTTACAGGCCGAGGGGATGATCTGATTGCATATCTTTTATTGAGGTTGCTCCATGGCCCTTGAAGGCAAGATCAAGGATTTCGGCATGACGGACATCCTGCAGCTCATCGGGATGCAGAAAAAAACAGGGATCTTGACCCTGACCTCGGATCAAGACACCGTCACCGTGACCTTTGAGAACGGCATGGTCGTGGCCGCCGAATCCTATCATAAGGGCAAAGGCCGGCTCCTGGGGCAGATCCTGGTCAGGGCGGAACTGATCACCGATCAAGACCTTGAAAGGATTCTTGCCGTCCAGAAGGAGACGGGGCAAAAATTAGGACACATCCTCATACAGGAAAAGATGGTGCACCGCAAGGATCTCTCCTCCATCATCCAGCTTCAGGTCAGAGAGACGGTTTTCAAGATCTTCGAGTGGAAAGAAGGGGACTACAGATTTGAGCAGGTTCCCGTGAATTATGACAAGGATAATACGGCCCCGATTCCCTGTGACGGGATCCTCATGGAGAGTATGCGTCTCACGGACGAGTGGCCGCTAGTACGCCGGGTTGTATCTTCCGATGTCCTCGTCTTCAAAAAAGCGGATGAAAAACGGGCAGACAAAGCGCTTGCGGGTGACATTGACAGCGCCATCGACATGATGTTTGATGAGTCACAGCAAAATAAATCCCTTAAGGATAGAGGGAAGGCCCTGCAGAAAGATTTCCCCCTGAGCCATGAGGAAGAGAAAATATACAGCCTCGTGGACGGTGAAAGATCCGTCCGGAAACTGGTCGATATCAGCCTGATCGGAGAGTTTGAAACCAGCAAGGCGCTGTTTAATCTTGTCTCCGCCGGATTGATCCTGCCTGTTGGAGAGGAGCCCCCGGTCTTAGGAGTTGAGGAAATCGACAGGAAGAGGCGGCGGGTCAGAAAAATCTTGAGGAACCTCGCTGCTTATGCCATCATGTTGTCGGCGGTGCTTTTCTTGTTCACGGCTTCCAGGCGGCCGGGCGCCGGGATCTTGTTTGATGTGACAAGGAATATGGCTTATCGGTTTGAACTGATCAGACAGGTCCATGCCTTACAGGAGATGGACCGGATTCTTTCGGCTTCCAAGGTCTACTACCTTGAGACGGAATCCTTCCCCGGCGCTCTGAATGATCTGGTTCAGGAAATCATTCTTGAAAAGAATGAGGTCGTGGACCCGTGGGGGGAGGCATACCGTCTTGAGGTGAAAGGGAGGACGATCACGGTAAGGAGTTCGGGAGAAGACCGGCGGGAAGGCACCGATGATGACCTGCTGGCCGAAACGCGTCTCTGACGGATTGAGGGAGATATGAATTCAAGAGAAATGCTGGAACAGTTGGAAGCCCTGGCTCAGAAAATGTCCATCAAGGTTCGTTATGAAAAGTGCAAAAGCCGGGGCGGCCTCTGCCGGATCAAAGGGGAACCGATGATGATCATCCGGAAGGATCTGACCGTTCCGGATAAGGCCGATCTGCTTTCTCTCCTCCTATGCCGGTTTCCTCTGGAAGACTACTATTTGATTCCGGAGGTCAGAAAGGCCCTTGAACGCGCAGCGTCCAGGATCGCCAAGGATGAACCCGGCCTTTTGGAGGAGTCCTCTGATCTGGAGGAAGAACTCGCGGATATGAACGGATCCTGAATTCCCGAAAGGAAATATCCCGCATATCCCGGCGGATGGACGTTCAGGGTTTCTTCTTTGCCGTCTCTGAAAACAAGCTCTCGTTGTCCGCGAACTTGATGGCCTCTTCGTAGAGGATCTTTCCCTCGTTCACGAGTCTGCCGAGACTCGCGTCGATGATTTCGAAATCTTCCTTGTCGTTCATCATCTGGGTGCGGATCAGATGAGTCTTCTTGTTCCGGATCAGGTTTTTGACCCGAGTCGAATTGATGAGTTTTTCGTACGCCAGGATCCTTCTTTTCCCGTCCGATGTCGCAACAAGACGTTGAGAAAGAATCAGGAGCAGCGATTCGGCGAGTTGTGCGCGGACCTGATTTTGCTGTTCTCCGGGAAAGACGTTGATCAGCCGGTCAATGGTGCTGGTTGCGTTTAATGTGTGGAGCGTCCCCAGGATGAGATGCCCGGTTTCCGCCGCGCTGACGGCGATGGAGATGCTCTCATAGTCTCTGAGTTCTCCGATCATGATCACATCCGGGCTCTGCCGGAAGATATGTTTGAGCCCCATGGAGAAGGATTCCGTATCCGTACCCACCTCCCGCTGATTCACATTACTGTTTTTGTGCTGCAGGAGAAACTCGATCGGATCTTCGATGGTAATGATGTTGCATTTTCTGTGGCTGTTGATGTACTCAATGATCGAGGCGATGGTGGTGGATTTTCCGTGGCCGGCCGGGCCGGTGATCAGGATCATTCCCTGGGACTTGAGGGCGAAATCCTTGATCCATGCGGGGAGCCCCAGCTCCTGGAATGACGGGATGTTATCCATGAGGTTCCTGGCCGTCAGGGAGAGGGAATTCCTCTGCTTGTAGACGTTGACCCTGAAACGCCCCACATCAAAGAGTGAATAGGCAAAGTCAAGCTCGGACTGTTTGTCGAATTTCAGTCTCTGGTTCTCGGTCAGGATGGAAAGAACCAGCTCCTCCACCTGGCCCGGCGTCAGCGACGGGTAATCCAGCCGGATAATTTCATTGTTCAGTTTCAGACTCGGCGGGACCCCCGCAGTGATGAGCAGGTCGGATGCTTTTTTCTTGGCGGTTGCCGTCAGGAGTTCTCTCAGGTCGAGTTTTCTGTTCATTCTCGATGAGCTCTTTGCGGTTTTAACGTAGGTCTTGATGCCGTATCCTTCTCGTTCGAAGAATTCAACGGCTTCCAGGATTTCGGTTTCCGAAGCCAGGACTCCCCGGACCGAGCGGTTCAGGGTGTATTCCAGGTCATTCTGGACCTTGAGGTCCGTGGGGTCGGCCATGGCGACGATAAAGGTGTTTCCTTCCAGGGCGATGGGGAGGACATTGTGGAGTTTCACCTTGTCGAACGGGAGCATCCTCTGGAGCATGGGAGTGATTTCTATCCCGGTCAGACTGATGCTCTGGATTCCGAGCTTGGTGCTCAGGATATGCAGAAGGGTCTCTTCATCGATATAACCCAGCATGACCAGGTTGGTCCCGAGAAATCCCCCCTGCTGATATTGACGTTTCAGGGCCTCTTTTAATTGCTCCTCGGTGATGATCTTGTTCTGGATCAGGAGAGCGCCCAATTTCGTGCCTTTGATGGTCTCCGTTCCGGTCATGATACCTCCATAAATGAGATATTCCAGCATTTATAAAGATTTCCGATTTATTTAATTATATCAAGAAAGGCCGCAGCGGGCAATAAACTTTTTGCAAGAATCATCATGGGAAACTCCTGCGCGGCTTACACCGTGTACAGAGGAATGTGGACATTTCGGTGTTTCAAGGCGATGGAGTGTCCGTTATTCTGGGGGGGTTAACGATGAGCTAAGGGGCGCGGCGGCTTTTTAGCCGCGTCCCTCTTGAGCGATTGGTTAGATACTGCGCTTGTTTTTCAAAGACGAGCAGACCTTGTTGGCTCTCAAACATCGCAGCATCTCTGAGGTATGAACGTGCTTCTCTTTCTAAACCGAGCCTTTCTGCCACTCGTTTCAAATCAATACGATTAAGCACGTCAATAGTAACTGGTCTCTTTGCATCGAAGAACACGAGAGAATGAAGGAACCGCTTTGCGATGTCGGAATTGAGCAGAAGACTTGCGAAAGTTGCCTCTTCCTCGGAACCACAAGGAATGGAGTAACAGGTATCGTCTAAAACCACCGGCTTGTTCTTGTACTTTCCGACGACTACGAATCGGCAATTCTTGTAGAGGCCGGAGATCGCCACCTTCCATGGAGAGAAAGTATAGTCTCCGACGCCGAATACAGAGAACCGCGGTCGCTTCTGATAGATTATGCTCTGACGCCGATCCAGAACCTCCGCGTGACGCAGCAGGTAAGCCCACGTCTTCGGAGCGGCTCTCGCAATAGACTCCGTGTCATCACCGGGCTTGCGTTGAGTAACAAGAACAGAGCGTTTCGGTATAAGCCTGTCATTGGCGAGGTCGGAAGACTTCAACAACGGATAAAGGTAGGTCGGTTCAATCTTGACCTGTTCACCAGAACCGTTGACCAGTGTCTCGCCGGACTTACTGAACTCCATGACGGAAGCCGCATCGTGTTTCACGCCAGAGCGCCATGTATAATAGGCAATACCGTCGAGCTCGCGCAACCGTTGATATTCGTCAACATCCGCGACCAGGTCTCTACCTACGAGACCGAATGTCGTCAGTTTATGATCGAAAGAAAGGTCTGCATATACACCTGCCGTAGACAACAGGTCCGGAACGCCGGTGTGAACAATTAGCAAACAAGCGTCAACCGAAACATCAAAATGCTTAGCAGCGTCTATCAAATGAAGGCTTGCCTTACCGATATTAAACCGATTGAGCCAGCCATGCCTGAGCACTTTCCGCGCGGTTGAAGTCTTACAAAGCATGGCCAGGCTGCCGCGCCGTCCATCAAGGGCTTCGAGGAGTTTGATCAACATCCATTCTGAAATGTCGAAGTCGGCCTTGCCGGTCTTCGCGGCAAAACCGACGTGATTTTGGAAGTTTGTTTTCTTAGGAAGATTGTCGCTTCCCAATGCTCCGAGAGAGGCATTGGTAACCCATGGAGGATTTCCCAGGACGAGAATTTCACCGCGAAACGTCGCGAAGAACTCTTTCCAATTGTAGGCGAAGAAATCCTGCCGGGTCACATGCCAATAAAAGCCGTGTGCATCACGGACTTCTTTACGTAAAGCTGAGATATAGGCGCCATTTATGTCGAAAGCGAATATCTGACGCGCTTTAGAAAAAACATCATGTGCCGCAAGTACAAAACTGCCGCGGCCGCACGTCGGTTCCACGATAACGGACGGTGAAATGCCCGCGTCGCGGAGGAAGGTCGTAACAGCGCTGGCCAAATCGCGGGGCGTCTGAAAATCTCCGAATTCAATTTTTGTTTTTTTGATCGTCATGCTATGCGCTGTACGCCGCTGACTTTGCCGGCCTGTTCAATGACCCGTGCGTACTGAAGCCTCCGCTGTAAAGCGTTTGAGATGGTCAGATAGCCGACTTTCGGTCTGGTTTTGAGGATTTCTTTCGCCAATTCCGCAGCTTGAATCTCGTCCACAGGCAAAAAACGCTCCGTCATGAAAGCGACAAGATCATCAGCGTTGCCGTTATTGTCCGATATTTTAAGGATTCCCGTCGTGGTCTGAAAGTCGCCGGTCTGACTGCTCTCGATAAAAATAACATGTTTGATGTCCAATGTAGCGGTGCGCGTTTTCCGCTCGTCCTTCTTGTCGTATACAAAAACTAAGAGAGAATAACCGAGTCCATATATTTTTTGTCGTGCCGATTTAAAGGGGCAGGAGGATTGTGGCTGCCGAATGCTTGTCACTTTTATGTCTACATCCAGTTTTGGAAAGTCTATTCCTTTCGCCGAGGAACCTCACGCGTACTCGTATTTCTTCTGTAGTGCTTCCTGGAACTTGTATTCCAGATAAGTCCCGACCGCTTTGCCGTCCGTCACACCGAAAAGCGATTTCTCTTTGTGCCCTGATTCCCGGTCGGCAAAGGCTTTTGCTTCGGATTTCAGAAGTTGGACTGTGAGTTTTTGCATATCATTCTCCCGATGTTAACGCTTGCGTCATTGGTTCTTCATCCGTTTGTTTTATCTTCATTTGTCGACATGTTTCACCATTATATTAACCAGGGGTTATTCGTACCGGATGGCCTCGACCGGGTCGAGTTTGGAGGCCTTGTACGAGGGATACATGGTGGAAAAGAGGCTGATCAGGAAGGTGACGAGGACGACCAGAAAGACATCCATGGGGTTGACCTTGGAAGGGAGCTTGTCAATGTAATAGACGGAACTGTCGATGATCTTGAAGTGGAAGAAATTTTCTATGGAACCGACGATCGTTTCCAGGTTCAAGGCCACGAGAAGTCCGAAGATGCACCCGAGGGCGGTGCCCAGAAACCCGATGATCAGCCCCTCCACCATGAAGATCCGCATGATGCTCTTTCTCCGTGCGCCCATGGATTTCAGAATGGCGATCTCTTTGCCCTTCTCCATGACCACCATGGTCAGGGTGCTGATGATGTTCAGGGCGGCCACCAGGATGATCAGCGAAAGGATGATGAACATGGTGATTTTTTCCAGTCTCAGAGCTGAAAAGAGGTTCCGGTTCATCTGCATCCAGTCCTTGGCCCAGTAGTTTGGACCGAGAGACGCCTGAATCCTGTTCCTGACGTCCTTGGCCGCATAGATATTGTCAAGCTTGATCTCAATGCCCGTCACCCGGTCACCCATGTCAAAGAAATTCTGCGCATGAGGGAGAGAGATATAGGCGAGCCCGGTGTCGTACTCATAGAGTCCGGAATCGAAGATCCCCACGACCCGGAACTGGGTCATCTTGGGGACCATGCCGAGGGGGGTGATCCTGCCGAGGGGGGAGACCACATTGACCGGGTCTCCGAGGTAAGCGCCCAGCGACATGGAGAGCTCGCGTCCGATGACGATCCCGTAAACCTCGCTCTTATCGGGTTGATCGGACTTTCGGGAGAGGTCCATGATGTCTCCCTCGACCATATTCCTGGTGATGTCCGTGACCCGGCCTTCCTCTTCGGGGATGATCCCGCGGATCACGACGCCTGAAACGTTATTCTGGGTGGTCAGCATGACTTGGTTCAGGACAAAAGGGGTCGCTGAAACCACATGGGGGGTCCCATGGATCTTTTTCATGATTTCCGAGTATCCGGACATGCCTTCTTTGCCGGCCTGCAGGACCACGACATGGGAGTTGGTCCCGAGGATCTTGGACTTGAGGTCCTCCTCAAAACCGTTCATCACCGCGAGGACGATGATCAACGCCATCACCCCCACGGTCACGCCGATAATGGAGATCAGGGTGATCAGAGAGACGAAGGCATTCTTGCGCTTGGATTTGAGATACCGGAGGCCGATGAGCAGTTCGAACTTCATCATGGCGTCGTTTCCTCCGGCGGGAAATTCGTGCCGGAGGATGATGAAATTCCGGCTTCCGGGCGCATCTGCGGAAAGAGGATCACGTCTCGTATGGATTCGTTGCCGGTCAGGAGCATGACCATCCGGTCAATCCCGATTCCCTCGCCCGCGGCCGGGGGCATCCCGTATTCCAGGGCCCGGAGGAAGTCCTGGTCCATGAACATGGCTTCTTCATCCCCTCCCGCCCGGCTCGCCGCCTGCTTTTCGAATCGTTCCCGCTGGTCTTCGGGATCGTTCAATTCGGAAAAGGCATTGGCGATTTCCTTGCCCCCGATAAAAAGCTCAAACCGTTCCACCAGATCGGGCCGGTCCGGTTTCCGTTTGGAAAGGGGCGATACCTCTGTGGGATAATCGGTCACGAAGGTCGGCTGCATCAGACTGGGCTCCACCAGAATTTCGAAGATTTTATTCACGAGCTTGAACCTCGGCATCCTGCCGGGATTCTGGATGCCGAGTCCGGAAGCGGCCTTCAGGAGCCCTTCTGCATCATTCAAGATTTCTTGGGGGTAACCTTTCTCATGGAGAGCGGATGACAGCGCTTCGTGATAGCTCACTCTCTTATAGGGCGGCGTCAGGTTGATCACCTCCCCCTTGAAGTCAAGGGCCAGCGTGCCCCGTGTTTCCCGGCAGACCTCGCTCAAAAGGGATTCGGTCAGCGGGATCAAATCCGTATAGTCTGCATAAGCCATATAGAATTCAATCATGGTGAATTCCGGGTTGTGCTCCAGGTCCATCCCTTCGTTCCGGAAGTTACGGTTGAGTTCATACACGCGTTCCAAGCCTCCCACCAGGAGTCTCTTGAGATAGAGTTCCGGGGCGATCCGAAGATAGAGGTCCGTGCTGAGGGCGTTGTGGTGTGTCTTAAAAGGGCGGGCCGCGGCCCCGCCGGGGATCGGCTGCATCATGGGAGTTTCCACCTCGAGGAAACCATGGCCGTTCATGAATTCCCGGATGGACGAGATGATCCGGCTCCTCAGGGTGAAGGTCTCTTTGACCTGGGGATTGACCACCAGGTCGAGGTACCGCTGCCGGTACCGGATCTCCTTGTCTTTGAGGCCGTGCCACTTCTCGGGGAGCGGGCGCAAGGATTTGGTCAGGAGTTTGAGATCCCGGACTTCCACCGTAAGCTCGCCGGTCTTGGTGAAGAAAAGGCCGCCTCTGACGCCGATGAAGTCCCCGATATCCATACGGCGGAAGAGTCCGAAGGCCGTCTCTCCCAACGTATTCATGGATATAAAGATCTGGATCTTCCCGCCGGCATCCTGCAAATGGGCAAAGGCGCCTTTGCCGAACCGCCGCATGGAGATAATCCGGCCGGCGATCACCGCTTGGGGTTTTTCGGCTGAGAGTTTTTCTGCGGTGGACGAGCCGTAACGATCCAGGATCTCCCGGGTGGAATGTTCGGGATCAAACCGGTGGGCATAGAGCTCGATCCCCTCCTCCATCATGTCCCGGATCTTTTTCTTCCGCTGCTGGATTAATTCGTTGTCGTCTTGCATCGTCTCCCTTACTTCTTTTTTTTCAGCAGGAAGGCATTGATGAACTCATCGATATCCCCGTTGAGCACCCCTTCCACATTTCCCGTCTCCAATTTGGTCCGAAGGTCTTTGACCAGTTGGTACGGCTGAAGCACATACGACCGGATCTGGCTCCCCCAACCGATCTCCTTTCTTTCTCCCATCATCTCTTCCAGCCGCTCCTGCTCTTTTTTCTTCTCGAGTTCGTATATCCTGGCTTTCATGACCTTCATGGCCGAGGCCTTGTTCTTATACTGGGATCGCTCGTTCTGGCATTGAACCACGATCCCCGTAGGGATGTGGGTGATGCGCACGGCTGAGTCGGTGACATTGACATGCTGGCCTCCGGCGCCGCTCGACCGAAAGGTATCGATCCTGAGGTCTTCCTCACGGATCGGCACTTCGACCTTTTCATCCAATTCCGGGCTGACCAGAACCGAGGCAAAAGAGGTATGCCGCCGTTTTCCGGCATCAAACGGGGAGATACGGACCAGACGGTGTACGCCGTCTTCGGCCTTAAGCAGGCCGTAGGCATAGGCGCCCTCCACAATAAAGGTGACGTTCTTGATCCCGGCCTCTTCGCCGTACATCAGGTCCAGCACGGTCGTTTTGAAGCGTTTGTTTTCAGCCCAGCGCTGGTACATCCGCAGGAGCATCTGCGCCCAGTCCTGGGATTCAGTCCCCCCGGCGCCCGAATGGATGTTGACGATCGCGTTGTTCGGGTCGTTCTCCTCGCCCAGCATGGTCTTGAGTTCCAGGCGGTTGAAATTCTCTCTGAAGCCATCAATCGTCTGGCGGATTTCCGGGTAAAGGGACTCGTCTTTTTCCGTATCGGATAATTCAACGAGGGCTTCCAGGTCTTCATAAGACTGGGCCAGGTTTTCCCATTCGCTGATCTGATTCTGAAGGGCGGTCCGTTCTTTCAGTATTTTCTGCGCGGACTGGGGATCCTGCCATAAATTCGGATCCGTGATCCGTTTTTCGATCTCTTCCAGACGGTTTCTGTTTTCTGTAAGGTCAAAGATGACTCCGAAGGAGGTGATAATTCCTGGTGATTTCCTTGATTTCTTGCCTGAACTCGTCAATCATGCCTTGACTGCTCCTTCCCGCCTCTCTTCGCATCTACCTTATCATAGAGGATTCCCGGTCCCGTTGGAATCTCGTTGATATGGGAATCCATCTATCCCGTAAGAAATCCGCTCATGCCGGGATATGCTTACAACGGAATTCATACCATATTCTGCAGGTCCTTTGCAAGAGGTTATCGCTATATATATTTTGTTTGACAGCCTCAAGACGATTATTTATAATACCACGAAAAAATTGAACATTTTAGAGGGCATGATCATGGAGAAAGAACAGGAGCCTAAGAAATTCAGGATTGAAGAAGATTGGTTTTCTTTTTATGTGGGCATTATCCTGGGCTTGCTGGTCATTGCAGGGATTATAAAACATATCCCTTGGTAAGGGAGCCGCTTCAGAAGCAGGAGATAGATTGCCATGGCGAAAATCCCGCCTGAAAAGTATAAGAATGGGTCAAGCTATCTCAAGGCCTTAATGCCCGGCTTAATTTATTGTATGGGTCTGGGCGTCTTGTCCTGGTATCTCGAGAAAGCGGCCTATGCCCACTGGGGGAAAAACATCCCTTTAAATTATGTCTTTATCGCCATCATTCTCGGCATGCTGACGAAAAACATCTTCAAGATGGGTGATGTTTTTCAGGAGGGAATCAATTTCAGCACAAAGGTCTTTCTCTACATCGGCGTTGTTCTCATAGGAGCCAAACTGAATCTTGTACAAATCTTCAAGGTGGGAAGCGGCGCGCTTGTCATGGTGTCTATCTCCATTACCATGATGGTCCTTGGCGCCGGTTATATTTCCAATAAATATCAAATGGGACACAGATTGGGTCATCTAATCGGCACCGGCATCGGTGTTTGCGGGGTATCCGCTATTATCGCGACAGCGCCGGCCATCAAGGCAACCGATAAAGAGTTGATCATAGCGATCGGAGCTTCGCTCCTGACGGACGTCATGTGTCTTTTCGGCATTCCCCTGCTGGGCCACTACTTTGGCTGGAATGATGTGTTTGTAGGGTACCTTTCCGGCACGACGCCGTCGAATACCGCCCAGTGTATTGCCACAGGTTTTGCCTACAGTGATATGGCCGGAAATGTGGCGACCATAACCAAGTCGGCGAGAAACGCCCTGATGCCTGTTCTTATCCTGGCGCTCGTTTACTACTATACCAAAAAGGGGTTGCCCGTCGGCGAAAAGGTGAGGCTTGGAATCCTGTGGTCCAAATTTCCCAAGTTTGTGCTGGGACTGCTGGTCCTCTCCGCCTTGGCAAGTTTTGGTTTATTCACCCCGGAAATGGTCAAGACGACCACACACCTGTATCAGTGGTTCTTCTCATTCTGTTTCGTTGGGATCGGAGCGGCGGTCGATTTCAAACAATTCCATAAGAGAGACCTTGCCCCTATTGCGGCGGGCTTTGTATTGACTTTTATCCTCTTCGCGTATGCATTCTTGTTCGCGGGTTACGTGCTGGGGGCGAAATAGCCGCGAAAAGATGGGGTCAGACTTAGATAATTTGATATTTAAACTGATCCCCTCACCGAATCGCCTTGGCAATTCTTTCAATTTCCGCTGTTAAAAAGGGAGAGATACTATCTTCATCGGATCAATATCAAATTATCAATGTTTGCCCCTTTCCCCCAGAATATTGTTCAGGATGGCGCCGAGTTCTTGAGTTGTGTAGGGCTTCATCATGACGCCGGAGATGCCGTGGTCTCGATAGTCCGCCATAACGGGGTCATTGGAGTAGCCGCTGGATATAATGATCCTGGCCTCTGGGTCCATCTGAAGAAGAAGCGATGCCGCCTCTTTGCCGCCCATGCCTCCGGGTACGGTCAGGTCCATGATCGCGGCCTGAAACGGCGATCCGGCCTCCCGGGCGGCCTGGTAGACCGCGATGGCCTCGGCGCCGTCATGGACACTCTCTACGGAAAAACCAAGCCGGATGAGCATGGCACAAATCGTCTTTCTTATCATCTCTTCATCATCCATGACCAGGATCCTTCCCCCGGCCGCCGGCAGGACATGTTCCGGCTCCCTGGCCTTGGCAACCGGCGCCGAGGATGCAGGAAGGTAGATCCGGAAGGTGGCGCCCGCTCTTAGTTTGGACTCGGCTGTGATGCAGCCGCCATGTTTTCGGATAATGGAATAGCAAGTGGCCAGGCCCAACCCGCTCCCGGTTTGCTTGGTTGTGAAGTAAGGGTCAAATATCCGGGAGAGATGTTCTTCAGGAATGCCGCAGCCCTGGTCCTGAACGGTTATTCGTATATAATTTCCTTGTTCCAGGGTGACCGGTTTGTCGGCGCCGTCCTGGAGATTCTCAGCTGAGATCCGGATGGTCCCGCCGTTGGGCATGGCCTGGTGGGCGTTGATGACCAGATTGTTGATCACCTGACTGATCTGTCCCTCGTCGGCATCCAACGGCCAAAGATCCGAGGCCAGATCGAATCGGCACCGAACATTGGATCCACTCAATGCGAACGTTGCCGTATCCCGGATCAGATCCGCCGGAAACATACGCTTTTTCACCGGAGCGCCGCCCGTGGAGAAGGTGAGGAGCTGCTGTGTCAGGGCCTTGGCCCTGACGGCCGCCTTTTCCGACTCCGTCAGCGTATCATGAAGGCGCTCCCCTGCCGGGGTCTCCATCTTTGCCAGAGAGATGTTGCCGAGGATCCCGGTCAGTAAATTGTTGAAGTCATGGGCGATCCCGCCGGCCAGCAGGCCGAGGGATTTTAGTTTTTCCGCCTGCAGCAGCTCGTTTTCGAGCCGGGTGCGCTCGTCTATTTCCTGCTGAAGCCTTTGGTTGGTGAAGCTGAGTTCCCGGGTCCGCTCCGCAACTTTTTCTTCAAGCTGTTCCTTGTGTCGTTTTAAGTTTTCTTCGACGCGCTTTCGTTCAAGGATTTCGGACGCCAATTCCCGGTTGATGATCTCCGTCTCCTCCTTGGCCTCAGTCAGGTGGACGATCAGATCTCCCTTCTCAAATTGGAGAGAGATATTGTTGATTGTCGTGGCATGGATCCGTTTCGCGGTGAATGTCATGAGTACGGCAAAGAGAAATGTCATGCCTCCCATGGCGACGTGGATCTCGTCTCCTGCCGCTAAAAAACGGAAAATCAGCGGGATCAGCACCGGGAGGCTGAATGCCAGAAAGGCCGTCATCATCACCGAGTAGAGGCCTGCGGCCCCGGCCACCATACCACCGACCACGAACGCCATGAAGGTCTGGTGGACGATGGAATCCGTCGGGAAAATAATCAGGGAGGCCGAGCCCCAGGCCGCGCCGGACAGGCCGGCGCCCGAGATCAGGAATACGGCCAGACGGCGTGTCGAATCCGGACCTGAAAAAAGAGGAATTTTTCGGTAAAGAAGGGGGAGCCTCAGGAGGGTCACCAGGAGTACGGCCGCGAGCCATGCCATAAGATGGGTCTGGGGCGCCTGGTTTCTCAGAATCCAGACCAGGATCAGCGCGTTGATCGCAGTCCCGATCAGTCCCAGGGGGGCGTGCTGGTCAAGTTGGGCGACTTGTTCCCGGAGGAGGCGGTTATTCATCGTTACATCATCTTTTTAACGACACGGTCAGACATGGGTCATTGAATCCAATCCCAAGATAGAAAAAATGTCTCCAAGGTTGCAGAAAGATTCCCTTTGAATGTTATGCTTTCTTGCGGAAAAATCTTTCGGTCAGGAATCCGGCCCCTTTTTTTTCAATCCGGTTCAAGTATTCGATGGCTTCCTGGACATACGGGTCTTGGGGGTCCCACTTGAAGGCCGTCATAAACTGCTCCCTTGCCTGCCGCGTCATATTACGATTCAGATAGAGATAGCCAAGGGCGAGGTAATACCTTGGGTTGTAATTCTCCAGACGGATGGCCATCTTGAGCATTTTTTCCGCCTCCTTGTTTTGTCCTGGGATGTGGTCCAGGGCAAGTCCAAGATAATAGTAGTAAGCCGGCTTCCTGCTGTCCGTGCCGATCAGGCTTCTGAGCTTGTTGGCCGCAGCGCTGTACTGTTCCGTGGAGATCAGGAATTTGGCCTCTTCCATCTGATTCTCGAAAGTGACGGGGGTTGATGGAGACCCCGCAGATGGAGTCTGAACCTTGGACTCTTCAGGATCTCCGGCATCTGAAGCCGCTGTGACGGCGGCTTCTTCAATCAGAGAGAGTTCAAAAGGTTTGTTCTGTGCCTTGAGGATCTTGAGGGCCAGTAGAGGATAAAGAGTTTTGTAGAAGCGGTACTCCCACATCTTCGACTCTTGATAGATTTCCTGGAGTGTCCGCCGGCCGTCGGCGAGAGAGAATAGAAGGCTTTCGTCCTGAGTCATCCGGATCCTGTCGGCCAGGGCTTCATACCCCGGAGAGATCTCGAGGATCTCCTCCTTCCGAGGAAGGGCCTCATAGAGAACCGAGAGATTGTCCACGCTCCGGATCCCTGTGATCAGGGCATCGAACAGTGAAAGCTTCGGGGTTGTCTCCATGGATCTGTCCGGCGTGAATTCCGAGACATTCATCTTCCAGTCCGGATGTTCAAAAAGGCTGCAGATGATCATGATCGCCTGGTCCCGGAGTCCCTTTTCCACGTCCTTCTTGGAGAGAAATCCTTCATGGATCAATATATCACCGGTTCTTTTTTTAGTCACGATACTGAGTTCCGTGGCCAGCATGTACTGTTCCTGGGTCAGCTTCCCCGCCTTGAACAGGATCTCCGTGAGTTTATCTTTCAGGAGGTTGGATGTGGCGAACAGGATATGGTTCCGGCCGATGCAGATCTCCTTGGTCTGGCGCCGTCCGTTAAAGAGGATCCTGAAGCGGCCGTCCCGCTTGAGAAGAGTCGTCAAGGCTTTGATCAACAGGATTTCTGACGTGATGACCTTCATCTTTTTATGATACTCCTGATGCCCCTGTTTCGGCAACAAGAAGAAGATGGGGTCAGACTTAGATAATTTGATATTGATCCGATGAAGATAGTATCTCTCCCTTTTTAACAGCGGAAATTGAAAGAATTGCCAAGGTGATTCGGTGAGGGGATCAGTTTAAATATCAAATTATCTAAGTCTGACCCCAGGCTGCTTGTTGACATGAACTTTTGGGTATAATATTAGAAGCCATAAACCCAATGCATTTCTTTTTAATTTATCCGGTCGAAAGGAGGCGGTTGAAAATGGCAAAAGGAAAGATGATGAAGGCCTTGGCGATTGTTTTAGTGGGTATTTTTATTCTGGATATGAATACGAGTGCTCAAGAATTACAAAACCCTGA